>WBZO01005987.1_pt1 | contig 12030 bp, 10 predicted proteins | sample 5204261 | NCBI WGS metagenome assembly WBZO01 (sample SAMN12412400, study PRJNA552823) | activated sludge metagenome | isolation source: activated sludge from anammox sidestream of wastewater treatment plant... | place: USA: North Carolina | collected 2017-09 | reverse complement strand
CTCCACCTGGAAGGCGTACCCGGTCGAGCGGATGCGCGCCAGCGGCATACCTTGCAGCGTCTCCCGCCGCCAGATCCTGAAGCCGCCAGTCACGTCGCGCACCTTGAGCTTCAAGATGGTGCGGGCGTAGAAATTCCCAAAGGCGGAGAGCGATTTGCGCCACAGCGGCCAGTTCCGGTCCACGCTGCCGCCCGGGACATAGCGCGAGCCAATCACAACGTCGCAGAATTGGAGCGTCTCCACCATGCGCAGGATGCGCTCCGGCGGGTGCGAAAAATCGGCGTCCATCTGCCCGATGGCTTGAGCGCCGTCCAACAGCGCCTGCTCAAATCCTTGAATGTACGCCGTGCCCAGGCCCAGCTTGCCCGGGCGGTGGATCACCGAGATGTGTGCGGGGTTCTGAGCGCTCAGGCGCTCGGCGATCTCGCCTGTCCCATCGGGGCTGTTGTCGTCGACAATCAGCAGCCGCAAGTCGGGGAGTGGCAGCGAAAACAGCGCCTCAGCCAGCCGGGGCAGGTTCTCTGCTTCGTTATAGGTAGGCACAATCAGTGTAAGTTTCATGGCATCCCGTTAGGTGATCTGGCGCTTCAGCCTGGTTTTCAATTCTGGCAGGTTTTTGAAAGGCCCGTCGCTCGCGGTCAGGCATCCGAGCTGGATGTTCAGCCGCCCTTCCAACGCCTCCGCTTTGCCGCGGTCCTTGAGCGGATAGAAATAATCCAGCGACTGCTCCAGGCGGCTGTGGATGCGCTCTTCCAAAGGCGTGAGGTCCTTTGAATGCGTTACGAGCACAAAGTCGGTCATGCTCAGGTGACCGATGAAGTCGTTTGTGCCGCCCGCGCTGCGCATGGCGTTGTGGATCATCAGGCTCACCGCGCGCAGCACGTCGTCGGCGGCCACAAAACCATAGGCCTCGCTAAAACGGTTCAGGTTCTGGATCGCGACGGCGAGCAAACCCCAGTCCGAACCCCCGAGGCACTCCCGCAGGCGCTCGTCAACCAGGTTGCCCTCGGGCAGCCCCGTGACCGGGTTTGTCAGCGGGCCGGTTGTGGTGCGCTGGAGCGAGTTCCTCACCCTCAGGCGCAACTCCTGGATGTCAAATGGTTTGGTGATGTAGTCGTCGGCGCCGAGCTGCAAACCCTGCAGGCGGTCGGCGCGATCGCGGCGGTTGGTCAAGAAGATGATCGGGATATCCTGGGTGCGTTGGTTCGTCCGGAGCCGCCGCGCAACTTCGAACCCGTCGATGTCCGGCAGCCGGATGTCGAGGATGATCAGGTCGGGGCGGACCGTGCGGCAGGTTTTGAGCGCGTCCTCGCCCCAGTTGACGGCGTAGACCTCGTAATTCTGCCCGCGAAAATAGGCCGTCAGCATCTCCGCCACGTCGACGTCGTCTTCAACGATCAGCAGGTTGAATATCCTCGCAGCCACGCCCGCATTCCCCGCGTCAGCCGATGGGGGTCTTCTGGATGACAAATTCGCAGGTGCTGTCGCCCATCGCAACGCATTTCGATTCGTTTACGCGGAACTCGTTCCCGCCCGAAACCCACTTAAGCCCTTCTTGCAGCAGCCCCGTGGCGATGAAACACACCGGCTTATCCGAGTGAGGCCGTCCCCAGCAGACCGGGCAAAGGTGGATCGTGTAAACAAACACATCGGTCTCTTCGTGAACCGTCGAATACTGGTCGCTGATTTGGGAGAAGATTTTCGCCATCGCCGGGATGCCGATGCGCAGCTTGGCCTGCAGGGGCAGGACTTTGAAGGCCAGGTCGCCTACGCCGGCCAGCGCGCCGAAGTTGCGCAGCGCATCCGCAAACGCAGCCCGCCCGGCGCGCAGCGCCAGCCCGCGCCCGCCGCGCGGCCCGTACATCTCTTCCAGCGCCAGGTTCAAGGCGGAAAAATCCGCAAAGTTGAACTCGCGCTCAAGGTTGTCGGGCGGGTAATTGTCGATCAGGTGGGACAGGTGCGCCAGGTTCAAGACCGCGTTGATGCCGTTTTTGCCCATCACGTCTTCGAGAGCCTTGATGGATATCCTGGCGATCTTGTTGGCGTAGTTATATTCACTCTTCGGGATCGGATCCATATCTTCGCCTGCTCGCTTCTAGATCAGTTTGGTGAGCGCCTCGGCCGCGCGGCGCATATCCAGGAAGATCAACCCCAGCTTGGCCCGCTCGCGCGCCATCGCAGTCAGCACGGCTTCCTCGCCTACGGACATCAAGATGACGTAACCCTGCTCGCCCTTGATATAAACCTGCTCGAGCACGCCGCGGCCAAGTTCCGAAGCGATGCGCTCGCCAAGCGAGAGCATGGCGGCCGACATGGCAGAGACGCGATCCTCCTCGACGCTCTGCGGCAAGGCGGAGGCGATGCTCAAACCGTCTACGCTGACCACCGCGGACGCCTCGATATCCGGCGAGGAAGCCTGAAGATCTCTGAGGCGTTCAACCATCAATTGTGATCGAGATTTCGTCAAGTCTGACGCTCCTTCCTCCTGGCTGGGCGCTTTCACGGGGACCCTGGCGTTGTTGCTGAAAGCTTCGCGCCGGGTTTCCAGCTCCAATTTTTCAATAAACTTAGAGATTTTTCATCAACAAGCATCATTCTAACACAATGTATATCCAGGACTTAAGAGCGCGTGCTATAATCTTACGGTTTTGCAATTTTGTGCAATAATAGTGCCAGGGATTGAGCGCAATTTCACCAAAATCGGACGGTTTCTAAGGAGAAGGCATGAAGGAGCGGGTTTTCTTCATTTCTACGTGGGCGGTCATCCTCATACTCGGAACAATCATGAGCGGCTGCGCGCCCGCGGCTGCGCCAGCCGGGGAAGCCCCCAAACTGCGCCTGGCGGTCCTGCCCGTGCTGGACACCCTGCCCATGTATGTCGCCGAAGAGGAAGGTCTGTTTGCCAGGAACGGCCTGGAGGTCGAATTGATCCCCGTGGCCTCGGCCCCCGAGCGAGACCAGCTCATCGCCGCGGGGCAGGCGGACGGCATGATGAACGAAGCGCTCTCGACCGCTTATATCAACCGGGAGGGCGTGGGGGCTCAGGTGGTGCGTTACGCCCGCGCCGCCAGCCCCGAAAACGCCCTCTTTAGCATCCTGGCCTCCAAAGGGAGCACGATCGAGAGCATCGAAGATTTGAAGGGGGTCGAGATCGGCATCTCGCAGGGCACGGTCATCGAATACCTGACCGACCGCCTGCTCCAGGCCGAGGGCTTTTCGGATGCGGAAATCGCCACGATCGCCGTGCCAAAAATCGACGAGCGCATGAACCTGCTCGAGACCGGATCGCTGAGCGCGGCCATGCTGCCCGAACCGCTCACCACCCTCGCCCGCATCAACGGCGCCCGGGTCATCCTCGACGACACGCGCCACCCCGAATACAGCTTCAGCACCATCACCTTTCGCAAGCCGGTGATCGACCAGCAACCCGAGGCGGTGCGGGCCTTCCTGAAGGCCATCGAGCAGGCAGTCGAGCTGATCAACGCCAACCCCGAAAAGTATGAAGATTTGATGGTCAAGAAACAGGTCGTGCCGCCCCCGCTCCAGGGGAAGTTCAAAGTGCCGCAGTTCGTGACGGCCGGCGTCCCGACCGAGGCCCAATGGGACGACATGATCGCCTGGGCGCTCGAAAAAGGGTTGCTCGAAAAGCCGGTCTCCTATGCCAGCTCGGTCAACGCCAGCTTTTTGCCGGGGAAATAACCCCTGAATGGTCGAGCTCGATTCGCTTACCTACGCCTACCCGGACGGCCAGACGATCTTCCAGGATTTTAGCTGGAGCGCGCGGCGGGCTGAAGCGTGGGCGGTGTTGGGGCCTTCAGGCTGCGGCAAGACCACGCTGCTCTACCTGTTGGCTGGCTTGCGCCAGCCGCTGGCAGGGCGGGCGCTCATCGACGGGCAGCCGCTGCTCCGCCCCAGACCGCACACGGGGCTGATCCTGCAGGATTATGGGCTGCTTCCCTGGGCGACCGTGCGTGAAAACGCCGCCCTGGGCCTGCGCATTCGCACCTTTTACGGGCCGGATGGCAAACACGCCCCGGATGAATTTCAGCCGGGGCAGGATGTCGACCCCTGGCTGCGCCGGCTGGGGCTCGACCCATTCATAGACCAGTACCCGGGGCAGCTCTCGGGCGGGCAGCGCCAGCGCACCGCCATCGCCCGGACGCTCGCGCTCCAGCCAGACCTGCTCCTGATGGACGAGCCGTTCTCCTCCCTGGACGCCCCCACCCGCGAGGGCTTGCAGCGCCTGACGCTCGAGCTGTGGCGGGAACAGGCGCTGACGCTGATCACCGTCACCCATTCGATCGAGGAAGCGGTGGTGTTGGGCGAAAAAATTCTGCTGCTCGGCCGCCCTCCCAACCGGACCCCCACGGTGGTCGAAAACCCAGGCGGCGCCGATCCCGAGTTCCCCGACAGCGCCGGTTACGCAGCCCAGGTGCGCGACCTGCGCCGCCGGCTGGAAGCGTTGGAATAGGCGGGAGGGGTGATAAAACGCCGGGAACTCTTAGGGGCGGTGGTCGGGCTGCTGCTCGTCTGGCAGGTCGCAGCGCTGCTGCTCAATATCGCGGTCCTGCCGACGCCCCTGCGGGTGGGTCAGGCGTTCCTGCAAGAGCTGGCGCAGGGCAAGCTCCTGGAACACCTGCTCGCCAGCCTGTGGCGCGTCGCCGCCAGCACCGCCCTGGCGGTGCTGCTGGCTGCCCCCGCCGGCCTGCTTCTGGGCCAATCTTCGCGCCTGAACCGCTTCTTCTCGCCGCTGATCTATCTGCTCTACCCGATACCCAAGGTGGTGTTCGTCCCGATCGTGCTGCTGTTCTTCGGGATCGGCGATTTCCCAAAAATCATCATCATCTTCCTGATCCTGTTCTTTCAAATCCTGGTGTTGGTGAGGGATCAGGCCGCGGCCATCCGCCCGGAATTGATCCAAAGCGTGCGCAGCCTTGGGGCGGGGCGGCGGGCGCTCTTCCGCTTTGTCTACCTCCCTGCCAGCCTGCCCGCGATCCTGACCGCCCTGCGCCAGTCCGTCGGGACGGCGGTGGCAGTCCTTTACGTGGCTGAGCTTTTTGCCACGCAGCGCGGGCTGGGATATTATATTTACTTGAACGGCAGCACGCTCTTCAATTACCCCGCCATGTACGCCGGGATCGTGGCGCTCAGCCTGATGGGGCTGGGTCTATATTTCGGTGTGGACTGGCTCGAACGCCGCCTTTGCCCCTGGCAGGCGGCCCATTGATAGGGGAAATAACTGCATTCTATAATGAAGCGATGATCAGCCCGACGGTATACAGCAACCCGTAGATCAGGGTCAGGCGGCCCGTCCCCGCCAGGGCCTGGTTGAGCGGGCGTCCTTTCAGCCCCCATACCAGGCGGTTTTGCTGCAGGGCCAACGGCAGCGACAGCCAGGGGACTAAAACCCAGTGCGGCATGATCCAAAAAACCCACATCAGGACCGGCGCCAGGTAGGCCGCCGCCAGGCACAGGCTGTATTCGATGCGCGAGCCGCGCACGCCCAGCCGCACTGCCAGCGTGCGCTTGCCGGTCGATCGATCGGTGGGGATGTCTCGCAGGTTGTTGACGACCAGGATGGCGGTGATCAAAAAGCCCGCCGGCAGCGATGACCAGACCGCGATCGGATCGATCGCCAGAGCCTGGACGTAATAAGTCCCGCACACCGCCACCGGCCCGAAGAACAGGAACACGACCAGGTCGCCAAGCCCGTAATAGCCAAAAGGGATCGGGCCGCCGGAGTAGGCAATGGCGGCCGCGATCGAAGCCAGGCCGATCACCAGCACGAGCGGGCCGGCGACCAGGTAAAGATAAACGCCCAGCAGCGCCGCCAGGCCAAAAACGAGCCACATCCCCCCCAGCACCTGGCGCGGGCTCAACAGCCCCGTTTGCGTGACCCGCGCCGGGCCCAGCCGCTCTTTGGTGTCCGCGCCGCGGTAGTAATCATAAACGTCGTTGGCCAGGTTGGCGCCGATCTGGAGCAGCAGCGCGCCCAGCAGACACGCCAGCGCCGGCCCGAGCGAGAACTTCCCTGCCCAAACCGCCGCGGCCGAACCGATGATCGCCGTTGTTGCCGCGGCGGGCAGGGTCTTCGGGCGGGCCGCCATCGACCAGATTTGGAACGGGGTTGGGGCAGCTTGTGATGGTTTGGGCATGGTTAGCGAAATCCTAATCGCGAGTGCGATGTACGTCAAGACAGAAAAGCATGAAACCAGGCGAAACGGCCCCCTCAGAGGCCGGCGGGCCGGCTTCCATCTCGCATTAATGTTTCATTTGCATTCCGCGCGCCAGGCAAACCGGAGGCGCAAAATACGCTATAATGACGCTTCAGTTCGCCCAACAGGGCGGAACGACAAAAAAAAGATGATGAACAGAAGCGCGATTTTGAAAAACCTCACTTCAAGCCTGGCTCTGTGCGCCGTTCTGCTCGGGCTGCTCTCGGGAAGCCTCTATCGCCCGGTCGAAGCGCAGGCGGCGCCCGCCGCTGCGCCCAATGCCTCCTCCCAGGTGTTGTGCCTGCCCGGCATTTACCTGTACGACCCCGGCGACTGCCTCCCTGCGGGTCCTTCGGCTTATTTGACCCAAATGGCGCAGAAGGGCCTCACCTTCCCCGTCCCGCCGCTCGCCTACCAGCCGGTCGACCCGGCGCTTGGCATCGTGAACACCAACTACGGCGAGGTGGTCAACATGCCCGCCCCCGTGTTCAACTCGATAGACGACGCGATCAAGGGCAACAAGCGTAGCGCCGCCGAGACCCTCAACGGCTATTTCGTCTACGTCTCGTACATGAGCCAGCAGGAGACGGGCGGCAAAAAGCTGTACGAGATCCGCCCGGGCGCGTACATGACCGGCAATTATATCTCACGCCTGGGAGTAATGCCTCCCTCGCGCGGCATCACCTTCTCCAGCACACCGGTGACGTCCTTTGGCTGGGTGCTCACCTATTTCTCGCAAACGCTCCAGATCGAAGTGCGCCGCGCCCCCGGCGGCGAACCCACCGGCAGGCTGTTGAGCCTGTACGAGATCGTGCCGGTGTATGGGGAGGAAAAATCGGGCGAAGAAAGCTGGTACATGATCGGCCCGGACGAATGGGTGCTTGGTAAATACGTCGCCCGCGTCATTCCGAACGCGACGCCCCCCGAAGGGATCACCGGCGACCGCTGGATCGAGGTCAACCTCTTCGAGCAGACGATGGCGGTCTATGACAAGCGCCAGATGGTCTTTGCGACCCTGATCGCCAGCGGGGCCGAGCCGTTCTGGACCCAGCCAGGCGTGTTCCAGATTTACGAGACGCACGAACTGGGCCCGATGAGCGGGTCCTTCGAGGCCGATCGCTCGGACGCCTATTTTCTCCAGGACGTGCCCTTTATCATGTATTATGACGGGTCGTATGCGCTCCACGGCGCATACTGGCGCGCCAAGATGGGCTTCCGCCAGTCGCATGGCTGTGTGAACCTGACGGTGGGCGATGCGCACTGGCTTTACAACTGGGCCGATATCGGCGATTGGGTCTACATCTGGGACCCCTCCGGTCAAACGCCGACCGACCCCGAGATGTACAAGGGTGGGGGCTATTAGACACGATACGGGCCGGAAATGGGCCCTGACCCTCATGGCGCTGGTCTTGATGTCCGCCGCGCTGGCATGCTCGGCGGGCGGGCTGTTGGCGCGGAGCGAGTCGGCGCCCACCGCCCCGCCGCCCGCGGTCGAGACATCTCGCGAGCCAACCGAACCGCCGCTTCCGACCGCGCCACCGACCGATACGCCGACCTCCGCGCCTCCCCCGCCCACAGAGACCGCCACAGCCACCGTCTTCCCAACGGCCACCGGGCCGCGCCCCAGCCCCTCGCCATTGCACTTCCAGGTCTTCGACGAAGTCTGGGGCACGGTGAACACCAACTACCTCTATCGAGATTTCAACGGGACCGACTGGAACGCGGTGCGCGAGCAGGCCTTACAGCGCATCGGGGCCGGGCTGACCGACCCTGAGTTCTACGCCATGCTGGCCGAGATGATCTACAACCTGGGGGATGAACATTCGGCGTTCTTCAGCCCCGAACAGGCCCGCCAGCTCGACGCCGAGTATGCGGGAGAGTTCGAATACGTCGGCATCGGCGTGGTTCACACCCCGATCGAAGAACGCGGCTTGCTCTCGATTGTGCTGGTCTTTCCGGGCAGCCCGGCAGAGCAAGCCGGCTTGAAGCCGCACGATAACATCCTTGCGGTCGACGGCGTGCCGATCTTCGACGAGCAGGGCAACCGGAGAAACCTGCTGCGCGGCCCCGCCGGGACGACGATCGTTATCACGGTGCAAACCCCGGGGCAGGAGCCGCGCCAAGTGACCATCCAGCGCGCGCCGGTGGTGAGCGAGATGCCGGTGCCCCACCAGGTAGTGTCGACGCCCGCCGGCAAGCGCATTGGCTATATCATGATCCCCACGTTCAACGAGGGTTCGATCGCCGAAAAGGTTGCCCAGGCCCTCCAGGATCTTGCGCGCGAAGCGCCCCTCGACGGGCTGATCCTGGACAACCGCATCAACGGCGGCGGGACGAGCGAGGTCATGCTCAGCACCCTCTCCTATTTCGTCAACGGCGAGGTGGGCTATTTTGTGCAGCGCAACCAGGAAGAAACCATCCGCGTGAGCGGGGTGGACCTGTCCGGCTCGCAAAGCCTGCCCCTGGTTGTGCTGGTCGGCGACGGGACCATGAGCTTTGGCGAGGTCTTTGCGGGGATCTTGAAAGACCTCGGCCGCGCGACCATCATCGGCGAGCAGACGCAAGGGAATGTGGAACTGCTGCGGGTGTTCGACTTTTCCGACGGCTCGCGCGCCTGGATCGCCACCGCCACCTTCCGACCCTATAACCACCCAGACCAGGATTGGGAAAGCACCGGGATCATACCCGATATCTCCGCCGCGGGAAGCTGGGACGAGGTCACCTTCGAAACCGACCCGGTGATCCAGCAGGCGCTCAACTTCTTTGGGGGTTAGCGTGGATTCGGGTTAAGAGGGTCACGTCACTGTAAGGGCGGTTTTTGCCCGACAAGGACATGTGAGGCGCGTCATCGCGAGCGTTCTGTGCGAAGCGATCTCCCGATTGGGAAAGGGGGATTGCTTCAGTCGCTGCGCTCCTTCGCAATGACGCCTGGGGCGCGTCGCGCGGGGCAGCCCGATAAGCGGACCTCCCAAGAAACTTCCTCAGTTTCTTCAAGATAGAATAGCGCTCAGCGCTGTGGAGTTGTACACAAGGACATGTGAGGCGCGTCATCGCGAGCGTTCTGTGCGAAGCGATCTCCCGATTGAGAAAGGGGGATTGCTTCAGTCGCTGCGCTCCTTCGCAAGGACGTGTGGGGCGCGTCGCGCGAGGCAGCCCGATAAGCGGACCTCCCAAGAAACTTCCTCAGTTTCTTCAAGATAGAATAGCGCTCAGCGCTGTGGAGTTGTACACAATGACGATCTCTGCTATCCCGAACTGGCGTGGGTTAACCGCGCGGCCGGGGCGCAACTCCTTTGCCAGTTTGTGGTAAACTGAATCGGACGGGCCGCCCAGACCCGGCGCAACAAATCTACCCCATCAGCGGAGGGATACGATGCTCACATGGCCGGAAAAAATCCTGTTCATCCTCACCGGCATAGGGTCGCTGGTTCTGGTCTATCAAGCCGTAGTGCGGATCGTGCGCGTCATCGGGCGCGGTCACGGCCGCCCAGATTGGAAGCTGGGGACCAAACGCCTGGGCGGGGTGCTCCTGAAAGTCGGGGCGCTCGCGCCCACCTTCAAAATCCGCTTCTGGCCCAGCCTTTTCCACGCCCTGATCGCCTGGGGGTTCGTGTATTACCTGCTGGTCAACCTGGGCGACGTGCTCGAAGGTTTCATCCCCGGGTTTCACTTCCTCGGTCAGGGCAGCCTGGCAGGGGTTTACCGCCTGCTGGCGGACCTGCTCAGCCTGGGCGTGCTCACCGGCATGACCGCCATGCTGATCCGGCGCTTCGTCCTGCGCCCGTCCGAGATGAACCCCCGCCCGGATATCCTGCTCCATCAAAAAACGCGCGCCGGCATCCGCCGCGATTCGCTCATCGTCGGCGTTTTCATCCTGGCGCACGTCGGGGCGCGCTTTCTGGGCGCCTCGTTCAAGCTCGCCATCCCCAGCGGCTTCTTCACCAGCGGCGCGGGCGCGGCGCCGGTTGTGGACCCCTGGCAGCCGTTTGCCTCGCTGGTCAGCAGCTTGTGGGACGGGTGGAGCGCCTCCGCCCTGCTCGTCGCCGAACACCTGGCGTTCTGGCTGGCGCTGGGTTCGATCCTGGCCTTCCTGCCCTATTTTCTCTATTCAAAACACATTCACATCTTCTTCGCCCCGCTGAACTTCCTGCTCAAACCGGAGCGCCTCTCGATGGGCGAGCTGGAGCGGCTGGACTTCGACGATGAAAGCATCGAACAATTCGGGGCCAGCCGGCTCGAAGACCTGGGCTGGGAGCAATTGACCGACGCCTTTGCCTGCATCATGTGCTATCGCTGCCAGCAGGTGTGCCCGGCCTACACCACCGGCAAGGTGCTCTCACCCGCCGCCCTGGAGATCAACAAACGCTACTTTGTCAACCAGGAAGGCGCCCGGCTGGCGGCCGGCGAACCGAGCAGCCAGACCCTGATCGAGTTTGCCATCCCGGAGGAGGCGATCTGGGGGTGCACCGCCTGCGGGGCGTGCGTGGAGATCTGCCCGGTCAACAACGAACCGATGCGCGATATCCTGGACATCCGCCGCTCTCTGGTGCTGATGGAGAACAGCTTCCCCGACCAGCTCCAATCGGCCTTCAAAGGCATGGAACGCAACCAGAACCCCTGGAACATCCCCCAGGCGGAGCGGATGAAGTGGGCCGAAGGGCTGTCCGTCCCAACGGTCGAGCAGCAGCCCGAGCCGGAGATCCTCTGGTGGGTGGGCTGCGCCCCTGCGACGGACGAGCGCGCCAAAAAGACGGCCCGCGCCTTCGCCACCCTATTGAACGCCGCCGGGGTCTCCTATGCCGTGCTCGGGAAGAACGAACAATGCACGGGCGACTCCGCCCGGCGGGCGGGGAACGAGTTCCTCTTCAACGAAATGGCGAGCGCCAACGTGGAGCTTCTAAACGAAATCTCGTTCCGGCGCATCGTCACCACCTGCCCGCACTGTCTGCACACCATTAAGAATGAATACCCGGCGTTCGGCGGACATTACGAGGTGATCCACCACTCCCAACTGATCAACGAGCTGGTCGCCTCCGGACGCCTGAAGCTCACGCCAGGAGAACTGCAAAAGGCGACCTTTCACGATCCCTGCTACCTGGGCCGCCAGAACTCGATCTTCGAGCCGCCGCGCCGCGCCCTGCTGGAGGCGGGCGTCAAGATCGTCGAGATGGAGCGGCATGGGGCGCAGTCCTTTTGCTGCGGCGCCGGCGGGGCGCAGATGTGGAAAGAGGAGCAGCCCGGCCGTGAGCGCGTCAGCGCCAACCGCTTTCGAGAAGCCGAAGCCACGGGGGCCGCGACGCTTGCGGTCGGCTGCCCGTTTTGCCTGGCCATGCTCACCGATGCATCTCGAGATGCAAACAGCGCGATGCAGATCAGAGACGTGGCCGAGATCGTGGTCGAGGCGCTCGAAAAATAACATTTCGCAAACGATTATGATAAAATTGCCCGCCAACAGGGGGCGGCAGGCTCGCATTTACCCGTTGCCTGCGCGCAGCCTGCCCATTTGAAACGGTTCAAGGAGCGTATGATGTCAGAAAAAACAGGTCTACTGGAGAGGTTGTCCAAAGGCGTCGTGTTGGGCGCCGAAGGTTATGTCTTCGAACTCGAGCGGCGCGGCTATATCAAAGCCGGCCCATTCGTCCCCGAGGTCGTGCTGGATTACCCCGAAGCGGTGAAACAACTGCACCGTGAGTTCCTGCTTGCCGGCTCGGAAGTGATGGTCGCCCTGACGTATTACGGCGACCGCGAGAAGTTGAAAGTGGTCGGGCGTGAGGGCGAGCTCGAATCCCTGAACCGCCAGGCGGTGCGCCTGGCG
>WBZO01005986.1_pt1 | contig 12031 bp, 8 predicted proteins | sample 5204261 | NCBI WGS metagenome assembly WBZO01 (sample SAMN12412400, study PRJNA552823) | activated sludge metagenome | isolation source: activated sludge from anammox sidestream of wastewater treatment plant... | place: USA: North Carolina | collected 2017-09 | reverse complement strand
GATGTGACGGACCCAAATTACCGTCAGGCCAATCCTGGAGGTAAAAAAGCACTTGACCCTAAAGGCGGACGACTGGAGATCAGTTACTTTGTGTCGTCTGCGACCGGCAAACCCGAAAATCCCAGGGCATTACTTCAAATGCTTTTGAATGCCTATGCCACGTCTGCCAATCCAAGCCGTTTTGAGTTGAGACAAACCGGGCAAATCTTTCACGTTATTCCATCGCAGGTCAAAGATGTCCGCGGCAGGTGGGTTCGTCAAGCCTCGATCTTGGATATTCCTATCACATTTCCCGAAAATGAACGAAGTGTCCTTGAAACGTTGGAAACGATTACTAGAGCTTTGAGCTCGGCGACGCAAATAAAGGTTGTAATCGGCACGATCCCTTTAAATTTATTCGCAAGACATCGTACAACCCAAAGCACTTCAAACACGCCTGCTAGAGAGGTGCTGATCAAGACTCTGGAGAGTACTAACCGAAAGTTTTCCTGGCGGCTTCTTTATGACCCAGGTATGAAATTGTTTGCTTTAAATGTGCGTTCAGTCTCTGATTGACTCAAAACAACGGCTGCCAGCAGCATTCGCCGCTGACAGCCGTAAACGAAAAGGGGGATACCTCTGTTGTTTTATTGTTGATTCGGAAGGTCTCGCCGCGCTCTGATCATCGCGGCGCTAATTCTTAATCGCCAGTCACAGTCACCGCGCCCGCGCCTTCTTCCTTCTTGGCGTTCTTCCCGCCAAGCTGAACGGGTTGCGGGGCGGTGTTGGCCTGTTTGAGCGCCGACTGCATGTGCAGTTTGCGCATCGCCGCCTGCTCTTCTTTGGTGGTTTGCGGCAGCGCGCTCTTGTCACGTCCGCGTCCGGCGTCAACGGCGTTGACGTTCAGGCGGAGGGAATGGTCATCGAGTCCAACGCCGCCACGATGTTAGGCGTCGGCGTTGTATTCGCTGACGTACAGCTTGCCTTCATAATCAACGACGCCGAGCTTCAACTGTTGCATCCAGCCAAAACGACCGAGCGCATCGCGGGCGAACCATTCATCAACCGCAAAATAGACCATCACGTCGAACTGAAATCCGAAGGCTGAGAGCGTCACGTCGTGACCGTAGGTAAGAAAAGAGCCGGTAGGCGTGGATAGCCATTGCGGCATTCCAGTTTCAATATCCAACCCTATCGCTTCGCCAATCCCGCGCCGGAAGACGCAATAACTCGATCCGGAGTCCAGCTTGGCCTCAACCGTTCTGCTCAAATCAGGCTGCGGCGAAAAGACGCCGGCTTGTCGTAGTTCGTCAACGATCAGGTCTTCACGCCCGAACATGGATTTGGGAATGATTCGCCGGTTTCATTGATGATTACACGGTTTCCATCCTCTTGCATGGCTTCACTCATTGCCTCCTTTTCGAGTGTAAATCCTGCCTCAGCATAATGACCCCCTTCAACGGATGCAAACAAAAACAAAGGCTGCCGGAGACTTTGCGCGCCGCCGACAGCCATAATGGGTGAACCTCGTTGTTTTGTTGTTGATTCGGGAACTTTGCCGCGCTGTTTTTGGCGCGGCGTTAATCCTTAATCGCCAGCCACCGTCACCGCGCCCGTGCCCTCTTCCTTCTTGGCGTTTTTCCCGCCGAGTTGAACGAGTTGCGGCGCCGCGTTGGCCTGCTTGAGCACCGACTGCATATACAGTTTGCGCATCGCCGCCTGCTCTTCCTTGGCGGTTTGGGGCAGCGCGCTCTTGTCGCGTCCGCGCCCGGCGTCAACGGCGTTGACGTTCAGGCGGTGAACCTGGTCGTCGAGCTTGACGCTGTGGTTGTTGGCGAAAATCTCGTGGCGCCCGTGCTCCTGATACCACTTGGCGACGGTCGCGTTCTGGTGCATGTTCTCGATGATGTTGCGCCAGCCGATGCCGGTGTTGTAGGCGCAGAAGCTGATTTCGCCTTCCTGCGTGCCGTACGGGATGATGCACATCTCGGTGCGGCGGAAGTCGTAGTTGAACAGATCCTGGAACCACATGCCCGCGATGAACAGGAAGTTCCACCGATCCTTGCGGCGCTTCATCACGTCTTCAATCGTGCGGCTCGGGTCTGATTTGCCGTAATCCTTGCCTGATAAGCCGAAGGTCTTGTCGAACTTTTGCAGCAGGTCGGCCAGCTTGAAGTGGGTCGGCGCGCCGAACGAGTTGTAGTTCTTCAGCAGCGCCAGCGCCATCATCGCCATCGAGAATTTCTTGCCGCGCGCCGCGTCCGTGATCTTGCGCATATCCTTGATCAAACCCGGAATGTTGATGAAATCCGGGATCGGCGCCATCTCTTTGGTTTCCTTGTCAATCATCACCGCCGTGCCGACGCCGCAGTTCGGGTGGCAGCCACAGCTCATCTGTCCCCATTCGCGGTCGGGGCCGTGAGCCATATCGGCGAAATCGGCGAAGGCGCTCATCAGCGAGATCGGGAACCAGTCTTTGTGCGGATCGGTGATGCCGACCTGTTTGCGCACGTCGTGAGCCATGTGCGAGAGCGTGTAACGCTGGCGCAGGCGGCGGTCGTCGGTGATGTCTTCGTCACGGCCAGTGAACGACACGGGCTGGAACGAGATGAAGCCGATCTTCTTCGGATTGTCGAGCGCGAAGCGGATGACGGGGCCGACTTCGTCGTTGTTGACTGTGTTGACCAGCGTCGTCACCAGCACAATCTCGACGCCCGCTTCGTGCAGGTTGTCAATCGCCTTGAGTTTTACGTCGAAGAGGTTGCCAACCTGCCGGTGGCTGTTGGCGGCGTTGCCGATGCCGTCGAATTGCAGGTAGACGTAACGCAGTCCGGCTTCGGCGGCCTTGCGGCAGAATTCTTTCGACTTGGCGAATTCGATGCCGTTGGTCGCGGCCTGAACCGAGTTGTAGCCCACCTTGCGAGCGTATTTGACGGCGTCAATGAAGTACGGGGAGAGAGTTGGCTCGCCGCCCGAGAACTGCACGGACATCTGCCTGCGTGGTTTGACTTGAATAGCGTTGTCCAGAATCTCTTTGACATCATCCCAGCCCAACTCGTGAACGAAGCCGACCTGGTTGGCGTCCATGAAACACGGGTCGCACATCATGTTGCAGCGGTTCGTCAGGTCAACCGTCAGCACCGAGCCGCGGCCGTACTTGATCGTCGAGGAGGCGTGGTGGTGAACGTGCGCGTCGTTGTGCGCGTCAATGTCGCGTCCGGGATACATCGCTTCGATGTGCTCCAGGAACTTGGCGTCCATCGCCATCTGATCTTCGATGTGACCGTGAATGGGGCAATCCTTGACCATCCAGATTTCGTTGTTGCGTTCGATGATTGTCGCTTTGATCTCGCCGGGCTTTTCCTGAATCAGTTTCCAGGGGTCTTCGCCATCTTCGATGATACGCTTGCGCGCCTCTTTGACGCACTTGGGGCACAAGCTATCGGTGACGCGGGGCCAGCCCAGTGTCGGTTTGGTCTTCTGCCAGGATTTTTGCAAAGGCTTGTCAGACCATTTCGGGATGAACGATTCGTTCGGGTTGAACTGGTTGAAAAATTGAATGGCGTTGAAGGCGGTGTTGGCGGCCAAAGACAGTCCTTTTTCAACGTACTTGATGGGTCTATGCATAGTTTTCCTCGAATGTGTTTATTCTGTTCCTAACGTTTTCAATAACCGGTTTTGAATTTAAGTCCTCAGGCTCTCACTCCCACCCTATGTGCCCACACATATCTCCCGTCAACTTCGGTAAGCGTCTTTTCGCTACACTCAGTTGGCTGATCAGTCCACAACTTCTGGCTTTGATCAGGCTCTGAAGCGAGAGCTTTGAAAGTAATTAAAGGATTGAGTCTCTCTAAAGCACGTGGCAGGCCAAAGGTGACTTTTGATCCGGGAAAATTTTCGAGCCTGGCGCGTCATTTAGACCAGGGACGCTAAACTATTGGTTTACTTGAGTAAGCGGCTGAACCAGGCTTTTATTTCAAAGGATTTTTCCTCTGCTTTGGCGCTCAATTCGCGTGTTCGTTACCGAGGAAGGGCGTAATTCGGGTGACTAAGAACTGGCTGAATTGCAGATTCGAGTCAGAAAGGGGTAGATAAGAAAAAATGTCGAAGATGTGGGGCAGAATGGCTCAGGGCAAGTTCGATCTATGTCAGGTACGCATCGAAATGACCGGAAAGACCACAATCATGCAAAACCTTTGGAACGTAGCTATAGCATCGGAGCGCGTCGCGCAAATGAGTTTGGAGTCTTGAAGCGCGCGTCACCAGGTTAGGAAATACCGGCTTGAACGCATTCATTTGATCATTGATAATGCCGTTCCCGACAGTCGCTCTCAATGGACTGCCCCAGACCTTACTTGCAGGAGAATGAATTTACCCATGCCGGATTCGCCGCCATCGTTCAAATTTACCAGAATGCCTCTTCAAATGGTTGATATCCACTGCCACATACTGCCTGAGACCGACGACGGCGCAATCTCTTTGGAAGAATCGGTCGCAATGTGCCGCGCCGCCGCGTCAGACGGGATTAAAACCATCGTTGCGACGCCGCACATGTTCGATGGAGTTCACACCACTCCTGACAGAGAGACTATCAATCAAAAAATCGCAATGGTGATGCGCGCCTGTGATTCGTGCGTCAACATAGTTCCGGGTGGGGAAGTCCGGTACAGTTACGAAATCTTTCAGGAGGCCAGCGATCCAAACGCGCGCATCAAGCTCAACGGCACTTCGTACATGCTGCTCGAGTTTCCCTTCCATTCAGTGCCGCCGAACATTGAAATGACAATCTTTCAGATTCTGAATTCCGGCATCACTCCCATCATCGCGCACCCTGAGCGGAACAAGAAAATTCAGGAGAAACCGGCGATACTGGTGAATCTGATCGAGCGCGGCTCGTTCGCGCAACTCGACGCGGGCAGTCTGACCGGAAGCTTCGGGCGCGAGGCTTACCACGTGTCGAAGCAGATTATTGAAGCCGGACTGGCTCATTTCATAGCGACCGACGCGCATCATCAGGACCGCCGCCGCCCGGTGCTATCGCAGGCTGCGGCGATTGCAGCCGATTGGGGCGGCGAGGAATACGCGCGCGCGATGGTCGAAAGTAATCCCGAAGCCCTGATCAACGACCGCGCGATTCCATTTCAACCGGACGCGGATGTTGACGCGCTGCTGGGACGCAAGAAGAACAAAAGTTGGTTTGCATTTTGGAAGTAACGAAAAATCAATCGGAGATAAGATTCACGTGAAGATCAAACATCGCTCCGCTGCCGCCCAAGCTGCCAGGCTCGCGGCGGTTTTATTTTTGCTTGCATACGCCGCAATTACGTTGCCCGCTGGCGCATCGGCACAGCCGCAATGGAAGAAGATGACGCTCAAAAATGGCATGGACGTGATCGTCATCGAAAACGCCGCGGTGCCGCTGGTCACCGTCGAAATCGCGGTCAAGAACGGCGCTTACACCGAACCGCCTGAGTACAACGGCCTGTCGCACCTTTACGAGCACATGTTTTTCAAATCGAACGAACGCTCGAAGGCTGAAGGCTATCACGACCGCGCCAGTGAACTGGGGATGCTCAGCAACGCGCAGACCCAGTACGAAGTCGTCAACTACTACACGACTACAATCAAGACAGGGCTGCGCGAAGCGATGACGCTGATGAACGACGCGATCCGCTATCCGCTCTTCGACAAACAGGAACTGGATCAGGAGATTGTGGTTGTGCTGGACGAATTGAACCAGCATCGCTCCAACCCGTTCTACTATCTGTTTGACGCTACCGACAAAGCTCTCTGGTACAAATACCCGTCGCGCAAACGTCCGGGCGGCGATCCGGAAACGGTGTCCAAAGCTACGCCTGAAATGATGCGCGTGATCCAGAAGAAATTTTATATTCCGAACAACTCGGCGCTGGTCGTCGCGGGCGACGTGACGGCTCAGGAAGTCTTCAAACTGGCCGAGAGTATTTTCGGCGACTGGCCGCGTGGCGAAGACCCGTTCATCAAAGACCCGGTCCCGCGCCATCCGCCGCTCGAAAAAGATCAGGCGATCATCGTCAATCAGCCGGTCAACGCGGCGACGATTCAGATTTCGTATCAAGGCCCTTCGACCGACCTGGATGCCCCTGCGACTTACGCCGCTGATGTTTTCTCGTTCATCCTGCGCCAGCCCGATTCCCGCTTTTCGCGCGCGCTGGTTGACTCGGGACTGACGACCGGCGCGGCCCTGGGATACTTGACGCAGAAGAACGTCGGCCCGATTCAATTCACCGCGCAGACGACGCCGGATAAATTGAAAAGCGCGCTCAAAGCCATCAACACCGAACTGGCCAAGTTCGACACGCCCGATTATTTCACTGATCAGGAGTTGGAATACGCCAAGACGCTGCTGGACGTGAGTGAGGTTTTCGACCGCGAGAAACCGTCGCAATACGCGCACACGGTCAGTTTCTGGTGGGCAAGCTCCGGGCTTGATTATTACGCCAACTACGTTGAAAACCTCCGCAAGGTCACGCGTGAAGACATCAAGCGGTACGTGCGCAAATACATGAAGAACAAACCGCGCATCGCCGCCGTGCTGATTTCGGAGGCCGACCAGAAACGGATTGGGCTGGCGGAGAAAGACCTGCTGATGCGCGACGACCCGGTCGGCGCGGCTTCCAGCGAGAAACCGGAGACGCCCGCGACGCCCGTCAAAGGCGCCAGCGCGCCGAAAGCCAGCAACAAGAAGATTCCAACCGCAACGGGAAAGAAGAAACCTTAGGCAGCAGAGATGAAAACAAACCATTACAACCAACAACTGAAATCAACCTGGCAACGGACGCTCGGCGCGGTCGTCTTCACGGTTCTCTTTACATTCACTGCATTCGCTCAAGCCGCGCAACCTGCGCACGCTACCGATTCGACGACGGATTTCGTCACGGCGAACGGCTTGAAAACGATCTACCGCCGAGTCACGGGAAACGAGGTCGTGGCTGTGCAGGTTTATTTTCGCGGCGGCACGCGCAACATCAGCGCAAAGAACGCAGGCATCGAATCGGTGTTATTTGAAGCCGCCCAGCAGGGCACGAAGAATTTCAGCAAGGGCGAGATCAACCGCGAACTGGCGCGAATGGGCACGGTCGTTGAGGCGGCCAGCGGTTACGATTACAGCGTGATCGCGATGAAATGCGTGCGGCAGAATTTCGACCGCTCCTGGCAGTTGTTCGCCGACATGATCCTCAACCCGGCCTTCGACGAAAAAGAAGTCGCGCTGGTCAAGGATCAGGTCATCAACGCGCTGCGCCAACAGGACGACAGCCCCGAAACTTCCGTCGCGCTGCTCAGCAACAAACTGCTCTACGCCTCGCACCCGTACATCAATTCGCCAGACGGCACGGTCGAATCAGTCGGCTCGCTGACCGTCGCCGACCTGAAGGCGCATCACGCGAAACTGCTCCAGACTTCGCGGATGCTGGTGGCTGTTGTCGGCAATGTCGCGCTTGACGAAGTCAAAAACAAAGTCGAAGCCAGCTTCGGCAAACTCCCGCGCGGCGATTACAAACCTGAAGCGCCGCCGAGCTTCACGAAAGCTTCGACCACAGATTTCCAGGTCGTCGAACGTCCGGTCGCCACGAATTACATTCGCGGTACGTTCGCCGCGCCGCCGCTCGACAGCCCCGATTACGCCGCGTTCTCAATCGCGGTAAACATCCTGCAACAACTCTTCTTCCAGGAAGTGCGCGTCAAACGCAATCTGACATACGGCGCCGACGCGACCTTACTCTCGAACGGAGCCAATTCGGCCTACATCTCGGTCACGACGCAGAAGCCGAACGAAGCTCTGCGGGTGATGTTCGACCAGATTGATTTCATGCAGCGCCAGGTCATCCGCGACGAAGGACTGAAAGCGATCATCAGCGGCTTCCTGACCAACTATTACACCAAGCTCGAAACCAACGACGCCCAGGCGGCCAAGCTGGCCGAGTACGAACTGCTCGGCGGAGGCTGGCGACGCCAGTTGACCTGGATTGACGAGGTCAACAAAGTCAACGCCGAAGACGTCAATCGCGTCAGCAAAAAGTACCTGAAGAATTTTCACTTCGCGGCCATCGGCGACGCGCGCAATTTCAATCGCGATCTGTTTATGAGCAGGTGAAGGTTGACCTGAGATGGTCTCAACCAGACGCCAATTCAGCAGCAAACAAAGAAGGCGCAGGACGAGAGTATGATCTCTACGTCCCGCGCCTTTTTCAATGAGCTGATTGCCTGAACGACAGTTTAGAAGTTCAGCTTCAGCGCGAACTGCAAGATGCGCGGATCGAACGTGGATGTCAGCCGTCCGAAGCTCGTGCTGTTGATGTCGTTGTTCTCGGCGCTCACGAAGAAGTTGGTGTGATTGAAGGCGTTGAACGCCTCGGCGCGGAATTCCAGATTCCACGACTCCCTGATCCTCGTGCGCTTGATCAAACTCAGATCAACGTTCCAGTAGCCGGGGCCGCTGACCGGCGTCAATTGCAAAGTTCCGTACTGGCCTGCGGACGGATTTTGCAACATCTGCGTGTTGGCGCGACCGTCAGCGCCGATCAGGCTCGGATTGACGAAGAGCGGGCGGCCCGTCGTCGAGTCGAAGAACAATCCGGTCAACTCCTGCAATTGCTCGCGGCTGAGCGAGGTGATGACGGTGTTTCTGGCCGAACGGCCCTGCCGGTTGACCGTGCCTCGATTCGACGTGAATGAAATCGGTCGTCCGGTGCGCGCCTCGAAGATGGCGTTGATCTGCCATCCGCCCAGCGCGCGCGACGCGACGCCGCTGCTGAGCCAGCGTTTGTCGGGGCCGAAAGGCAGTTCGTAAATTCCGTTCGCCTTGAAGATGTGCGTGATGTCGTTGGCGATGCGTTTCTTTTCCAGCGCGACGCCTTTGTCCAGATCGAGCAGCGCGGAGAAATTGGAGTCGCTGCCGTCGAAGTCGGTGAAGCCTTTGCTCCACGTGTAATTCGCTTGCAGGTAGACGCCGTGCTTCAACCGGCGGCGGATTTCGGCCTGCAGCGCGTTGTAGTTCGAGAACGAGCCATTGCCGATGATATCCACATTGCCCGCTGCGGAGTTGGCGCGCAGGAAGAACGCGGGCGACAACACCGCGCCGTTCGTGCCCGGCGTCAGGTAGATGGAGCGCGAAGCGGTGTAGGTGTTGACCAGTTCGCCGACCTGTCCCTGGCGGATCAAGTTGACGATGGTGGCGTTGAGCGTCGCGCCGGTCGCCGTCGTGTAAAAACCTCTGCGCCCGACTTGCGGGAAGATCGTCAACCGCTGGCTGCCGGGAACAGCCTGGTTGAAATCGGGGCTGATCACCACGCGCTGGTTGGCCGGAACGCCTGCCGCGACCTGGCGCGCGTTCTCGGCTTCGGACGCGAGCAGATTGCCCTGCGCGCGTTTGAAGTCGTCGAGGAATCCGTTGCCGAAGATGACCACCTGATTGATGTCAATGCCGCGCGTCAGCTTGACGCCGTGATTGCCGACGTAACGAAGTTCGAGCACGGTGTCGGGCAAAATCTCACGCTCAATGCCGAGATTCCATTGCTGGACGTAGGGCGTGCGCAGGTTCGGATCAATCGAGAAGACGGTCGGACTCTGATTGATCGTTTGCTGGTCTTTCAACGTGCGCGGGACTTTGAATTGCGGCGTGTTGACCGCAGGCAGAGAGCCGCTGACCGTCGCGTTGATGTTCGGAACGGTCACGACCGAAGTCAGGCCGTCGTTGCCGTCAATCGCAGCGTTCTCAGCCGTCTGAATGAGACTGTCAATCACGTATGAAATCGAATAACCGCCGCGAATCGCGGTCTTGCCATTCTTGAACGGATCCCACGAGAAACTGAAGTTGGGCGCGAAGTTGTTTCTGTCCGGATTGTAGAAGGGACGAGTGCCCTTGCCGCCGCCGGCCTGCTCCAATACCAGGTTCGGATCGTACAGAGCCTCAATCCCGCCGCGCGGCAAGAGTCCAAGCCCGTTTACCTCGCGCGCCGGCGAATAATAGTCGTAGCGCAGCCCGACGTTGAACGTCAGGTTCTGTCGCAACCGCCACGTGTCGCCGCCGTAAAATCCCAGCGCGTGATAACGCAGGTCGCGGCGTTGCGGCGCGCCAGCGACGTAACCGGAGTTCGCGTCGGTGACGTTGAACGTCTGCGTCGCGGTGGTCAACGCGCCGGTCAAAAGCGCCAGCAGGTTCGACGCGCTGGTGAAATCGTTGGCCGCGATGCCGCCGGGGAATTGCGCGGCGCTGCCGGAATTCAGCGGATTGATGTTGCCCGATCCGAAGCCGATGGTGTAGGCGGGAAGAATACCGCTGAAGCTGAACGGCGTGATCTGGACGTGGCGCAAATTGCCGCCGAATCGCACGAAGTGACTTCCGCGCGCCCACGATGCGTTGTCGCTCAATTCGGTGATGTTTCCATCGCGTCCGCTGTTTTGAGTGTTACGCGTCGGGTTGGTGACGGTCGAGCCGATGGATGGGAAGGTGATCAAGTAACCTTCGGGAAATTCGCGGGTGTTGATGAAGCGCGATTTCTGGCGGTACGTGCCGCCGCGCACTTCATTGTTGATGGATGGGCTGATCGTCCAGTTCCAGGCGAACGACCATCGCTGGCGGCGTGGGAACTGCCCGGCGCCAGGCAGTCCGGGAAACGGCTCGCCGATGTCGTTGCCGGTGTCGTTCGGAATGTTGATCGCGTTGTTGCTGTAGATGCCCTCGAAGCGGTGGCGCTCCGAATGATTGTAATCAACGCGGAAGCCCCACAACCGCTCGGCGCTGCCAGAAGGCGTGTTGAAGCGGAACGCGCCTGTGTTGATGCGGTCGCCAGCGGCGGCTGTCGGGTCGTTGGGCGTCGGCGTTTGCGCGAGCAGATTCTGAATGCGCGGATCAATCTGCCGCCCGGTCAGGCTGAGCAGGTTGATGGTTTGCAGTTGGCCGTTGTCGCTGCGGCGATAGGTGTAATTACCCTGTCGCGCCGCCGGGTAAAGTGTCGTCCGCGTGAAGCCGCTCGTCTCGGCCTCGCGCGTCTCTTCGTCGTAGGCGTAGAAGAAAAGTTTGCTGGTGTCGAAGCCGAGCGGGCCGAAAATTTTCTTCGGCAGTTTGACAGGGCCGCCGACGCCGAAGCCGAACTGGTTCTGGATCAGCTTCTCTTTGTCGAGACCGGCGGCGTTGTTGAAAAATGAATTGGCGTCTATCGCGTCGTTGCGATGGAACTCGAAGAGCTGGCCGTGAAAATCGGTTGAGCCGCGCGGCGTGACGAGCTTGACCTGCGCCGCGCCTGTGCCGTCGGCGGCTCCGGCGTTTTGCGTTGTGATAGTGAATTCGGCGACGCCAACAACGCTTGGGCCGGCTTGAGCGAAGAGGCCGCTGTTGCTCGCGCCGCGCAGGTAATTTTCCTGAATGTTGATGCCATCCCAGGTGATGTTGTTGAACGAACCGCGCATGCCGTTGATCGTGGCGCTGCGCGTGGTGCTGTTGGTCGCCACGCCCGCTTGCAGCGTGGCCAGTTGCACCGGATTGCGTCCGTTGAGCGGCAGGTCGTTGATCTGTTTTTGAAAGACCGTGACGTTCAACTCGGCGTTTTCGGTGTTGACCAGTGATTGCGATTCGCTCGCGGTGGTGGTGATCACTTCGGCGATCTGGCCGGCCTCCAGCGCTATGTTGACCGTCGCCGGCGCGCCGACGTCCACTTTCACTTCGCGGACTTCGGTTTTCTTGAAACCGCTCGCTTCCGCAGCCACTGTGTAGTAGCCGGAGCGAACATCATTGAAAAGATAGAAGCCTTCGCCGTTGGCTGTCGTGTTGACAGAGAGTTTTGTCGCCGCATCGGTCAAGGTCACTTTAGCGCCAGGGATGACAGCGCCAGCAGTGTCTTTGACCACGCCTGTCACCGTCGTGTTGACGGTTTGGGCAGAAGCGTCAAAGGTAAAGAAAAGGCATAGAGCGCCCGCGCCAACAAACCACGCGAGCAATCGCTTGTTGATGAACAATCGCATCGTCGTTTACTCCTTCCGGGAAATGTGAATGCAGATGTGTGATAGAGACTCG
>WBZO01005985.1_pt1 | contig 12032 bp, 8 predicted proteins | sample 5204261 | NCBI WGS metagenome assembly WBZO01 (sample SAMN12412400, study PRJNA552823) | activated sludge metagenome | isolation source: activated sludge from anammox sidestream of wastewater treatment plant... | place: USA: North Carolina | collected 2017-09 | reverse complement strand
CCCCAACTCTCTCCAGAATTTGAAAGCACGCGGGGTATCGATGCCGTTGTAAATGTTGTGAGTGATCGGATCCAAACCCCACAACACGATCAGATCACTATCTTTGGAGATGTCCTGGAAGGTATCCTGGGCAGGGAGGATGCCCTGACCGCGAAAATAGCCGTACATGAACGCTGCTCCCGCAGTCCAGCCCTCCCATGAGATGGGCGTGATCTCACGCGAGGTGCTGCCAAGCATGTGCCAGAAGCGAAAGTGATCGCTGAAGAAATAATGCATCGAGCCCCATTCCGGATGCGCTGAAAAGCCGGTCAGGACCGCCGATGGCCCATAAGTCTGTCGCACTCGTGCAAGTTCAGCAACCAACAGGTCAAATGCTTCCTCCCAGGAAATGCGCACGTAACCGCTTTTGCCGCGGTTTTCCGGATGGCGTTCACCTTTTGGATCCCAGTCCACCCGTTTCATAGGGTATTTCACCCGGTTTTCAGAATAGACCCATTTTCGAGCCGTATGGGCCCAGTAGAGCAGCGGGTACTTGAGCGGTGGTGTATAGGTCTTGCCATTGACCTCGACCTTCCACGGTAGCACTTCATCTGCATCAAAGTGCATTGGCTCCACCCGAATGATCCGGCCTTCTTTGACATGCGCAAATAGGGGGCCTGAAGTTGTGCATGTCGTAAACCGTTTTTCATCGGAAGCTTGCATGATGGTTCTCCTTTTTTAATCTTAAGTTTCAGTATTTATAGCGAACAACCACTCTACGTGGTCGCGGATCTGTTGTGCGCTCAGATCTTCGCAACCCACCATCTCCTGTGAGACTGAATGGTTTGGATCGCCCTCAACCGTCATAATCGGGTTGTCGTTGACATATCATAGAATGTCACATTTTGAGTGGGAATGGGCCGAATCTAGAGTATTTTTCGATAAGCGCCTCCGTGGGTAAGCCAAGAAGAGAACGAGCCTTTCATAGTGCTCACAACGGTCGTTTTCTTGATAAGAGTTCCATAGATGGCTACCAAACAGTAGAAAAGGACAATAAAACCATCTACCAGTTATTTGAAACTATCAAGGCGCTATTAAAGGTCAAACAGAATATTAAGTCGATATAGTCGATATCATATTATCATAATAATCATTATTAATATATCATAATAGAAAACATGAGTCAACAAGTACGACGCAGAATTAATCGGCTCTATAATGACTTTTTTTCTCTGCCTTTATTGTTTGGCCGCATCTCTCATTTCATGGGCCAGGGTATCGAGGTAGTGACTAAAAAAAGCAATCCGCGTCCTTTCAAGTTAAACTTGACCAGCATCCAGGCGATCCATCTAGCTTACTGGATTAAACATGCCCATCAAGTAGATATCCACCAGTTGCTTAACGCGGTCTTTCTTGGGAAAACGTAAAATCCCTTCGCCTGCGAGCAGGTTTTGGGTAATGACAAAGTTAAGGAAGATGCCATAGAACGCATGGACGGCGAGCTCGATGTTGACCGGACGCAGCACGCCTTGCTTTACCTGGGCTGAGAGATACCGGTTCAACAATTTCTCTATCGGGGCAATCAGACGTGCGCAGTATTGTTTGCCAATTTCAGGAAAGCTGCGCGTTTCTGCAATAAACATGCGCACGATTTCGGCGTTGCGCATATGGGTATTCGTAAATCCCTCGCCCACCTCGATCAGCGACCGGCGCACGTCTTCGTAGGTGACATCTTTTTCCTCATCCAACGAGGCGTTGATCTCATCCAGGATCGGGATAAACGACAGGCTGTCCGTCAAAGCCAGGAAAAGATCTTCCTTGCTGCGAAAGTGCTGGTAAATGGCTGAGGGTGATATCCCGATTTCTTGGGCAATTTCCTGCATCGTCGTCGCGGCATAGCCCTTCTGGGGAAAAATCACGACCGCGGCCTCCAAAATCTGAGTGCGGCGGTCTGCTGGCAGTTCGAGCTCTTGTTCCAAGGCTTCCAGGTCGTCTGGACACAGATCGATTCGATCTTTAATTATCTCCAGGCTCATCCCCAACATCTGAAAGCGCTTGATGCATACGACGAGCTGGATATCCTGGAGGCGGAACAAGCGGAAGCCGCCTTCTGTGCGCGCCGGCGAGGGCAGCAGGCCCTTTTTTTCATAGTTGTAGATCATGGCGGGGGTGCAGCGCTGTCCGGTCAATCGAGAGACGCTGTCCACCAGTTGACCAATGGATATGCCGCGAGTATCGTCAGCTTTAATTCCAAACCCATTCCCATTACCTGTCTTAATATTTTGAGCCATCCGCAGCTCCAGGCTTCATCTAGTAACTTACTCTTATTCAATTGAGAATCAGATAATAAAATTTGCCGATCTTGATATTCGATATAGTTATATCATAAACACCCTACCACTTCAAGATCCCGCCGCTCACTCGACAAATTGGGACATTGCGATGGGGCTGTCTAACCCCTCCCTGTAGACAGCCCCATGAATGGTTGTTCTTGCAAAAATCCGCCTGGCTGACCCGCTTATCTCACCTTGATCAACCAGCCTAACACAAAGCCCAACAGCAGGACTGGGATCATTGCATATCCCGCTACCGCCCAACCGGAGCTTTCTAACAAGGCGCCGAACATCGTCGGGCCAATGAACATTCCTAAGTTCTGACCGAGGGCAACAACCGCCATGCCCATGCCGACCAACGCCGGCTTTTTCATGATCTCTGGGGTGGCGGCAAAGGTGGCGGTGGGGATGGCGCCGGCGATCACGCCCATCAAGATCAGCCACAGCACGATTACCGTATCCGTGGCGGTGAAGGGAAAGATGAACATGATTGCTGCAACGATGAAGGGCCAGGTCAGGAATACTTTGCGCGAACCTAACCTGTCTGACAGTATTCCAGCTAGCGGCGCGGAAAAGATCACCACGATCATGACGATGCTGGAAGTCCACGAGGCGCTGGTCATGCTATGACCGCGCACGGCGCTCAGGAAGGTGGGGTAGAAGGTGCTGACCGCGATCAGGGCCATATTGAACAGTCCAAACAAAGCCCCCAAAAGCCAAATGTCGCGGATGGACATCGCCTTCTTCATATCCGGGGCTTCTTCGGGCGGCGGCCCGCCGGCTTCCTGCGGGGCGGCAGCCATGTGAGGCGGCATTTTCATGAACAGCCAAACCAACACGAAGGCCACCAGAGAGAAAATCAGGCTGAACCACCACACCGACTTCCAGCCAAAAGACATCGCCAGGGGCGGAGCGATCAGGTACATGAGCACGCTTCCCACCGGCACCCAGGTCGCCCACAGGCCCATCGGCGTGCCCTGCTTTTCGCGCGGGAACCACATGCCGATCGAAGCCGGCGCAACCACGCCGATCAACGCCATCCCCGCGCCTTCAATCACCCGGCTGGTGAACATCAGCCCCGATGTGGCCGAAAATACGCCCAGCAGAGAGCCCACGACCAGAAAGCCCATGGCGATCATACCGGTGACCTTTAACCCCAGCTTTTGCAGGATCATCCCGGCTGGCAGAGCCAGGATAAAGCCGGTGATGGCAAACATCGACATCAGCAACCCGGCCTGCATCGGGCTCAGTTTATACACCTCCATTAATATGGGCATAATTGGCGCCACCTTAAATTGGGTCAAAGGCGCCGCCACGCTGGCGATAAAAGCCACTGCCAGGATCACCCAGGCGTAGCTAGGAACAACGACCTCTTTCTTTTCAAGGCTTTCCTGAACCATGATCATTCTCCTGATTGTTATTCTGGGGGCACAAGCACGCGCCTGTGCCCCATGGATAGATTTGTGTCCCAGCTACTACTTTGGCGTAAACAGCACCATGTGTGATTTGCCTTCCATCTCCTTGGCCAGATCCTCCACTTTGCCAAACTTCATCACGTTAGCCTGGCAGTGATGTACGCAGGAGGGGAGTTTACCCTTGGCGAGCCGCTTGCCGCACAGGTCACACAGATCGGTCGGCACCGGAATATAAGCGTATTGCCACTTATCGCCCTCGATCTGCCAGGGGCCGATCTCAGCCAGTTGGATGCCAAATTTACCCACCGGGAGGTTGTGTTCCATCTGGCAGGCTACCTCGCAGGAGTGACAGCCGGTGCAGTATTCGTAGTCTATAAGCAGTCCATAGCGGGCCATCTCACACCTCTTCTTCCGCTACCTTGTAGATCTTGCACAACAACGACTTGTAATTGCCGCCAAAACCACTCTTTCCAGGCTGGAACGGCACCAGTTGGTTGATCGCCAGGTCCCACAAGTTGAACAGGGTTGGTTCAGCAGCCTCGGCTTCGGGGAACCACCAGGCATGATCGGCGTTCACCACCCTGGGGTCCATGATGGGGGTGATCTCAACCTTGCGCTTGGCGCGGCCCATTGAGTTCTCCACCCACACCCAATCGCCTGCTTTTACGCCAAATTTTGCGGCTGCCTCGGGGTGGATCTGCAGAGTTGGGTCAGGGTGAATGGCGCGCAGGTGCGGGATCTGGCGGTGCTCGGAGTGAAACATCCCCCAATGCTTGGCGCCGGTGGTCAGAACCAGCGGATATTCCGCGTACAGATCGGGCGTGCTGAGCGGGCTTTCCGTGGGTTCTTTATAATACGGCAGCGGATCCAAACCCGCCTGCTCGTAAAAAGTGGAAAACAACTCGATGCGCCGCGTGGGGGTGTTGAAACCGACCTCGCCATCAAACCTCATCGTTCCTTTCTCATGCCGCTTGTACTCTTGCGGCGGGTAGATCGGCGCCACTTCGCGCAGCTCCTGGAAGCTGTAGTCTACGCCCTTGCTCTTCAGCATGTGCGTGAACATGTCCTGCACGTTGTCCCAGGGATAGGCTTCCGGGTTCCAGCGCTTGCCAAGTTCCAGATTTATCTGCATGTCTGACTTGCACTCGCCGATCTGGGTGACTTTGTTGATCGCCTCGCCGCGCTGTGGCCCGTCGCCAAAGCGCAGACCGTCACGCTCAGGGTAGGTAGCGGCAGGCAGGACGATATCGGCGCAGGCAACGATGGTGGGGGTCAAAAACAGGTCCACGCCCACCACAAAGTCCAATTTCCTCAAACCTGCATACGTCTTCTTGGGGTCAGCCGACATGCAGGCCAGGCTGTTGTTGGTCTGGATCCAGGCGGCTTTGATCGGATAAGGTTCACCGGTTTCTAACTGGTTGGCTACTTCATCGGGTTGGGCGACGACAAAGCCGTATTGGTACAACGGGTACTTGGAAAGACCAATGCGCTTGGCCTTTTGCTCGTCGCTGATCAACTCGTCGCCCCACCCACCGCCGTAGAACAGCAGCGTTGGCGGCGGCAGCATCCCACCGGGGACGTCGATATTGCCCGTGATCGACCATAGCGCCGTGATGGCATGGCTGGCTGGCAGCGTCTCCTGGGTCATGTCCAGCGCCAACCCCCACTGCACCGTGGCTGGCTTGCTGTTCGCAAATAAGCGCGCCGCGGCGATGATCTTCTCTTCGGGGATCCAGGTGATCCGAGACACCTCGCTCACCGGGTATTGCTGCACCCGTTCCTTCAGTTGGTCAAAGCCATAGCACCACTTATCCACAAAATCTTTGTCGTACAATTCTTCGTTGATGATCACGTTGAGCATGCCCAACGCCAGCGCCGCATCCGTCCCGGGGCGGATCTGCAGCCAGAGCTCGGCCTTTGACGCCAGCCAGGTCAGCCGCGGGTCGATCACGATCAGCTTGGTGCCGCGCTTCATCAGGTCTACGACCCAGTGACCATAGAACCCGTCTGCATTCGACACCACCGGGTTGTTCCCCCAGACCGCCATGCATTCTGGGACTTTATAATCCGGGTTGTCGTAACGAAGCGGCGAAGCCTGTGAGCAGTCTGCCACCCAGAACGAGCCGGTCGTGGCGATGCAGCCGGCCACGCGCGGCAAGTAGCAAGCATTGCCAGTCAAGCCCAGCGGCACCCAGTTCGGGCTGCCAAACGACCAGGCCAGCCGGCTGATGTACGGGGCAATGTCCCGTCCCGTACCCTGGCAGAAAATCACTGATTCAGCGCCATATTGTTCTTTTACTTTTGTGAATTCTTTGACGATGGTGTCGTAGGCTTCGTCCCAGGTGATGCGCTCCCATTTGTTCTCGCCCCGCGCCCCAACGCGTTTCATGGGATATTTAAGCCGGTCGGGATGGTTGGTTGCGTTCGGCACGGCCAGGCAGCGCACACACAGGCGCCCCTGGTTGAAGGGGTTGTCGGGGTCGCCTTCCACCTTGACCAGCTTGCCATCTTTGTCGGTGAAGAGCAACACACCGCAACCGATATGGCAGCCTGGGCCCGACCAGGCGCTGCCGCGCGTCACGGTCAGGTCATCCTCCTGCCATCTCCATGGTTTAGTTTTCTCGCCCATCATTACCTCTTTTCGAATCGTCTCCAGATAATCAGATAAAAACCTGGGTGATCTCTTTGTATAGATCACCCAGGCGTGCAATCCAGTCTATGCGGCTACTTTGACCTCCTTGTACACGGGGATATCGCCCAAGTTCACATCCTTGATCGTACTGATGTGCTCCATTGTTTGGGTGAGGTATCCGCCCATCTCGATCCACACCGAGTAGTCGCCCACGTCCAGGTTCTTGAACCAGAAATCGCCAAAGTTATCGGTCTTTACCTTGAACACTTCGCCGGTTTTCTCGTTTTGACAGGTTATTTCGGCGCCAATCAAGACCTCATCGATTTCTGGATCGAAGATCGTACCAGCGATGAACTTCTTTGGCAAATTCAGGTAGTACACCCTGGGAGAGGTGCCGTATTCGGCGAACATCACCTGCGCCTGAGCGATCTCTGCTTTGAACTCTTCTTCCTCGCCAAATCGCAGGGCATCAGTCGCGCACGCATCCACACAACGCGGCACGCTCCAGCCCTTGTCCAACAGGTGGGCGCAGCCGGTGCACTTCTGGGCCAGCATCAGGTCGTCATTAAAGTAAATGACTCCATACGGGCAGTCATCCACGCAGTTCATGCAGCCTGTGCATTTTTCGGGATCGATCACCACCAACCCGTCTTCACGCCGGTAAATAGCATCGGGCTGGCAGTTGTTCATGCAGGGCGCGTTTTCGCAATGCATGCACATCATGGCTACGTAGGACATCTTGACCTTGGGTACGCTGCCGTGTACCGTTTCGTTCACCTTCATCCAGAACTGGCCAGTGTCTGGCTGGGGCTTGGCATAGGGCGTCCAGTCGTTGCCCACGTGCTCGTCCTTGCAGGCGATCTGGCAGTTATAACAACCGTTGCACCTTGCGACGTCGATTACAAACACCTTCATGGCTACTTTTCTCCTTCTAACTGGGCTTTGAAGACCAGGCCAGCTGTTGGGTGAAACTCGCGTGTAAATGCTTCCTGATGCTCCTGGCGCATAGCTTCAAGGTCGACCTTGCGGACGCCGACCAGGAAACTGCTGGTTACTTCGCCGGCTGCGTTGCGGCTGGTGGTGCGGTGGGGGCAGATCAGGTTATTTGCGCCGCCGCGATCCAGCTTGCCGGGGACGATCGGGTCGACCCGGGCGCCGTGATCCTGGTAGACCACACCGGGCATAATACGCTCGGTGACGTATGCGCCTCCCAGCACTCCGCCACGCTCGTTGTACAGCTCGACCACATCGCCGTCTTCGATCCCCAGCTTAGCTGCGTCGCCCGGATTGATCCACACCGGTTCGTACAGATAGCCATCTGCTCCCTTGACCTTGCAGGTAGGGATTTCCCGCAGCCAGGTGATGTCATCATGCATGGCATGCACACGCCAGCGGGGGTGGTTGGAGACGATCAGGAAGGGATACTCATCTGAGCGCGGGTGGAGCAAGCTCTCCTGGTGGGTCTCGCCGTAGGGGATCCAGTGCGGCACGGGTGGACGTTCGTCATCATCTGGGAAGTGCTCGGCCAAACCAGTGGCGTAGAACTCGATCTTGCCGGTGGGGGTCAGCAGCGGGTTGTTATCCGGATCTTTCCAGAAGTTATACAGACCCACTGGATCATCTTCCCAGTCAGGCGCCGTGGGTACCATCACATATTCTTTATCACGGAACTGCTCGTAACTGGCGAATTCCTGAACACCAGAGTGCATGAAGCCGGCCTCTATCAAATCATCAGTCGTTTTGTCTTCCGTAAGGGCTTCGTACATCCCCAGCTTTTTGGCGATCTCGCAAACGATCTCGTAATCGCTCTTCGAATCGCCCACTGGTTTGATGGCCTGGCCTTCGTAGAAGATACTGTTAAAGGAGCCGCTGAAGATGTCGGTTCCTATGTCTTCCTCTTCGATCTTGGTGTTGGCCGGCAAAACGATGTCTGCATATGTGCATTCATTTTCCATCCAGGGGTGCTGCGCCAGGACGAACTCGATCTGTTCGCTCCGCAGCGCCTCCTGGAACCGGTGCCCGCCGTTCCAGCAGGTCATCCAGCAGGGAGAGTCGGTCCAGATCATGTGGATTTCCGAACACCCTTCCACCGGGTATTGAAACTCAATAAACTGGTCCTCGCGCGGCATGCCTGCCATCACGTGTCCGTGCCATTTAAGGGGCGGGTTGAGGATAGCCTCGTGGATCAGGGTCTTTGGAATGTGCTGCTTTGGGAAGTAGCCCAAGAAGTAGCCCCGGTAAGCTTTGTATGGATCTGGGATACAGGTGCTGCGTGGCAGCGGGTTTTGTGTGTGCATGCCGAACAGCCCCCACTCGATCATCGTCACCTGGTGCCGGCCCGGCATTCCCAGGCCCTGCATGGCCAGGTTCAACACTTCCATCCGCCCGGGTTCGCTAGCATATGCGGCGCGGATATATGAGCCGCCGTTGCAGTGCGCGATCGAGGTGGTCTTTTTACCCCATTCGCGCGCCAGCGCCTTGATCGTGTATGACGGCACGCCGCAGATCTCCGCCGCCCATTTAGGTGTCTTGGGGATACCGTCCTCCTTGCCCAGCACATAATCCCGGAAGGCTTCGAAACCGTAGGTGTGGGTGGCGACGTACTCCTTTTCGTACAACCCCTCAGTCAGCCAGGTGTAGGCGATCGCCAGATGCAGCACCGTATCCGTGTTTGGCCTAACAGGGATCCACTTATCTGCGTGAACCGCTGCCGCGTAGTTCAGATCGGGGCAAATATAGATCGATTTGATCCCCAGTTCAGTAAAGTGGTAACACAGCCGGCTGGCCATCTGACCCTGCCAGCCCCAGGTGGTGGTTTCGGGATCAGCGCCCCAGAACAGGATCATGTCGGTGTGCTGCATGATGTCCCGCATTACATTAGTTTGTGGGCCCATCTTACCCACCGGGTCCATGCCCCAGGCGTGCTTGGAACCCCAGTACCAGCCTTCCCAGCTATCGGGCTGGCGCACCTGCAGCGTGAATCCACCCATCAGTTTCAACAAATTTGTCTGGCAGCCATGGGGCCCATGGACCACTTTGGTCTCGCCATGTCCGTCTGCCTGGGCCAGGATGGCATAAGGGCCGTATTTGTCATGCACGCGCCTGATTTCCTTAGCGATGATGTCGGTTGCTTCGTCCCAGGAGATCCGCACGTATTTGCTGGCGCCGCGGTTTTGTGTATTGCGCTCGCCATCTGGATCCCAGTCCACCCGTTTAAGTGGATATTTGATCCTGTTCGGAGAGTAGATCCGCTTCTTGTAAGCCAGGCTCAGGGGGGGCAGCAGCGATTTCATCGACGGTTTGAAGGTCTTGCCGCGTGCCTCGATTTCCCACGGGTTCCATTCTTTAGGGTCATATTTTTCATCGAAATGCAGTGGGCGGATGCGTACGACTTTGCCATCTTTCACATCCACCTGGGCTACGTTTGACCCGATGCCAAACGAGCAGAACCCCAGCCCCTTGATGTAGGTCTTTTCCTCTCCCGGTTTTCCATTCGACTTGGTTTTGTCAACCATATTTTCCTCCATGCCCTCCATTTTTCGGAAGCGCACAATTCCGATTTGGTGGTCTTACAATACATCCCGCCTGATCCGCCTGAAGGATCTATCGGGGGGCCGCCTGGCGCTGTTCATGGCCCGGCTGACCGGTCATGCAGTCTTTTAATTTTTTTACCATTTATAGGGGATTATCGTCTTCCTCCTTTCTTCTGCATCTCGTGCATGTTATTCATCCAGCTTCAGAAGTTTTGGATTTCTTCAGGTAGGAGACAGCGAAACAACGCAAGAGGACTACCGCGCAGTCCTCAAGCTCATTCTAGCAAACCCCCTGTTATTCGCCATCACCCAAAAAGGGTGAGGCGGGGGTAATTGATATTGGTGATTAATATCACGAGATGACGCCCTTGCGCTCAACAAGCGGGTTGTCACCGGACGCCAACGTTTTTGTAAGATGACCGTCATCTTTGACGTATGATGTCTGTCACTTGTGAATTGGCTAAAAACAGTCTAAAATATTGAAAATGTACAGGTTTTATTTGAAATCCACTTTTATGGAGAAATAAAATGCAGATAACACGCCAAGCCGATTACGCAGTTCGCGCTGTGCTGTACCTGGCAAAAATAGGTTCCAATCAGCGTGCAGCGACCAGCCAAATCGCCCAGGAGCAGCAAATCCCGCCCTCTTTCCTGGCAAAAATAGTTTCTCAACTTTCCGTAGCTGGCTTGTTGCAGACTTCTCGCGGCGCCCGCGGCGGCGTTTCGCTCGCCCGTCCACCCGAACAGATCTCGCTGCTCGAGGTCGTTGAAGCGATCGATGGCCCGATACTCCTTAACGAATGTGTCACTGGAAACGGCGTCTGCACCCTGGGTGATGAGTGCCCGATGCAGTCGATCTGGCGCGACGCTCAAGCGGAGCTTATCGACCGGCTCAGGACCTCCACGTTCGACAGCTTTATCAAGAACGGACAGCGAGAGCCCCTCGCGGCCTGATCGATTACGCTTCGCCGCCCCTGGCAAGAACCTGGATGTCCAGGTTTATCTGTCTGCCACATGGGGTTATATTCAACCAGAATTCAAAGACCTTCACCGCAACCTGATCGCATGCCGGGTGTGCAGGCATGCGATCTTGAAACGCGCCATTTTCGCGCGGTGTGCCTCAACCGTTTGCTGCAAGAACCCCCTATCCGCCACGATCCACTCGCCCACCAGGCTTTCCTTATCGTATAATCAGGGTAAAGCACAACCTAAAATAAAAGAGATGGAGGTCCGAATGTCCGAACCACGCATTGTGCGGGCGCCGCGCGGCTCGCAGTTGAGCTGCAAATCCTGGCTGACCGAAGCCCCTTACCGGATGATCCAAAACAATCTCGACCCTGAAGTGGCAGAACGACCGCAGGACCTGGTTGTCTACGGTGGACGCGGCCAGGCCGCCCGCAGTTGGGAAGCCTTTGACGCCATTCTCGAGACGCTGCGCACCCTTGAAGATGATGAAACGCTGCTGGTGCAGTCCGGCAAGCCGGTGGCGGTTTTCAAAACGCATCCCGACGCGCCGCGCGTCCTGATCGCCAACTCCAACCTCGTCCCGCACTGGGCCACCCAGGAGCACTTCGACCAGCTCGCCGCCCAGGGATTGATCATGTATGGTCAGATGACGGCCGGCTCGTGGATCTACATCGGCACCCAGGGCATCCTCCAGGGAACCTACGAAACCCTGGGCGCGCTCGCCCGCCAGCGCGGCTGGGGCTCGCTCAAGGGCAAGTTCGTCCTGACCGCCGGCCTGGGCGGCATGGGCGGCGCCCAGCCCCTCGCCATCACGATGAATGAGGGGGTGGGGCTGATCGTGGAAGTCGATCCGGAGCGCGCCCACCGCCGCCACGAGATCGGCTATGTTGACACGGTCGTCGATACGCTCGAAGAAGCCATGACCCTGGTGGAGGAAAACAAGGAAAAACAAATCCCCATCTCGATCGGACTGATCGGCAATGCAGCCGACATCTATCCCGAACTGGTCATCCGCGGGGTGGCCCCCGACGTGGTGACCGACCAGACCCCCGCCCACGACGTCCTGATGTACGTACCGAACGGGTTGAGCCTGGCTGCCGCGGAAGAGATGCGCCGCAGCGCCTCCGCTGAATACGAGCGCCGCTCGATGCAGGCTATGGCCAAACACGTCCAG
>WBZO01004190.1_pt2 | contig 12034 bp, 10 predicted proteins | sample 5204261 | NCBI WGS metagenome assembly WBZO01 (sample SAMN12412400, study PRJNA552823) | activated sludge metagenome | isolation source: activated sludge from anammox sidestream of wastewater treatment plant... | place: USA: North Carolina | collected 2017-09 | reverse complement strand
GGCGAGCTCCTCGACGGTGTGAGCGCCGACGACCTGAGTGCCCTTGGCTTCATTGTTGATGAAGTCGTCGACCTTGGATACGGTGCGATTCCAGACGGCGACTTTGTAGCCGTGGTCGTTCATGTTCAGGACGAGGTTCTGACCCATGACGGCCAAGCCGATGAGACCGATGTCACAAGTAGCATTCGACATAAAAACTCCTGCGTGCGGGGTGGAACACATCCCGCGTTGAAGCGGAGCGATCCGCGACGTCCAAACCATTCTATCGAAATCGGACCGAAAGGTCTGCGAGGCGGCGGCAGTTCGCCGCGCGGAGGATATCTACTCGGCCACGTTGAAATCTCTGCCAGCCGTGACCATCGGCGGAGTCATTTCGCTTCTGCGCGCCAATCCGGACTCAGCTCCGGCGCCGCGTGCATGGAACCTGCTGTGCCGGCGCTCATCGACCGCACTCCTTCGCTCTGAACGCGCTGTCCGGTCCGGACATCTCGCGACACGCTCCCAGGGACTGATGCCGACGTGGACAGGCCGGTGGTCGCGGAGCCGGGGGCGGGGCGGCAGGCCCACGCGGTAGAATTCACGCGATGAGGCCCTTATTGAATCTCCATGCGGCGTGCGTGCTGTGCGGGACGATGTTGGCCGCGATACCCGCGGCCGGAAGCGCGAAAAGCTCTTTCAAAACAGTCATTTTCGGGAGATACTCGGATTCCCTGGCCAGTTTCGAGAGTTTTGCGAAACAGGCGAAACAGTCCGGAGCGACGCACGTCGTGATCACCGCGGAGGACCTGCCGTGGGCGATGTGGCAGATGGATACGCCGGGCGACCCATACCCGGCGTGGGCGGTTTCCAACGTCGGCCTGCTAAAGGTCTCGATTCCGGCTGCGCTGCAACCCTTTTTGCCGCAGGAGTACTCGGACACGGTAATCGGCATTCTGCGCGCGCGCTGTGAGGTGTTGAGGAAGTTGGGACTAAAAGCGGCATTTACGACGTTTGAGCCGCAGATCCTGCCGGAGCGCGTGTATGAGGCGCACCCGCTGTGGCGAGGGCCGCAGGTCGATCATCCGCTGCGCTCGCGCGTGCCGAGGTTCGCGCCTTCGATCGACAATCCGGAAGTGCTGGCCTTGTACCGGGAGTCGATCCGTAAGTTGCTGTCCGTGTGCCCGGAGATCGAGATTCTTTCGCTGCACACGAACGACTCGGGGTCCGGAATGAGTTGGAGCCCAGGGCTCTACCAGGGACCGAACGGCAATTCGCTGTTCCGCGGGCGCAGGATGTATGAGCGGTATCGTGAGTTCTTCGGCGCGCTGCAGGAGGGCGCGAAGGAGGCGCGGCCGGGGCCGCTGGAGATCGACGCGGAATGGGTGCGGGAGGCGGCACCGGAACTGGTGGCGGGCAAGTTGGGGCCGGGCATGGCGGTGGCCAACTTCGAGGGTCCGAATGCGACCGTGTACAAGGCAGTGGCCGGCTTTCTCCTGGACTATTTCTACCCGTTCTATCCGGCGCAGGGACTCCCGCTGCCGGTCAGGTATCTGGAAGAACTGGAGCAGGCGTCAAGGAGCCCGGCGCCGCGTCTGTTTTATCTCATCGGGGACAAGCATGACAGCGACCTCTACGTGCAGATCTACGATGCATTCAGAAAGAAACCGACAAACGACGACACTTCGCGAATGCAGCTTCTGCGGACGATCGCGGCCGGACGCGTCGGCGAAGCCGGCGCCGGCGCCCTCGTGGATGCTTGGATGGCGCTCCATCGAGTGCAGCGGGATGCCGATATCCTGAATTTCGGCGGCACGCTGTTCTACATCGGCGGCGTGCATCAACGGTGGCTGACGCGGCCATTTGTTCCTTTTCCCGAGGAACTGACGGACGTGGAGAGGAGCTATTACCGGAAGTTCCAGTTCCAGGCGCGGGGCGAGGAGCGGGCGCGCGACCTTGGCGACATTCAGGGAACCCGGCAGTACGAAGGGTTGGGAGGCATGGCTGTTTCAGGTCAACTGCTGGCCAGGATGCAAACCGATCTCACCCGGGCGCGCGCGGATCTTCGCGAGATCGGGGCCAACGCTGCGCCGGCTTGGAAGGAGCGGCTCGAACTGCTCGACAAGCGGATTCAGGTGTTCGGGATCCTCGTGGACAACTGCCGCAACGGGCTCGAATACCAGTACCTGCTGGACTTCATGAAAAGCGGGCGCTTGCTGCGGCCGATCGAGTTCCAGGAGCATCTGACCGACATCACCGAATGGCGGACCATCAAGGATATCGCACGCAAAGAGATGGACAACAGTATCGTGCTGGCGGATCTGCTGGAAGCGAACAAGGAGGTGCTGATCGACACAACGAAGACCAGCGCCGAGGAGAATATCCGCGTGTTGGGCCCGGATCTGGCGAACCAGTTGCGCCGGAAGGTGAAGATCATGGTGAAGCACTGGGAAGACTACGAAAGACTGTTCGATGAGGAGAAGAGATCAGCGCCCGTCCGGGAGCGTTGACCGAAGGCTTCCAGCGCATGTTCGACTGCTGCCGCGCTGTGTCGGCCGGCGATGGACCGGGACTACGGGCGCGGCGCGCCGAGAAGCATTGACGTGAACTCGAACAGCTTCTGGGTGGCGGGGTCGGCGGGGAGGCCGATGTCGCGATCGAGCTTCACATGGTCGGTCCCTTCGGCGCCGAACAGGGCGGCGGGCACGCCTGCCTGGTCGAGCGCGGCCCACAACCGGTAGGCTTGCGCGGTGGTGTCTGTGTGGTCGGCCACATGGAGGAGCAGAAACGGCGGGATGCCGCGGTTCGGAGCAACGTGGTTGACCGCGGAGAACTCACGCTGGCGTTCGAGGTTGCCGAACTTCTCGGGGTGCCCCATTTTCGGAGGCGGCTGGTTGAGACTCTTCCGCCGGGCGGTGGCGGTGGCGACCTGAAGAGGGACGTCATAGGTGTCACCATCGACAGGGACGCAGCCAATGATGCTCGAGCGCGGAATGCCCTCGGCTTCGATGTAACGGCTGTCGATGGCGAGCAGGGCGGCGAGCTGCGCTCCGGCCGAATGACCCATGAGCAGAATGCGCGCCGGGTCGCCGCCGTACCGCGCGATGTTCTTGTGCACCCATCCGGCGGCCTTGGCCACATCGCGGATGATGACGTCCATCGTGACCGCCGGAATGAAGCGGTAGTTCACCGGCACGAAGACGAAGCCCCTTTCGACGAAGGCCTCAGGCTTGTGATTCATCTCATCCTTGCTGCCGCGCATCCAGCCGCCGCCGTGGATCCAGACGACCACGGGCAGTCGTGCGGCGGGGGTTGGGGCAAAGACATCGAGGAGCTGCCGGTCGCTCCTGGGTTCTGTATAGGCGATGTTGCGTTCGACACGCGGCTTGGTCTGCGCCAGGACCAGCAGCGGGACGAGGGCGGCGCGCAGAACGGTCAGCGGGAGCCGGTTCATTCAGACGCTCCTTTCAATGTTGCCCATCATACAGGCGGTGCCTGCGAGGGAGTGCTAGTCCATATCTGGTAAGTTGTGAGAAGGCATGCGTATTTCGTCTTGGTTTGGCAGCGGAATCCGGATCAGTATCGTGCTGGCCGCCGTTCAATGTTCGTTCGCACAACCGCCCGCCGCACCCAGAGAGTCCCAGGGGTTGCCGCCGAGACTGGCTCCCTCCGACTACCTGGCGCAGGCCAAGGTCGGCTCGATCACGATTGCGGCGGATTTCACCGGCCACGGCATCCCCAACGCGGAAGATCCGCTGAACTCGGAGGATTTTGTGGCCGTGGAAGTCGGACTGTTTGGCGCGCCGGATGCCCACCTGACCATTACGGCCTCCGAGTTTTCGCTCAGGATCAATGGGAAGAAGTCCGCGTTGCCGAGTCAGCCGTGGGGACTGGTGGCCAAGAACATCAAGGACCCGAACTGGACGCCACCGGAGGCCGAGGAAGGCCAGAAGTCGAAGAGCAGTTTCGGGACTGGAGGCCAGCTGGCGGGCTCTCCGCCGCCGCTGCCGCCGAAGCCTCCGATCGAACTGCTCCGGAACTGGCAGCAGCGGCTCAAACGGGCCGCGCTGGCGGAAGGGGACCGCGCCCTGCCTCAGGCGGGGCTGCTGTTCTTCCAATATCGGGGAAAGCTGGAGAGTATCAAGTCCGTGGAACTGCTCTACGAGGGTCCGGCGGGCAGTGCGACGCTAACGCTGCAGTAGCCATGCGCCGGCGCGTCTGAAGTTTTCGCTTTTCGCCAGATCGATTCGATCCTATAATCCTCCGCATGATGCATGCGGCTGGGATGTGTGCATTGGCCTAGCTGGCCTGCGGGGCGGCCAGCGGAAGCGATGAACCGCCGGGTGTGCTCGACAGGTTCCTGGCGAAAATGGAAACCGAACTGAAGCGCATGCCGGACCACGTGTGCGCCCAGCGGGTGGAACGGTTCACGCGCGGCGGCGAGGGACCGTGGAAGCCGGTGGATACGCTGGCTTTGACCATTGGAGTTGCGGCTGGGAAGGAGGTGTACGCGACGGCGGACGGCCGCGGTTTTGAGGAGCACGCGCCGGCCGATTACGTCCGTGACGGTGTTTTCGGCACCGGTCAGTTCGCACTGATGGCGCGGCACGTCTTCGCGTGGAGGAGCGCCAGATTCGGCTTCAGGAGCGAGAGCGAGCGCGCGGGGAGGAGGACGTACGAGTACGAATACGACGTGCCGAAGGAGCAGAGCACTTACCGGCTGCGGCTCGGCAACGTCAGTGATGCCGTCCCCTTTCAAGGGTCGTTTCACTTCGATGCCGAAACTTTGGACCTGCTGGAACTGGAAGTGCAGGCGTACGATATTCCCGAGCAGGTGGGCCTGGCCCGCGCGGACACTAGGGTCACGTACACGCGCCTGGCCGTGCGAGGACTCGATGCGCTCCTGCCGTCGGCGGCGACATTGCTTGTGGCCACCACCGAAGGACTGGAGCGGTTGAACCGGTCGCGATTCGGTGAGTGCAGACGGTTCGAGACCGAGTCGAAACTGGTCGTCGAGGAGCCCGGTGGTGTCCGGACGGAGGTGGGCGCGGGCACGGTGGTGGCGGCTGCTGCGGACGCGCGGCAGCGAATCGCGCCGGGAACACTCCTGGAAATCGAATTGGAGACGGCGTTGACGCCGGGACGATTGAAGCAGGGCGACCCCGTCCGGGCGCGGTTGGTGAAGGCGCTCGCGGGAGCGAGCGGGACAGTCGCCCCGTCCGGCGCGCTGGTGCACGGCGTGGTGGCGCGACTCCGCGAACAGAAATCTCCCTTTCCGCTGTTTGAGATAGGGCTGCAGTTCACCGGGGTGGACGTGGAGGGCGGGGTGCTGCCGCTGCGGGCGACGATGGTTGACGTGGAGCGGGAGAGGGGGCTGGTCGTGGAATCGCGGCGGATGGACCCCATATTCAACAAGCAACAACGTCCACGCCTTGACATGCTTGTCCGGGAAGTTCAACCGGGGCAGGGAATCCTGCTTTGGAATGCGAAGCGGCCGGTGGTTCCCAAGGGTTTGCGAATGAAGTGGCGGGTGGCGGAGGAGATGTCGGCGCGCGTTCTGAGGGAGTAGCCGGAGCACAACCGGCTAAAGAGTTCCCGGCAGTCGGTCGATGGAGAAGCGATGGCAGGCATGCTGTCTCTTCTGGCCCTGGCCGCCACTGCGGCCACTGTGCGGGAGGGCGGAGCGGGGTTGCGAGCCGGGTGTTCGGCGGATGCTGAGGTCGTCGCCCGGCTCGCGGGTGGCACGCAGGTCGAAGTGCGGCTGTCGATCTCCGGCGATATCGGCAGTTGCTACAAGGTTTCCGCGGGCGAACAGAGTGGGTACCTGCTCGCTGCTGAGTTGAGCGGCCTGGACAGTTTCGACCGGGCGCGCCGGGCCGGCGATGAGCGGGCGCTGCCCCAGATGATCCGGGCCGAGATCGGCAGGTTGAAGAGCGATCTGGTCGAGCAGGCGAAGCGGCAGCCGGCCCAAGGCCTGAGTTCGGCGGGCAGCGTAGACGCTTCTCTCGCGGATGCGCTGAACCTGATCGAGACGAATCAGCCGCGGCGCGCGCTGGAACTGATCGAGACCGATCTGCTGCGGACAAGACCCAAGGACCCGTTCGTGCTCTCGCTGGCAGGGCTCGCGGCCTACCAGAGCGATCAGACGCGGCAGGCCCTCAACTACTGGGCCGAATCGCTGGCCGTGCGGCCGAATCCGTCGGTCGAGGCGCTGTACCGGAAGGCGCACAAGGAGCTGACGGCGGACACGAGCCGCAACAGGATGTATGGCACGCGTTTTATGCTGAGGTTCAACGACAGCGAGATCGGACAGGGAACCGCACAGGAGATCCTGGCAGCCCTGAATGAAGAGTATGAGCGCCTGGATGCCGCGCTGGGCTGCGGGCTATCCGAACAGACGGTTGTTGTCGTCCAGACAATGGAGGTCTACCGGGCGGCGACCAGCACGGCGGAGTGGAGCGGGGGACAGTTCGACGGCAGAATCCGGATCGGCTACGAGGGCCGCGCATTGACGCCGCGGACTAGACAGGCCATGGCACACGAACTCGTGCACGCCTGCCTGGCGCGAAACGGCAGGTTCCCCGCCTGGTTTCACGAAGGGATGGCGCAGAAGTGGAGCGGCGAAGGGGTGTCGGCCGCCGAGCTATCGACGGTGCGTCAGATGCTCCGCTCGAAGCGGATGCCGGGACTGAACCAGATGCCTCCCTCCTGGGGCAGGCTGAGTGCATGGCACGCAAATCTGGCCTACGCGATGTCGCTGGCGGCGGTGGACGCCATGTATCGCAGCTATGGGGATCAGTTTGTCAGGAACCTGTTGCGGAATCCGGAGCATCTGGCTGCTGTGGCCGACAGAGTGACCCAGGCGCTGATTGCACAGTAGCGGAAGTCACGTGCTGGCGAGAGGTTCTTCCAGAACGCGCTCGAAGACGGCGATGGTGCGGTAGCGATCCTCTTCTTTGGCCAACTCCCAGTCCGTGAACTCAACCCGATTGCCAGGGCGCATCTCGATGGAGTCGTGCTCCCAACTGTCCCCAATCACCCGCTTGCCGCTGGAGTAACGCTTGATGGTAACCTCACCGCCGGTGTCAGAACCTGTAATTCGTTGAACTAGAACGATTTGACCGACGCGAGAACCGCCGGTTCCGGGCGAATACCGGCGAAAGAGGCAGAGCGAGCCATCGGGGATCTCGGGCTCCATCGACCGGCCCGTGATCTGGAGGACAAACTCATCCTTTTTCAGTTGCTTAACACCATGGATCTCGACCCAATCCTCAACTTCGCTCTCGGCATCCTGGCCGAAGCCGCCGGCGGCGGCCCGGATGGAATACAGCGGGAGATGGGTCTCGAAGTGCTTGGCTTCACTTCGCACGGTCTGGCGGTAGAGGGCCTGGGCCAGCGTCTCGGCGTTCCGTCCGGTCACAGGCCGGGCGTCGCTGGTCGACAGCGAGGTTGATAGCGACGAATCGATCCAGGCAAAGAACGCTTCAGCGCCCAACTCGGCGAACTTCTGCTCGAGGTCCTCAACAAGCGCGCCGACCGTCGGGGCGTCTTCGCCCGCAAAGCCATCCCAATCCCGGCGAAATCTGAAGGCGGCTTCACCTGAAGAAGGGTCGAAAACGATGATGCCGCAAGGCTCGCCAAGCGCCTGGAGAGTCCGAGCCTCCATGCGGCGGAGTTCGATGGGGCGGGCGGCGAGAGGCATCGATAAGAACCTTATCGGGAGATGGGCTAGGGCGTGTAGGGGAAATATCCTTCGCGGGCGCGAACCCGCACGTTGGGCACGCTCACCCGCACTTCGATCCGGCGGAATGCCCTGGCGATGTCGGTTTCCGACGGGGTGTAGCGCAGAATGTACTGCAGTTGGATCTCGCCCGCGGTGGAGGCGATGGCATCCACCATGCCGCGCATGATGGCGCTGGCGTAACCGCCCGTTCCCACCTTCAGGGCATAGTTCCCTTCGTCGGAGGGAGTGGAAAGATAGCCGCTTACGTCCTTGTAGACCCCTTCAAGCGGATAGACGACCCGGCCGCCGGTGGATTCTGCGAGCCGTTTCAGATTGGCTTCGCCGTCGACGTTGAAGCCGAAGCCGACCGTGGAGACCCCATAGATGGTCACCAGGTTCCTTTGGGCGATCTCGAGAACCTCATTGAGGCCTTCGGAACTGGCGGTGTCATGGCCGTCGCCGACGATGATGATGACGCGCCGGGGCTCGATCGGCTCGCCCTTGACGAGCGCCCTGCTGGTGCAGGCCATGTAGACGGCGTCAAACAGCGCGGCGCCGCCGCCGGCCTTCATCTTGCGCACTCTGTCCAGGAGCTTCTCCGGGTCGTTGGTGGTGTTGACGAGCAGTTCGGCTTGCGAGGAGTAGCCGATGAGGTATCCGCTGTACTGCTCGCGCCGGTTCTTGTTCTCCGGTTCCATGCAGGCCAGCACGAGATCCTGGATGGCCTCGACGAACTCCTTCCAGCGAAGCTTCGACGCGTTGGAGAGATCGACCAGAAAACCGATGACGACCGGTTGGTTGCGCTCGCGCGTGAAAAAGGAGATGCTCTGCGGCCGGCCCTCGTCGAGGAGCTCGAAATCGTCCCTGTCCAGGTTGGTAACGAATTTGCCTTTTTCATCGGTCACGGTGACCGGGACGATCACCTCGCTCACAGCGGTCTTGAAGGCTTCCTGGCTGGAGGCGGCTTCGGGCTTCGGCGGGGGCGCCGGGTTGGGGGGCTGCGCGCCCTCCAGCACCGGAGCCAGAGCCGATCCCAGTAGAAGATGCCTGCGTGAAACCATGGTCCTGAATCGATTATAAGGGCGCAGCACAGCCTGCTTCAGGGACGTTGCCCGCGGCGCAACAGTTTCCGTTTGATATCGCCGCCGAACTCGTCCATGAAATTGGTGAAGATCCGGAACATCGCGCCGTTTGCCACACGCCGCAGCCCGTCGATCTGGGTGTTTTCGCTGGGCGGCCGCCACAGGTTGGTCGCCTGAAAAGAGACGAACGAGCTGGCGTAGCGGGCATAAGCGGGCATGTAACCTCCGTTCTTGTGTTGAGCCACGACCGTCATCTTCAGGACGTGCATGAACCGCGGCTTGAAGGGGCCGTGGCCGATCCGCGGATAGCGGGGATCCTCGCCCCACAGGCTGCCGAGAGCCGCTTCGGACATGTTCCCGATGGCATTGCTGGCCATCCTGGTGGCAAAGCGGCGCCCAAAACCGTCGACCGTGCGATTCCACTCCACGGGGCGGTTCCTGATCTGACGGAGCGAAGTGCTGAACAGCCCGGCGGCCCAACTCTCCGCCCCGAAGGACTGGTGGGCGAACCAGAGGCCCCGCTGCTCGGCCGAGAGCGGGCCCATCGAGGGCGCCTGCGGAGTGCCGGGCCATGTCTGGGCGCGAAGCTGCTGCGGGAGGCTCGCGCCCAGAGCCAGGACCAACAGGCACCAGGACCAGCTAACGCTGAACACGCCCGCTGCCACCCTCCTTGAGCAGCGCTTCCACTTCGGCGCGGGTAAAACGGTTGAAGTCGCCTGGGATGGAGTGTTTCAGGCAGGACGCGGCGACTGCGAATTCCAGCGCCTCTTTCGAGGAGCCAAGCTTGCGCAGCCCGAAGATAAGTCCACCCGCGAAAGCGTCGCCGCCGCCGACGCGGTCGACGATGTGCGTGATGTCGTAATGGCGGCTGACGTGGAATCCGGCGCGGTCGTTCAGGCATGCCGACCAGCCATTGTGCGAGGCGCTGCGGGATTCGCGCAGCGTGATCGCGATCATCTTCAGATTCGGAAAGGCGCCGAGGACCTTCTTCGACAAGGCTTCATACCTGGCCGTGTCGAGCGCCCCCGAGTGCACGTCGACGCCCTCGACCGAGATGCCCAGGGCCTTCTGGCAGTCCTCCTCGTTGGCGATGGCGATGTCTATGAACTTCACGACTTCGCTCATGACTTCCTCGGCCTTCTTGCCGTATTTCCAGAGGTTCTTGCGATAGTTGAGATCGACCGAAACCGTCAGGCCGAGCTGGCGGGCGGCCTTGACGCTCTCAATCGTGAGATCGGCGCAACTCTGCGAGAGCGCGGGAGTGATGCCCGTGACGTGATACCAGCCCGCGTCGTCGAAGACCGAACTCCAGTCGAAGTCCCCGGGGCCTGCCAGCGCGATGGCGGAGTTGGAACGGTCATAGGTGACCTTGGAAGGCCGCTGGTTCGCCCCCGACTCGACAAAGTAGATCCCGAAACGCCCGGGCTTGAAGGCGATCCGGCTGACGTCAACGCCGAAGCCGCGCATTTGGTAAAGAAACCCGTCGGTGGCGGGATGGCCGGGCGCGGGCAACGCCGTGACGTAGCGCGTGGCCATTCCGAAATTGGCCAGGCTGACCGCTACGTTCGCCTCGCCGCCGCCGAAGGTCGCCTGCATCGATGGGGAGACGAAGAATCGCTCAAAGCCCGGAGGGGCGAGGCGCAGCATGATCTCGCCGAATGTGACTACGCACTTTTCAGACATGAATAAGTCCTTTCACTGTACTGAGCCGATGGCAATGGCTTCGATGGCGAAGCTGGAGTCCATCGACGGCAAACCCTCAAACGGCAGGAGCGTCGAGGCGGGCGGCCGCCCGGCATCCAGCCAATCGAATCTGACCTTCTTGATCATCTCAGCCATTTGGCCGGAAAGGGGGTAGGAACTGACCAGCACAGCCCGCTTCAGTGAGGACCGGGCGCCCTCGAGCGTCTTTTCCAGCCGCGAGAAGGCGAGGCGCGCATCTTCCTCGCTGTACCGGAAGGCCAACTGGGCGGCCGTGATGACAAGATTCGATGCGTTGACGCGGGCGACATGGGAGTACGCCGTTACCGACGCAAGCCCTTGGGGGTTGAAGAATTCGAGCTCGGAGGCCGGCGCCTGCTTGAGCCGCCCAACGCCTTCGCACTCCACCAGGCGTTCACGCGGCAGGCGCTGCGTTTGGACCAGCATCAGCGGCGCTCCCGGAAACCTGGCGGAGATGGCGGCGCGCGTCTCCGCCGCGTCTTCCAGAGAAGTGAGGAAACAGGAGACCCGCAGCGCCGTGGAGCTGCCCGAGGCCTCCAGGGCAAGCTTCAGGGCGTCGGCGGAGCGCGCGGCGGCCTCCTGAAGGCCGGACTCGCCGCCGGCCGGGCGGCCGACCTGACCGGAGATGAAGGCCAGCCCCTGAGGGTTGACCGGTTTGCGCTCCTCGATCGTCGCTTCCAGCGCCACCTGGGCGCCTTCCATCGGGAGGGCGCCGACTTGCACCACGGTCACGGCCGGCAACGCGAGCTTTCGTTCGGTCAGCTCCTCGCTGACGATGGCCGGAACCCGCCGCTGATCGCCGGTGCCCGCAACGAAGGCGCGGATCTTCACCAGCTTCCGGCCGCGGCTCCGCCCCAGAAGCCACTTGACCGCATCCCGCGTCTGCTGTGACAGCAAGCCCCGTGCGGACATCGGAGGCGTCAGAAAGGCGAGCCGCGAAGTCGCGGCGAGAACAACCTGCGGCGGATCGGGCGGGACCTCGAGGACCTGCGTGAGATCCTCATCGGCTTTTTTGCGCCGTTGGGCGTCGGCCGTCTGCGGCACAAGCAGCGCCACCACGGCCACTAACGCCAGATACCGATCCCGCCGCCACATCACCATTGTGCTCCCGCATCCATCGGCAATTCGGTATCGTATCAAACCGCGGCGGGGACGCTCCCGCCGGCGCGCCGCTGTTGGCAGCCGGCGTGCGATATGGCAAGATGATGATTCAAGACGAAAGGACCTCAACTTGCCGGAACAGCCCCATCAGGACCTGGTGACTCTGCTGCTGGGCGAACATGCCGCGATTCTCGGCTTGTTCCGGGGCCTGGAACAGCGGCTGGCCTCCATGACGCTGGATGAAACGCGGAACGCAGCGCTGTTGCTGGAACACCTGATGAGAAACCACGCCGTCGACGAGGATACGCTCTTGTTCGGCGCGTTGCCGGCGGCACAGCGCGGTGTGGGCGACACGCTTGAAGCGATGCAGCAGGAGCACGAGCAGCAGCGCGTGCTGTTGGAGGCGGCACACGAAGCGCCGGATGTCGCA
>WBZO01005983.1_pt1 | contig 12035 bp, 10 predicted proteins | sample 5204261 | NCBI WGS metagenome assembly WBZO01 (sample SAMN12412400, study PRJNA552823) | activated sludge metagenome | isolation source: activated sludge from anammox sidestream of wastewater treatment plant... | place: USA: North Carolina | collected 2017-09 | reverse complement strand
GACGTCCGCCGGGGCGAAGCTCGACGACGCGAGCCTGACGCTCGGGATGTGCGCGCAGTTCGCTCGGCTCCTGTGGGAGGGCAAGGCCGCCTCGATCGACGAGTCGTTCGCGCAGCCGCCGTCGCTCGACGAGATGGTCGTCGCCAGGGCGATGCCGCCGACGCCGATGTGGCGCCTGCGCGCGCACTGCGAGGAACGGCGCGGCCCACCGGAGACGTTCGCCACGGACATCGCGAAGCTCGCGTCGTTCGGCCGCGGCTTCGGCGAAGGCATCGAGCGCGCGCCCTTCCGCGTCGATCCCCAGACCACCAAGCCGGTGGAGCTCGTCCGCTTCGAGGCGGTGCAGGGAGCCCGTCCCTGGATCGATCACGTCGCACGCGGTGTCACGGCGTGCCACACGCTCGGCCTCACCGACGAGCGCTGCCGGACGTGCTCGCAGATCTCGCCGGGCGGCGCGTACGACTGCGCGCTCGTCGCCACGCTCGAGGAGTCGTGGACCAGTCGCACGCGCGCACTCGTCGGTGCGCTCATCGGGATCGTGCTCGCGATCGCCTCTGGGACCTGGCTCCGGCGCATGCGCGCCGCCCGCGCCGCGTACGCCGCGTGGGCGGCGGACAGTGCCGCGTTCTTCGACGGCATCGGGCTCGCGTGCCGGCGCGATCGCTGGCGCCTCCTGTTCCCGTCGCGGCAGGACACGATGCAGCTCGCGCTGCCCTCCGATCCCGCGTGGGAGCGATGGGGAACGACGGCCGCCGTCGTGCGTGCGCCTCCGGGGCGCCGCGTGCTCGAGCGCGACGTGAACCATGCCGCGTTCGTCGCGCGCCGGCTGGGCGCGTCGGTCGTCCTGCTCGAGCACGACGACGACGCCTCGCCCGATCTCTCCGCGGTGCGTGCGATGCTCGAGTGGGCGGCGAAGGGAGGCACGCGCGCCGTCCAGGTGCTCCCGATCGGCGTCGCTCGCGCGCGCTGGTCGAAGAGCGCGCACGACGTCCTCGATCTCGTCGAGGAGTCGTCGCTCCGCGGGAACCCGTTCGAGCTCCGCGGCCGCATCGCGACCTCGACACAGTTCTTCAACCGCGAGCGGCTCGTCTCGGGCTTGCTCGCGTCGGCCCAGGCCGGTCACTGGACGGTGGTCACGGGTCTCCGTCGCTTCGGAAAGTCATCGCTCGCCCTCGAGGTCGCGCGGCGCCTGCCGGGTCCTTCGGCCTACGTCGACGTCGCGGCGTTCGATCACGAGATCGCGCACGGCTCCGACCCCGCGGCCGCCGCCGATGCCGTCCTCCGCTTCGTCTGCGTCCGTCTGGTCGAGTCGGCTCGCGCGCGCTGGCCGGACGCTTCGATGCCGGAGGCTCCGGCGGACGGTGCGGCGCTCGACGCGACCGCGCTCACCCAGTGGCTGCGCGATCTCTCGCGCGCGTGCGGCCGCGCCTCCGGACGTCCGGCGCCGCTCCTCATCGTGCTCGACGAGCTCGAGCAGGCGCTCGCGGTCGGTCCGTCGAGGCTCGGTCACGCGCTCGACGTGCTCGCGATCGTGATCGGCCGCATCAAGGGGGCGGTCGGGGACGCGGCGATGCCCGACGGGGCCGCGCCGATCGGCGTCTTCCTCACCAGCGCGATCCATCCGCTGCTCTGGGCGCCGCTGCGCACGCTCGGGCACCAGTCGGTGATGGGCACCTTCCAGCGCGTCTGTGTCCCCTGCCTCGGCGACGACGCCGCGACGACGATGATGCGCAGCCTCGGCGGCCGCCAGGGCATCCGCTTCAGCGACGAGGCGCTCGGACGGATCGTCGAGGAGTCACAGGGCGTACCGCTCCTCTTGCGCCGACTCGGCGCCTCGATCCTCGAGCTCTACGACGCGGAGCGCGCGCGACAGGGGAGCCTCGGCGCGGTCGAGGTCGGCGTCGAGGGCACGGCCGAGGCCATCGACCGAGAGGCGCGCGAAGGATCGCCCCTCCGCGTGTGGATCGAGACCGAGATCGCCGCGCGCGGCACGGTGATCGGCTCGCTGCTCCGCGCGCTCGCGCGCGAGGAGAGCGTCGCGCTGCCCGCGCTGTGGAGGCTCGCGAAGAAGGCGATCGCCGACGACTTCGTGCACACCGGCATGGCGGCCGAGCTCGCGCCCGACGAGCTCGATCGCCGCGCGGAGGAGGCCGCGCACGTGATCGTCCAGCTGCTCGACGAGAGCGGCCTCGTCATCCCGCACGGCGATCTCACGGCGCCCGAGGCGTACTCGCTCCCCGACGGCGCCATCCGCCGCGTGCTCCGCCTGCAGAAGAGCATGGGCGCGATCCGCGCGGCGTCCCCGGCCGAGGAGATCGGCGACGCATGAGGCGGCTCGTCCTCGCGGCGGCGGCGCTCGCGGCGTGCGCCTCGCCGGCGCCCCCGTCCGCGCCGGCCGCCGGCACGAGGACCTCCTGGGTCGTCATCGCCCCGCACCCCGACGACGAGGCGCTCATCGCGAGCGGCGTGCTCGCGCGCGCGCGCGAGGCGGGAGAGAGCGTCGCGGTCATCGTGATGACCAACGGCGACTACGACTGCGTGGTCGACGGGCTGCGACGCCAGCGCGAGAGCCTGGCCGGCCTCGCCGCGCTCGGCGTGCCCGAGGACCGCGTCTTCTTCCTCGGCTACCCGGACGGCTTCCTCTCGAGCCTCGGCCGCACTCCGCTGCCTCCGCCACGACGCATCGAAGGCGGCGCCTGCGCGCCGGGGAACACGACCTACGGGGACTGGCATCGCCGCCGTCACGGCGAGCCCGCGCTCTACACGCGCGAGAACGCGGTCGCCGACCTCGCGGAGGTCCTCGGCGACCTGATGCCGCGCGACGTGGCCGTCACGCATCCGCACGACACGCATCCGGACCACGCGACGACGTACGCGCTCTTCCGCGACGCGATCGATCGACTGCCCGACAGGCCGCGCGTCCACCGCGCGCTCGTGCACAACGGCGACTGCTGGCCGAACGGCACGGAGAGCCACGAGCCGTGCGCGCCGACGCTCGTCGCGCCCTCGCGTCCGACGCCGCCTCTCACCGGACTGCTGACCGGCTACGTCGCGCGCGAGCGCATCCCGGTCCCCCCGAGCTGCCTCCTCCCCGATCGCGCGCAGAACAAGAAGATCCGCGCCATCGCCGCGCACGCATCGCAGACACGTGCGAGCTACGACAGCTATCTGTTCGGCTTCGCGCGGAGCGACGAGATGTTCTTCCCCGAGACGAGGGCGAAGCGCCCACCGGCCACGATCACGCCGATCCGCGCGGGTCGCAACGGTGCGCGCATCCCGACCGGCGACTACGTGCTCGAGCTCGATGCCGCACACAAGGAGGCACGCCTGCTGCGCGGCTCACTCATGCAGAAGACCTGGCCCTTGCCCCACGATCTGTGGACCGACGTGGACGAGGAGGCGTTCGAGCTCGCGGTCGAGCCGCATCCGGAGGACGGCCCGGTGCGCGAGGTGTCGCTCCGGTGGGGCGGACGGCTGATCGGCGTCGCGATCGACGTCAGCGCGTCCCCCAGCGCTCGTCCCGCACGGTGATGAGCGCCCAGGGCAGGATCCACTGGAGGAGGAGCACGCTGAAGACGGCGTAGAGCGCGCCGTAGAGGAAGCGGAAGCTGCGCTCGACGCGCAGGTAGTAGAGCGCGGTGAAGAGCGCGCCGACGAGGAGCGCGATGGCCGAGTGGAAGACGATGGTGAGCTCGGTGTCGAAGAGCAGCGGCAGCTGCACGAGGCCGTAGAAGAAGAGGAAGAGGCGCAGGTTCGAGACCGCGAACGTCACGATCGGCAGCACCCGGTTCTTCTTCCGGTACCGGGTGAACATGAACTTCGCGAAGGCGAAGCCCTCGACGATGTAGCTCCGGTCCCAGCGCACGAACATGCGCGACATCTGCCGGTAGGTGACGGGCGCGAGCGTGTTCACCACGGCCGTGCGCTGGTAGACCGTGTCGTAGCCCTGGCGGAGGACGATGTTCGTCAGCGCCTGGTCCTCGCCGTGGTTGACCGGACGACCCAGGAACGTCTGGCTCGCCCACTCGTCGAGGAACGGCAGCACCGCCTCGCGCCGGAACGCCGAGAGCGCCCCCGGGCAGCACGCGACGCAGCGGTAGGTGGACTGCGCCGCGCGGGAGAAGTCGAACGCGAGCGCGTATTGAACCTCGAGCATTCGGCTGATCGTCGTATCGCGGTTCAGCACCGCGACGCGCCCGGCGACCGCACCCACGTCGGGCGACGCGAGGAACGGCGCGACCATCTCGTGGATGGTTCGCGGATCGATCTCGCTGTCCGAGTCGATCGTCACCAGGATCGATCCGGTCGCCGCGCGGAAGCCGGCGACGAGCGCCTCTCGCTTGCCGCGGTTGCCCTTGAACCGCACGAGCTTCACCAGGTCCGGGTGCTCGCGACGGAGACGCTGCATGTGGAAGAACGTGTCGTCGCGCGAGCCGTCGTCGACGACGATGATCTCGAGCAGCTCCGCCGGGTACGCGCAGCTCGCCACGGAGCGGATGCTGCGCTCGACCATCGGGCCCTCGTTGAACGCCGGGATGACGACGCTCACGCGCGGGAGCTTCGCCTCCGCGGGCGCCTCGAACGGGCGATACCGGATCCAGAGGATGCTGAGCAGCGCCGTGTACAGCGACTGCACGACGACGACGATGCCGACCGGGTGCGAGAGCATCCTCCGCACCGCCGCCACGAGCGCCGGCCCCCCGCCGCTCAGCTGGCCGGTCGCGCCGAGCATCCAGCCGATGCTGATCAGGGCGCCGACGAGCGGAAAGAGGCCGATCGAGGCGACGAGGGTGCGACGGACGAGGCGTCCCATCGGACCAACACATATAGCGGAGCACTGCGCGATCGCAACGCGTGGGCGGGTCGATCACTCGAGCAGCTCGGAGAGCACGTCTCCGTCGCCGTCGCGACGCGCGCGCTCGACGCCGAGCACCGCCTCGACCGTCGGGGCGACGTCCGCCAGGTGACGCTCGCGCGGCGAGCGCGAGGCGCCCCGCGGCCTGATGCGCGGCCCCGCAGCGACGAGCCAAACGCGCGACGACTCCGGGGCGAAGCCGCCGTGGCTCCGGAAGTCGCGCGCGCGCCCGTGGTCGGCGGTGACGAACACGTGGGTCGCGCGGCCGCGCTCGCCCATCGCGTCGAGGATGGCGAGCAGCCGGCGGATGACGCCGTCGGCCTGCTCGAGCGCACGCAGATAGCCGTCGTAGTCACCGTGATGCGCGTGCTCGTCGGAGTCGCCGAGCGCGAGGAAGAGCACGTCCGGCTGCTCACGTTCGAGGTAGTCGAGCGCGAGCGCGGCGGTGCGTACGTCGGGGCGATAGTCGCCGCTGCCGGGCCACGGATGCGTCGTGTCGCCCGGATCGCGCCCCGCCGACACGAGGAACGATCCCGGTCGCGCGGTCACCGCACGCCCGAGGCGATCCCACGACGCGAACGCGGCCACGCGCAGACCGACGGACGCCGCGTCATCGAGGAAGGTCGGCAGGCGCGCCTGAGGACAGTCGTTGTCGCGGCAGCCGAGCGGCGCGCGCCCCGAGAGGATCTCGGTGTAGCCCGGCAGAGAGACGAAGTTCGGTCCGGTCGCGCGGATCGCAGCACGGGCGTCCGCGCCGACGATGGCGCCTCGATCGCGAACGAGCCCGTGCAACGCCGGCATGAGCTCGCGTGCCGAGCGTGTCGGACGCGGAGGAGCGATGCGCCCGGCGTCGACGCCGTCGAAGATCTCCTGCCAGCGCGCGCCGTCGATCGTCACGAGGACGACGGGAGAGGGCGCGGTGGCGTCGCTGCGGATCCTCGCGGGCTCCGGCTCCGTCGACGCAACCGCCGGCGCCGGCGACGCGGACGCGAGCGTCGACGAGCAGCTGCCTGTGAGCAGACCGAGTCCCGCGATGACGGCGGCGCTCACGAGGCTGTGCGCTGCGCTCATGCCGCCCTCCGGGATGCAAGAAGCGTATCGACGTCCCGGGGCCGCACCCGCGGCCCGCCGCGCGCGTCATCGACCGTCGCCGTCGTCGCGCAGACGCACGGTCGCGGAAAGGAGCCCGCCCACGCGCGCCACGCATGGGGCGAAGCGCGTCGCGGGGCGTCGGCGGTGCTGCTGCGCGGCCCGCGCGCAGCAACGACGTTTCGATTGGACAGGCGAGCGATCCGTTGCGACACGGGGACCTCCCGGGTTGCGATCGCAGACGACCTTACGGGCCCCGCAAGTCGGTCTCACCGCAGCGAAGCAACGTTTCGGAAACATGCATTCCACATGCAGTCGGCTCAGCGCTTCGCGCGAGCGCGTGCCCGGCGCACGATCTCGAACGCGACGATCGCGACGATCGCCACCGCGAGCAGCTCCTCGAGCCGCGCCGCACGGCGCAGGAGCAGCACGAGCGCGATGCCGAGTGACCAGCCGGCGAGCCCCACCACCGACGACCAGAGCGCGGCACCGACGGCGTCGAGGATCAGGAATCGCCGCCGCGGGTAGCCGCTGGCGCCGAGGACGATCGGAGTGAGCGTGCGCGTGCCGATCACGAAGCGGTACCCGACGACGAAGAGGGCGCCTCGCCGCTCGACCGCCACGCGCACCGTCTCGGCGCGATCGCGCCAGCGCGGCCGGGACTCGAGCAGGCGCGCGCCCGAGCGGCATCCGAAGGCGAACCAGCCCTGGGTCGCGGCGAGCGTGCCGGCGAACGCGCAGAGCATCACGAGCGGCAAGCTCAGCGCTCCGTGCCGCGCGAGGACGCCGCCGGCGATGAGCACGCCCTCGCCCTCCACGGCAGTGCCCAGGAAGATGCCCGGGTAGCCGAACGTGTGGACGAGCTCCTCGAGCATCTCGCCCGGGAACGTACGTCCGCGATCGCCGGAGTGCTCAGCCGTCGAGACAGAACGAGAACGTCGTCTGGGCGGGCGCCGCGCCGGCGTTCTCCACCTTCACCGTGAGCGTCCAGAGCCCAGCCATGGGCAGGTAGATCTTCTCGACGGCGTACTTCCCGTCGCCCTTCGCGGTGACGACCGGCGTGGCGGCGCTGCCGTGGCCGTGATCGGGCATGAACGGCGTGAGCGTGAGCGTCGCGCCGTCGACGGGCTTGCCCGCGCCGTCGGCGACCTGGATGGTCATCGCGTTCATCCCCTTGGCGGGCGGCGCGGGCGTCGCGTCGACGATGCGGACCACGAGCGCGTCGGCCGGCTTCGAGATCCCGGCGGTGTAGACGTCCTTGCGCGTGTCCTGCGCACACGCGCCGCCGCCGGCCTGACCGCTGCTGCCGCTCGAGCCCCCGTCGTCACTGCTCGAGCACGCGAAGACGAAGGACGAGGACGACACGACGGCGGCGAGGACGAGGGATCGAAGCACGGCGAAAACCTAGCACGCGCGATCCCCACACGCCGCTCAGTGCTTGGCGAGCGGGCAGCCGAGGGGCTCGGTGCGCGCCTTTTCGACCGGGCGGCCCGCGAGCGCCGCGTCGAGCGCCCTCGCCAGGTATGGCTCGGCCTTGTCGGTGAGGTGCGTGCGATCGGAGTCGAAGGCCCCCGAGTAGAGGACGCGGCCCTCGCGATCGAGGACCACCGCATGGGTCGAGAACTCGACGCCGAGGGCATCGGCGACCGCCGCGTCGCGATCCTCGAGGACCGGGATGTCGAGGCCGCGGCGCAATGCCTCGGCGCGCACCGCCGCCATGTCGGCTCCCCGATCGGAGTCCACCGCAGCAAATGCCACCCCACGGGGGGCGTAGGCGGCGACCATCTCGCGGAGCCGCGCGTCGTGGGCCTTCTGCACGGGGCAGTCGGGGGTGAAGAACACCAGCACCGTGAGCGGCGCGCGGGCGGCGCGGGCCCCGAGCGTCTCGGCGCCGCGGGCGTCGTGGAGCACCGCCTGCGCAGGCGCGGTTGCCGTCGCCGGCGCCGTCGCCGGAGAAGTCGCGCCGCAGCCGATGGACAGCGCGGCGACGAACAACATGTACATTGCATTCGTTTTCATCAGTACCAGCTCTTCGAGAGGGAGATCGAGGTGCCGCCGAGCGCGGGATGGTTGGATCCGAACGGCGGGACGTCGGTGAAGACCGACGTACGGAGGCGGAACGTGTCCGACAGCGGGGTGACGACGAGCAGCGCGAGCTGCGTCACGCGGAACCCCGTCCCCGGTGCGTCGACGCCATCGAGGGTCGCGTCGCCGTCGGACGAGTGGGTCACGCTGGCGAGGATCGCGGCGTCGTCGTCGAAGACCCAGCCGCCGGCGACGAGATAGAGCGCGCGCGGGCCCAGGCTCTGGGTGACGCCGACGACGTCGCGCGGCGTGCGCAGCCCGGCGAGCGCGGTCGCGTGGACGATGACGTGATGGAACACCTTCTCGAGCATGAGGCCGGCATCGAACTCCCACGCGCCGATGCCGGTCACGTCCGCGCCGAGGAGCCCGGTGCCGCGATCCGGCGGCGTCCCCGTCGGCGCCTGGAAACCGGCGAGGATGGCGATCCCGGGGAGCTGCGACTCCCCTGTCCGGAGGACGTCGTAGCGCGAGACGACCGAGAGATCGCCGAAAGACGTGCGCGTCTCGAGCTTGGATCCCGCGCGGCGCCGCGTCGTGACGATCGGGACGAGCACGCTCGCCTGGAAGCGCGGCAGGATGCGGATCGAGCCGAAGAGGCTCGTCTCGATGCGCGTGTCGCGTCCGGGCGTGGGCACGTAGAACGCCCCGCTCACGGGATACGTCCCGTGCGTCTGCGAGAGGCGCAGCTGCGCGCCCACGAGCGCCTGCTCGTGGTTGGCGAGCCACCCGGGCGTGAGCCCGCTCGCGCCGACGCAGCACGCCTGCGCATGCGCGCTTCCCTCGCGCGAGACGAAGGCGGTGACGGCCGCCGCCAGTGCGAGCGCGGCGGCCGTCGTCCTCGTGGTCATTGGTCGTGGGCGTGCGCGTCCGTCGCCGCACCGGCGTCGGACGAGCCGCCGTCGGCCGCGGCGGCCTGGCATGCCGCGACGCACGCGTCCTTCTTGGGCGTGCACGTCGCTTCGCTCGTCGCCTCGTGCGCGAGCGTGTGGCAATCGGTGACCATCCCGCCCTGGCCGACGTCGACCGGGTGGCACGCCTCGATGATCGCGTCGCAAGCGGGGAACGCGCTCTCGTGCGTGTGATCGTGATCGTCGTCGCTCTTGCACCCCGCGAACGCGGCGAACGCCGCGACCGCCGCCGCGACGACCGCCGAAACATGACTCTTCTTCATGGGACTCTCTCCTGGAACGAAACGTGGCCTCTCCGTGCGCGCGAGCGCACGCGAGCCCGCGAGCGCGGACGGCCGGCCTAGGGGTCGGGGATCAGCTGAAGGCGGGACGCGGAGGCCGTGGATCGGGAGAGTCGGTCCACTGGGTCGACAGATCATTGGTCGCGGGCGCGGCGGCGACGGAGCGGATGACGGGCGCGAGCGAGAAGCCGACCGCCGGCACCGCGGGGACAGCGAGGGTCCGCCACGCCGGATCGTCGTCTCCGCAGATGCCCGTCGCGATCTGCGTCGTCGGATCGATCGCCGGGACGTCGGTCTCGACGAGCTCGGGGAAGCAGATCGGGCACGCGCAGTGCGCATGGCCGCCGCGCGCGTCGCAGTGGCAGGCGTGGACGGGGGGCCCGCCGATCATCCTGGCGAAGACCGGTGCCGCCGGGCCCGCGGCGACGAGGAGCGCGACCAGCGAGACGAGGAGGCGCGCGAGGGCGAGGGCGCGATCTCCGCGCCTCCGCTGCGCTGGTCCTCGTCGTGCGCGGAGCACGGTCGGAGCATACTCCGACGGCCCGCAGAATCCACCGTTCGTAATCCGGCGGAGCTGCCTCCACTCATCGTTCGTGGCCTCGCCCCTTCCTTTGGTGGCCTTCGCGTGCGCCGTCTGCGGCGCCGGCGAGCGCGCCCTTCCCGCCAACGGCAACGAGCTCGCCTTCGCGGGGCGCCTCCGCGCGACGGTCGACGCGCGCGCGGCGGCGTTCGCCGCCCGGGAGGAGCCGCTCCGCGTCACCGAGGTGCGCACCGACCCCGGCGCGAGCGTCGCCCTCGGAGCCGATACGCTCGCCTCCGCGATCGTCCCGGTCCTCCGGCGCACGATCGCGACCGACAGCGACGGGTCCGATCGCGTCTCGCTCGGCGACGTCGAGGCGCGCGTCTCGCACCTCGCGTGGTCGACGGGACCTTCGGCCGTGGGGCGGAGGCTCACCGCACACGTCCTCGTGAAGGCGCCCACGGCTCCGCTCGAGCGCGATCCGTCCGGTCGGTTCGTGCCGACCGATCTGCAGCCCGGATGCGGCTCGATCGTGCCGGGCGTCGGCCTCGTCTACACGTGGACGTTCTCGGGAGCGCCGCTCCTGTCCATCTGGACGAGCGCGACGCTCCTCTTGCCGATCTCCGTGCGCGACGGCCCGCACCCCGGCGACTCGCTCCGCGGATCCACGACGTTCCAGCTCCAGCCGGCGACCTGGATCGCGGCGCGCGCGAGCGCCCACGCGCGCTGGGACGGCGCGGGCGATCGCGGCGGCGCGGTCGATCGCGCCTCGGGCGGCGCGGCGGTCTACGCGGCGCCCGAGATCGTGCTCTCGCCGGCGACCGATCTCGTGGTGACCGCCGGCGCGTCGATCCCGGTGGTCCAGGAGATGCGCGGCTACCGCGTCACCGCTCCGATCGCGATGCTCGGGCTCGGGCTCGACCTGTGACTGCTCACTGCACGCAGGAGAAGCCCATCTCCGAGCGCCACTCCTTCACGGTGCTCGCGAGCTCGAACGTCGGCAGCCGATCGCGCACGGCGGGATCGAGATCGCCGCTGGCGACGAGGTCGTCGAGCACGTCGAAGTCCATCGGGCGCATGCGAACGCGCATCGTGACGCGGTCGAGGAGCCCGGGGATCTCGTACGTGCGCGTCACCGAGTGCACGAAGGCCGGATCGCGTATGTCGCTGGTCACCGCCGCGGGGAGCTGCTCGGACTCGACGCGCGCCGCCTCCCAGAACATGTGCGTCTCGCGCCCGTCGCTCGCGTAGATCCGGTCACGCAGCAGCCAGAGCTTCGGGTCGGCGAGCGTCGCGACCGCCTTCTTCTCGTCGCCTCCGAGCACGCCGCTCTCGAACACCACCGCCCCGCCGCGATACCCGACGAGCTCGACCCACGCGCGGCGGTCCTGGTTCGCGCCGGAAGGGAACTTGTGGCCGGCGAACGCGTTGTCGAGCGTGACGTCGACGCCCGTGCCGATCGGCGCCGGCTTGATGCACAGCTTCGCGATGAGCGTGTTGTCGAGGACGCGCTGCACCGCCGCCCTCTGGGCCTCGACCTCGGGGAACGGCGTCAGCGCGACGTCCACGCCGGGGAACGAGTGATCGTGCACGCGTCTCACGCCGACGCCGGGCACGTCGGCGGCGAGCCCGTCGCGTCCGTCCATGTGGCACTTGCCGCACGAGAGCTTTCCGGGCTTGGAGTAGAGCGACTGCTGCCACTCGAGGAACGTCCGCTCGATGTGCGCGCCGTGCGGGGTGACGATGTCGTGGCACGCGCCGCACATCGTCGAGGACTCCGCCTGCTCGCGGTCGTGGAGCTTCGAGTAGCCCGCCGCGTGCGGCATCCCCTTCGCCGGCTCGGCGATCGCGCCGCGCAGCTTGCCGTCGTCCGCAAGGCGGACCGCGGCATCGTGCGTGCCCTCCACCGCGTCGATCGAGTGACAGAAGTAGCAGGTGACGCCCTTCACCGAGCTCGGCAGCTCGGCGAGGTTCAGCCCGTCCTTCGTCATGCCGAGGCGCACGGCGACCGGCGCGTGGCACTTCACGCAGAAGTCGCCCGCGGCGCCGTTCGTCTCGCGCTGCATGCGCCGGTTCATCGCGAGGAAGACCGGATCCTCGGCGGCGTACGCGTGCATGCTGCCGGACCACTCGCGCACGTGATCGGCGTGGCACGGCAGGCACTTCTGCGGATCGCGGAGGTCCTCGCCCTTCAGCGTGACCGGGTCCTCGAACTTCTGCGGTCCGCACGCGGCGGCGGCGGCGAGGCCGATCCCGGCGAGGCTCGCGAGCGCGCGCGACGCCGTCCTCATCGCTTC
>WBZO01004894.1_pt1 | contig 12037 bp, 10 predicted proteins | sample 5204261 | NCBI WGS metagenome assembly WBZO01 (sample SAMN12412400, study PRJNA552823) | activated sludge metagenome | isolation source: activated sludge from anammox sidestream of wastewater treatment plant... | place: USA: North Carolina | collected 2017-09 | reverse complement strand
CATCCTGCACCTGCGCGATATGGGCGGTCCCGGTACCTACACCCTGGTGTATGCGCTGGTGGACCAGACCGATGTCACGCCTCCGGTCAGTTCGGTAGCGGCCTTGCCGCCGCAGAGTAAAACGGCGTTTCCCGTCCAGTGGTCCGGACAGGACGTGGGAAGTGGAATTGCAAATTACGACATTTATTACAGCGAGGACGGTGCTCCGTTCCAGCGATGGCTGGGTGGATCAAGCGCCGGAGCCGCCTTGTTCCAGGGCAGCCTGGGCAAGTCCTATGCCTTCTACAGCGTGGCGACGGATCGGGCCGGCAATCGGGAAGCCGCGCCGGCGGTGCCGCAGGCGCAAACTACGATCGCGTTTTCCAACCAGCCGCCAGTGTTGGCTCCGATCGCCGATCGGATTGTGGATGCGGGGCAGACGCTGAGTCTGACTCTCGCGGCGACGGATCCGGATGGGGACGGTCTCAGTTTCTCGCTGGGCAGCGGCACCCCGCCGGGTGTGGTGCTCAACCCGATCAGCGGGGCTTTGACGTGGGTGACCAGTCCCACCCAGGGCGGCACAACGAATGCCATCACGGTTATAGCTCGTGACGGTGGGTTACCCCAGATGACCTCGACCCAAACTTTTCTGGTGGTGGTCAAGGCCATTAATCATGCGCCGCTACTGGCCCCGATAACTGACGTGGTGATTCCCGAAGGCCAGCTACTGACCTTTACCAATGTCGTGACGGATGCCGATCTGCCTGCCCAGCAGCTCACCTTCAGTTTGGGGCCGAACGCTCCCGCTGGCGCGAGCATCACGCCGCAAGATGGCGTCTTCAGTTGGCGTCCCGATGAAACGCAGGGTGGCACGAATTATTCGATAACGATCATCGTGACCGACAACGGCACGCCTGCGTTGACGGCGAGTCAGAGTTTCCAAGTGGACGTGCTGAAGGTGTTGCCGTCCTTCTCGGTGGAAATCGGCTCTACCGCCGTGTTTTCGAATGGCGCTGGTGGAGTCGCCTTGACGCTGCATTCGCGGGCGGATGTGACCAGCTTGCGGCTGGTGCTGGCCGTGCAGGGACTCTTGCCGGATGACCCGGGTTCCTCGCGATTGACCAATTTTGCGCTTTCCGGGCTTAGCCCCGAGATTGGCGCCTCCAGTCTGAGCCTGCTGCCCTCAAACCGGGTGGAAATCCTCCTGGGCGCACAGCCGGGCGCGTTCCTGCTCGGTGATTTCACGCTGGGACAGCTCAACTTCACGGCGCACTCCGCCCCTGCATCGGCCGTCGTGGCGTTGACGGGTGAACTGTTGTCGGGCGAGCGTCAAAGTGGCCTGCCCGGTGATGGTGCGGCGCAATCCGGCCGGGTTTTTGTGATCGGCGCTGAACCGATTTTAGATCTGCAGCGGGATGCCAGCAATCAGGTGCAACTGGTGCTCTATGCCGTTCCCCATCGGAATTATCTCATCGAGCGGACGTCGGTTGCCTCCCAACCCGCCCCATGGGTCACCGACGCGTTGGTCACGCCGACGGCGCTGCGCACGCTTCTACCTCCGCGCCCCACGACGGACGCCGCGGAGTTCTTCCGGGCCATGGCCTGGGGCGCATTGCGCATCCGGTCGGTCGGCAACAGTGTCCTGGTCGAGTGGCCGCTGGGATGCAGTCAATGCGTCCTGGAAGAATCACCACAGCTGGGTGCCGCCGCGCATTGGACCCGGGTGGCATTGCCTCCCAGCGAGGTGAATGGCCATTATCAGGTGCTCCTGCCCGCCACCGGGACGCAGCGGTTTTTGCGTCTGGCGTTACCGGAGCTTGACCCGACGGACTTGAACATCCAGCTCGTGGGCACGAACGTGGTGGTGGAATGGTCCTTGTCCTGTGCCAATTGTGTCCTTGAAGGCACTGCGGAGTTGGGGGCGTCCGCCCAATGGATTCCCGTGGGCGCAACTCCGACGGTGGTCAATGGGCGGTATCAAGTGATCCTGCCCGCCGGCGGGGCGAACCGATTTCTGCGTTTGACCCCGCCTTAACAGTTGCCTGACCGTCCGCGGGCCGGCGGAATGTTGACGGCGGACATCTGAGGCCGCCCGAAACGCGGATGGGGGTTGGGCGGCATCCCCGCGCCAGCCCATTGGGAATCCGGGTTACTGTCGGGGCGCCCAAGCCAGACCATCAGCTCCGCGGCCGACGTCAATCAGCCTGGTCACTTTCCACTCGGCGAGGTTGAGAACGGCGACCTGGCGGCTGGCGTCGCAGGAGATGTAAGCCTCGCCGCCATCCGGCCGCACGACCACCATTTGCGGGGTGGGTGGCACTGACACGGTGCGCGTCATTTGCAGGGTGGTTAAATCCAGAAGGCCCACCAGATTGGCGCGCGGCAGGGTGACCACCAGTCCGCGCCCATCCGGCGTGGTTGCCATGCTGTATCCAATGCCGGGCAATTCGACCCATTGCTTCAGCGACGCGGACGCGGCATCGAGCAAGGCCAGACGCGGTTGGGATTGGTCCGCCGTGAACACCCAGCGATCATCGCGCGTGACACAGATGCGTTGCGCCCCGCCGCCCACGGAAATGATTTTGCGCAGTTCACGCCTTTCCAGATCCAGGACGGATACCGTGCCAGGCCCGACGTTGCTGGTGTAACCGCGTTGCCCATCGTGGGAGATGGCCAGCATGTGCGACTCGCCTTGTCCCGTGGGAATGGTGCCCACAATTTTCAAGGTGCGGGGGTCCACCACAGTCACGGCATTCAATAGCTCCGTGGTGATGTAGAGCAAACCATCCTTCGGTCCAATCTGTGCGCAATGCGGTCGCACCCCCTTGCCGAAATCCAGTGTCTGGACGATCTCGCGGCGGTTCAGGTCAATGACGCGCAGCAGTTGCCCATCCGAGCCGGGGTGGCCCACTCCCGAATTTCCGTAAATGGGCACGTACGCAAATCGTCCGTCTGGCGAGGCGATGACTTCGTGCCCGGTCACGCCTTCTTCATCCACGGCGGCGATTTGCTTTCCGGCCTCCACATCCACAAGGCTCAAGGTGTGCTCACCTTTGTTGCATACGAGCAACAAGCCGCGCGCTGTTTCCGTCACCGCGGCCCGGGTGACCCCGGCTGCGGCCAACAAAAGCGCTCCGCACACCCAGATCCATGCGTGCCGCCAAACGGGATGCCGGCTGAACTTCATGCGCAAACAATTTCGACCCGGCGCGGGGATGTCAATGTCCGTTTTGGTGCGTCTTCCTTCCAGCCGCGTCGGCGCGGTCGGGGCGGAAAAGTAAAAGGCGCGAAGCGGGATCGCTTCGCGCCGTGAAAACGGAGCAAACTCAATGGCCGCCGCAACCGCAACCACCGCCGCCGTTGCCGCCACCATTGCCGCAGCCACAACCGCAACCGCCGCCGCCATTGCCGCAACCGCAACCACCACCGCCGCCACAACATTGGGAAAAATCTTCCTCGGTGGGCAGGCGCAGCAGTTCCAGGGTCTTGGTGATATGTTGCGTGACCGTGGCGCGCAGCTCGTGCAGGGCCTGTTGCGCATCCAGAAACCCGCGGGTCACCGGGTTGCTCAACACCTCCTCCCGTTGCCGCTCAAATTCGCCGATTTCCTCTCCGCTCAACGGCAGGGCGCGGTGCTGTTTCTCGCGCAGTTCCTGTCCCTTCAGCATCAGGCTTTCGTATTGATTGCGGGACGCATCACTCGTGAGGAACGAATCGATGCTCTGGCGGATGGTGGTGATGTTGGGTTGCGCCAGGATGGTGGTGCATAACTCGCGTGTTTTCTCCAGCACGAGATTCTGTTCAGATTCGGTTAACATAAATTTTGGATGGGCAACCACCTTGCAGTGGACGACCTCGACCATTAGAGCACAGGTTGTCCGGGCTGGCAATCCCACTTTCCAGACGCGGCCGGATCAGCGCACCAGTTCAAACGCAAAGCCCTTCAAATACTCCGTTTCCGGAATCATGGGAAGAATGGGGTGGTCCAGGCCCTGGGCGTAAGTGGCGATGCGGCGCAGCAGGTGCCGGGTATCGTACGCGGCGGACAGGATGACGTCTTGAAACGTCGTTGCTCCCACGTGGTGCGAGCAGCAGAAGGTCGCCAGCACACCGCCGGGCTTCAGCAACTTTAACGCCCGGAGGTGAATCTCCTTGTAGCCGCGCAACGCGTCGCCCACCGAGGCGCGATTTCGGGTAAAGGACGGCGGATCGAGCACGATCAAATCGTAACGGGGAATCACGCGCTCGTGCGGCCGCACGGTGGTCCGGGCCTTCAACCAATCAAACACATTGGCGGTTTCGGCCGTGACCCGGTCCGTCAGGCCGTTCAAGCCGGCATTGCGCTGCGCCCCCTGCACGACAGCCTCGCTCTGGTCCAGCAGGTGGACACGCCGCGCGCCGGCCCGGGCCGCGTGGAGCCCGAACCCGCCGAGGAAACTGAAGCAATCCAGCACGTCCGCCCCGGAGGCCAACGCCCCGACGGCCTGATAATTGGCCTGTTGATCCAGGTACATTCCGGTTTTGTGGCCGCCCAGCAGATCCACCGCAAACTTCAGACCGTTCAACGTCACCGTCGTGGAGACGTTGCCGGCGTCCACGGGGGTTGCGGCCCACACCACCCCGTTGGCTTCAGGCAGGCCCTCAAATTTGCGCGCCGCCGCATCACTGCGCTCCAGAATGATTTTGGGAGACAGCAGCCGGCGCACGGCCGTCACGATCTTTTCCTTGTGACGCTCCATGCCCAGGGCGGAAATTTGCAGGACGACCACGTCTTCGTATTTGTCCACGATCAGGCCGGATAAAAAATCGCTTTCGGCATTCACCACGCGGAAGGAGGTGGCGCGGGGCAGATGCCGTTGGCGCAATGCCAGCGCCGCCGCAAGGCGCCCGTCGAAGAACGGCTGATCCAGGGTGATTCGTTCCGGGGCCAGCACGCGCACGCTGATTTTGGATTTGGAATTGTAGCACCCCACGCCGAGCAGACGCTGGCGATGATCCTTCACCTGCGCCAGTTCTCCATCCGTTGGCGTCGCGGTCTGGCGCAGGATGGAACTGCGGTAAACCCAGGGATGCCCGGCGACGATGCGGTACGCTTCGCCCGGTTTGAGGATGAGAGTTGGCAGGGTGGCGCTCATAATTTTGTGATTCCTTGGCAACTTTGCGCCGTCATGCGCCGCGCCCCGGAACGCGCTTGGGCACGCCGGGGATGTCGCCCCGCACATCAAGACAGAATGCCCCGCGAAAAGCGAGCCATTAAGCGAACGGTCCGGCCCGCGCCTGCGCCGGACAGTGTCTGCGTGCGGAGGCGCGGGAGGGTTCGCCGCAATAACTGCTCGCCCCGTCTGGTTGGACTGCTTCATACTCAACACCCATTATGAAACTCTTCGATCTTACCGGGGAAGTTGCGGTGGTGATTGGGGGCACCGGGGTGCTGGGCGGCGCCCTGGCGGAAGGCCTCGCCCGGGCCGGGGCGGCCGTGGCGGTTTTGGGCCGCAACGAAACCCGGGGCCGGGCCCGGGCCGACGCCATTCAAGCCGGGGGCGGCACGGCGGCCTTCTTCCGCTGCGATGCCCTGTCGCGGGAGAGTTTGCGTCAGGCCGGGGGGCAGTTGGAGGCGCAACTGGGGCCCCCGACGATCTTGCTCAACGCTGCGGGCGGCAACGATCCCAAGGTGACCGTCACCCCGGAGCATCCGTTTGAATCCATTCAACTGACGGATTGGCAGGCCAACTTTGATTTGAATCTGGTCGGCGGGGTGTTGTTGCCTTGTCAGGAATTCGGTCCGGGCATGGGACGGCGCGGCAAAGGCAGCATCATCAACATCGCGAGCGTCTCGGCGCACCTGCCGCTGTCGCGGGTGGGGACCTATTCCGCCGCCAAGGCGGCGGTCCTCAGTCTCACGAAATTCCTGGCGCGGGAATGGGCCGCACAGGGTGTGCGCGTCAATTCCATCACCCCGGGATTTTTTCCCGCCGAGCAAAACCGTGGTTTGCTGTTCCATGCCGATGGCTCGCCCACGCCCCGCACCCAGGCCATTTGGGGACACACCCCCATGCGTCGCTTCGGAGAAGCCCATGAATTGACAGGGGCCGCCATTTTTCTGGCGAGCGCTGCGGCCAGCGGCTTTGTGACGGGCGCGGACATTTGCGTGGATGGCGGTTTCTTGAGTCAGACGATCTGATGACACGGCGCCGGCTGGCGCAGTGATGCGTGCGACGGGTTTGAAGATCGGCAAATTGGAGGTCCCGCTCCGGGCAGGGCGCAGAAGCTCAACCCGGCAGCTTGGATGGCTCCAGGCGTCCGTGGGTGCGGGGCGGAACCCAGCCCGAATTCACGCGCTCCCGCCCGGTGTTTCTGATCGAGATTTCTTTCCAGCGCGCGGGTCAGGCCCGGCTGGTGAATAGGGCCCATCCGGACGGCGGCCGCAGCGGAGCATATCTTTCCGATGATTGTCCGGCTCCGGAAACCGGAGGCGCAGTGGCGCTGCGGGGCAGCGAGAATTAGTGCGGAGTCAGGGAAATAGCATTGCGTCATGAGCTCAAATTAGTAGAACTTCATCGGATTCGAATGAGAGCGGCAACGTATCCGGGACATGATGAATGAGTGGACGAAATCTAAACCCGCCCCTTTCCCGACGCAAAACCCGCCCCATGGCACAGGGGCCAGTCACCAGCAGGTGAGCCGGGGGTTCCCGCCCCGTCCGTGCAGAACGCAACGCGCCTGGGCGCGGACCAGCTTGCCCGATGGGGACATTGGTCAGCGGAGCCGGTTCCGGCCAGCAGACCCGGAGACCACATTTGTGGACTACCACCGTACATGGCCGCTCCGGCGCTCCGGCTGTTGGACGGGACTGACGGCGCACGCATTCCGGGCGGTCCTGACCGGGGACGCGCACCTTGCGTCACGACCGGCCCTCCGGCAACCCGGCTCCACACGCGTCGCGAGTGCTCCCAGCCACCATCCCCAGAGGGCGCGTCGAATCCAAACGCATTTGCACAGCACTTTCCCGTCGGCACCATGAATGTTGAACGCGCATCCGCTCCCATGGAAATCAGTGCCACCATCCCAGCGGAGGAATGGAATCGGTTCCTGGAGTCGGTGCCGGACAGCCACCATTTGCAGACGACCTACTGGGCGGAATTGAAGTCCTTGGCGCATTGGGAAGCCGACCGGCTTGCGGTGGTGCAGGCGGACCGGATCGTGGCGGGATTGCAACTGCTGCATCGTCACGTTGCGCGCGTGGGGCGCGTGGGCTATGTGCCTCGCGGCCCGGTGTTTGCCAGCGGGCAGGAGCACCTGTCCCGGCCGCTGTTGCAGGCGTTGTGGGAACTCGCGGGGAAACGGCGATTGCGCTACCTGACGGTTCAACCGCCGCGCGGATGCGCGGATTTTGTGCGGGAATTGCCCGGGCACGGATTCACCGCCACTCCCTTTCAAGTCGCGCCCACAGCCACGGTGTTGATTGACCTGCAACAGCCGCCCGAGGCGTTGCGGGCGCGCATGAACTCCAGTTGTCGCCGGGCCCTCCGCAAGGCGGAAGCCAGCGGATTGCGTGTCCGCAGCGGATCGGCTGCGGATCTGCCCGCCTTTCACGCGCTCTTGATCGCCAGTGCGAAACGTCATGGCTTCACCCCGCGCGGTTTGGAATATTACGAGCGGATGTGGCGGGTGTTCGCCGCCACCAATGATATTGTGTTGTTCCTCGCTGAACTGGACGGGGAGACGGTGGCCGGCGAATTGGACGTCGCCTTCGGTGACACTCTCGTCTCGAAACGCGCGGGTTGGTCCGGCAAACATCCCAAACTTCACCCCAACGAACTGGTGGTGTGGACCGCCATGAATTGGGCCCGTGAGCAGGGGCTCAAATTTTATGACATGGAAGGATTCGATCCCGGGTTGGCCCGCAAAGTGGTCAGTGGGGCGGCGGTGACCGCGGCCGACAAGTTGACCCATCACTGGTTCAAGCTGGGGTTTGGCGGACAGGTTGTCCTGCTGCCGGACAATTACGAAATAGTGCGTCTCCCGGTCGTGGGGGCCCTTCATCGGGTCGTATGGGGACGATGGCTGAGTCTGGGGCTGAAACGCGAGTTGCTGAGGCGGGCAGGATTGTTGTGAGGGAAACGGCGAATTGCTACGGCTTTGAGCGGTTGAATTCCTGTCATGACCGGCAGTTTGTTGATAACTGAAACTTACAACGGCATGTATTTTGCACGTCATGAGGCTGATGGCTACCTCACCTGAGTCGGGTGACATTCCCAATGCGGACGGTTTGGGGAGATGGACTACGGTCCTCTCCCTCAACCCCATCACCGATTCGCGTTGGCAGAGGGAACTGGCCAAGCACGACCAGGCGACAGTCTTCCATACCGCCGCCTGGGCGCGTGTGCTGCAGGCCACCTACGGCTTTCAACCGCTATATCTGAGCCTCCCGACCGACCGCGGCCAAGATGCGCTGCTTCCGCTCATGGAAGTCCGCCGGCTCCGCGGTGGCCTCAAGGCCGTTTCGCTTCCGTTTACGGACAGTTGCGCACTGCTGCTTCCGGCCGGCGAAGGCCGACCCGACCCCTCCGCCCTGCAGGCCCGATCCGTTCGACCAGACGCTCCCCTCGGCTCGACGTTCCTGCGCCAGGTCCGTTCCCTCGCCGGGGAGCGCCGGTGGCGCAGCCTCGAGCTGCGATTGGGACTCGCGGAGCGCGCGGGCGAAGCCGCCTCGGTCCGCTTCTACAACCATGTCATTCCACTGGAGTCCACGGATGCGGCCCAACTGACCGCTTTACGGCCTGCGGTTCGCCGTTGCCTGAAGAACTGTCAATCGAGCCCGCTCCAGATCACGGTTGGCGCGAGCCTGGAAATGTCCCAGCACTACTACACGCTGCATTGCCTGACGCGACGACGACAGGGCGCGCCTCCGCAACCGTGGAAGTTTTTCCGCAATATTCATCAGGAAATCCTCGCGCACGGCATGGGCTATGTGGTGCTGGCTTCACTGGGATGCCGTCCGGTTGCCGGCGCCGTGTTTCTGCATTACGGCCGGCAGGCCGCCTACAAGTTCGGAGCCTCGGACCATGCGTTTCAGAGCCTGCGCCCCAACCACGGGGTGATGTGGACCGGCATTCGGCACGCAGCGCGATTGGGCTGTGTCACGCTGGACCTCGGCCGCACCTCCATCGAGAACCACGGGTTGCAGCGTTTTAAGAACGGCTGGGGAGCGTTGGAAACCACCCAGGTGTATCATTGCCTGAATCTGGTCACCAACCGCTGGCAAGCCGCGCCGGATCGGACCTCCGGCTGGCAGACCATGGTGTTTGCGCATCTGCCCTTGTGGGCCAACCGCTGGCTGGGGCGGCTGCTGTACCGGTACGTCGCGTAGCCTTCGCCCTCGCGCTCCTGTCGTTTAATGCGGACAAATGCCGCAGGCGGGCGGATCCCGGCGCGGCGGATTCCGCGCCGGGATCATGAATTCCTTTTGCCCGCCCCCGCGCCGGCGTATGCTCGGAGCATGGATTTGACGCCTTTTGGTCGGTTGCCCCCGTTCCAACCGCGCCAGTTCATCCCCGCAGATTTCAGCTGCACCGATTGGAAGCAAATTGCGCCGTGGTTTGCCGCGCTGGAGCGGCGCGGCGCGCAGGCGAAAACCCCGCATGAACTCGAAGCGGTCCTGCGGGCATGGAGTGAATTGAGCGCGGCCCTGGACGAGGAAGGGGCGCGCCGCTACATCGCGATGACCTGCCACACGGACCATCCGGAGGCCGAACAGCGCTACCTGCATTTTGTGGAGCAGATCGAACCGCACCTCAAAGCGCGGCAGTTCCAGTTCGAACGCGCCTGTGTTCAGCACCCGCAGCGGCGGCATTTGCCGGCGTCGCGTTACGCGGTGCTGCTCCGCGACCTGCAAAACCGGGTGGCGCTGTTTCGTGAGGAAAATGTCGCGTTGGAAACCGAGGAAACCAGGCTGGGACAGCAGTATCAAAAGTTGAGCGGGTCGCTTACGGTGTCGTTCCGAGGCGCGGAACATACGCTGGTGGCCATGGGCAAATTTCTGGAGGAGCCGGACCGGCCTCTGCGGCAGCAGGCCTGGGAACTCGTGGCGCAACGCCGCCTGGCCGAGGCCGGGACTTTTGAGTCCCAGTTGGACCGGCTGGTGGAACTGCGCCAGCAGATCGCGCATAATGCCGGCTTCGCCAATTATCGCGATTACGCGTTTCGCGCCAGGGGCCGCTTCGATTATACCCCGCAGCACTGTTTCGATTTTCACGAGGCTGTGGCCCGCACGGTTGTGCCGCTCCTGCGGGAACTCCAGGCGCAGCGCCGCCAACAACTCGGGCTGGCCACACTGCGCCCCTGGGACCTGGCCGTGGACCCTTTGCAGCGTCCTCCCTTGAAACCCTTTTCCAGCGTGGAGGAACTGGTGGCGCGCACCCAACAGATTTTTGACCGGCTCGATCCGCACCTGGCCGCCGGTTTCCAGGAGTTGCGCAGCGCCGGATTGCTTGACTTGGCAAACCGGAAAGGCAAGGCCCCCGGCGGTTACCAATCCACCCTGAACGAGGCCCGGCTGCCGTTTATCTTCATGAACGCCGTCGGCCAAAAGCGTGACGTGGAGGTGCTGCTGCACGAAGCGGGACACGCTTTTCACGCCCTGGCAACCCGGTCCGAGGACCTCCTCCCCTACCGCAGCGCCCCGATTGAATTTTGTGAGGTCGCCTCCATGAGCATGGAGTTGCTCGGCAATGAATGCATTGACGTGTTTTACCAGGGCGAGGCCATCCGGCGCGCGCGCATTGAACACCTGGAAAGCATCATCAGTGTGCTGGGCTGGGTAGCCACGGTGGACGCATTTCAACACTGGCTTTACACCCACCCGGGACACACCCGGGGCCGCCGCGGCGCCGCCTGGAATGAATTGATGGATCGTTTTGGCGGTGACGTGGATTGGAGCGGCTGGACTGCGGCGCGTACGCACCTGTGGCATCGCCAGTTGCACATCTTTCTGCACCCATTTTACTACATCGAGTATGGCATCGCGCAACTGGGCGCATTGCAGGTGTGGGCCAATGCCCGGCGTGACCGGCCGCAGGCGCTGCGCGCCTACCGGGCCGCGCTCGGCCTGGGCGGTTCACGCCCGCTCCCCGAGCTGTTTGCCGCCGCCGGGTGCCGTTTCCAGTTTGACGCCCCTGTGCTTGAACCGCTCATGAACTTGGTGCGGGACGAGCTGGCAAAACTTCGGAATTAAAACCGGCCAGGGCGGCCGGCGGACCATGCTCCCCGCCATCAAACACGCGGACGCCCGCGCCGGGTGGTTTTGAACAGCTCCAACTGGGGGCCCTTGAAAAAATCGTAGTTCTTCAAAATCCGGATCGTCTGCAGCAGATCGGACTTCTGGTAATTGCGGTTCACCCCCACCGACTGGACCAGGTCGGCGAGCAGGGTGCGAAACGGGATGACCGCATCCACCCCCCGGCTGCGGAGCAGGAGGATGCTTTTCTCCCGGGCCTCCGCGGAATGGGGCAGGGTGGGCACGATCAGAATTTTCCAGGGCGTCCCGTTCAAACCGAACGTCCGGGCGGCGCGCTGGAACACCTTGGGGCTTACGAAACGAAAAATCCCGGGAGCTCCCGCCAGGCGCGCCGGGCTGAACGTCTCCGTGTGCCAGCCCTTGACGACCACAATGGCGCGTGTGATGCCCGCCAAATCGGCGGAAGTCAGGATGAAAGGCGGGGCGGTTTCACATGGCGTCGCCAGGGGGTTGAACACGTAAAAATCAATGTCCTCCGTCTCGCGCTGGGTAGGGGTGACGTATTTGCGTTGTTGCCGCACCAGAAACTGGTGCAGCTCAAAATATTCGCGCACGATGCTTTCACTGACGGCGCTCATGGGACGTAACGAGGTCGGTGGCCCGGCCGGCCCGTGGGCGGGATGGGCGGTTCAAAACCGCGCGGAGCGGCGGCTGGCGCGCGTGACGGGGCAGTTGCGTGAAGTCGTCGCGAAATACAGGGAAAAGGCCGCGGCCCTGCGCCGGACCGAGGCCGAGCGCGCCGAGCTCGATGCACGGCTCGCG
>WBZO01002176.1_pt2 | contig 12038 bp, 7 predicted proteins | sample 5204261 | NCBI WGS metagenome assembly WBZO01 (sample SAMN12412400, study PRJNA552823) | activated sludge metagenome | isolation source: activated sludge from anammox sidestream of wastewater treatment plant... | place: USA: North Carolina | collected 2017-09 | reverse complement strand
ACACTCGCGATGCCGGTGGAGATCCCCGAACCCAGGTTGCAGATCGCTCCCGGGAAGAGCTCGAGCGCCGCGCGCCGCGCAATGATCTTGCGCGCGTCGAGCGGCAGCACCGGCATGTCGGCGAGGGGAATTCGCAGCTCGCCGGCATACGCCGGACTGTAGGCCGTCGCGTAGGTCTGCCGCTGCCCGGGAGCGACGACGACGCAGTCGACGAGCATGCCGGGAATCTTCACCTGCTTCGGCGGCAGCGTGTTGCGCACCGCCATGCGCTTGACCTGCACCACCACGACGCCGCCACAGCGCCGCGTCGCCTGCGCCTGCGAGAGCACCTCGCCGAAGACCGCCTCCTCCTCCATCGTGACGTTGCCATCCTCATCCGCCGTGGTGCCGCGCAGGAAGCACACGTCGACGTGGAAGGGCTTGTAGAAGAGGTACTCGCTGCCGCGAAACGTCACGACCTCGACGAGATCCTCCGTCGCGCGCTTGCTCTGGCGCGCCCCCCCGTGCCGCGGATCGACGAACGTGCGCAGCCCCGTCGTCGTCAGCAGCCCCGGACGACCCGCCGCCATCTCGCGCATCAGAAGCGACAGCACCCCCTGCGGCAGCGTGTAGGACTCGATCTTGTCGGCAAGCGCGAGCGCGCCGACGCGCGGCGAATTGACCAGCGTGCCGCCGACGTCGCGCTTCAGGAGTCCCTCGTGCGCGAGGTGGCCTAAGCCGAGCGTCTTGTCGTCGCCCAGGCCCACCGGGTGCACGACGGTGATCTCGCGCGGCTGCCCGGTGTCGACGAACCGACGCCCGACCGCAGCGAGCAATTCATCCGGCACCGCGTGCCCGCCGCCGGACCCACCGACGAGCAGCGTGTCGCCAGAGTGAACCAGCGTCGCCGCCTGTTCGGCCGTGATGCGTCGCACGTACCCTCCCTCGTGAACGTGGCGAAGCGTCGCGCTGGATCCGGCGCGCGCCGTGATTGCCCGAGGCGCGGGCGACCGCGCGCCGGCTCGAGCACGCTCATGTTGAATCGGTTCAAATACCAAGTCAAGCGACAGAGGATGCCTTCGCCAGGGGCAGCTCCGTGGCGGTGAGGGGTTCGATGGTGCGCGGCACAACACGAAACGTGTTGACACGATCGAAGGATCCCCGAACAATCGACCGCCTCACCCGAGAAGAGCGCGCGCGGTCGTCGTGACCGACCCTGCCGATGGGTGAATCGTCATCGACCGGAGGAGGTTTCCCAATGAAAGGTGTCATCCGCAGGATCGTCGGCGGCGCGTTCGTGCTCGGCCTCGCCGCATCGGGCGCGGCCTTCGCGCAGGCTCCCATCACGCTGCACGGCGCCGTGCAGTTCAACGACGACCACGCCTTCACCCGCGCGCTCGTGCGGTTCCAGGAGCTCGTCGTCAAGTACTACGGCAAGCCGGTGAACTTCGTCTTGCACAAGAACAGCGAGCTCGGCCTCGAGAAGGACTACTTCGCATTCATGAACCAGGGCGTGTCGGTGGACTACGCGATCGTGTCGCCGGCGCACATGTCGACCTTCAGCAAGGCGGCGCCGTTCATCGACGCGCCGTTCCTCTTCCGTGACCTGAACCACTGGAACAAGGTGCTCGATGCCGACACGCTGAAGCCGATCGCCGACGAGGTCTCGGCCAAGGGCGACGTGATGCTGATCGGCTACGCCGGCGGCGGCACACGCAACGTCTTCGCCAACAAGCCGGTGCGCAACCTGCAGGAGATGAAGGGGCTCAAGATTCGCGTGCAGGGCGCGCCGATCTGGAGCAAGACGTTCGCCGCGGTCGGTATGTCGCCGACGGTGATCGCGTACGACGAGATCTACAACGCGATCCAGAACGGCGTCATTCAGGCGGGCGAGAACGAGGCCGCCGGCGTCGAGGCGATGAAGTTCTACGAAGTCGCGCCGAACCTCATGCTCACGCAGCACGCGATCACGATCCGTCCGGTCTGCTTCTCGGGGAAGACGTTCAAGAAGCTCCCGCCCGAATTGCAGGCGGCGATCGTCAAGGCCGGCAAGGAAGCAGGTGCCTACGGGCGTCAGCTCGAATCCGGCGAGGATTCCAAGAAGCTCGAAGCGATGGAGAAGGCGGGAAGGCTGAAGCTCATCCCGTTCCCCGACAAGGGGCAGATGACCAAGCTCGCCGAGCCGGTCCTCGCGGAGTACGCGAAGGAGATCGGCGCCGCCGACATCTACAAGAAGATCCAGGGCATGTAGGTCGGATCGACCGCGGCCGGCACGCGCAACCCGCGTGCCGGCTTTTTCGTGCACGACCGAAACGGCGGGATCCATGCACAAGCTCATCCACCACTACGCGCGCGTCCTCAACATCCTGCTGGCGGTGAGCGTCGCGCTCCTCGTGGTGCCGGTCACGTTGCAGATGATCGCGCGCTACACGCCGCTCGTGCCCGCCTGGATCTGGACCGAGGAGATGGCGCGCTTCCTCTTCATCTGGATGGTGATGCTGGGCGCGATGATCGGCGTGCGTGAGGCGTCGCACTTCGAGGTCGACGTCCTGCCCGACTTCCCGCCACGGATCGATGCGGCGCTGCGCATCGTGTCGATGATCTTCGTTCTGATCTTCGCGCTCGTCTTCGTGTGGTACGGCTACAGATTCCTGCTCTTCGGCTGGAACCAGTCCTCCGAGCTGGCCGAGCTGCCGATGGGCTTCATCTTCGTCGCCTGGCCACTCACCGGCGTCACCTGGCTCGTCTTCGGCATTCAACGCCTCCTGCACGACATCCACATCGTGCGCTTCGGGCCGAGCGCCGAGGATCTCGTGCGTGAGGAGCGCGATCTCGGCAAGGGGAGCCTCATATGATGCAGGCTGCCCTGTCGCCCGGGATGGCGGCGATCTGGCTCTTCGGCGGTTTCTTCTTGCTCATGATCCTGCGCGTGCCGGTGGCATTCGCGCTCGGGCTCGCCTGCCTGCCGGTTCTCATGATCGAGCCCAGGCTCTCGCCGATCGTGATCTTCAACACGACGTTCAAGAGCTACAACTCGTTCATCCTGCTCGCGGTGCCGTTCTTCCTGCTGACGGCCAACCTGATGAACGTCGGCGGCATCACCGATCGCCTCGTCCACCTGTCACGCACGATGGTCGGGAACTTTCCCGGCGCGCTCGCGCAGATCAACGTGCTGCTGTCGGTCTTCTTCGCCGGCATCTCGGGGAGCTCGACCGCCGACGCCGCGAGCCAGGGCAAGATCTTCATCGAAGCGCAGGTCAAGGAGGGTTACGACCTGTCGTTCTCGATCGCGATCACCGCCGTCTCCGCCGTGCTCGGCGTGATCATTCCGCCGTCGATCCTGATGATCGTCTGGGGCGGTGTGCTGCAGGTGTCGATCGGGGCGCTCTATCTCGCCGGCGTCGTTCCCGGGCTCCTCATCGGGCTCGCGCAGATGGCCACGGTCCACGCCTATGCGAAGCGGCGCAACTATCCGACGTATCCACGGGCGAGCCTGAAGGAGTTCGTTCAGGCCGCGCTCGTCTCGATTCCGGCGCTGATGACACCGGTCATCATCGTCGGCGGCATCCTGGTCGGCTGGTTCACCGCCACCGAGTCGGCGGCCGCCGCCGTGATCTACGCCGCCGTGCTCTCGCTCCTCGTGTACCGCGAGATGGGCATGAAGCAGGCGTGGGTGGCGCTCCTCGAGACGGGCAAGCTCTCGGCGGTCGCGCTCTTCTGCGTCGGAACCGCGTCGGTGTTCGGCTGGCTCCTCGCCTACTACCAGATCCCGAAGGCGCTGCTCTCCAACGTGACCGACTGGGGGATGGGGCCGATCGGTGTCGGTTGCTTCATCGTCGCCGTGTTCCTGGTCGTGGGGTGCTTCCTCGATGCGATCCCCGCGATCATCATCGTTGGCACGACGCTGCAACCGCTCGCCGCGTCCGTGGACATGCATCCCGTGTCGTTTGCGATGATCAGTATCGTGGCGCTGGCCTTCGGCCTCGTCACGCCGCCGTACGGCATGTGCCTCATGGTATCGTGCGCGATCGCCAAGGTACGATTGCGCTACGCGTTGAAGGACACGATGATCATGCTCGTACCGATGCTCCTCGTCCTCTTTGCCATGATCGTCTGGCCGCAGATTCCGCTATGGCTGCCGGGTGTGATCCGGCCCGATTTCCTGAATTGAGCCCCGCTCCCGCTTCCGTACACGCAACCCGCTTCACGCCGGCGCAGTGGCGACACCTCGTCGGGTACTACGGCGTCATCACCGCGCTGCACGTCGCCGGCTGGGGGCTCTACCTCTACTACGCGGGCAGCCACCCGAGCCTCGTCGGCCTGGGGTTCGTCGCCTACATGCTGGGCGTTCGCCACGCCTTCGACGCCGACCACATCGCGGCGATCGACGACACCGTGCGCTTCCTGTTGCAGAAAGGACGCTCGCCCCTCGGGGTCGGCTTCTACTTCTCGCTGGGTCATGCCTCGATCGTCGTCGTCCTCGCGCTCGCGGTCGCCGTCGCCGCGGGTCTCATCGCGCGCCGCATGCCGCAGCTGCAGGAGTGGGGCGGCCTCGTCGGAGCATCGGTTTCCGGGACCTTTCTCGTGGTCATCGCCGTGCTCAATCTCCTCGTGCTCATGGAACTGCTCGGCGTGTGGCAGCGGGCGCGCGCCGGCACGCACAGTCACGCGCACCTCGAAGCGCTGCTCGCCCGGCGCGGGCTCGTCAATCGCCTGCTCGGCGGTCGCGCCGCGAAGTGGATCGACCACGCCTGGCACATGTATCCGCTCGGCCTCCTCTTCGGACTGGGTTTCGACACCGCCTCCGAGGTCGCGCTCCTCGTCATGACCGGGGGCGCTGCAGCCGGCAGCCTGCCGTTCGGCGCGGTCGCCTGCCTGCCGCTCCTCTTCGCTGCGGGAATGTCACTGCTCGACACGACCGACGGCGTGCTCATGGCCAAGGCGTACGGATGGGCGTTCGTCGACCCGCTGCGCCGGATCTTCTACAACATCGCAACGACGGCGCTGTCGGTCATCGTCGCCCTCGCGATCGGGATCGTCCAGCTGGCGCAGGTCGTCATCGAAGTGTCGGGGGCGCAGGGAACGCTCGCCGCGACGATCGGCGCGATCGATTTCGCTTACGCGGGCTACGTCATCGTTGCGCTCTTCCTGGTGGCTTGGGGGTCTTCGGTCGCGTGGTGGAAATTCGGCGGCATCGTCGTGCGGCGCTGAGAAGACTGCCGCGCGTCGCCGCGACGTGCGCGGTGGGCGAGGCGTGGCCTCGCGCTGTCTGGCCGCGAGTGTCCGCGCCTTAAGCGAAGCCAAAGGTACGTGGTCTATAGTGGCCGTGCGGCGGCGCCCGGCGGTGTGCCGCGGCGACGCGCGCGCCAGTCGTGCACCCCTGCGAGAGCCCCCATGCGCATCCTCCTCGTCGAAGACGATCCGATGATCGGCCGCAGCGTCGAGACCGCGCTCGCGCAGGACGGCTACACCGTCGACTGGGTCCGCGATGGCGCGGCCGGCCGCCTGGCGCTCGACACCGCCAACGATGCCTACGGCCTCGTGCTGCTCGATCTCGGTTTGCCGCGCAAGAGCGGACTCGATCTCCTGAAGGAAGTGCGACGGACGGGCAACAAGGTGCGCGTGCTGGTGATCACCGCGCGCGACGCGGTGGCCGATCGCGTCGCCGGCCTCGACGCCGGCGCCGACGACTACCTCGTGAAGCCGTTCAGTCTCGACGAGCTCGCCGCCCGCATGCGCGCGCTCCTGCGTCGCGACATCGCCCGCGAGGACAACGTCCTGCGCTACGGTCATCTCGCCCTCGATCCGACGACGCGTCTTGTGACCCGCAACGGCGAGCCCGTGGACCTGTCGGTGCGCGAGTTCGCGCTGCTGGCGGCGCTGCTCGAGCGTCCCGGCACGGCGCTGTCGAAGGCCCAGCTCGAGGAGAAGCTCTACGGGTGGGGCGAGGAGGTCGAGAGCAACGCGGTCGAGGTGCACGTCCATAACCTGCGCAAGAAACTCGGCGCGACCGCGATCCGCACGATCCGCGGCGTGGGCTACGTCGTCGCACGGGCGTGAGCGCGGACCGGCATGGCAAGGCTGCGCATGGCCTCGATCCGCCGCACGCTCCTCGCGTATCTCCTGCTCGGCCTCTTCGCCGTGGCGGTGCTCGCCACCTGGCTCACGTACCGCGAGACGCAGCGCGAAGTCAGTGATCTTTTCGATCTGCAGTTGAAGCAGCTCGCCTACTCGACCCGCATCGACGATCTCGTGCGGGGTCGCCCGCGTTCGCTCGAAGTCCCCGGGTACCGCGCGCAGAGCGGCGTCGCCGAGATCGTCACGCAGATCTGGGATCGCGACGGCGTCCTCGTGTACTGGACGCGCCCCGGCGCCGAGCTGCCGGTCCCGGTGCAGGAGGGCTACACCGACGTCGTGCGCGACGGCCGCGAATGGCGCGTCTACACGCACGTGCAGGGCGCGCACGTGCTGCAGGTCGCGCACGCGCTCGACGAGCGCCGGGCCATCGCCACGCAAACCGCGCTACGCACATTGCTGCCGCTGGTGGCGCTCATTCCAATCCTGGGCGTGCTCATCTGGCATGCCGTCGGGCTCGGCCTGCGACCGCTCACCGCGATGTCGCGCGCGGTCGAGAAGCGGCGTCCCGACGCGATGGCGCCACTCGCGGTGGCGAACATGCCGCGCGAATTGAAGCCGCTGGGGGAAAGCCTCAACGCGCTCCTCGCACGCCTGGACGATGCCCTGTCGGCACAGCGTCGTTTCACCGCCGACGCCGCGCACGAACTGCGCACGCCGCTCGCCGCGCTCAAGCTGCAAGCCGAACTCGCCGAACGCGCACCCGCCGGACCCGAGCGCGAGGCCGCCTTCGCGGCGCTCGCCGCCGGCATCGATCGCGCCGCGCACCTCATCGACCAGCTCCTGACGATGGCGCGCCTCGAACCTGGCGGCGCGGCAAGCGACGCGCGTCCCGTCGACCTCACCACGCTCGTGCGCGACGCCGTCGTCGCCCGCGCCGCACTCGCCGACGACAAGGGAATCGACCTCGGCCTTGCCGGCACGGCCGAGGTCACGCTCGCTGGCGATGCGGCCGGTCTTGCCACGCTCGTCGGCAACCTTCTCGACAATGCCTTGCGCTACACCCCCGCCGGCGGGAAGGTCGACGTCGGCCTCGAGCGCGACGCGTCCGGGGTAACGCTCAGCGTCGTCGATACCGGACCCGGCATTCCGGCCGCGGAGCGGGAGCGGGTGTTCGAGCGCTTCTATCGGGTCACCGACGTCGCCGGCACCGCGCTCGCCCGCGGTGATGCCAAGGGAAGCGGCCTGGGGCTGTCGATCGTGCGTCGCATCGCCGAAGCGCATGGCGCCACCATCGAGCTTGGTGACGGCCCGGACGGGCGGGGTCTTGCCGTTCGCGTCCGGTTCCCCGTCTGACGCGGCGCGTCGCCTACACTAACGGGTTTTGGGTTCTCGCACCCTGGAGTCTCGTTCCATGACACATCGTTCGTGCGCGCATGCGGTCGGCGCTCGTCTTGGCCTTGTGGCCATCGCATTACTGTTTGCGCTTCCACTGCCTGCGGCAGCGCGCGTGCTGCCGAACTACGATGCCTTGCGACAAGGCCCGGGTGCCGCGGCGACCACGCCGAGCGTCGGCACGCTCGCGACGGACCCGGGCGTGAGCGTCGATGCGCGGCTGGGGGTGCCCAAGTTCCTCTGGGCGAGCGACCTCGATCGCGTGCTGAACGCTCGAGCCGGCGCCCCACGCGCGAAGCGGCTCGCGGTCACCGATCCCGTCGAACGCGCGCGGGCCTACCTTGCCGACGCCGCGGACCTGTACCGGCTGCGTCCGGCCGAGGTCGATGCGCTGGTCGTAGTCGAGCAGGCGCGGCTCGCCGACGGTGCGTCGCTCGTGCGTTTCCGGCACGTGATCGACGGTATCGAAGTGTGGCGCGAGGAAGCCAGTGTCCTCGTCGACCGGCAAGGCGCGCTCGTCGCGATCGGCGGCTTCGTTGCCGGCGCGCCTGACGGTGATTACGCCGCCGCGACCGCGACGGGCCGCGATGCCGCAATCGACACGGCGCTCGTCGAGCAAGGCTTCGCCCACGGGGTGAGTGCGCAACTCGTGCCGATGAATGTGGCAGGCGGATACGAGCGGCTGGCGCTACCGGCCACGGCGACGGGCGCGAAGGGCGAGACGCTCGCCGCGCCGCTACGCGTGAAGCGCGTGTGGTACCGCCTCGCCGACAAGCTCGTTGCAGCGTGGTACGTCGAGGTCCAGGTGAACGATGCGACGTCCCGGCATGGCACCGATGCGTACTCCTACGTCGTCGCCGCGGACGATGCCACCGTGCTCTTTCGCAACAACCTCGTCGCCGACGCCGCGTTCAGCTATCGCGTCTACGCGGAGCCCAATCCGCCGTTCCTCCCGCTGCCTGGGCCCGGCGGACGCGGTGGCTTTCCGCATCCCACGGGCGAGCCGGACGGCTACCAGCCGCCGATCCAGCCACGCAGTCTCGTGACGCTCGCCAATGCGCCGTTCTCGCGCAACGACCCCTGGCTCACCGATAACGCCACCCGCACGATCGGCAACAACGTCGAGGCGCACAGCAACATGCTGGAGCCGGATGGCTTCGGCACGCCCGCCACCGACGAGTGCAACCTCGGTCTGCCCGTCGACGGTGACCTGCACGCCTGCACGACGTCGCCGCACGCGTTCGATCACGCCTACGATCACGGCCTGCCGCCCAACGCATCCCGGATGCAGGTGAACGCCGTCGTGACGAATCTCTTCTACACCGTCAACTACCTGCACGACTGGTTCTACGACGCAGGCTTCGACGAGGCCGCCCGGAACGCGCAGACGAACAACTTCAATCGCGGCGGCGTTGGCAACGACAGCATCTACGCCGAGGCGCAGGACTACTCCGGCAGCAACAACGCCAACATGTTCACGCCCCCCGACGGCGAGCGGCCGCGCATGCGCATGTTCCTGTGGACGTCGACCGCGTCGCTTGCCAAGGTCGAGCCGCCGTCGACCACGAGCGGCGTGAAGAATTCGAACACTGCCGAGTTCGGGCCACAGGCCTTCGACCTCACCGGAGCGGTGGTGGCAGCACTCGACGCTGCCAACCCCGACGGGCCGACGACGACCGACGGTTGCACGCCATTGACCAACGCGCCGGCGCTCGCAGGCAAGATCGCCCTCGTCGATCGCGGCGTGTGCACCTTCGTGGTGAAGGCAAGAAATGCGCAGAACGCCGGCGCGGCCGCCGTGCTCATCGTCAACAACGTCGCGCCGGGCGCGCCCGGCATGGCCGGCGACGATGCATCGATCACGATTCCGGTCCTGTCGATCTCGCTCGCCGACGGCAACGCCATCAAGGCGCAGCTCGCGCAAGGCGTCGCGATGCGCCTCGCCCGGCGCTCGGCGCTGCCGCGCGACGGGTCGTTCGACAACACCGTCGTCGCGCACGAGTGGGGCCACTACCTCACCAACCGCCTCGTCGGCAACAGCAACGGCCTGAACGCGGCGCAGGGACGCGGGATGGGTGAGGGCTGGTCCGATTTCATCGCGATGCTGCTCGTCGTGAAGGAAGAGGATCGCAACGTTCCCGCCAACGCCGGCTTCAACGGCACGTATCCCGATACGCCGTATCCGCACGGGGGGCCGGACTTCGCGCCGGACGTGCTCAACAACGCGTACTACTACGGCCTGCGCCGCTATCCGTACTCGCGCAACATGAGCAAGAACCCGCTCACGTTCCGGCACATCGCCGACGACCAGCCGCTGCCCGCCACCCCGCCGATGTCGCCGTCCGGCAGCACCGCGGAGAATTCCGAGGTGCACAACGCCGGCGAAGTGTGGGCGTCGATGCTGTGGGAGTGCTACGGCAACCTCCTCGACGACACCAGCCGCTTGACCTTCACGCAGGCGCAGGAGCGCATGAAGCGCTACCTCGTGACGGGTCTCAAGATGACCCCGCTCGATCCGACGTTCGTCGACGCGCGCGACGCGCTGCTCGCCGCAATGCAGGCGCAGGATCCCGTCGATCACGACCGCTGTCTCGCGGGCTTTGCGAAGCGGGGCCTGGGTCTCGGCGCGATCGCGCCGAATGGCCTGTCCGAGGACAACATCGGCGTCGTCGAGAGCTTCCGCGCCACCGCCGACCCCGGCGTGAAGACGGCGGCGATCGAGTACTACCACGCCGCGTTCGATCACTACTTCATCACGAACATCCCCGACGAGATCGCGAAGCTCGATCGCGGCGAGTTCGCCGGCTGGGTGCGCACGAAGGAGTCGATCCCCGTGTACGCCGACTTTCCGGCGAATGCGCGGCCCGTGTGCCGCTTCTTCAGCGAGGCCTTCGACCCCAAGAGCTCACACTTCTACACGCCCTCCGCGAACGAATGCGCCATCGTCAAAACCAAGCCCGAATGGAAATTCGAAGGCGAGGTGTTCGCCATTCCGGTGCCCGACGCGATGGGCAACTGCGCCGCCGGCACGACACCGGTGTATCGCCTCTACAACCAGGGCCAGGGCGCCGCCCCCAATCATCGCTACACGACGAGTCTTGCGATACGCCAGACGATGCTCGGCAAGGGCTGGATCTCGGAAGGCGCGAGCGACCTGGGCGTCGTGATGTGCGCGCCGTGACGATCGTTTCGCCCGCGGTGCCGGTGTTAAGGAGGATTTAAGCGAGCGCCTCTACATTGCACGTGCACGGCCCCGTGGGGGCCATCCTCGAGCAAGGAGAAGCACGATGCAACTGTCCAAGGTCACCTACGCCCTCGTCGCAGCCGGTGTCATCGGTGGCGTGACGACGCTCTATCATCAATCCACGCCGGTGACCGCCGCGTTCGCGGCCACCACCCCGCCGGCGGCAGCGACGCAGGCGGTCGTCCCCACCGCGGCCGCCAACCTCCCCGATTTCACGGCGCTCGTCGATCGCGTCGGTCCGGCGGTGGTCAACATCACGGTCGTGCACAACGGCAAGTCCGCGACTTCCGGTGACGACGACGATGACAACGGCGCCGACGACCCGTATCGTGAATTCTTCAAGCGCTTCGGTGGCATGCCCAACATGCCGCGCATGATGCCGATGCCGCAGCAGCCCACGCAGGGCATGGGCTCGGGATTCATCGTGAGCCCCGACGGCTACATCGTGACCAATGCACACGTCGTCGACGGTGCGTCGGAAGTGACCGTCAAGCTGACCGACCGGCGCGAGTTCACCGCCAAGGTCATCGGCGCCGACAAGCGCACCGACATCGCGCTCGTCAAGATCGACGCGAAGAACCTTCCCGCGCTCTCGATCAGCGGTGCGCCGGAAGTGCGTCGCGGCGAGTGGGTGATCGCGATCGGCGCGCCGTTCGGCTTCGAGAACAGCGTCTCCGCAGGCGTCGTGAGCGGCGTGCATCGCGCGCTGCCGAACGGCCAGATGGTGCCGTTCATCCAGACCGACGTCGCGGTGAATCCGGGCAACTCGGGCGGGCCGCTGCTCAACGCCAAGGGCCAGGTCGTCGGCGTGAACTCGCAGATCTACAGCCGCTCGGGCGGTTACATGGGCCTGTCGTTCGCGATCCCGACCGACGTCGCGCTGCGCGTGGCCGACCAATTGAAGACGCACGGCAAGGTGATGCACGGACGGCTTGGCATCGGCATCCAGCCGCTCGATCAGGCGCTCGCGCAAAGCTTCGGCCTGACCGACGCCAACGGCGCCGTGGTCGGTACCGTCGAACCCGACAGCCCCGCGGCCAAGGCCGGCTTCAAGGCCGGTGACGTGATTCGCAAGATCGACGGCGTCGCGGTGAGCGACAGCACCGACGTGACGAGCCGGGTCGGCAACAGCGCGCCCGGTACCAAGATGGACGTGCAGGTGTGGCGCGACGGCAAGAACGTCGATCTCGCCGCCACCGTCGGTACGCTCGACGACACGAAGGTCGCCTCCGCCGGCGACGACACCGCGACCAAGGGCAAGCTCGGCGTCGCCGTGCGCCCGCTGACGCCCGAAGAGAAGAAGGAAATCGGCAAGGCGGGTCTCGTGGTCGAGAAGGCCGGTGGC
>WBZO01005980.1_pt1 | contig 12039 bp, 8 predicted proteins | sample 5204261 | NCBI WGS metagenome assembly WBZO01 (sample SAMN12412400, study PRJNA552823) | activated sludge metagenome | isolation source: activated sludge from anammox sidestream of wastewater treatment plant... | place: USA: North Carolina | collected 2017-09 | reverse complement strand
ATCCAGCACATCGGCCACGAGATCGTAGCGCCCAAATGCAGGCATAAAGTAGTAGCCGTGCACGTAGGGCCGCAACGCCTGAGCGATCTCGCGAGCGATCTCAACTCCTTCGGCCTGAGGTGACTCGGCCAAACGCATCCTCTCTCGTTGCTCTTCAGGAATGGAGATGCCCGGCACTTCATTGTGCAGAAAATCGGCGTTGCGAACGTTATAAAGCGGTTTAATGCCTGCCAGGATGGGGGGGGGAGGCTCGCCATAAGCCCGTTCATAGGCCGCCAGGAAGTCGATCGCCTTCTGCGGATCAAACACCGGCTGGGTAATGGCGAAATCCGCGCCGTGCTCGACTTTTTTACGCAGCAGCTTCAATTCCGCCTCAATATTCTTGGGAGTCAAGCTCAACGCGCAACCGACTACGAAGGAGGTGGGTTGGTCGATGGATTGACCGGCTTTGTCCAGGCCCTGATTGAATTGTTTTTTGATCAATTCGATCAGGCCAGACGGCACAATATCATAGGAATCGGTCGCCTCCGGAAAATCACCAATGCGCGTCGGATCGCCCATGGCGACAAACAGATTGCGAATCCCCATGGCGTGGGCGGCGAGGAGATCGCCCTGGATGCGAAGCAGGTTGCGGCCGCGCGTCGGGAAGTGCAATACCGTCTCCAGGCCGATTTCTCTCTGGACCAGATAGGCGGCCGCCCAGGCGCTCATACGCATGCGGGCCAGCGGGCTATCAGCGATATTGAGAAAAGTGGCCCCAGCCTCATGGAGCATACGCGCCCCAGCCAACAAGCGCTCAGGAGCAACCCCTTTAGGGGGGTTCATCTCGACCGTCAAGATGAGCTGCCTTTGTTCCAGATGCTGCGCCAGGCGAGTCGGCCGTTCGCTAACGGCAACCGTGGCCTTGCCCGGGCGACGTACAAAACGAACTTCAGAAACGGTATAAGGGCTATCTCCGGGCGTATCAATCGCCCGGCGCATAGCCTGGATATGCGCTGCGGTCGTTCCGCAGCACCCACCGATTAGGTTAACCCCGGCTTCGATGAACGCGCGAGCGTAACCGCCAAAATAATCAGGCGTCGCTGGATAGGCGACCCGGCCGCCTCCCATCTGCTCCGGCCAGCCCGCATTGGGCGAAGCCGAGACCGGCATCTCCGGAGCCAGTTGCCGCACGATATTCACGAGTCGCAGAACCTGAGCCGGCCCGCCCGAACAATTAATGCCCACGGCATCGACATCGAGTTTCGCCAAATGAGTAGCAATAGCATCGGGCGGATAACCAAGGATTGTCTTGTCATCTCGCGTGAAGGTCATCTCAACGATAATGGGAATATCCGCGCTAAGTGAGCGGGCGGCCGAGACAGCGGCTTCGATCTCTTTAATATCAGACATAGTCTCGATAATGAGTAGATCGACCCCTTGTGGTTCGGCCGTGATCAGGGCCTTGATCTGTTCCGTGAAAGCCTCGGCCGCTTCGGCAAAAGTTACTCGACCAAGCGGAGCGAGACGTACGCCTAGCGGGCCGATGGAACCGGCCAACAGAGTCCCTTTTTGAGCGTCGTTGATAACGCGCCGAGCAATGGTAACAGCCGCGCGATTGACCTTATCTACTTGACTCTGCAGGCCGAACTCAGCCAGTTTAAAATAATTGGCTCCAAAAGAATTAGTCTCTATGAGGTCAGAGCCTGCGTCGATATAGGACTGATGAATTTCGGCCACCAGGGCGGGGTTGCTGAGATTGACGGAATCGAACGATTGATCGATGCCCACGCCGCGATCGTGGAGGACCGTGCCAAAGGCTCCATCCATCAGGATCGGCCCTTGTCCCAAACGCTCTTTGAACCAACTGCGGTTGATCAGATTATTGCTCATTATCGGCATTGACCTTACCTATGATCACGAATTATAGCGAGCGATCTTAAGAACCTTCTGAAGTTCGCCCCGGCGGACTTCCGATATACCTACCGGTAAGCCAGCGGCCGATCAATTGCCGAATAAGTCATGAATCATGGGCAGAGCCATATCGCTATTGAGCAACAACACAGAAGCGCCACCAGGTGTGCGAAAGCTGGTCACGTAATCCTGGTCGATCACCGCATTGCGTATATTCCCGGAAGGGATATCACCGACGGTCTTGGCCAGGCGCACGATCTGCTCCAGGCTGAGATCTGTACGGATACCACCCTCTACTTCGCGGTAGAGCGAGGGCGCGCGCGATAGCAACCCAACCAACCCCAAGCTCATCGCCTTGCCGCGGGCCGCAAACAAAATTTGTTGCTGGCGATAGGCGCGATTGAAGTCACTGTCGGCGTGGCGCGTGCGAGCGTACTTCAGGGCCAGTTCCCCATCGAAGTGGTTCATCCCCGCCGGAATATAGAGGGGATCGTAGCCGTAGTTCATATCCGGATACATGGAGTCGTTGATATCATAGGGGACCTGGACGTCAATGCCCCCCAGGATATCAATGGTACGAGTAAACGCTCCAAAATCGATCAGGACAAAATGATGGATCGGGATATTCAAATTGTATGAGATGGTTTGCATGGCTAGCGCCGCGCCATCGAGGTAATCGCCTTCGCGTGATCCATAGACGAGCGCGGTGTTGATCCGATCCTGACCATAGCCGGGAATCTGGACATATAGGTCGCGCGGAATGGACAAGACGGAGGCTGAATCATCTATCGGGTTGATGGAAATCACCATCATCGAATCGGTCCGGGAAATAAATGCCTCTCCTGGCCGGCGATCGATGCCAAGCAAAAGGATATTAACGCGGTCCTTTCCATCCCAGGCCGCCAACGTTGGTACCGGGGTCGGTGTAGGTTCAGTGACGCCTTCAGTAATCGGAATCGGAGCCAATCCGCCGCCTGGAGATAACTCCTCACCCTGCCCGCCAACGCCCTCGGCCGCCCTGGCAGGCTGGCTAAGAAGGTGTTGTACCGTAAGGTAGGCAAAGAACATGACGGTGATGGCCGATATGACAAAGGCCACGGATAGCAACGCGCTGAGCCAGCCTGGCAATATAGACTGTCTATTCAACTTGACACTCCAATCCTATCGAAAACTTTCATCTAATAATGACAACAATATTATAGTCATTTGACGCCTATCATGGCGCGTCTGTTCCCGTCGGGTAACCTCTGATTATGCTACTTCTCATACGGAAATTTTTATGATAAAATTGATATTTATTAACAAATCTCATTGACGAGACAATGTTTATCGGGTAGATTCATGGTCATCGGGCGCCCTGCCCCATGACGCAAGTTTAGTTTAGGCAAGTTAACCTCATGGCTTTTGATCGTTTTGGCCGTAATATTAATTACCTCCGGATTTCACTCACCGACCGCTGTAATCTTCGATGCATTTACTGCATGCCCGAAGACATGACCTTTCGCCCACGCAGTGAATTGCTTCAGGATGACGAGATCTTGCGGCTGGTACGACTATTTACCAAGATCGGATTTCGTAAGTTCCGTCTAACCGGTGGTGAGCCTACTGTACGAGCGAATCTCGTTGAGATCGTGCAGAGTATGTCCGCAACGCCCGGTGTGGACATGATCGCTATGACGACAAACGGCGTCTTGCTGGATCGGATGGCCGGCCCACTGGCCGAAGCGGGAATGCGCCGGGTCAATATCAGTATCGACACCCTCGACGCCGACAAGTTCAAGAAAATGACTCGCTGGGGCAAGGTTGAAGACGTGTGGCGAGGTATCCATGCCGCAGAGAAAGCCGGGCTGGAGATCAAGCTCAATGCCGTGGTCGTCCGAAACTATAACGATCAGGAAGACCTCGTCGATCTGGCTCGACTGACCTTGTACCAGCCTTGGCAGATCCGATTCATTGAGATGATGCCGCTAGGCGATGTGTCTGACTTCCAGCTGGCCGGCTCCGTCACTGAGCCTGAAATGGTCAAAACAATCGAACACGCTCTCGGGCCATTGACACCAGTAAATAACGGCGAGTTGGATGGCGAAGCGCGCCTGATGAGTCTCGAAGGCGCACGGGGGCGGATCGGGTTCATTAGCTCTGTCAGCCACCCCTTCTGCGCCAGCTGTAACCGAACCCGTCTGACGGCCGACGGTCGGTTGCGGCTCTGCTTGCTACGCGAAAAAGAAGTCGACCTGATGACACCTCTCCGATCAGGGGCCACCGATGACGAGATGATGGACATCCTCAAGGAAGGAATCTGGTGGAAGCCCTGGGGTCATCAACTAGACCAGGACGTTATCCCGCTCAACCGCGTGATGTCCGAGATCGGCGGTTAATTCCCGCGACCGTTATCGGCCGGGATTGCCGACGGCCGAGGGCGGAGCAAAGCGGCCGAGCGGCGCGTCTTCCAGGCCCCAGCTATCCTGGATCAGGTAGAGAGGTCTGCCCTTGACTTCATCATAGATTCGGCCGAGGTACTCACCGATAATGCCCAGGCTGATGAGTTGAACGCTGCCCAGAAATAGAACGACAACCAGCGTCGTAGCCTGCCCCAATAACGGCTCATGTGGAGCCAAAAGACGAATCAGAATCACTGCCAGGATCGCGATGACGCTGAGGGCAGCGGTGATGAAACCCATAATCGTCGCTAGCTGCAGCGGGAAGTAAGAGAAGCTGGTGATAGCATCGAGGGCAAAAGGCAGCATTTTCTTCACGCTGGTGAACTTGGCATCGCCGGCATAGCGTGCTTCCCGGTGATACGTCACGCCGATCTGGCGGAATCCAATCCAGGGAACCATGCCGCGCAAGAAGCGATTGCGCTCATTCATACCACGCAACGAACTGATGACCCGGCGGTCCATGAGGCGAAAATCGCCTGTATCGAGGGGGATATCGATGCTGGTTATGCGATGAATAAGACGATAGAAGATCTTGGCCGTAGCCAGCTTGAACCATGTCTCGCCTTCACGGCTGCTTCTCACGCCGTAAACCACATCGTAGCCTGCGCGCCATTGCTCGAGCATCGCCGGATAAACCTCAGGAGGGTCCTGAAGATCGGCGTCGGTCAGGATCACCGCATCCCCCCTGGCGAAATCAAGTCCAGCTGTCGCGGCGATTTGGAAGCCAAAATTACGAGAGAAGCTGATGCCTTTGACTCGCGGATCCTGTTCATGCAGCCGGGCAATAACCGCGGCTGAATTATCCCGGCTTCCATCGTTAACGAGTACAAGCTCCCACATCTCCCCCGCGCCGTCCAGCACCGCCTTGACGCGTTCGTAAAGTGCGTCCAGAACAGCGTCCTCATTATAGACCGGCGCAACAACTGAGATTAAGTCTTTACGATCTTCCACCCGTCACCTAAACTTCCAGATTAACAATCAGACCAACATGGTCAGAAGGATATAATTTATCATCATCAACAGCCGCTTTATCAGCAAAGATAGAGGCGGCTGTCACGCGATGCACCGCAGGTGAGATGAATACATAATCGAGACACGCCGCTGAGACAGGCTGCGGTTGCAGCAGGTTAGTCGGATATGTCGCCAATGGATCGCGCCCATGAGCTTCAGCATAGGCAGAACGATATGATTGGCGCATCAGAGCGATCGCATATCCAGTCGAAGGCTCATTGAAGTCTCCAGCAACCACTTGCAACGGTACCCGGCGTTTCTCATTAAGTCGGCCGACCAGGTTCATCACCTGCTCATGCCGGGTTTGCCCACCGCTCCCACCATGATGCAGGCGAACCGATACAAAGTCAAGCGACTGACGCCGAGAACCAGCAGCGCCCGCCGGCAATTCGATATTGACCCTGAGCGCCATCTGGCCACCATACCCCAATGGTACCGCTTCGTGGTAAATAACAGGCATACGCGTCATGATGCCCACGGCCTCGAAAAAATGACGAGGATGGGTGTAGCGGGCCTGGATGATACGATAAGGTCGCCGTGAGTCGCCGGTCAGTCGGATATTAACCTGACGCGCCAACCATGCTCCTTGGCTAATCGGCAGGCTGATCTCCTGCAAGGCAACGATATCCGGCAAGGCGTCCACCAGTTGACCAACCAGAAGATGCCGGCGCGCCGGCCACCGGTTGGCTCGACCACGGAGATTAAGGGTGACCGCTGTAAAACCATACATGAAACACAAATGCCGCTATAGTCACCGGTAAAACGATCTACTCTAGCGAGAACTCAGTCTCTCCCGCTGGAACGGCCGCCTGGACGACGTCCTGGCCTTGGTAAACCGTGAAAGTGAACGGAAGATCGGAGCGTATCCGGACGGTCTCGGCGTCGCCAACCAGATCGAGAACTCCCTCATTCCCAAGCGGCAGATTCTTGACACCGTAAGGCTGCTCGCGCTCGAGAAACCGCCGCCAGGTTACCTGTCGCAACGGCCAATCGATAAAAATGCCCAGGATGTCTTCGAGGATCATGGCAATAACGGCCGATGGCGTCTTGCCGGTCTGATCAACTGCAGCAGGCTCCGCAGGCCCCAAAGCTTCCGGCAGGTAACTCTCCCAAAAGTGGTGCGTCTCTTCAAACACCTGACTAACGGTATCGACATGATTAAGCGCCAATTCATGGGCAAGCGAATGATGGCCGGTGCTCTTCAAGCCGCGCAGGGTCATGTAGGTCAACGATGGCCATACGCCCCCTCGCCAACCACCGTCAGTCTGCCCGTCGTAAGCCTCGCTATCAGCTGCCATGCTGGGTAGAACATGCTTGGCCCGAAACGAGTCTGTGTCCCGGAGATGCTGGACAAACGCCGTGAGGCGCTCCTTGGGCACGAGTTGGCCATCCAGTAGGGTCCAATAAGCTGCCAGGCTTTCGACCTCACTGAATTGGCCATGCGGGCCAACGTCTTGATAGAAAGCAAGGTCACGGTTCCACATCTCCGCATTAATCGCGCGCTGCAAGATCTCGCGCTCGGCGACGATCTCCTCGGCCAACTTCTGCTCACCTAACAGAATCGCCATCCTTTCCAGTAGCGAACAATCAAGAGAAGCCTGGGCGCTGGCGTCGATCCAGGCCCAATGTCGGTGATGATATTGGCCATCAGGCACGCGCGCCTGATTAATCAGCGTGGAAGCGTAGCCGGTGGTCCAATAGAGGCCATTTGGCCAGGTACGGTTTGCCCGACACCAGCGATGATAGGCATATAGAGGCCAGAAAACCTCAGCGACGCGCTCCTTATCCCCTGTCAGCCGAAAATGACGCCATTCAGCGAAAGCCAGAAAATTCGGGCCTGTGCTGTTTGGGTCAAACGGGTAGAACAAGTCCGCGCCTGCCTCCGAATCCAGTTCACGACAGATAAAGCCATCATCATGTTGGGCAGCATAAAAGTTGTCGAGAAAGTCAATGAGGCTAAAAGGGCCGGGAACATAACCTGACAGCTGCGTAACCAACGTAGCAGTCGCTATTTCGATATTGCCATCAGGCTTGGGCAGAGTGAAGCCGGCGACCAAGGAGGAATCCTCGCGAGGGAAACGGAAACGGCCCCAAAGATACTCCCAAGCTGCCCAATACATTCTTTCCCAGCAGGGGTCTTCGGGGAACACCGGAATGGGCAGGCGAGGGCGAACTTCATCAAAATCAGGAATTCGACTCTGGATCCGACTGCGGTGCCGGTAACGATTCTGCTCGACTAACGGCTCAGCCGGAGACAACGACCGTCGCGTCATTTGAGCACCCTTTTTTAAAATCAACCCGGCCGGAGTTATTTCCGGCCGGGTGTTCAATGATAGGTTAGGGGAGGATTTCTTCGATAGTAATCGTCGAAATCAGATCGCCAGCAGGAGCGTTAGGATTGCGCTGCGGATCGCGGGGCGTGATGCCCTCGACAATATCCATTCCCTCGATGACCTTGCCGAAGATCGTATATGATCCATCCAACTGGCTCACATCGCCATAAGTGATATACCACTGGCTGCCATTGGTATTGGGGCCGGCATTAGCCATGGCGACCACGCCTTTAGCGTTGTGCGATAGACTCTTATCAATCTCGTTGGGAATATAGTAACCAGGACCACCGCGGCCGGTACCGCTGGGATCGCCGGTTTGGGCGACAAAGCCGGGGATAACGCGGTGGAAGGTCACATTATCAAACCAGCCGTTACGAGCCAGGAAAACGAAGCTGTTAACCGTCTGCGGCGCAGATTTCGGCAGCAGTTCGATGGTGAATGTCTTACCGGAAGCCATCTCGACGTGGGCGAGGTATCGTGCGTCCATATTGATGATCATTTCCGGCGCGGTTTTATATTGGCGGGAAGCCAGATCTTTCATAGCTTTTTCCTCATTTATGAAATTCCCCCAAGTTTCCAGATCTCGGGGCAGGCCTTCACCCGGGACGGGCCGGCCGTTGACGATAGCCGATGGCGTGCCCGGTAACCCGAGGTTAATAGCCTCGCGCTCCAGGCTGGACACGTAATCAGCATAAGTTCCATTATCCAATTCAGCGGTGAAACGGTCGACATCAAGACCTAGCTCGCCTGCCAGGCCGATGAAGAAGTCGCGCGCGGCAGCCGCATCCAGGGGGCTCCACTTCGCCTGACGTTCAAACAGTAAGTCATGATATTCCCAGAACTTACCCTGGGCGCCGGCAGCCTCAGCCGCTTCTGCCGATTTGTGAGCATTAGGGTGGATGCTCGTCAGAGGGAAGTAACGGAAGACGACCTGTACGTCATCGGGATAGGCGGCGGCTAATTCATGCAAAACCGGAGCAAATCCGGCGCAGCCCGGACATTGAAAATCAGCGTATTCGATGATCGTCACCGCCGGATCCGTCACTTGGGTGAGTTTCCAGTCGCGACCTCGGATCAACGCCGGATCACCGGAGGCCAGATCGCTGGATGCGAGCATATCATCGACCGATGATTCAGTCGCGGCAGGCGCTGCGTCCTGGCTAATGGGGGCAGATTGGGTCGCCTTCGTTGAAGGCCCCTCAACAACTCCTTGCTCCTCCAACATCGATTTATTGGAATTACCGCAAGCTGTGGTAATCAGCAATAGAAGCGTGAGGAACAGTCCAAGTCTTTTCATAGAGCGATGCTCCTGACACATTGGATTAAAGTCAAGACCGGCAGGCTGGCAAACACTACTCGCCAGCCTGCTGGCTCATCTTTCTAAAATTAGCGGCGCGGGGGACGGCCACCACGGTCGCCACCACCACGACGATCACCGCCGCCACCGCGACGGTCGCCATTACCACCACGCGGTCCACCGCCGCCCTTGCGAACAGCATCCTGAGCGCGGGCCTCTTCCAGCGTCCAGCCCTCGAGGACAGCGCGCCGGGATAGGCGAATCTTGCCCTCGCTGCTGACGTCAGTGACCATGACCATGATTTCATCGCCCATCTGCACCGCATCCTCAACACGCTGCAGATGCTCCGAAGCGAGTTGGGAGATATGGACCATACCATCCTGGCCGGGCGCCAGTTCGACAAACACGCCGAAATCGGTTAGACGGACGACCTTGCCGGTGAAAATCTCGCCCAGATCGGGATCATGAGTCAACATATGGATGCGGTCGAGCGCCGCCTCGGCCTTCAAACCATCGACGCCGGCCACAAAGACCGTGCCGTCCTCTTGAATGTCGACTGAAACCTCGAACTCCTCCTCCAATCCACGAATCGTCGCGCCACCCTTACCGATGACCGCGCCGATCTTCTCGGGATCGATCTTGATGGTCAACATGCGCGGAGCGTAGCGGCTGAGTTCTTGGCGCGGGGCAGAGATGGTCTGCAGCATCGAATCCAGGATCTCCATGCGGCCAACACGAGCTTGCTCCAACGCTTCCTTCATGATGTCCATGTTGAGGCCGCTTATTTTGATGTCCATCTGCAAGGCAGTAATGCCTTCACTGCTGCCGGCGACTTTGAAGTCCATGTCGCCCAGATGATCTTCCATACCCTGGATATCGGTCAGAACGGCATACTTATTGCCGTCAGTCACGAGACCCATAGCTACGCCACCGACCGGCCGCTTGATCGGCACGCCGGCGTCCATCAGGGCCAGACTGGAGGCACAGACGCTGGCCTGGCTGGTGCTGCCGTTTGAAGACAGAACCTCCGATACAACCCGGATGGTGTAGGGAAACTCCTCTTCCGACGGGATCATCGGCAAGAGAGCGTTCTCAGCCAGGGCGCCGTGCCCGATCTCGCGGCGGCGCGGCCCGCGCATAGGCCAGGTCTCGCCGGTAGAGAACGGCGGGAAATTATAGTGGTGCATATAGCGACGGCTATCTTCAGGCGACAAACCATCGAGTTTCTGAGCTTCGCGAGGCGTGCCCAAGGCAACGATGGATAACACCTGGGTCTGTCCACGCTGGAACAAACCGGAGCCATGAGCGCGGGGGCTGATGCCGACCTCCGAAGACAGGGGGCGGATGGTCGTGTAATCGCGGCCGTCGGGGCGGATTCCATCATAAAGGATGCGGTGGCGAACGGCCTTCTTAATCTCATCGGAGAAGACCTCGCGTACGTCCTTGGGATCAAGGGCTTCATCTTCCGCCATAAAACCATCGACGATCTCTTCACGAAGGGCGTCGAGAGCCTCGTTGCGATCCTCACGTTCGGTTGTGTTGGCGATGACTTGAGCGATGCGACTATCGATACGATTCCTGGTCGCTTCAACGATAGCCGGATCGACCTCAGAGATAGTCGGCTCACGCTTCTCTTTACCAACAGCAGCGCGCATTTCTTCCAGCAGAGTAATGATCGGCTGGAGAGCCTGATGGCCGAACGCGAGCGCCTCGACTATTAGATCCTCGGGGATTTCGTCGGCGGCCGCTTCGACCATGATGATAGCGTCGCGCGTGCCGGCGATGCGCAGATCAAGCGTACTGTCGGCCATCTCGGGAATGGTCGGATCAATAACAAACTCGCCATTGATATAACCAATGCGAACCGCTCCGATCGGGCCATTCCAGGGCACGTCAGAGATGGTCAGCGCAGCGCTGGCCGCATTGACAGACATAATATCCAGATGGTAGACGCTGTCGGATGACAGGGTCGTGACAATAACCTGAACCTCATTACGCATGCCGTCGGGGAATAACGGCCGCAACGGTCGATCGGTCAGGCGTGAAGTCAACACAGCTTCGGTGGTCGGCTTGCCCTCACGACGGAAAAACCCGCCGGGGATGCGGCCGGCAGCGTACATTTTCTCTTCGAAATCGACGCTGAGCGGGAAGAAGTCCAGTCCTTCGCGGATGCTCTTCGACATAGTCGCCGTAGCCAGGAGCATTGACTCCCCGACCTGCAGCGTAACCGCGCCGCCAGCCTGTTCGGCCAGCTTGCCGGTCGCGATGGTCAACACGTGTCTCCCCACGGTTGTTGAAAAAACGGTATCTTGATGCATTCTAACTTACCTCAATGTAGTTCGCGGGGCCGATTCGTTACAAGCAGCAGAAACAGCGAACAGGCAGCCCTACCGGCGCTGCCGTACACCTCACTGCGGATGCTTTTGCCAAACCGGGCGATCCCGCATAGATTGATGGGGAGTAGATTGTGGATTAGGGACTGGGGATTGGCTCTTACGCTGCACCACGTGGTTTTATGGCGCGAGGTAAGCGGCAATACCCAATTCCTAAACCCTGCCGGTAATCTACTCTGATAAAAAGGGCGAAGTCGACTTCGCCCTTTTCACAATTCCAGTTTTAATTAACGGCGCAAGCCCAAACGGCCGATGAGAACGCGGTAACGTTCGGGATGCTCTTTACGTAAATAGGCCAGCATTCGCCGGCGCTTACCCACCAGCTTGAGCAACCCGCGCCGGGAGCTTTCATCATGCTTGTGAGTGTTCAAGTGCTCCTGGAGCTGGCGAATCCGCTTGTCCATGAGCGCGATTTGCACCTCGGGCGAACCGGTGTCGCCTTCGTGTGTCGCAAAATTACTGATTAATTCGGCTTTCTCTGCCACAGTCAAGGGCATTTCTTTCCTCCGTAAATTAGTGTGATTTGATCGAGAGGTGTATCACCTCGGCCGAAAGACCGTCGTGCCGATAACGTCGCACCTTTCCGCCAAGGAGATATTATAAGCATGGGGCGAGTGGTCGGCAAGTATACCCACGAGAAAGCTCACGGCATTCAGGCAGCGTTGAACTTC
>WBZO01005979.1_pt1 | contig 12040 bp, 8 predicted proteins | sample 5204261 | NCBI WGS metagenome assembly WBZO01 (sample SAMN12412400, study PRJNA552823) | activated sludge metagenome | isolation source: activated sludge from anammox sidestream of wastewater treatment plant... | place: USA: North Carolina | collected 2017-09 | reverse complement strand
GTCGTACGCCGGACTGGCGCGATTCTCGCCGCGCTGGCGCTGATGGCCGGATGTAGTTCTACGCCCGTCGATGACGGCAAAGTTCCGATCACCACAAAATCGGAGAAGGCGCGCGAGCAGTTCGTGCAGGCGCGCGATTTCAGTGAAAGACTACGGGGCGTCGAAGCACTCGCTTTGCTCAAGCGCGCGGTCGAGCAGGACAGCCAGTTTGCTCAGGGCTACCTGCTGTTGGCGCAGGTATCACCCGGCGCCGGTGAGTTCTTCGCGAATCTGGATAAGGCCCGCAAAGCCGCCGTATACGCCACCGAGGCGGAACAATTGATGATTCAGGCGTTTGCCGCTCAGGTCAACGGCGACCTGCCCGCACAGGAACAGGCACTGACACAGTTGGCGACCCTGCGCCCCAACGACGAGAGAGTCCAGATGCTGCTCGGCAACTACTACTTCGGCCTGCAGCGCTGGCCCGAGGCGATCACCCATTACCAGCAGGCGGTCGCGATCGACTCGAACTTCTCCCCGGTCTACAACCAACTGGGCTACAGCTACCGTTTCAACGAGCGCATGGCGGAGGCAGAAGCCGCTTTCAAGAAATATATCGCGCTGATTCCCGACGACCCGAATCCTTACGACTCTTATGCCGAGCTTCTGATGAAACTGGGCCGCTTCGAGGAATCGATCGCCCAATATGAACGGGCGCTGAAAGTGCAGTCGACTTTCCCGCCGTCGTACTTCGGCATCGCCAGCAATTTGAACTTCCTCGGACGGCATGCAGAGGCACGCGAGAAACTGCAGCAATTCTTCGACCAAGCCGAAAATGACGGTCAACGCCGCGCCGCCTATGCCGGCATGGCGATTTCGGCGGTTGATGAGGGCAACTACGAACTGGCGCTGCAAATGCTGCAGAAAATGTATGACGTGGCCGCCGCGAAGAATGACTTTGCCGCAATGTCGGGCGATGTCAATCTGATGGGCAACGTGTTTCTGGAAATGGGCAGGGCCGACGATGCCTTGAAGCGCTTCCAGGAGACGGTCGATCTGCAGGCCAAAGCCGAAAACAACTCCGAGCAACTCATAGCGCTGGTGCACCTTAATTCCCTTTATGATGCTGGCCGGGTCGCGCTGGCCAAGGGCGATTTGGCGACCGCAAAGGACAATCTCGCGAAGTACCAAACGCAGGCGGATGCGAACAAGAATCGTTTCCAGATCTGGCTGGGACAACAATTGGCGGCGCTGATTGCGCTGCAGGAGCAAAAGTGGGACGCTGCGCTGGCTGCGCTTGAAAAGAGTAATCTGCAGAACCCCTACAACCTCTGCCTGCTGGCGGAGGCGTATCGCGGCCTGGGCGACACTGCCATGGCACAGGAATTTTTCCGGAAGGCAGCCGACTACAACTTGGTTAACAGCCTGAACCAATCGTTGGCGCGCCGCCGCGTCGTGACCAAAGCGGGTGGTGTCTAACCGACTTCGGCGCTCCAGAACGCTTGGAACAAGACTTCCGCCGCTGTCTGGCGCTGCGATCTGTAGCGCCGACAGCGTTCCCGTGGGGCCGACTTCAGTCGCCTCACTTTCTCGCGCCAAAAACATCTCCGTAGCACCGACTTCAGTCAGCTGATATTCTCCCTTCCGCTCCCGTTCCCGTGGGGCCGACTTGAGTCGGTTCATATTCTCACGCCAAAAACATCGGCAGGTCTCCGCCACCATTCTTCGAAACACCCGCCAGCCTCACCCAGGGACCTACCTACAACTCTGCCGTCGCCCGCAGACACACCGCCCACAAATCATCTCCAGTCGGGCACAAGGAATCGACCCGCAATTCCCCTCAGGTCGATCGCATAGCATGCACAATCAATTCCCCTCTTGAGAGGGTGGATCGAGCCCGCTTCTTAACTTCCTCGACTCCATTTTTCCCTTTGCAAGTCGAAATTCCACTCCTGCCTCCCATCAAGCGGGATCGAGACGGGGTGTGTCGCTTGATCGCTCCGCATCAAGTCTCGCAAGTATTGATCCGCCGCAACGAGGAAATCTCGCGGCTTCGTCGGTCAAGACCGCTCGCGGCAATTCGACATCTCCCACAATTGCAGAGGCGGGCCATCGGCCCGCCCCTACAGCTTGCCCCTTTGTTTCACCGCCAGGTGAAGCCCGCTTTGCCTAAGCGCACAATCCGCCCGCTGGGTAAGGCGAACGGGATGGTTATTCACCCTGCATGCCGAACGGCTCCGGCGACAGGCGGCGTTCGCGCTCCTGCCGCAGCCGGTCCGCCTTGGCAATCATGTCCATGAATTCAATCAACTGATCGTCGTTGCGCGGCTGGTACTCTTCGGTCCTGCCCTCGTCGTCGCGCCAACGATCTTCACTCCGATCGCGATCCAGCGCGCGCACCACTGCCAGCACATCACCCAGGTTGCTCCCCTTGGCCCAGAACGACCCGCGCATGATCTCGGCGAACTCCGCTGCCGCGGCCGCCAGCCGGAAATCGACGGACGCATGATCGAACGAGGTCTGGAAAGTGCCGCGGTCGATCCGCTCGGCGATTTCGGCAACACCGAAATTCTCCGGATCCTTATAGCGCACGAAGATCGTGCCGATCTCACCGCGCGGAGCTTCGTTCTTGAGCTTGATCTCATAGAGCGCGGTCACGGTATGGCCGGACCCGATTTCGCCGCCGTCTTCCTTATCGTCGCGGAACTTCTCATCGGCGACGTCACGGTTCTCGTAGCCGAGCAGACGATAGCGCTCGACCACCTGAGGGTTGAAATCGACCTGGATCTTCACGTCGCGCGCGATCACCTGCAACGTGCCGGTCAGATTCTCCAGAAACACCCGGCGCGCATCTTCCCAGGTGTCGACGTAGGCGTAGTGGCCGTTGCCCTTGTCGCCCATCTTCTCCAGCAGGACGTCGTTGTAGTTGCCCATGCCGAAACCGATCGACGACAGCGTGATCCCCTTGTCCGCATACTGCTTGATATGCTTAAGAATTTCCTCGGCGCCGGTCTGGCCGACGTTGGCGACGCCATCCGAGCACAGGATCACGCGGTTGATCTTGCCCCGCTCGAACATCCGGTCCGCCATCTGGTAACCGAGCTTGATCCCGGCTTCAGCATAGGTTGAGCCGCTGGGATAAAGTCTCTCGATCGCGTTGATGATCGCTTCCGAATTCTTGATCGAGGTCGGTTCGAGCACGACCCACGCATTCGATCCGTACACCACGATGCCGACCCGATCGCGCGGCGTCAACTGGTCGACCAGCATCCGCAAACTGCGGCGCACCAGGCCGAGTCGATTTTCGCGATCCATGGAGCCGGAGACATCGACGACGAATACGAGATTGGCATCGAGACGATGCGCCGGATCGATCTTCTTGCCGACGATGCCGATTTTCAGAAGCTGATAGTTCTTGCCGAAGCGCGACGGAGCGGCTTCGAGGTCAACATCGAATGCTCGGTCGTGCGGAAAGCGATAATCGTACTTGAAATTGTTGACGAACTCTTCCACGCGGATCGCCTCCTCCGGCGGCAGGTTGCCGTCGTTCAGGTAGGCGCGAGTCATCGTGTAGGCGGCGTTGTCGCAGTCGATCGCGAACGTCGAGAGATGATCGTCTTCGGTATCGATAAACGGATTGACGCCATACGCTTTGAAGAACATCGCATCGACCGGCTCGCCGTTAGGCGGCGTGGTGCCCCCGTGCGCCGGCCCATATGCATCGAAACCGCCACGAACAATTGCCGGCGGCGGCGTGCCGCAATATGACATCGCCCGTCCGCCGCGCATGTGGGCCTCATTCCTGCCTTCAACGACTCCGGTCTGTACCTTCAGCTCATCCTGAACCGTCTTGACCGGCATGTTTTTGATCTCTTCAGGAGTGATCTGGCGCAGATTGGCTGTCGCAGTCTGCTTCAGCAGATCGCGCTCGGCCGTGACGATCTGAGCCTGGGACCCGATCACCGACTCTTCAAGGCTGAAGTCCTGCGTCGTCGTGGCGTTCGCCGTGACCGTCAGTTCGGACACGCAGGTTGTGGCATAGCCGACGAATCGGGCGCAGATGCGGTACTTGCCCGGTGGGACGTTGATGATCAGATAGTCGCCGTTGGCGTCAGCTTGCGCACCCATCGTCGTGGAGTCGATCTGCACGACGACAAACGGAATCGGCGCCTTGGTCTTGAGGTTGGTAACTTTGCCGCGGATTTTGCCGGTTTCGCCCGACAGGACTTGGGAGGCTACCACCGCCAGTAGCCAGAGGGCTGCGATTGCAGCGATCAAAAGGAAGCGTTTCATGGGTTCCTCCGTTTTCCGGTTGATCGTTCTTCCTTGTCTTCAGTACAGCTCGCGCCCGAGCTTATTCCCCATCTGGCGGTGAATTTCATTTGTCGGTGAATCTTCAGGGGTTACTCAGCGAACGACCACACCTCCCCGCTGGCGCAGAATGTCATGAAGATCTAATGCCGGTAATGCCCGTAGCTGCTCGCTAATGAAACGACGGGCATTTTGGGTCTCATCGAACTCGATCATCGGAGGCCAGTAGATCAACAGCGTGCAACCTCCCTGGATTACTTCATCCATCTCGTACAGCTCGATTACCTTCCAACTACAACTATCCGGCCCGACCCAAACGGAGTCAATTCGATAAGGAACGAAACCGGCAGTGCGGAGGATCACGAGATGATAGCCTGGGCTTACATTGTCGAAACAGAATTGTCCCCTTGAATCGGTAACGACGCATTCGCTGCTGTCATCGAGACAGAGCAAGATGAAAGGGACTGTTCTGCTCAACATCGTCTTCTCGGTCACTCCCATGATGCATCCAACACCAGTTGAGTCGTCCGAGAAGGCTCCGCTGGACAATGCCAGCAGCAAGATCACGAAGACGCCACACCGGCGCATCCCGACCTCCCGCAACAAACTTTCATGCTGATCGTTCTTCCTCGCTTTCTATACACCTTGCCGACGAGGATATTCCCGATCCGGCAGCGGAATCAATTGGCCGTGATGCCAGATGGAATCGATCCGGCAGGACCGTTCCTCCGCGCGCAAATTCACATTTCCGTGAATCACCCCCTGAATTCACGGATACTTCCCATTTCCTTAGTTCCAATGGCTCGATTGTCGCAACGAAGCGCGTGGGTCGCTTCCATTGTCTCGACGCGGTAGTCCACCGAAGCGTTTAATCGGAAAATTGCGCTTGCCGATTGCGCGCCGATCGACGAGTTTATCGATGTTCCCGGGGAGGTGCCCATGACCCCATTCCTGCAAAAGTCGCTCAGCAACATCGGCGCGCGCGCCTGCCGCAAGCGCGAGCTTGTCTCGCTGGCCGCATTTGTTACGACCATCTTTGTGTTCCTGGCGCTCAAAGTGTACGACGTCAGCCGCGGCTGGTACATCGCGCTCTTCCTCTCGGCCTTCGCCGCCGTGCTGGCGCTGCTGCAGGCGCGCGAAAAAACCTGAGTGCTGCTCGCCTCGCGCGGTCAGCGCGATCTCGATAACGGCCCGGAGGTCATCAGCGACCACAACGAAGCGCAACAACTTCGAAACAAGGCCCGCCGCATGATCGCTATCTCCCTCGCCGCCGCCCTCGGCTATACCGCCATCGTCTTCGCCGTCGCCTGACCGCCCCGCCGGCGCGTGGGTCTAACGTTGCGGCAGGTCTTCCCGCGAAGCGCACTCGACCCCCGGTGGGTCGGACATTCCTGTCTGACACTCTTCACTCCGCGCAGAATTTGACAGACAAGAATGTCTATCCTACCTCGTTCTCCCAACTATTTCCGCCGCAGCCGCAGCTACAATTCCCCTCTCGAGAGGGGTGGATCGAGCCCGCCCCACCAACATCTCGACCAACTGCATTTCACCACCCATCGCAGCTCCACTCCTGTCGCCCATCCTGCGGGCGCGAGACGGGGTGTGTCCTTCTCTTCAACACGACCACTCCATAAGCCCCCAACAAATCACTTCCCGCCCTCGCCGATTCGACTATCTTCCCCCCATGACTCAAGACATTTTCACCCTGCTGAAATCGCACCGCTCGATCCGGCGCTACAAACCCGATCCGGTGCCGGAGGAACTGCTGCAGCGCATCCTCGATGCCGCCCGTCAGGCGCCGACCTCTTCCAATCTGCAATCCTACTCGATCGTCGTCATCACCGACCCGCCAAGGAAAACCCAGCTCGCCGAGTACTGCGGCAAACAGGCCTGGGTCGCGCAATGCCCGGTGTTTCTCGCGCTTTGTCCCGATCTGCGCCGCCTCGATCGCGTCTGCCAACTGCGCGGCTACAAATTCAGCGACCGCTACATCGAGATGCTGCTCGTGGCGACGGTCGACACCGCGCTAGTGGCGCAAAATATCGTTGTCGCAGCAGAAGCCTCCGGCCTCGGGATCTGCCTCATCGGCGCGATCCGCAATAATCCAGCCCAGGTCAGCGCGTTGCTCAAACTTCCCGAGCGAGTGTTTCCGCTGGTCGGCATCTGCCTCGGCTACCCCGATCAGCACCCGATGGTCAAACCGCGGTTGCCGGAGCAAGTCGTCATCCACCGCGAGGAATACAATGACGCCGGCCTCGAAACGCTACTGGCCGAATACGACCGCGCCATCAAGACCACCGGTCTTTACGACGGCCCGAGTCGCAAGATCATCGCGCCTGACGGCCGTGAAATTCCCGATACCGATTATAGCTGGACCGAACATACCGCCCGCCGCGCCGCGACAACCAATCCGGCATCACTGCGGGTACACATGAGGAGATTTCTAGAAGAGCGAAAAATCGGATTAGAGTAGAAGTCGACTAAGAGATCTTCTCGACAACGCGATGAGCCTGCTTGACGCAATCATTCAGGCCGATGCCGTAGTAGGCGTTGCTGGCCAGATGCAATTGCGGCAGCGCCGCCAGTTCCCCCTCGACAACATCCATGATGCTGCGGTGCCCCACACGGTACTGCGGGATACCGTACTGCCAGCGATATATCTTGATTGTCTCCGGCGCACCGGCTATGCGCATGATGTCGCTAAGATCGGCGGTGGTAACGCGAAGGATCTCATCGTCGCTGAGCTTGATCGATTCGTGGTCACCGTCGCCGCCCACCATCGTGCGGAATTGAATCTTGCCCGCGGGCGCGCGCTTGCTGAATATCGAGGATGTCCAGATCGCACCAAGAATCCGGCGCTGCTCCTTCTGCGGCACCAAGAATCCGAACCCGCCGACCGAATTTCGCACCTGCGCTGCATCATATCCGAGACAAACCACCGCGATCGGCGCGTAGGGGATCTTGCCGAGCGCTTCCGCCAGCGGCTGTGACAGTTCGCCGACGATCTGCGCCGCGGCATAGGACGGCGTCGCCAGCACCAGATGCCGACACGTCTCGACAGCACCGTCGCTGAGTTCCACGCGCAGCTTGCCGTTGTCGCGCCGCACCGACTTGACACCGACGCCGCAGGTGATCTGATCGCTGTACAACTCGGCAAAGCGTTCGATGACTGGATACAGTCCACCGAAAAACGACGTCAGCCAGCCGCCCGGCCCACCCGGGCCGCCCGCTTTCTTTCCCGAAGCGCGCGCCGCCCGCGCCTTCGCAAACAGCGCCTTGATCAGCGAACCGTATTGATCCTCCATCTCGCGCATGATCGGGAAACATGACTGCAGCGACAATCGCTTGGCGACACCGCCGTAAACACCGGAGACCATCGGCTGCACCAGATAATCGGCCGCCTCCTGCCCGATGCGCCGCGCAACAAAGTCGTACACCGATTCATCAACGCCGTCGGGTCGCGGTTTGGCCCACGGTTCGAGCGCCAAACGGAACTTGCCCCGCCAACTGAGGATGCTGCTCATCAGGAACTTCGGCGGCGACATCGGCACCGGCCGCAATCGTCCGCCGCGCAAAATGAAACGCGCATTCACGCTCTCATTCGCGCGCTCGAGCCGCTCCTTCAATCCCAGCTCGTCGCACAACTGCAGCGTCAGTGGCTCGCGATCAAGAAATCCGTTCGGCCCCCAGTCGAAGCTGTAGCCGTCGATCTGGTCGGTGCCGATCGTTCCCCCAAGGCGGTTATCCGCCTCGAGCAGGCGCACGGTCAACTGCGGTTTGTTGCGGCGCAGAAGATGCAGCGTCGCCAGGCCGGAGATGCCGCCGCCCGCGATGAGGACGTCAACTTTGGGCATGAGCACTCACTGCCTTCCGCACAATCTCCGCCAGCACCGCACCGAACCGCTGATCGTCGTTGAACATCGGCATCCGGCGGATTCGACTCCCGAACTCGGTGCCGACGATTTCGGGGAGTTGCAGATCGATTTCAAACAGCGTCTCGATATGATCGCAGACAAACGCAATCGGCACGATGAACAGCCCGCTGCGCCGTTCGCTGAGTAGACGCTTCACCTCGTCAATCGTGTCCGGCCCAACCCACTTCACCGGACCGGTGCGGCTCTGAAACGCGACGAAATACTCCCGCCCGCCGGCGGCCAGTTCGGCCGTGCGACGAATCTGGTCGACGTAGGGGTCGCCCTCGTCGACGAATTTCTGCGGCAGCGAGTGCGCCGAAAAAAGCAGCGTTTCGTCGGGACGGATATTGTTCGTGATGTATTCGCGCAGCAGCGTCGTATAGCCCGGGGCGTCGTGAAAATCACGAATCTCGATTGCCGCAACTTCGGGATATCGTCGCAGATTCTCCCGCGCCACCGCAAACGACGATCCCGTCGTCGCCTTGCTGTACTGCGGATAAAGCGGCAGCAGCACGAGCTTGCGATAGCCGGCTTCCACCGCCGCTACAATCGCCGCATCGATCGTCGGCCGCGAGTAACGCATCCCCGCGTAGCACTGCACCTGCGGGAAATCACGGCGCAATGCCTGCTCGATCAGCCGCGCCTGCGCGTCGGTCCACTTCAGTAATGGCGAGCCGCCGCCAATGCGATTGTAATTGTGCGTCACCTCCGGTGTGCGACGCCGGGAGATCATTCGCGCAAACGGCTTCTGCAGAAGTGTGCCCCCGGGCAAGCGAATGATGTTGCGGTCGGAGAAAATGTTGAACAGGTATTCGGGGATTTCCGCCGTCGTGGCGGGTCCGCCCATCGCAAGCAAAATGACGGCGAGACGGTCGTTCATTCAGCGCTCAAATCGTCCGCGAAAAACGCACGCCCTTCGATTCGCCGTTCTCGTCGAGATAGGCGTCGAAGGTCATCGCGATGTTGCGCACGAACGTCCGGCCCACCGGCGTGATCTGCAAGCCGCGCTCGTCGTGCGTCATCAACCCATCGCCGACGAACGGCTCCAGCCGCTGATGTTCGGTCGCGAAGTAGTCCTGGTAGTGAACCTGAAGCAGTTCCTCCAGGGCCCGGTAATGCAGGCGAAAATTGCACATCAGTTGACTGATGACATATTGCCGGATCAAATCGTCGCGCGTCAGGTTCAGGCCGCGATACACCGCGAATCCGTGTTCGGCGAGCGCCTTCTCGTAGCTGTCCAGCTTGGAAGTGTTCTGGAAAAACGCATTATTCACATAGCCGATCGCCGACATGCCGAAACCGATCATCTCCGGCGCGCTCTGCACCGTATAGCCCATGAAGTTGCGGTGCAACCGGCCGTCCTGCTGCGCCAGCGACAACTCGTCCTCCGGCAGCGCGAAATGATCCATGCCGATCTGGCGATAACCCGCTTTGGTGAATTCCTCGACCGCGGTCGCAAATAGCTGATACTTCACTTCCGTGACCGGCAGATCGCTCGCATGGATCACCGATTGATGCGGCATGCTCTGCGGCAAATACGCGAACGAATACATCGCCACCCGATCGGGGCGCAAGGTCAGCGCCTGCCGGATCGTCTCCGTGAACGAGGCGACCGTCTGTTTTGGTAGACCGTAAATCAAATCGAGATTGATGCCGCGAAACCCCAGCGCCCGGCTCTTGAGAATGATCTGTTCCACCGCCGCAAACGACTGAATCCGCCCGATCGCCTCCTGCACATTCGGGTCAAAGTCCTGCGTGCCGATCGAGATGCGGTTGAAGCCCGACCTGGCGAGAAACTCCAGTTGTTCGTCGGTCGTGACGCGCGGGTCAACTTCGATCGACTTCTCGCATCCCGGTACGAACTCAAAATGCGCCGCAATCGCGCTGAAGACGATTTCCATTCCGCGACAATCGAGAAACGTCGGCGTCCCGCCGCCCAGATGCAACTGGCTCACCTGTCGGCGCGCACCGAGCAATGCTGCCGTATTCTTAATCTCGGCCGTAATGTTGGCGACGTAGCTGTCCACCCGCTCGCGATGCTGGGTCACCACGGTATTGCAGCCGCAGTAGTAACAGCGCTTGCGACAAAACGGAATGTGGCAATAGAGTGCCAGCGGCGTGTTCACCTGCGCCGATGCCGCTTGCAGCGCCTCTCGATATTGCGCCACCCCGACCTCGTTGCTCCACACCGGCACCGTCGGATAGCTGGTGTAGCGGGGTCCGGGACGGTCATATTTGCGCAGCAGCTCGATCGGAACGCGGGTATACTCAGAAGCGGTTGTCATGGCTATGAACGGAAGTTCTTGACGGTCTTGATCATCGTCTCGACCGACATCAGCGGCGTCTCCGGCAGGATTCCGTGGCCGAGGTTGAAGATGAGATTATCGTGCCGCGTCAAACTCCGCAGAATATCCTGCGTCCGCGCCGCGACAACCTCGGGGCCGCTAAACAACACCGTTGGATCGAGATTCCCCTGCACCGATTTGCCGGCCAGTGCCGTTGCCGCGGTCGCCAGGTTGATCCGGTAGTCCACGCCGATCACCTCGCAGTCGATTTCGCGAACCAGATCAAGATATGGCGCGACGTTATTGACGAAGAAGATCCGCGGCACCTGGCGCGATTTCAGCGTCGCGAAAATCCGCGCTGCCGGCTCCGCCGACCAGCGGCGATAGTCGTCGTGCGCGAGAATCCCGCCCCAACTGTCGAACAACTGCACGGCATCCGCGCCGGCCGAGATTTGCTCGTTGAGATACGCTGCGACCGCGTCGGTGAGCAGATCGATCAGTTGCCTTGCCGCCTCAGGATAACGCTGCAAAAAAATCTTGGCCTTGTCGAAAGTCTTCGAGCCCTTCCCCTCGACGAGATAACAGAAGAGCGTAAACGGCGAGCCGGCAAAACCGATCAACGGCGTCTGCGGCAGCCGCTGCTTGATCTCGTCGATCCCCGCCAGCACAAACGCCAGATCCCGCCGCACATCGCACGCGTGCAACCGCTCGACATCTTCCGGCGTCGAGATCGGCTGCCCGATCACCGGTCCGCCGTCGGGGAAACTCACCTTGGCGCCCATCGGTTCGAGCATCGTCAGGATGTCGGAGAACAGTATCGCAGCATCGAGCCCGAAGCGTTCGACCGGCTGGCGCACCACCTCGGCAATCAGTCGCGGCGAGCGGCACAGCTCCTGGAACGACACCTTGCTGCGCACCTGCCGATATTCGGGCAGATAGCGGCCCGCCTGGCGCATGATCCACACCGGAATTGCGCCGTCATTGCGGCCATAGCACGCCTTGATGAACGGCGAGTCGGCTACGCCCACGTATGCGCCTCGCGCTGAATCGCCGTGCCGAGGATGTCGGCGGCCTGCGCCAGCAGCTCGTCGGTGTGCGCCGCTGAAATGAAGCAGACTTCGTACCCCGAGGGCGGCAGATAAATCCCTTGCTGTAAAATCGGATGATGCAGGCGGTTGAAATGACTGATGCCGTCGCTGGAAATCTGATGCGCCGCGCGCGGCAAGTCGGGTTGGAACACAATCCAGTAGATCGAGGCGACCCCCGCGACCGTGACCTGGCTGTCGCGTAAATGGGAGGTCAACTGCGTTACGAAGCGGCGATTCATCGCTTCCAACCGCTCGTGAATTTTGCCGTCGGCCAGCTTCTTGAGCGTCGTCAGTCCCGCGACCATCGCCACCGGGTTGCCCGACAGCGTGCCCGCCTGGTAGACCGGTCCCAGCGGCGAGAGCATCTCCATAATCTCCGCCCGCCCGCCGAACGCGCCCACCGGCATCCCGCCGCCGATGATCTTGCCGTAGGTGACCAGGTCGGGGCGAATGCCGTAGTACG
>WBZO01005370.1_pt1 | contig 12045 bp, 11 predicted proteins | sample 5204261 | NCBI WGS metagenome assembly WBZO01 (sample SAMN12412400, study PRJNA552823) | activated sludge metagenome | isolation source: activated sludge from anammox sidestream of wastewater treatment plant... | place: USA: North Carolina | collected 2017-09 | reverse complement strand
GCCTTGCCCTCGCGGCCGCCATGGCGTAGGGTCAACTCCTTATGGATTGCCTCAAGGGAGAACGCGCATGCGAACGTTGAAGAAAATTGTGTTGGTGTTGGTCTTGTTGTTGGTGGGCTTGGTGCTCTTTCTGAAGTTCCTCGGAGGGGCGACCATCAAGCAGGCTGTGAACACGGGCGGGCCGCTCGTGTTGGGCGTGCCGGTCACGCTGGAGCACGCGGCGTTGGACCCGATTTCGGGTCGCATCCGCCTCAAGGGGCTGCACGTTGGGAATCCGGAAGGCTTCAAGACGGATGGCCTTTTCGATCTGGGCTCTCTCGATATCAAACTCAACATGCGTTCGCTCGCGAGCGACACGATTGAGATTCAGAAAATTGAGATCAAGGATCCGAAAATCACGATGGAGCGCGGGCTGACAAAGAGCAATCTGGGCGCGCTGATCGAGAGTCTCGAGAAGAAGGATGGTGGCGAGGCGAAGGAGGGGGAAAAACCGGCGGCCGAGTCAGCGGCGAAAGGGGGCGGCAAGAAAGTGGTCATTGACGAGATCAGCATTGCCGGCGCGCAACTGAACCTGAGCGTGACCGCGATGGGCGGACTGGCCGCGCCTCTGCCCTTGCCCCCGGTGACGCTTCGCGATGTCGGCAAGGAGAGCGATGGTGCTTCGTTTGTTGATGTCATTTCGCGCATTTTGAAGGCGATCCTCGGCGCTGCGACCGATGTTATTGCGGGCGCAGGGAAATTGGTCATCGGCGGAGCCTCGGCGGCCGGTGGCGCTGCGATTGATGGCGCCGCATTTGTCGGCGGCGCGGCCCTTGACGGAGTGACGGCCGTGGGCGGCGCTGCAGTGGATGGCGCAAAGGTAGTCGGCGGTGCGGCTGTGGATGGCGCGGCTGCTGTGGGTGGCGCTGCGGTGGATGGTGCAAAGGCGGTTGGTGGCGCAGCGGCTGCGGCTGGCGGTGCGGTTCTCGATGGCGCGGGCAGCGCTGTTAAAGGTGTGGGTAGCCTGCTCGGGCTCGGCGGGGATAAGGACAAGAAGGAGTCGAGCGAGAAGAAGGGCGAGTAGTTCTCATTTCCGATGTGTTTGCAAGGGCCGCATTCGGTGGAATGCGGCCCTCCGCTTTTGCGGCTCGGTTAGGCGCTCTTTGCGAGGCGGCGCTCTTCGCGCCAGCAGAAGAGAACGGGCGCGACGAGGGTGGTCATCACTTGGAGGGTCATTCCACCGAAGGATGGGATGGCCATGGGAATCATGATGTCGGCCCCGCGCCCGGAGGAGGTGAGGACGGGGATGAGGGCGAGGATGGTGGTGGCGGTGGTCATCATGCAGGGGCGCACGCGGCGCAGTCCGGCTTCGATGGTCGCCTCGCGGATTTCGCGGGCGGTGCGAGGGGTCAATCCTTCGAAGCGTTGGGTCAGGTAGGTGCACATGATCACGCCGTCATCGGTCGCGACACCGAAGAGGGCGAGGAAGCCGACCCAGATGGCGACACTGAGGTTGATGGTGTTCACTTGGAAGAGGTCGCGCATGTTCACGCCGAAGAGATGGAAATTGAGGAACCAGTCTTGCGCATAGAGCCAGATCAGGAGGAATCCGCCTGACCAGGCGATGAAGATTCCGGTGAAGACGAAGAAGGAGAGGGCCGTGTCGCGGAACTGGAAGTAGAGAATCATGAAGATGATGAAGAGCGTCAGTGGAATCACGGTGGCGAGGCGCTGCGATGCTCGGATTTGATTCTCGTAGCTTCCGGCAAAGGTGTAGCTGACGCCGGGGGGCAGAACGAGTTGCCCTGAGGCGAGCTGTTGCTCGAGGTGCTGACGCGCTTGTTGAACGACATCCACTTCGGCGAATTGGGGTTTTTTGTCGAAGATGACAAAGCCGGTGAGGAACGTGTCTTCGCTGCGGATCATTTCGGGGCCGCGCGCGTAGCGGATTTCCGCGAGCTGTTCGAGTGGGATTTGCGCGCCGTTCATCGCGGGTACGAGGATTCGGCGGAGCGCCTCGGGTGAATCGCGCAGCTCGCGCGCATAGCGCACGCGGACGGGGTAGCGCTCGCGGCCCTCGATGGTTCGCGTGGCGCGTTGTCCGCCGATGGCGACTTCGAGAACGTCTTGAAAATCTTCGATTCGGATTCCGTAGCGCGGGAGGGCGATGCGGTCGGGGACCACTTCGAGATAGGGCTTGCCGACGATGCGATCCGCAATGACGGTGCTGGGCTCGACCATGGGGACTTCGCGCAGCGCCTTTTCGAGGGCGATACCGGCCTTTTCAATGACCTCCAGATTGGGGCCGTGCACTTTGAGTCCCATTGGCGAGCGCATTCCGCTTTGCAGCATCACGACGCGCGTTGCGATGGGTTGGAGACGCGGCGCGGCCGTCGTGCCGGGGATTTCAGCCGCGCGAACGATTTCATCCCAAATGTCGTCGGGCTTGCGAATGCCGGCCCATGCCTCGCGGCCGGGGTTCAGTTCGGGATCCAGTGGCGGTCGCCATTGGCGAAACGGTTTGCCGCGCGGATCGGGGATCAATTCGCCCTGGGCATCGCGCAGAAAAGTCCCGCGAATGAAATAGGGTTTTCCGTCCGGAGCGAGGACGGGGGCGCCGTCGAGCGAGCGCGCCAGATCGTTGGTTGTCGCGTCATACTTAAAGGAAAGGCGATGGCCGTTGCGATCGGTGGCATATTCCGAGCGGTAGTTGATGACCGTTTCGATCATTTGCACGGGAGCGGGGTCGAGCGGGCTCTCTGCGCGCCCGAGCTTGCCGACAGCGGTTTCGACTTCCGGGATCGCGTAGAACGCCATGTCCTGTTTCTGGAGCACATCGAGCGTTTCATCCAGCGACGCGTGCGGAAGCGTGGATGGCATGTAGAGGTAGGAGCCCTCGTCCAAGGGCGGCATGAACTCTTTGCCGAGGCCGGGGAATGCGTGCGCGACGGTGGAGATGGGGCCCCATGTGCGCAGCGCTCTGGGCATCCAACCGAGGAGCCGGTCGAACCCCAGCCAAACCATCAATCCCAGCAGGACGAGCGCGGTTGGAATGAGCAGGAAGGCGCGCTTGTGATTGAGGCACCAGCGGAGGATGCGCTCATAGATGCGTTGGTAGTAGAGGAGCGCCCCGAGCGTTGCGCCGAGGATGAGGGCGACGAGAAGAAAGTTGCGAAAGAGACCGCGGTCGGGGCCGAGCGGCATCCAGTGCGCGGAAATGAGTCCGACAATGAAAACGGCGGCCACCCACGAAAGGGGCGACTGGTTCGGCTTGGGCGCTTCGGATGTGGCGGCGCGTTTGCGGTGGCGGAAGAATGCGTGCGCGGCGGCGGGGAGAATCGTCAGCGCGATGATAACCGATGCGAGGAGCGCAAACGTCTTGGTGAACGCGAGAGGCTTGAAGAGCTTGCCTTCCGCCCCCTCCATCGCGAAGACGGGAAGAAAGCTGATGATGGTGGTCGAGATCGCGGTGACGACGGCGCTGCCGACCTCGCAGGTCGCCTTGTAGATCACGGGGAGCGTTCTGCGGCGATCGCCGCGCGCGTCCGCAGGCATTGCATCGAGGTGCTTGAGGATATTTTCGCACACGATGATGCCCATATCCACCACGGTGCCGATCGCAATGGCGATGCCGGAGAGCGAGACGATGTTGGCATCCACCTTGAAGAATCGCATGGCGATGAAGCAGCCCAGTACCGCCAGCGGCATGACGCCGGAGATGAGCAGGGAGCTGGCGAAGTGGCGCACCATCACGAGAACGACAATTGTGGTGACGAGGATTTCGAGATAGAGCGCGTCGTTGAGGGTGCCGAGCGTTTCGTAGATCAATTCGCTGCGATCGTAGAAAGGGACGAGCGTGACTTGGCTCGTTGTGCCATCGGCAAGCGTCTTCTTGGGGAGCGAGGGCGCGAGTTCGGCAATCTTCTTTTTGACGTTTCCAATGGCTTCGAGCGGGTTCTCGCCGTGTCGCACGACGATCACGCCGCCGACCACTTCCGCGCCTTCCTTGTCCAACGCGCCGCGCCGCAACTCGGGGCCCAGGCTCACGTGGGCGACATTCTTGACGTAGATCGGCACGTTATCGGCGACCTTGATCACGGCGTTTTCGAGGTCGCTCACGCTCTTCAAGAATCCAATGCCGCGCACGGTGTATTCGACCTGATTCACCTCGAACACGCTGGCGCCGACATCGAGGTTCGACATGCGGACCGCATTGACGATTTCGGGCAGGGTGACGCCGTGCGCGCGCATGGCGTCGGGGTCAACATCCACCTGATACTCTTTGACGTATCCGCCGATCGAGGCGACCTCGCTCACGCCTTCGGCCGATTGGAGCGCATAGCGAACGGTGAAATCCTGGATCGAGCGCAGTTCGGAGAGATCCCAGCCGCCGGTGGGCTTGCCTTGCGGATCGCGCCCTTCGAGGGTGTACCAGAATACCTGACCGAGCGCGGTCGCGTCGGGGCCCAGCATCGGCTGTACACCTTCGGGCAACGTGTCGGGCGGCAGGCTGTTCAATTTTTCGAGAATGCGGGATCGGGCCCAGTAGAACTCCGCGTCCTCGTTGAAGATCACGAAGATCATGGAGAAGCCGAAGGCCGACTCGCTGCGGATCGTCTTGACCTCGGGTACGCCGAGAAGCGCGACGGTGAGCGGATAGGTGACTTGGTCCTCCATGTCCTGCGGCGATCGGCCCATCCACTCGGCGAACACGATTTGTTGATTCTCGCCGATGTCGGGAATGGCATCCACCGGCACGGGCGCGCGATGCAGGAACGGAATCTTCCAATCGAACGGCGCGTGAATGATGCCCCAGAAGATGAAGAAGATGGTGAGGAGCGAGACGACCAGCTTGTTGGTGATGCAGAATCCGATCACGCGCTCCACAAGAGTGCGCGGTTTCGGCAGGTCGCCGGGCGGCGGGGCGGAAGGGGTTTTGGACATTGCTAGTTCTCCGCTCCCACGTGGCCGCGGATAGCGCCACACGTCAGCATCTCATCGCCAAAGTAGGGGTTGAGAATGGCCTCTGTGCGCTGTAGCCATTCGGCCCCTTTGTCGTCGTTGGCCATCGGGCAAAAGGCGATGAACGCGCGCTCGCGCAAATCGGCTGCGTGTTCTCTTGCGATGGCGACCACGGGTTGGCTGATGAGGCCGAACGCGATTCGCGCCGTATCCAACGATTTCGCGGCGACGAGCGTGGCAGCGTGCGCGGCGATGCGGGGGAAGTCGGCCTTCGCGGCCTCTTGAATCTGCGCGGCGTTGGCGTGCGCGCCATCGAGATCATCGTTTGCCAACGCGCCCGCGAGGTCGAGGTAGGCGTGGAGGAGCGCGTTGAACGATTCGGCATAGGGCTCAAGTTCGGCGGCGTTCTCCTCTGCGGTTTCGACCGGACTCATCATGCTCGGCTTGGCGAGGAGCTGGGCAGCGCTATCAATTTTCATATTTCCCCGCACGACGACCTGTTCGCCCTCGCGCAGGCCTTCCTTCACAATGTAGAAGTTGCCCGCGCGCGGACCGAGTTCGACCTCGCGCCCCTCGTAGAGGCCCGGCGAATGCGGATCGGCCACATAGACGATGGCGCGGCGGCCTGTGAGGAGCGGAGCGGTGGCGGGAATCACCAACGGCGGAATCGAAGTGACCGCGTCAGCGGAGACAAAGCCCAGTTCCAGCGTGGGCACGAGCGCCATGTCGCAGATATCGCACGTTCCCGGCGCGGCCTTGATGACCTCCGGGTGCATCGGGCAAATCCACTTATCGGCCAATTCGGGCGAGACTTCTTTGCCGCTCACGGACTGGCGGGCCAGCAGCGTTGCGCGAACAAACATGCCCGGCTTGAGCGAGCCGTCGGGATTCGGCACGTTCAGTCGAATCTTGGCAGAGCGTGTTTGGTCGTTGAGTTCGGGGGGGATAAACGCGACGTGGCCGGTGAACGTGCGGCCGGGGAGCGCCTCGACTGTGAGCTCCACAAGTTGACCATAGTGAATGGAGCCGAGATCGCTTTCGTACGCATCGAGCAGCGCCCAGACCGCCGTGTTGTCTGTGATGGTCGCGAGTGTGTCGCCGCGATTGAGCCAGTGCCCCTCGTTGCCATTCTTGCTCACCAGCACACCGTCCACGGGACTCCGCACCGTGAACGTGCGGCTGGCAGTGCCGCGTTGCAGTGTGGCGTCAATCTCCTCGTCGAGCACACCGAGCAGACTCAGTTTTTGCCGTGCGCCTTCCGCATTTCCGCTGCGCTGCGCCGCCAGCAATTCCTTTTGCGCGGCGAGCACCTCCGGGCTGTAAATCTCCGCGAGGTGATCGCCCTTGCGGAGCGGCACGCCCTCATAATTGACGAAGAGCCGCTCAATCACGCCATCGGCCAGCACGGTGACATCGCGCGCTCGCGTGCTATCGAACGCGATCTTGCCCACCATCCGGATTTCCGATTCGACAAAGCGGCGCTCGACGGGCGCGGTTTCAATTTGCGCGATCGCGCGCGCTGCGGGGGAGAGTTCAATTTGGCGCGGGCCGAGCTGCTTGTTGCTTCCGCTGTGCAGCGGCGTCATATCCATCCCACAGAGCGGACACTTGCCCGGATGGGGTTGGCGAATTTGCGGGTGCATGGAGCAGGTCCAGATCGTGTCCTTCGCGACGGCGTGCGCGGCCTCGTCAGCGGGCGCGGTTTTGGGCGCGGGCGAAAAGCAGCCGCGCAGGAACAAGCCTGCGAGAAAGGCAATCAGCAGCAGGGCGACTAGATGGGAACGTTTCATGCGGGGAGCTACCTATTGTCTGTTGAGGTGAGGACGCCGGTTGACCGTTCCCAGTCGCGAAGGGGTCCGGCGAGTTGGTCCAGCCGCACGCGAGCGCGCGCCTGGTTTGCGATGGCCGTGTGCAAATCGAACTCCGATTCCAGCAGTGTGCGCTGTGCCTCGATTCGGTCCAAGAGGCTGCCGGTGCCCGCGGTGTAGGCCGCTTGCGTCTGCTCCACAGCTTGGCGGGCCAGCGGCACGACGGTCTCGCGCAGCAGCGCGGCTGTGCGAGACGCGTTCTCCGCTTGGGCGTGCCATTCGGTGACTTCCTGTTCAATCGCGCGCAATTCCTCCTGTCGCTCCGCCTCTGCCCACTGGCGCTCGGCCTCGGCGCTGGCAATGGAGCCTTTGTATTTGCCGCCCCAGATCCACGGGAGGTTCATCGCGATGCCGGTATCAATCGCTTCAATCTCGCTGCGGCCCTCGAGTTGGCGCGCGGCAACGCTCAACTCAATCATCGGCGCGCGATCCCGCCGCGCGGCGCGAGTGGCCGCCGCGCGCGCTTGGATTTCGCGGTCGCGCGCGAGCAGTCTGCAATTTCGCTCGCGCGCGTTGGCGAGCAACTGCGCGAGGTCGTCGAGCGGTTCGGTTGGCGGCGCGAGGTCGCTCACCTCGCGCGGCGCATCGGGACTCGCGTTGAGCTGCGCGTTGAGTGTGGCGAGGGCAACCGATCGCTCGCGCTCGAGCGTTGCGACCTCGTTGCTTTGTTTGGCTCGCTCAATTTGCGAGCGCGTCAAATCCGCAGACATCGCCTGGCCCGATTCGTATCGCGCGCGGACGCTATCGGCGAGATCGGCGGACAACTGCGCCATTTCCCGAAGCGTGGCGACGCGCTGATCGGCCAGCCAAAGATTCCACGCCGCTTCCGTCAGCGCGGTGCGGAGTTCTCGGCCCGCCTCCAGATAGCGATATGCGGCGGCCTCGGCGTCGAGCTGAGCCGCCTTCACCCGCGCGCTGCGCTGGCCCCACGCGGGGAGGCGCTGACTCACCATGTATTCGATGTCCATGTAGTCACTCATCCGCGTGTCCGCGCGCTCGAACGTGGCGCCGATCATCGGGTCCTCGAGGCCCCCTGCGCTCCGAATGCGCTGCTGCGCCGCGTGCCATTGGCGCTCGGCCGCTTGCAGGCGCGGGTTTGCTTGCATCGCTTCGTCCAGGAGCGACGGGAGCGAGTCGGCGAACCCAATGGAGCTGACCCACGAGAGGGCGAGCGCGAGCGCCGTCGCGCGAGAGACGCGGTGAGTGTACATGGTGGGAGTGCTTTACGGATTGTCGCTGGCAGCCTTGGCCTTCGCTTCGTCCGCCATCTTCTTGAGATATTTTTCCGGGTCGGCGTTGAACTTCTTCAGGCAGCGCTTGCAGCAGAGTTTGATTTCCTGGTTGCCGTGCTTGAATACATAGGCGTCGCCCATCGAGCCGAGGTCTTCATCCGACACGATGCACGTCGTCAGCGGGTAGGGCGTGGTGGGCTCTTCTTCCGCGAGGACCGCGGGGGCGACGCCGATCAACGCGAGTGCAGCGATGGCGAGGAGTAGTTTCTTCTTCATATTCCGTCTTCCTTTTCGTTGTGGGTGGTGATGATGCAACACGAGCCTTGCCCCTCGGCGCACTCTTCGCAGAGGCATTCGCCGACGCGCGCCATCAAGCGCGCTCGCTGTTCCGGGGTCAAAATCGAACGCACGCGCTCGAGATAATGCAGCGTGGCTTGCTCATTCGCGACGTGCGCCTGGCACATCGCGTCCACGGCCGCGCGCGCGGATTCGCCGTCCCACTCGTCGGCCGTCAGCGCGTGGACGAGTTGGCAGCGGGCCTGAACCTGCTTGTCGTTCATGGCGCGAAGACTTTCTTCATACGCCGGCTGGAGTTGGCGCACCTCGTCCGCTTGGGCAGAGGTGAGACCGAGCCAATCGAGATTGGCGACGGATAGATCGCGAAGAATGTCGGAGGCCGAATCGGGCGAAGCGCTGAAGCGACCCACCGCGAAAGCGATCGCCGCCGCCGCGACGACGGCAAGAATCCAGAAGCGGGAGGCGCTCATCGCGATTCACTCGCTTGTGCCACAGCCAGCGTCAGACTGGAGAGCGCCGCCGGTCGGCTCGCGCGGGCCGGTGTGAACGCGGCGGCGATCCAGAGCAGCACTGTCAACGACAGCGCGACGCGGAAGACCCACGCGCGTTGAAACCAATGCGGCACAGCGGTGGTCGCATCCACGCGCGCCCACACGCCCGCCGCCAGATTTGCTGGCGGCTGCGGCGCCTGCCAGTGTTGGCAGAGATCGCTCAATTGTTTGTCCGATAGCGGTGTCATGCTGGGTTCAACGCGCGAGACGCAGAAACTACGCAGAAAAAGAAAAACTATTTTCTTTCTCGGGCGCATGGATGTTTCCCGAGGGCGCGGATTAGCGGGCGTGGAGATCGGTCCAGCAATCTGCCAGCGCGACGCGGAGCGCCTGCTTGCCGCGATAGAGGTGCGACTCGGCGGAGCGAGTTGAGCAGTGCAGCACGACGGCAATTTCGCGCGCGCTCATGCCGTGGAACTCCGAGAGCGTTGTCGCCGTGCGCTGCGCCTCGGGCAGAGCGGCGAATGCCGCCGCGATGCGCGCGCCCAGCTCCTTGTCCTGCGCCGCGCCTGCGGCGTCGAGGGCGGGGCTGATCGGCTCGTGCGCGACGGCGTCGAGCGAAAGTTCGCGGCGCCGTCGGATCAGGTCAATCGCTGCATTTCGCGCCAGTTGGAAAAGCCAGGTGGAAAAGCGGGCGTTGTGTCGCCATCGGAAAGACGAGCGCTTCAGCCATCCGCGGGCGAGCGCCTCCTGCGCGACGTCTTGCGCGAGCGCGGCGTCATTCAGCAGACGAAACGCGAATTGATAGAGAGGGGTCTGGTAGCGTTCGACCAATTTTGTATAGGCCGCGCGGTCGCCTTGTTGCGAGCGCTCCACCCAAACGCGATCCGGATCGTTGCCGTCCTCCATTGGTCTAGAGTAGCGCATTGCACGCCAAAAAGAATCTGCGAAAGCACATTTCTTGAGAAGTCGGCAATGGATGGCCTCATCGGGCGATGGCGAGGGGGGGGAGATCAGGGATTCACTGATTTCAGCGCGAAAACGCTTTTCGCGCGGTATGGCGTTGCTTGTCAGCGGTGTTCTCGGGTAGCGTAGTCCTTGAAACTTGAATCGAACCGATACAGGAGAATTGCCATGTCGTCCGATGGATCCACTCCGACTAAACCCGCCTCGTTTTTGACGCTGCCGAAACTCATCGCGCTACTCGCGTTGACGATTGTTGCGACAGGCGCTGTGGTGTTCTTTGCGTTGCGCTCGAAGAACACTTCCAACGAAGCGGTCGTTTCCGTGCTGGATGAGCGTTCCGCGCCAGCGGCAAAGGTGAACACGGGCGAAGTGCTCGATGCGACCGTCCCGAATCAGCTCACGCCCGAGCTGGGGCGCCGCTATCGCGTTCGCGTGGACAGCGAATCGCGGGATCGCGCGTCAATGATTGCGCGGATCGGCCGGACGGTTACCTTTATTAAGGGAGTGAACCCCGGCGACATCGTCGTGGTTGAAGTCACGCGCCTGAACCGCTCGACGGCTGAAGCGGTTGTCCACGAGCTCATCAGCTCGGGCCCACCGCCTGCCCCGCGGCCCGAGCGTGCAGCGGCCGATATGCCCTCGCGCGCTGCGGGGAGCGAACCCGCTGGCGGCACCTACACGGGCACGGTTGTTCATGTGGGCAAGTTTGGCGATGGCCTCATCAAGCGCGGGCAGCAACAGATTTATGTTCCCGGCGTCGAGAAGGGCGATCGCGTGGTGTATGAAGTGACCGACACGAGCGGACGCGCGTGGAAAGCGCAATTGATCCGGAAGTTGGAGAAATCGGAATCGTCTTCGGCTGAGCGCGCCGAGAAGGCGGATAAGCCGGAGCGCCCCCTGCGCGCTCCGCAAATCCAGCCGGGCCAGGAATATGACGTGGCCATTGTCGAGAAAGAGCGCAGCAATCCGGACGTGGATGGTGTTGCGCGCATTGATGGATTGGCCGTCCTGATTCCCGGGTGCCAACCGGGCGACCGCGTAAAGATTCGGATAACGGAGCGACTTCCCTCGCTGGCAAAAGCGGAGGTTGTGGAGCGCCTGCCCGCTGCTCCTTAATTATGGCGCGTGTCCTATCCAACGAAACCTCGCTATCCCGCCAGCAAAAGCGGATGCGCTCCGAGACGAAAGCGCTTCGCTATGTGATGTGGGGCGAGGCGGGGTTGGCGGCTCTGTTGGCGCTGTTGGGCGTCGTTTCTGTGTTGCGCGGAGGGGGGGGCGGTTGGTTTTGGGCGGCTGCGGTGGCGGGCTTCTTTGCCTACTCGCACTTCATGAAGTTGCGCCAAAACGCGCGCGATGAAAAATATATGGCCGCCGGGCTTCGCGGAGAGAGCGAAGTGGCCAAGATCCTCACCGAGAATCTCGACAACTCCCACTATCTCTACAACGATATCACCGTGCGCAGCGGTTTTGCCCGAGCGCAAATTGACCACATTGTCGTTTCGAAGAAGGGCATCTTTGTGCTCGAAACCAAGAATTGGCGCGGGCGTTTAGAGGGTGATGAGGGCGACCGAAAATGGTTCCAGCACGTTCACGCGGACCAGCCACCGCGCGCGCTCTCCAATCCAATTCTGCAAAATCAGCGGCACGTGGTCGTGCTCGAAAAATATCTGAGATCCAGCGGCGCGCCGCCGATGCCGATCATTCCGATCCTCGTATTCACGGGGCGGAACACGACGCTCGATATTCGAAACCAGAAATCGCTGCTGCTGTGGCCGCGCGAAACCGTGGATGCCATCCTGCGGCATCGTGTCGAGAATGAGGCGACGGAGGCCGATGTGGACGCCGTGCTGAACCGAATGCAGAGGTTTGCGTGAATCCGCATCCGCGCATTACGGCCGCGGTTTGGGTGCTCAACGCGGTGGGCTTCATCCTCTATCTCGTTTGGCTCGCGAGCAGCCACGAGCGCATTTTGACGGAGCGGGAAGGCGTGCTGTTTCTTCTGCCCTGCGTCGTGTTCCTGTTTATTTTTGTTTTCCTTCGCGGCGCGCGTGGCCACGATGAGGAAGCGGCCGAAGATGCGGCGGCCGAGGAAAAGGAAGCCAAGGAGACATCATGGAACGCGGCGCACAAGCCTTAGTCAAAGTACTCGGGGCGGCTCTCTTATTTGGCGGGTTGGTGCTCGCCTTCCATCCGGGGTATCGCGCCGCACTGCTGGCGGTGTGGCGCGGGGAGCCCGCTGCCTCACCGGTG
>WBZO01005976.1_pt1 | contig 12047 bp, 10 predicted proteins | sample 5204261 | NCBI WGS metagenome assembly WBZO01 (sample SAMN12412400, study PRJNA552823) | activated sludge metagenome | isolation source: activated sludge from anammox sidestream of wastewater treatment plant... | place: USA: North Carolina | collected 2017-09 | reverse complement strand
CCGATCGTGTACTTGATGCCGGCAAACAGGATGCCCGCCGTCAACACCACCCAGCCGATGATCGCGCCGAGCCCGATGAACTGCATGACCAGCTGCTCCGCGCCGCCCCCGACCAGGAGCCCGTACTTCGCAGGCTCCGCGAAACCCGCCGCCGCAAGCCCCGATTCCGTCGAGAACAGCCCGACGGCGATGACGCCCCAGGCGCCCGCGCAGCCGTGTACCGGGAACGCGCCCACCGGGTCATCGATGCCGGCTTTGTCGAGCAGCACCACGCCGCCGTACATCACCAGCGCGCCAATGCCGCCGATCACCACCGCCGCCCACGGGTCCACCGTGGCGCAGCCGGCTGTGATGCCCACCAGCCCGCCGAGCACCCCGTTGATCGTCAGGCCCGGGTCATACCGCCCGGTGACGAGCCTCGAGGCAAGCACCGCCGCCACACCGCCCGCGGTCGCCGCCAGGGTGGTTGTCACTGCCACCTTCGCCGCAAGCGCCGCCCCGCCCCCCGTCAGCGCCAGCGTCGAACCCGGGTTGAACCCGTACCAACCGAACCAGAGGATGAACATCCCGAGCGATCCGATCGCGATGTTGTGCCCCGGGATCGCGTTCACACGCTTGCCCGGCCCGAACTTCCCCTTCCGGGGGCCAAGGAAGAACGCGCCCACAACGCCCGCCCATCCGCCGACCATGTGCACCACGCCCGAACCCGCGAAGTCCACGTAGCCGTTCGCCATGATCAGGTCCGCCGGGTCTTCCTTGAAGGCCGAAAGCCAGCCGTTCGCGTCCCACGCCCAGTGCACCACGATCGGGTAGATCACCGCCGTGATCACCACCGTATAGATGAGGTAGGCGGAAAACTTCAGCCGCTCCGCAAGCGACCCCGCCACGATCGTCGCCGCCGCCGCCGCGAACGCAAACTGGAAGAACCAGCCGGCATAGTCCTCGAAGTCGTTGAGGAAGAAGTTCCCCATCCCGATGAACCCGTTCGATGAGTCCGACGCGCCATAGGCGAATGCCCAGCCAACCGCCCAGAACGCCAGCCCGCCGAAACAGGCATCGATCATGTTCTTCATCAAGATGTTCGCCGTGTTCTTCGCGCGGACAAAACCCGCCGTCAGCATGGCAAATCCCGCCTGCATGAAGAACACCAGCGACCCCGCGATCAGCAACCACGCCGAATCGAGCGCCGTGACCAGGTCGGCCACCGTTTCGTCCGTCGTCGGTTCCTGCGCCATCGCCGATGAAAACAGCGCCATTGCGAGGAGGAAGCCGCCGAGCACGCCGAGCGGCCTGTGCAGCCTCCCCGTCCTGATCCACTGAGACATTCGCTGTACCCCCGTGTCGTTCCGATGCGCACGCACGTGCGCCAGATTCCAGCCGGGGCTCCCGGGCCCAGGCGCGCCCGCTGGTTGATCGGAACGGTAGGTTCGGGTGGTTTCGCCGAAATGTCCGGTGTGTTTCCAGCCTATTGACGGATGATGACGATCACGTTTCGCGTGTCCGCGCCCGCGCCCTCCACAGGCTATCGCCGCCGCGGCCGGATTGGCCGTTCGCCCGGCGCCAGCCAGCGCTTTTCGCCCCTGAGCGCGCCAACCAGCGCCCGCAACGGTCCCACCGTCCGTGGCTTCCACCGGCCCCCGAGCGACAACAGCTCCGCCTGCCAGATGTGCGTCGGCACTGTCTCGGCCCACGCCAGGAAGGCCTCGAGCTCCGACAGCACCGCCGCCACATCTTCCGCCCGGGCGCTCGCCCGGAACGCATGCGCCGCTGCCTTGTGCGTCTCGTACCGCACCCGGAAACCCTCCCCCAGGTAATCGTCAAGGAACGTGCCGAAATGGTCGTACTCACCCATGGCGGCGGTATTGTCGATCATCCCGCACGCTTCTCATAGAGCCCGCTCCACTGTGCCGCCCACTGGACGCCCGCCCGTCATGCCGCGTATCTTCCGCGCCAACGGCCTGGAGTTCTCCAGTTTCACCCGGGAGCTGCGCCATGCGATGCGCGACTTGTGGTGTCGGTCTCCGTCCTGGAGCTGCCTTCTGCGACTCCTGCGGCGAGCCCGTCCGCCACCAGCCGCCACCCCAGCCCTCCGCGAACTCGCGCGCCCGCCTGGCCTGGTCCGCTGGCGGCGTGCTCGTTGGCCTCGCCGTCGTCGCCGCCGGCCTGTTCTGGCTGTCCGCCAGCGAAGCGGACGATCCCGCGCTTCCCACCGTCGATGCCGCCTCCGTCGCCCGCGTCCAGTCCACCCTCGATTCGCTCCCCGCGCTCGAAGGAGCGACCGACCTCGAACAACTCCGGTCGCTTCTCGGCCCGCCCGATGCGTTCACCATCTTCGGAGACCAGTCCCCCGATGGCTCCACTGCGCGCCGCGAAGAGTGGTTCTACTACGAACTCTATTCGGTCTACGAGTTTGTTGATGGCCGCCTCGTCGCGAACCTCCCCCTCGATGACCCATCCGACTGGCACATCTTCCCCCGGCAGTACGAGCCGGCGATGTTCCAGCTGGGCGAAACCTGGGTCCAGGTCGCCGGGCGCATCCCCGAACCCGGCTCGCTCACCCGATTCGAGCTGGAACCCGAATACGATCTCCCGGCCAGCTACTACGTGGGCAACCAGCTGCTTCTCCTCTTCGATGAAGCCGGCCGCCTCCTCTACGTCGAGGCCATCCCCCTCGAGCCCGGCGAGGCGCTCACGCCATGACCACCAACATGCGCCTCGGCCTGGCGTCCATGCTGCTCACCATCGTCCTCTCCAGCGGGGCCGGCCTCGCCATCCAGCACTCGGCCCGCGCATTCGGCCCCGTCGAGGCTGTCGTTGGCCGCTTCATCGTCCGCACCATCGCGCTCAAGCAAGCCGAGAAAAACGACCGCCGCGAGGTCAACGAACGCCGCGACGCCGAACTCGCCGCCGTCGACCTCGAGATCCGGGCAGTCGACTACAGCCGGAGCACCCACCGGATGTCGGCCGATGTAGCCGCCCGCCAGAAGGCCCAGCTCGAACTCAAGAAGCAGGCCATCGAAGAGCGCGCCCGCCGCGAGCGCCAGGTCGTGTCCTTCGAGACCCGCCGGCGGATCGATGCGAACCTGCAGAGCACCTTCCGCGACGCCGTGAAATTCGCCACCGGCGTAAATCCCCGCGCTGTCGATTTCCTCGCCGGCATGATCGAGGGCAAGAAGCCGCTCGAAGCAGCCCTCGATGCAGCCCTCGCCGATAAGCCCCAGGACCCGCGCCAGCCGTTCCGTGATCTGCGCGACCAGCTCAAGGAGGTCGAACGGGCAGCACAGTCCCTCGGTGGCGCAAAAGGCATCGATGTCCGCACCCGCGTCCGCCAGGCCCTCGCCGAGGCAACGGGCATTGCCGAAGGAGAAGGCCCCCCACCCGATGACAAGATCGAGCGCCTCCGCGACCTGGAACGCGAGCTTGCCCGGGCGGTCGACCAGGGCCGCGGCATTCTCCGTGACCTCTTCCCCGGCAGCCCCGGCATCTCCCGCGATCGCTTCGAGAAGAACGACCGCTGGCGTGAACTCGATGCCGCGGTGGCCGCCGCCAGCGGCCCCGTCGCTGGCCGCGAAGCCCTGTCGAGCATCTTCCGCCGTTCGACTGAATACCTCGAAGGCCTCGTTGCTCGCGGCGAGGCAGAACTGACTCCCGAGGAAATCCGCGAACTCGCCGCGACCGTCGGCAGCCGCTGGGCCGATCAGCGCAGGTCCGGAGAGAGCAACCAGCGCTCTTCCGAGGTCGATATCGCCGCCATGGTCGCCGGCATCCTCGCTGAAGGCGACGGCTCCGCCGGCGTCCCGGCGAGCCCGGATAAGGATCAGCCTGCCCCCGCCCCCGCAAATCAACCGCCCGCCCCGCCGCCCGCCAACCAACAACCTCCGCCCGGCAACCCGCAGCCAACCGCCGCTACCAGCAAGACCGCCACCGTCATCGTCCCAACCCCCACGAAGGCTGCCGCCGCCTCGCCCACCGCTTCCCCCTCGCCTACCGAGACGCCGACTGCCACGCCCACTCCGGAAGAGACTGTCACTCCACCCCCCACGGTCACCCCGACGCCGACCGTTACTCCAACCCCCACGCCGTCGCCAACCCCGTCGCCGCCGGCCGTCACAAACTTCGCCGGCACCTGGCACAGCGCCGGCGTCTGCGAGAACCCCTCCGCCCCCTACCGCTGGAGCGTCGGACTCACCCAGCAGGGCACCCAGGTGAGCGGCTACATCAACTTCCACCAGTGCCCCGGCGGGGGCCGCGCCGAATACTCCGTTTCCGGTACGGCCACGTCCGCGGGCACCATCCAGCTCTCCGGCACCAAAGTTGGAGCCGCGGGCGGGCTCGGGGGGAGCGCCCCGGCCCAGACGACGTTTACCATCGCGCCAAACGGCCCGCCCAGCCCCAACCTGGCGCCCTGATCGGCCCACCCTGCCCCACTCACTACGTGCGAGATTTCACAAACTCGTCATTTGTGGTAATCTGCCGCGGGTTCGCCCCACCAAACCCCGGAATTGCCCCGGCACTCACTCCCAATGGGGCCGGGTTACGCGCAGGAGGCCGAATAGCCGCGTGAACATCATCGTCTGTGTCAAGCAAATCCCCGACCCGGAGACCCCGGCTTCGTCGTTCAAAGTCGATGAAGCCGCGAAAAAGGTCATCCCAGCCCAGGGCATCGCGCCCGTCGTGAACCCCTACGACCCCCAGGCCACCGAAGCGGCCCTCCGCCTCAATGAGGCAGACGGCGGCGGCAAGGTTACCGTCATCAGCCTCGGCCCCGATACCGCCCGCGATGCCATCAAGCACGCCCTCGCCATGGGCGCCGATGAAGGCGTCCTCCTCACCGACTCCGCCTTCGACGACATCGATAACTTCCAGACCGCCCGCGCCCTCGCCGCCGCCATCCAGAAGCTTGGTGGCGCCGACCTCGTCCTCATGGGCCGCGCCGCCGCCGACTGGGACATGGGTGTCGTACCTTCGGGCGTCGCCCAGATCCTCGGCGTCCCCTGCGTTACCCTCGCCAAGGCGATCGAGAAGTCCGGCTCCGCCCTCAAGGTCGAGCGCGTCCTCGATGACGGATTCCAGACCGTCGAGGTCAACACGCCCGCCGTCGTCTCCATCTCCAACGAGTTCGGCGAGCCCCGCTATCCGCAGCTTCGCCAGATCATGCTCGCCGCCAAAAAGACCGTCCAGGTCTGGTCCGCGGCCGACCTCGGCATCGCCGGCGAGATGGGTGGCGCGAACCGCGCCCTCACCCTCGACGCGCTCTACGTCCCCAAGGTCGAAAGCAACGTCGAGATCATCGAGGGCGACACCCCCGAAGAAAAGGCCCGCAACCTCGCCCAGAAGCTGCGCGCCGCGAAGCTCGTTTAGCACGCCAAGGAGCACCGAATGGCTGGAATCCTCGTCATCGCAGAAGCACAGGAGGGCGCCCTCGCCCCCATCTCCGCCGAGCTCCTTGGCGCCGCCCGCAAACTCGCGGGTGAAGGCGCTGGCACCGTGACCGCCCTCGTGGCCGGCAGCGAAGCCCTTGCGAAGGAACTCATCGCTCTCGGCGCCGATGCCGCCATCGCCGCCACCAACGCCGCCCTCGCCGATGGCACCGCCGACGCCTATGTCCCCGCCGTCGAAGCCGCCGTCGCCCAGAGCGGCGCCGAAATCATCCTCCTCGGCCAGACGAGCCTCGGGCGCGACCTCGGCCCCGCCCTCGCCTTCAAGTACAACACCGCCGTCGCCATGGACTGTGTTGAAGTGAAGGCCGATGGCGGCAAGCTCAAGGCCACCCGCTCCGCCTACGGCGGCAACGCCCGCGCCGAAGTCAGCTTCAAGAATTCGCCCGCCATCGCCACCATCAAGGCCAAGTCGTTCGACGGCCCGGCCCCCGATGCCGGACGAAGCGGCGCCGTCTCCACCATCGATGCCGCCGGCACGCCCCGGGTCAAGGTCCTCGCCACCAGCAAGGCCGAAAGCACCGGCGTCCGCATCGAAGACGCCCCGGTGGTCGTGGCCGGTGGCCGTGGCCTCGGCGACCAGTCCGCCTTCGGCATGCTCGAAGAACTCGCCAACCTCCTCAAAGGCGCGACCGGCGCCAGCCGCGCCGCCTGCGACCTCGGCTGGTACCCCCCGAGCCAGCAGGTCGGCCTCACCGGCAAAACCGTCTCGCCGAACCTCTACATCGCCGTCGCCATCAGCGGCGCCAGCCAGCACATGGCAGGCATGGCCGGCTCCAAGAACATCGTCGCCATCAACAAAGACGCCGATGCCAACATGGTCAAGGTCTCCAAGTTCGCCATCATTGAAGATTACAAAAAGGTCGTCCCCGCCCTGATCGAGGAGATCAAGAAGCTGGGCTAGCCTTCGCACCTTGCATGGCGCCAACACACGAGGCGGGGGATCCCATCCCCCGCCTCGTTCGTTCCCCGGTGCCTTCGCCGCCGCGCAACCTTCATCTCCCCCATCTATCGCCGCCCGCCCGATGCGCTACACTGGAAGCACATTGCTCAGGGTGCTCCACCACCACTTCCGCCGGGTCGAAATGCCCGCCCCGCCGCCATTCACGCTCCTGGCGCACCTGCCATCTTCCGCGCCCGGGATCCGCACCGCATGAACCTCTCCACCAACGGCACAGGCCGCAAAACCGTCGGCGTCCTCGCCCTCCAGGGCGACTTCCGCGAACACCGGGAGATGCTCGAGTCGATGGGTCATGCCGTTTGCGAAGTCCGCAAACCCGCCCAGCTCGCCGGTATCGATGCCCTCATCATCCCCGGCGGCGAAAGCACCACCATCGCCCGCCTCATCATCAGCAACGGCTTCCAGGGCCCCCTCCGCGAATTCTGCGCCAGCGGCAAGCCCGTCTGGGGCACCTGCGCCGGGGCGATCCTCCTCGCAAAGCAGGTCGATAGGCTCGACCGCCCCGGCATCGAGATGATGGACATCTCCGTCCACCGCAACGCCTTCGGCCGCCAGGTCGATAGCTTCGAGGCCAACCTCGATGTTGAAGGTCTCCAGGGCGGCCCCTTCCACGCCGTCTTCATCCGCGCCCCGCGCATCGATGCGGCCACCTTCCCCGCCCACGCCATCGCCACCCTCGAAGATGGCACCATCGTCGCCGCTCGCCAGGGCAACCTCCTCGCCACCTCGTTCCACCCGGAACTCACCGGCGACACCCGCCTCCACGAACTCTTCCTCTCGATCGGCAGGCCCCCGGGGGCATCGGCAAAATGAGCGAACTGAGGGCAGAACCGCTCAGCCCCATCGATGCGGCCACCCTCTGGCCGCAGCTCCACCGCCTCGATACCGAGGTCATCGCCACCCGCGGCGGCGAAAACCTGCTCGTCTCTTCCGGCCTCGCCGCCACCGGCATCACCCGCCTTCCCCGCGTCCCCCGGACGATCGTGGTCGGCGTCCGCCGGGGGCTTTCCTACAGGGGCGTCTCGGTTGCCCGCTGCCTCTCTGGGGGCGCCGGCTGGGAAGTCGTCTCCCTCCGCATCGGCCGCCCCAAGGATGACGAGGCCGTGATCGCTCTCCTCGCCGGCCTCGCCGGCGAAGTCGCCATGCGCGATGGACGCACGCTCTACCTCCGCTACGCCGAAGGCTCCCCCCACGCCGCTGCCCTGCGCCAGGCCGGCTTCTTCGCCTACCGCCTCGAACGCCTTTACGCACTCCCCGCTGGAGCCAGGGGCGCCGAATCCGCCTTCCGGCCCGCTGCCCGCTCCGACCGCCATGCCATCTTCCGCCTTTACTGTCGCGCCGTCCCCGAGATGGTCCGCCGCCACGAAGCCCCCACCCAGCAGGAGTTCCGCGCCGTGCTCGATTCTTTCGACACCAGCCGCGAGTTCGTCCTCGATGGCCCCGGCAACCTCCTCGCCTGGGTCGGAATCGGCGACCGCGAGGCCCACGTACTTATCGATGCGGGCGAAGGTGGCATCGATGCTGCGCTCGACCTCATCGAAGCCAGCGCTCCCCGCCACGGCGCCCTCGTCGTCGCGGAACACCAGCCCGATCTCGAAAGCGCCGCCGCCGCCCGCGGATATCCCGCCCTCGGCGTCCGCCTGATGTGCGCGCGAAGGCTCGCGCTCCTCAATCCCCTGAAGGAGGTGGTCGCGGTACCGGGAGACTCGTACCCCGTCCCGCAATAGCCGTGTCCCAGCCAAGCTCCCCCACACCCCTGCCCGATGAACAGATCGTCACCGACGACCTGGACCTCCTCCTCGATGCGCTCCCGCCCCGCATCGTCGATTCCCTGCGCGCCCAGGAGCGCCGCACCGACCTCCTCGAGGTCGTCATGGACCTCGGCCGCCTCCCCGAGGCGCGCTACCCCGGCCGCGAAGTCATCCTCTCCCGCGAAGAAGTCACCGAAGACGACCTCCAGTTCGTCACCGACCGCATCGGCGACTTCGGCGACGACAACCGCGCCGGTATCGAACGCACCCTCCACCGCATCTCCTGCATCCGCAACCGCCGGGGCAAGGTCGTCGGCCTCACCTGCCGCGTCGGCCGCGCCGTCTACGGCACCATCCGCGTCATCGAAGACCTCGTCCTCAGCGGCAAAAGCATCCTCCTCCTCGGCAAGCCCGGCGTCGGCAAGACCACCATGCTCCGCGAGGTCGCCCGTGTCCTCGCCGACGACGCCAACAAGCGCGTCATCATCGTCGATACCTCCAACGAAATCGGCGGCGATGGCGATGTCCCCCACCCAGCCATCGGCGGTTCGCGCCGTATGCAGGTGGCCACCCCGCTCGCCCAGCACGCCGTCATGATCGAAGCCGTCGAAAACCACATGCCCGAAGTCATCGTCATCGACGAGATCGGCACCGAGCTCGAGGCCCAGGCCGCCCGCACCATCGCCGAACGTGGCGTCCAGCTCGTCGGCACGGCCCACGGCACCTCCCTCGAAAACCTCATGCTCAACCCCACCCTCGCCGACCTCATCGGCGGCATCCAGTCAGTCACCCTCGGTGATGAGGAAGCCCGCCGCCGCGGCACCCAGAAGTCCATCCTCGAACGCAAGGCCCCGCCCACCTTCGATGTCGTCATCGAGATCGAAAGCTGGCAGCGCGTCGCCATCCACAAGAACGTCGCCGAAACCGTCGATGCCATGCTCCGCGGCTACGAAGCCCGCCCCGAAACGCGCCAGCTCGGCGGCAGCGGCCGCATCGAGATCGTCGACGATTCCGCCCGCGACGACGGCCGCGTGGGCGCCGGCGCCCAGCAGGCGGCTCGCCCTTCCCGCCCAGCCTGGGAGATCGGCCACCGCCGCAACGGCGGCCATGTCCGCGAACGTGAACACCGCGATAGCTACCTCTTCGATCAGCCGCCCCCGATTGAGGAGACATCCCTTTCCTCCGTGCGTCCCGGTGGCCGCGTCCTCCGCCTGTTCTCCTTCGGCATCCCCCGCAGCCGCCTCGAAAACGCCATCCGCTCGGCCGGCGTGCCTGTCCAGCTCGTCGAAGAACTGGCCGGCGCCGATGTCGTCCTCACCATGCGCAGCTACTACCGCAGCAAGCCCGCCGCCCTTCGCGAAGCCGAAGAACGCAACATCCCCATGTACGTCGTCAAGAGCAACAGCACCTTCCAGCTCGAACAGGCCCTCCTCCAGTTCCGCGGCGATGGCGATGCCGGCGGACGCGGCACCCGCCGCGACCCCATGGTCGATGTCTTCCGCGAGACCGAAGACGCCATCGCGAAGGTGATTGAAGAAGGCCGCCCCATCGAGCTCCCGCCCGCCAACAGCTATGTCCGCCGCGTCCAGCACCAGCTCGCCACGCGCTACAACCTCGATAGCACCAGCTCCGGCAAGGAGCCGCTCCGCCGCGTCAAGATCCTGCCCCTGGGGCCCGGCGGCGGCCTTGGACGCTGAGCGCGGCCGCTTCATCGTCTTCGAAGGCGGCGAAGGCTCCGGCAAGAGCACCGCTTCGCTCGCGGTGGTCCAACGCCTCCAGGCCGAGGGCCGCCCCGTGCTCCACACGCGCGAGCCCGGTGGTACTCCCGCAGGCGAACTCGTCCGGGGCCTCCTCCACCAGCCCCTCACCCCCTGGGCCGAACTCTTCGCCTTTCTCGCCGCGCGCGCCCAGCTCGTCGCCACCGTCATCCGCCCCGCCCTCGATCGCGGCGAGACTGTCGTCTGCGACCGCTTCGCCCCCAGCACCTTTGCCTACCAGGTGCACGCCCGCGGCCTCGACCCCGTCGTCGTGCGCACCGCCAATGCCGCCGCCACCGGCGGCCTTGAACCCGACCTCGTCGTCTACCTGGATATCCCGCCGGAGACCGGCCTCGCCCGCAAACACGGCGAGGCCGAAGCCATCCGCACCGGCCTGGAAGACCTCGAGTTCCACCGCAAAGTACGTGAGGGCTACCTCCTCCAGGCCCGCGCCGCCGCCGCCCGCTGGACCGTCATCGACGCCGGACTCCCGCCCGCCCGCGTCGCCGACCTCGCCCTCGCGGCCATCCACGCTACCCTCCAGGGCTAACAGGGAGGCGCCGAGGCGCAGAGGGTTCTCTCTGTAGTACCGCAACGACGCGAAGCGGCACGAAGTCTCTCAAGCTACCTCTGCGCCTCCGTGCCTCTTTGTTAATCCCTTGGCGCCTTTGGCGTCCTGGCGGCTAAGGAGTCCGGTCCCGCACCTGCCGCTCCATCTCTTTGAAGAACTGGCCGATCAGCAGCTTCGCCGCCCCGCTCAGTACCCGGCCCCCAACCCGCGCCAGCCCACCCTGCGCCCGGAGCTCGCCGCCGTAGGCCAGCACCGTCCCCCCGGCTACCTCCCTCAGTTCAAAACGGGCGTCACCCTGGAGCCCCCCCGGCGTCCCGCTCCCGCTCATCTGCAGCCGGTACAGCGATGGGCGCACCGCTTCCACCACTCGAACCTCCCCCGAGTACTGCCCCTTCACCGCGGATACGCCGATACGCGCCTTGATCGCGTGCAGACCGGGCTCCGCCTCGCGCAGCTCCTCGCAGCCGGGGATCGATGCCCTCAGCGCCGATGGGTCGAACAGCGTCTGCCACACAACGTCGATCGGAGCCTTGAACCGGTGCTCGCCCGAAACGTCCACGGCCACCTCGCTGCCCGCGTTGCGTCCCCGGGGCCCACCGATCCTAGACCGCCGGGAAGAAGCGGCTCAAGCGGCCAGGTGATCTCTTAGGCCGGCCCCTGTACCGCGAAGCCCGGTAGCGGCAGCGTCAGCCCCCGCCCGGCGCGCCGCCGCCGCTGGCGCCCAGGCGACCGCTGCCGGAGCAGCAACGACCGGTGGAACGCCCGCTCCACCGAAAGCGAACAACTGCCGCAGATCCCGTGCGAAACGGGTCCGCCTTTCCCTGAGAGGGTAGTCCCACACCATGCACACACCACCAGCATCGGTCCACCTCCAGCCGTCACGTCCAGCCCATATCGATCCTTGCCCCTCCCCCCTGCCCGGCCAATCGGGAGAACCCCTGATAGGGTGTAAAACCTTCGTAAGCCCGGCGTATTCTCCCGGCGTTGACCGGAACACCCCCCGCCGTCTGGTACCATGTGCGTTCGATGTCCACGTCCACCGAGTCGCGCCCACCGCTCCTCGAAGGTGAGGTTGAAGACGGCCCCAACCTCCCCGCGCCCGACGAGACCGTCCTGCGCTTGCGCCAGGCCATCGCCGGTGGTCAGCACTGGTTCGAAGCCCTCCTCGATGCCGTCGCTCGCTGGCGCCTCCCCGCCGAACGCGTCGGCGACCGCGAGTTCCGCTACCTCATCCATGGCGAAGCTTTCGACTGGCTCCTCCTCGCCGAACGCCTCCTCGACGAAGTGCCCGACCTCGTCCCGCCCGCCGAACGCGATGCCCTGCTCTGGGAGAACCGCTGGCCCATCGACATGGAGAACGATGAATTCGCCCTCCGCCTCGGCCCCGTGAAACACAGCGCCCACCTGAACTTCCTCTACGGCGTCCTCGTCGAAGAGGCCCTCCAGCTCAGCGTCGAAGAGGAAATCCACAAAGAGGTCCGCAGCCGCGCCTGGGGCTACGACCAGCGCGTCGATGAATCGATGTACCACCGCGTCTATGGCCGCGGCCGCGAGGAACTTTTCGCCCTC
>WBZO01004077.1_pt2 | contig 12048 bp, 13 predicted proteins | sample 5204261 | NCBI WGS metagenome assembly WBZO01 (sample SAMN12412400, study PRJNA552823) | activated sludge metagenome | isolation source: activated sludge from anammox sidestream of wastewater treatment plant... | place: USA: North Carolina | collected 2017-09 | reverse complement strand
GGGGGGCCGCACGACGTTCTCCTGCCCCGCGCACCAGCGCTGAGGGGGTGGGGCCGTCCGGTCCCGGGTCAACCGCCGGCGCGCAGCTCCACGGGCGCGGGGCCGGGGGCGGCCAGCGCGGCGTAGAAGTCGTTCCCCTTGTCGTCGACGACCACGAAGGCGGGGAAGTCCTCGACCTCGATGCGCCAGACCGCCTCCATGCCCAGCTCCGGGTACTCGAGCACCGACACCTCGCGGATGCAGTCCTGTGCCAGCCGGGCCGCGGGTCCGCCGATCGACCCGAGGTAGAAGCCGCCGTGACGCCGGCAGGCCTCGGTCACGGCCCGGGACCGGTTGCCCTTCGCCAGCATCACCAGGCTCCCGCCCTCGGCCTGGAACCGCTCCACGTAGGAATCCATCCTCCCCGCGGTCGTGGGGCCGAACGAGCCCGAGGCGTAGCCGTCGGGCGTCTTGGCCGGGCCGGCGTAGTACACGCAGTGGTCGCGCAGGTACGAGGGCATCGCCTCGCCGGCGTCGAGGCGCTCGGCGATCCGGGCGTGGGCGATGTCGCGGGCCACGACCATGGGGCCCGAGAGCATCACCCGGGTGCTGACCGGCAGGCGGCTCAGGTCGGCCCGCACCTCGCCCATCGGCCGGTTCAGGTCGATGCGGACCGCGTCGCCGCCGAGGTCGGCGGCGGTGGTCTCGGGAAGGAACCGGGCCGGGTCGTGCTCGAGCTGCTCCAGGAACACGCCGTCGGCGGTGATGCGCCCGAGCGCCTGGCGGTCGGCGGAGCAGCTCACGGCGATGCCGACGGGGCACGACGCGCCGTGGCGCGGCAGGCGGACCACCCTCACGTCGTGGCAGAAGTACTTGCCCCCGAACTGGGCGCCGATGCCCAGGCGGCCCGTGAGGCGGTGGACCTCGGCCTCCAGCTCCAGGTCGCGGAAGCCGTGGCCCGCCGGGCTGCCCTCGGTCGGGAGGGCGTCGAGGTAGCGGGCCGAGGCCAGCTTGGCGGTCTTGAGGGTGTGCTCGGCGGAGGTGCCGCCGACCACGATCGCCAGGTGGTACGGGGGGCAGGCCGCGGTGCCGAGCCCTCTCAGCTTCTCCTCCAGGAAGGCCATGAACCTCGACGGGTTGAGCAGGGCCTTGGTCTCCTGGAACAGGAAGCTCTTGTTGGCCGATCCGCCGCCCTTGGCCATGAAGAGGAAGTCGTAGGCGGCGCCGTCGGTGGCGGCGATCTCGATCTGGGCCGGCAGGTTGGTGCCGGTGTTGACCTCGTCCCACATGGTGAGCGGTGCCATCTGGCTGTAGCGGAGGTTGGCGTCGCGGTAGGTCTCGTACACCCCGCGTGCGAGCGCCTCGGCGTCGCGGCCCCGGGTGAGGACCTGCTGGCCCCGCTTGGCCGAGATGATCGCGGTCCCGGTGTCCTGGCACATGGGCAGCACGCCGCCCGCCGCGACGTTGGCGTTGCGGAGCAGGTCGAGCGCGACGAAGCGGTCGTTGTCGGAGGCCTCGGGGTCGTCGAGGATCGCTCGGAGCTGGGCCAGGTGCCCGGGGCGGAGGAAGTGGGCGATCTCCCGCATGGCCTCGCGCGCCAGGAGGGTGAGGGCCTCGGGCTCGACCCGGAGGAAGCTCCGGCCGAGCGCCTCGGCCACCTCGACCCCGCCGCTCCCGAGGGAGCGGTACCCGGTGCGGTCGGTGCCGACGGGCAGCAGGTCGGAGTAGGCGAAGTCGGTCATGGGCGCCGACGCTAACGCCGGCGCCCGGCCGGTCACCTACGCGGGTAGCTCCACATGCCGGAGAACAGCCCGAGGAACACCTCGCCGCCGGTCTCGGCGTCCTCCTCGCGGCGCTGGTCGCGGATCTCCATCACGTGGCGGGCCCCGACGAGAGCGAGCGCGCGGGTGATCTGGTCGTCGGAATCGAGCGGCTCGGTCACCAGGGAGCCGAGGATCTCCTGCGGTTCCGAACGGGGGGTGAAGAACGGTTCGAGGTCGGGAAGGTGCTCCTCCCGCAGGCCGGTGGTGCGCAGGTCCATGCGAACCTCCCTTCGGCCGGGCCCCGGTACCGGGCCACGGACTCGATCACGGCCACCATAGGCCCGCGTCCGGGCGGGCGGAAGGCACCCCGGCGGGATTTCCGGGGGCCGGGTAGGTCAGACTGGCCCGTCGCCCACCCCGTGCTGGAGGTCGCCGCTCATGGTCACGGATCTCTTCTCGATCGCCGGTCGCACCGCCCTCGTCACGGGGGGGTCGCGCGGTATCGGTCTGATGATCGCCCGCGGGTACGTGGAGGCCGGGGCGAAGGTCTTCGTCTCGTCGCGCAAGGCCGACGCCTGCGAGCGGGCCGTGGCCGAGCTCGACGCGCTCGCGCCCGGCGCCGCCGAGGCGCTGCCGGCCGACCTGTCGACGGAGGAGGGCTGCCGGGGCCTGGCCGCCGCGCTCGCCGAGCGCACCGACCGGCTCCACGTCCTGGTCAACAACGCGGGTGCCACCTGGGGTGCGCCGCTCGGGGAGTTCGACGACGCGGCCTGGAACCGCACGCTCGACCTCAACGTGAAGGGCGTGTTCCACACCACGAAGTTCTGCCTGCCCCTGCTGGAGGCGGCGGCCGGTCCCGACGACCCGGCCCGGGTGATCAACATCGGATCGATCGACGGCCTGCACGTCCCGGTGCTCGAGACCTACTCGTACTCGGCGTCGAAGGCGGCCGTGCACCAGCTCACCCGCCACCTGGCCCGCCGTCTGGCCCCGTCGATAACCGTGAACGCGGTCGCGCCGGGACCGTTCGAGTCGAAGATGATGGCCGCCACCCTCGACGCCTTCGGCGACGAGATCGCGGCGTCGGCGCCGATGAAGCGGATCGGCCGGCCCGACGACATGGCCGGGGTCGCGATCTACCTGGCCTCGCGCGCCGCGAGCTACGTGACGGGGGCCGTCATCCCCGTCGACGGCGGCATCGCCACCACGGCCTGAGCGCCGGGCCGGTCACCGCCGACGCCAACGCCGGACGACCCGGTCAGCCGAACCGGCCCTCGACCTTGAGGTCGGCCATCGCCAGCACCTGCTCGAGGTTCTGCGGGCCCCGGCGGAACCGGTCGGAGAGGTCGTCGAGCCCTGCCCCCTCGTCGCGCCAGCGCATCAGCCGGCGTTCGAGGGGGCTGAGGCCGGAGCGGGCGGGGGCCCGGCGGTCGGGGAGGCGGGCCAGCTCGATGATCTGGTCGACGGAGCGGGGGTGGCGCCGGAAGCGCCGGGCGATCTCGCCGTGGGGAACTCCCTCCCGGCTCATCCGGACGACCCGCCGTTCGATCGGGCGGAGGGTGTCGAGGTCGGCCATGGTGCTCCTCCTGACTTGATCCTCGCGAGAGCCTAGGCCCGTTCCACCCCCCCGACCACCGACCAAGCGTCGCGGCCCGCGCCGCTCGGGGAACTCAGGCCGTTCGGGTCTCGACCCGGGTCTCCACCCGGCGGACGATGAAGGACTCGATGGCGGCCGCGTAGGTCAGCGGATGCGTGAACCGGAACATGTGGCCGGTCCGATCGAGCACCGCCTCCGTCGAGTCGGGGATGCCGTCGAGCATCACCTCGGCGGCGTTCGGGCCGATCAGCGTGTCGTACGACGGGGTGAGCACGAGCGTGGGCACGTCGACGAGGTGCAAGCGGTCGCGGTAGTCGGCGGAGAACGCCGCCGCGGCGCGCGCGGTGTAGCTCCGCCACGGGGTGTTCTCGAGGAAGAGCCGGCGGAAGGCGTCGGTGCCGAGCGGGCGCTGGCCCTCGCGGTCATGAGGCGAGGCGAGGGACGCGGCGTGGAGCCGCAGCGTGACCTGGCGGTAGAGGCGTCCGGGTAGGAACCGGGCGGCTCCGATCTTGGCCCGCACGACCCGTGAGGTGACGGGGTTGGCGGCGAAGCCGCCGCTGAGGACGAGGCCCCGGAGACCGGCCGGGCGCCGTGTCGCGAGCGCCAGGGCGATCACGGCGCCGAAGCTGTCGCCGACGAGCACGTAGTGGGAGAGATCGTCGACCTGGGCGGCCACGAAGTCCGCGTAGGACTCGAGCTCGCCGACGGCCTCGGGCAGGCGCATGGTGCGCAGCGGTCGGTGGGCGAGCGGCTCGAGGGCATCGAGGTCCCAGGGTGCTCCCGAGAAGCACGGGACGGTGACGACGGGCGTGGTGTCGGGCATGACATCCCTCCGATACCGTATGGGTTACGATATGGTACCGTAACCCATACGGCGGTCAAGGTCAACCGGGAGGTCCGAACGCGATGAGCGATTCCTCGCACCGGGCGCGCGCGCCGCGCGGAACCCTCACGCGGGAACGGATCGTCGACGCCACGCTCCACCTCATCGACGGTGGAGGTGTCGAGGCCGTCTCGATGCCCAAGCTGGCCCGTCGCCTCGGGGTGGGTGTCATGAGCCTCTACACGCACGTCGATTCGAGGGACGACCTCCTCGACGCGGTCGCGCAGAGGGTGCTGGGTTCGCTGCCGGCTCCGAGGGGTGAGGACTGGCGTGAGCGGCTCACTTGCCACTTCGGGGACCTCAGGGCCGCGTTGACCCGGCACCCCGGCCTCGGCAACGTGCTGTCGGAGAAGAACGTCGCGGTCGCGGCGGTCTTCGTGCTGCTCGAGCAGAGGCTGTCCGATCTCACGGCCTCAGGGGTCGAGGACGAGGAGGCCGTCCGCCTCTACTACGACCTGCTCGCGTACACGCTCGGCTTCGTCGCCTGGGAGCTCCCGCGCGCCCGCGCCCTGACGCGTCGCGAGTACAGCCGGCGCTGGCGGTCCGCCGTCGAGGTTCTCGACGCAGGCGAGTACCCGACCGTCCGTCGCCTCGTCGGCGTGCTCACGACCGTGGCTTCGGACCAGCAGTTCGAGGACGGGCTGCGCAGGATCATCGGCTCGTCCGCGTGACCCCGGGCGCCGCCGGCCCCGCTCGCCGTCGGCGCCGTCAGCCGAGGGCGCCGGACTCCCGCAGCGCCGCGATGCGGGCGTCGTCGTAGCCGAGCACCTCTCGCAGCACGGCCTCGGTGTGCTCGCCCACCTCCGGGGCCCGGGTGGGCACCGGGAGCTCCTCACCTTCGATCCGGAGCGGGAACGGGAGCTGCTCGGCCCCGAGGCGCTCGGTGGGGATCCACGTGAACCGGTCGCGGAACTGCGGGTCGTCGGGGAGGGTCCGGGGCGTGTTGACCGGCGCGAGGGGGAAGTCGGCCTCGATGCCCAGGTCGACCCACTCGGCGGTGGAGCGCGCCCGGAAGACGGCGGCCAGCTCGCCCTGGAGCTCGCGGTTGCCCCGGGCGTGGTCGCCGTACTGCGAGCCCGGCCACCGCTCGAAGAGCTCGATCCTCCCCACCGCGGCGCAGAAGTTCTTCCAGAAGGCCTGCTCCGACGCCATGAAGAGCACGTAGCCGTCGGCCGACTCGTAGATCTGGTACCGGACGCCGCCGCGCATCCCGGCGATCGCCGGTTCGCGGCGCGCGTAGTCGTCGGCGGCGTTGCCGGTGACCTCGCTCTCGGGCCGTTCGTAGGCGCGGTACGTCTCGCTGCGGTACCAGTCGAACGCGGCCGCGGCGTCGGACTGGGCCAGCTCCATCTGGCAGCCCTCGCCCGTCGCCCGGGCCCTGATCACGGCAGCGAGGATGGCGAGCGCCGCATAGAGCGGGGCGGCGTTGATCCCGATCGAGACGTGGTCGGGGATCGCGGGGTAGCCGGCGTCGTCGGTCTCGGGCGAGAAGATCCCGGCCCACGCGTCGTACGCGATGCCGTGGCTGGCCAGGTTCCGGTAGGGGCCGGTGCTGCCGTACCCCGACACCGTGCACTGCACGATCGACGGGTTGACGGACCGCAGCCGGTCGAAGCCGAGGCCCCGGCGCTCGAGACCGCCCGGACGCATCGCCTCGAACACGACGTCGGCGCGCCGCACCAGGTCGAGGAACACCTCCACGCCCTCGTCGGTGCGGAGGTCGAGGACCACGCTCTTCTTGCCCCGGCTTATGTGGAGGTGCATCAGCGACACGCCCTCGACGATCGGCCAGGTCATCCGGCGCACGTAGTCGCCCTGGGGCGACTCGACCTTCACCACCTCGGCACCCAGGTCGGCGAGCGGGGTGGACACGGCCCCCGGGCCGAGCATCGAGCACTCCACCACCCGGACTCCCGCGAGGAGCCCCGGCGCGGTGCTTTCGGGACGGATGGGCGACGTGGCCATGGGAGCGCACTGTACCTGACGGTCCGTCAGATACGGCCGGCCGGACGCGCCCGTACACTCGCGGAGGAGGGCCGGGACGGGCGTAGAGGGGGTTCACGTGGAGTACCGCCGGCTGGGCCGCTCGGGCCTGAAGGTGAGCGTGCTGTCGTTCGGGTCGTGGGTCACGTTCGGGGGTCAGGTCGGCGAGGCCCTCGCGGTCGAGTGCCTCGGCGCGGCCCACGACGCCGGCGTCAACTTCTTCGACAACGCCGAGGCGTACGCCGGGGGCGAGTCGGAACGGATCATGGGTCGGGCCATCGCCGAGCTGGGGTGGGAACGGCGCTCCTACGTGATCTCCACCAAGCTCTTCTGGGGCATCCACGAGGGCGTCAACACCAAGAACACCCTCAACCGCAAGTACCTGCTCGACGCGATCGACGGGTCGCTCGAACGCCTGGGTCTCGACTTCGTCGACATCCTCTACTGCCATCGGCACGACCCCGACACGCCGGTGGAGGAGACCACGTGGGCCATGTCCGACATCGTGGCGTCGGGGCGGGCCCTCTACTGGGGGACCTCCGAGTGGCGGGCCGACGAGATCCGCGCCGCCTGGGAGGTCGCCGAGCGCCACCACCTCCACAAGCCGGTCGTCGAGCAGCCGGAGTACAACCTCCTGCGCCGTCGCAAGGTCGAGCACGACTACGCCCGCCTCTACGACGACATCGGCCTCGGCCTCACTACGTGGAGCCCGCTCGCCTCGGGCCTCCTCACCGGCAAGTACCGGGACGGCGCTCCCGAGGGCAGCCGGGCCGACCTCCCGGGCTACGAGTGGTTGCGCGACTTCCTCGTCGACCCCGCCGCCAACGCCAAGGTCGACCGGCTCGCCGCCGTCGCCCGCGACCTCGACTGCTCTCCGGCGCAGCTCGCGATCGCGTGGTGCGCCCGCAACCCGCACGTCTCGTCGGTCATCACCGGGGCCAGCCGGGTCGAGCAGCTCCGCGACAACCTGGGTGCCCTCGACGTGATCGGGCGCCTCGACGACGACGTGCTCCGCCGGATCGAGGAGGCACTCGCCTAGCGCCGGACCCGGCGGCCCCCGGCCTATCCGGCCCGCAGCGCGTCGCGGAGCCGGGAGGGCAGCGGGTTCGTGGGCGGGAGCCGGCCGCCGGCCGCGTCGATCAGCTCGGCCGCGCTGAGCGCCACCCGCAGGTCGTCGACCTCGGCGACCCAGCCGTCGCCGGCCGGCACGACCGTGACCTCGGGGCTGTGCTCGGCGAGGGCGAAGCACGCCACCCTGGCCCGCCACGCGGCCCGTCCGGCGTGCTCCCACCCGGTCTCCGGAACGCCCACGTCGTCGGCGTGGGTGGCCAGCTCGGCGGCGATGTGGAAGGCCTGGAGCCGGACGGGATACGACGGCCACATGGTGGTCATCGTCCCTCCGCCGCGGGCCCGGAGGCGGTGGCGGGTCTCGCAGTCGGCCGGCCACCACTCGGCGAAGATCTCGCCGGGCGTCACTCCGGCGTAGTGGTCGACACCCCAGGCGTTGAAGGAGTCGAGGTCGGACGCGCCGGCGCGGGCGGCCTCCACGAGGAGCACGTCGAGCGCATCGTCGAGGCAGGCGTGGTGGTAGCGCTCGGTCCACGCCAGGTGGGCGAGCACGTCGCGAACGGTCCACCCCGCGCAACGCGAGGGGCGCTCCCACTCGTCGTCTCTTCGCGACGAGAAGAACGCCCCCAGGCGCACCGCTTCACGGTCGAGCAGTGGGAAGGGGTCGAGCCCCTCGACGCTCCTCTCCGCACGTCCCGCCCGGGAGTCCCTAGCTGAGATCGTCGATCACCTCCAGGTCGAGGAAGGTCGGCGCGCCGCCCGCGAGCTTCTGCATCTCGCCGGCCATCGCCTGCGTGGAGGGCAGGGCCGAGTTCTCCATCGCCGACTCGTAGGAGTCGAAGAACACGACGTTGACGAGGTGGCTCGGATCGGCGCGGTCCTGGCACAGGAGCGCCCGCCGCGCGGTCCGCTGTCCCTTTGTCTCCGCGTCCCAGCGTTCCTCCAGGGCCCGGATCGAATCGAGGTCGGCGGCGTGGAAGTCGACTATCTGTACGAAGCCCATGGTCACCCCCCATGGTGGTTCTGCTGCGGTGCTTCGAGCGTACGACTCCCCGGCGCCGGTTGGAAGGGCTCCCGGGCCTTGTCGACCGTCTACCGCGGGGGCATGATCGGTTCTGTGGAGCTGGGCTCACGTCCCGAGTCACCCCGGTTCTCCGAGGTGGTGGAGCGCGCCGCCGTGCTCGCCTCGGGCCCGGCGGCCCTCGACACCAACGTCGCCGACACCGCGGCCGTACCCGAGCGGGTCGCCGCGGTCCGCGAGTTGGTCGACCTGGCCGGCGACGACCGGGGGCTGCTCGAGCGGGCCCAGCGCCCGTACCTCGACCGCATCCAGCGCGACTCGGGCGACCTCCCGGCCACGGGCGCGCTCGCCCTCCTCGTCGCCGCGACCGCGCACTCCGACTGGCGCATGGACCGCGGGGGCCGCCGCGACTTCGGTTGGTCCCGCAGCCGGGCGTGAACCCTTGCCCGGCCCGCCTCGAGCCGTGATAGCATCGTGCCGATGTCTCCACGTGCACACACCGGACTTCTCGTAGCCACCTAGCGCACGGCGCCCCGACGCGCCCTGCGCTCCCGACCCCTCGCCCCAGGCGAGGGGTTTTTCATGTCCGCACACCGCCCCCCGACCCCCACCGCCCCCCGACCGGAGAACAGGAGAACGGCCATGAAGCTCACCGGTGCCCAAGCCCTCATCAAGAGCCTCGAGATGCAGGGGACCGAGGTCGTCTTCGGCATCCCCGGCGGGGCGATCCTGCCGGTCTACGACCCGCTGATCGAGTCGTCGATCCGCCACGTCCTGGTGCGCCACGAGCAGGGCGCCGGGCACATGGCGGAGGGCTACGCCAACGTCACGGGCCGTCCCGGCGTGGCGATGGTCACCAGCGGGCCCGCGGCCACCAACATCGTGACGCCGCTGTGCAACGCCTACATGGACTCCACGCCGCTCGTGGTGATCACCGGCCAGGTCCCGTACCAGGCGATCGGCTCCGACGCCTTCCAGGAGGCCGACACCGTCGGCATCACGATGCCGGTCACCAAGCACAACTGGCTCGTCACCGACGCCGCCGACCTGCCCCGGATCATCCGGGAGGCGTTCCACGTGGCCACCACGGGCCGCCCGGGCCCCGTTCTCGTCGACGTCCCCAAGAACGTCTCGAACCAGGTCATGGACTGGTACTGGCCCGACTCCCTCGACCTGCCCGGCTACAAGCCGACCACCAAGGGCCACGCCAAGCAGGTGAAGGAGGCCGTCAAGCTGATGGCGGGGGCCGAGCGGCCCGTGATCTACGCGGGCGGAGGCATCCTCAAGGCCCGGGCCGCGGAGGCCCTGCGGGCGCTGGCCGAGCTCATCGGCGCGCCGGTCGTCACGACGCTCATGGCCCGGGGAGCGTTCCCCGACCGCCACGAGCAGGCGCTCGGCATGCCCGGCATGCACGGCAACTACACCGCCATCACGGCCATGCAGCGCGCCGACCTGCTGATCGCCCTCGGGGCCCGCTTCGACGACCGGGTCACCGGCAAGGTCGACGGCTTCGCGCCGGAGGCCCGGGTGATCCACGTCGATGTCGACCCGGCCGAGCTGGGCAAGGTCCGTCGGCCCGACGTGCCGATCGTGGGCGACTGCCGCCTGGTGATCGAGGAGATGGTGAAGGCCACCCGGGCCGACCGGGCCAAGCGCGACTGGCCCGATCTGTCGCCCTGGTGGCAGCAGGTCCGCGGCTGGCAGGAGCGCTTCCCGCTCCGGTACGAGCAGCACGACGACGGGCCGCTGAAGGCCCAGTACTGCGTGGAGGCGCTGCGCGACAACACACCCGACGACACGATCGTGGTGGCGGGCGTCGGCCAGCACCAGATGTTCGCCAGCCAGTACTGGCACTTCGACCATCCCTACACCTTCGTGAACTCGGGCGGCCTCGGCACCATGGGCTTCGCGGTGCCCGCCGCGGTCGGCGCCAAGGTGGGCCGGCCCGAGTCCATGGTGTGGGCGATCGACGGCGACGGGTGCTTCCAGATGACGGCCCAGGAGCTCGTGACCGCGAGCGCCGAGCGCATCCCCGTCAAGGTGGCGATCCTCAACAACGCCTATCTGGGGATGGTGCGCCAGTGGCAGGAGCTCTTCTACGAGGAGCGCTACAGCGAGGTCTACCTGTCCCCGGACCTGCCCGACTACGTGAAGTGGTCCGAGGCGATGGGATGCGTGGCGTTCCGCGTCGAGGACCCGTCCGACGTGGTGCCCACGATCGAGAAGGCCAACGAGGTCGACGACCGTCCGGTGGTGGTCGACTTCCGGGTCGACTACCGGGAGAAGGTGTACCCGATGGTCCCGGCCGGCGCGACCAACGACGACGTGATCGTCGGGCCCGAGGTCGGAGAGGGAGGTCGCTGACATGGGAGGCGAGCTGGGCTCCACCCACCACATCCTGAGCGTCCTGGTCGAGAACCGCTTCGGCGTTCTCTCCAGGGTCGCGGGGCTGTTCTCCCGCCGGGGGTACAACATCTACTCCCTGGCGGTGAGCCCCACCGAGGACGAGCGGTTCAGCCGGATGACGATCGTCGTCGACACCGAGTCGGCACCCATCGAGCAGATCACCAAGCAGCTCAACAAGCTCGTGCCGGTGGTGAAGATCCTCGAGCTGGCCGACGCCGACGCCGTGGAGCGCGAGATGCTCCTCGCCACGGTGAAGGCGTCGGCCGAGCTCCGGTCGCACGTGACCGAGCTGGTCTCGATCTTCGAGGCCAAGATCCTCGACGTCGGTCACGAGGCGATGACGATCATGGCCTCCGGTACGCCCGGCAAGCTCGACGCGTTCTCGGAGCTGCTGGCGCCGTTCGGGATAGTCGAGCTCCAGCGGACCGGCCGCATCGCGCTGCCGAAGCTGGCCCGCCGGCCCAAGGCGCGCCGCCTGCGGGCGGTGTCCGGCGGCTCCTGAGCCGTAAGCTGCCGCGCCGCGCGCCGTCTCCCAGGAGGACCCAATGCCCGCGACCGTCTACTACGACAACGACGCCGACCTCGGCCTGCTGCACGACCGCAAGGTGGCCGTCCTGGGCTACGGCTCGCAGGGCCACGCCCACGCTCTGAACCTGCGTGACTCCGGTGTCGACGTCAGGATCGGGCTGCGCGAGGGATCGGCGTCGAAGGCGAAGGCCGAGGAGGCGGGCCTGCGCGTGCTGCCCACCGCGGCGGCCGTCGCCGAGGCCGACGTGGTGATGGTGCTGCTCCCCGACACGGAGCAGAAGAAGGTGTGGGAGGCCGACATCGCCCCCAACCTGCGCGAGGGCGGCTCGCTGGCGTTCGCCCACGGCTTCAACATCCACTTCCACCAGATCGAGCCGCCGCCGGGCATCGACGTGTGGATGATCGCCCCCAAGGGCCCCGGTCACCTCGTCCGCCGGACCTACGAGGAGGGCGGAGGGGTACCGGCCCTCGTGGCCGTGGCGCAGGACGCGACCGGCTCGGCCCGGCAGATCGCGCTCGCGTACGCCAAGGGCATCGGGGCCACCCGGGCCGGGGTGCTCGACACCACGTTCGAGGAGGAGACCGAGACCGACCTCTTCGGCGAGCAGGTCGTGCTGTGCGGAGGCCTGGTGGAGCTGATCAAGGCCGGCTTCGACACCCTGGTGGAGGCCGGCTACCAGCCCGAGTCCGCGTACTTCGAGACGCTGCACGAGGTGAAGCTCATCGTCGACCTGATCTACGAGGGCGGCATCTCCAACATGCACTACTCGATCTCCGACACCGCCGAGTACGGCGACATGACCCGGGGCCCGCGCGTCAT
>WBZO01004856.1_pt3 | contig 12051 bp, 7 predicted proteins | sample 5204261 | NCBI WGS metagenome assembly WBZO01 (sample SAMN12412400, study PRJNA552823) | activated sludge metagenome | isolation source: activated sludge from anammox sidestream of wastewater treatment plant... | place: USA: North Carolina | collected 2017-09 | reverse complement strand
GAAAGACCTGGAAGTGATAGAGGTGGTCGTCCTGGGCGTGGACGGTTTCCTCGGCGTTGACATACTGGGCCGCGGGGTTGACCTTGGCTCCCGGGGCGAGTTCCTTGACGATGGCGTAGCCGGATCGGTCAAGGATCATGGAAGCGGATGTGCCGAAGAAGGCCTTGCCGTGCGCACGGACCTCGCGGCGGCAACCGGTGCGGAGCGAGTAGTGCAGGACGAAGCCGCGCTTGGCGGCGGCTCCGGGCCCGAACTGCACGACGGCGTCGAAGGTGTTGGGGTAGTCGTGGTTGGTTTCGTAGGCGAAGTTGCCGCCGGCGGCGAAGACGGCCTCGGGGGACTGGACGCCCATGGCCCAGAGGACGATGTCGAAGTGATGGACGCCCCAGGCGACTTGATGGCCCGCTCCGGCGATTCGGAACCAGTCGTAGCCGTAGTTGTAATACATGTTGGGGTTGTACGGGCGAAAGGGGGATGGGCCGACGTAGAAGTCCCAATCGAGTTCGGCGGGGGGAGGGCAATCGGCGGGCGAGCCAGGACCGGGGTAGTAATTCTCGTAGTCCCACACGCGGACTTCTGAGACTTCGCCGAGTTTGCCCGAACGGACGATCTCGGCGGCTTCGCGATAGTGCTGCTGGCTGCGCTGCTGGGTGCCGGCCTGAACGATGCGGCCGTACCTCCGCGCGGCCTCGATGGCCACGAGGCCCTCGCCGATGGAGTTGCCAAGTGGTTTTTCGAGATAGACGTCTTTGCCGGCGCGCACGGCGGCGATCATGGGCAGGACGTGCCACTGCTGGTTTGTTGCGATGATGACGGCGTCGATGTCCTTGTTCTCGAGGAGGCGGCGGTAGTCGCTGTAGGCGGCGACACGGTCGCCCCCGGCGAGGGCGCGGCCCTGGGCGAGATGCCTGGAGTTGACGTCGCAGACGGCGGTGAAGCGTGTGCCGGGGAGTTTGAGAAAACGGGGGATCAGGAGGGAGCGGCCGCGGGCTCCGCAACCGATCAGGGCGAGATTGATGGTGTCGTTGGGGCCCGGGGCGGCGGTTGCGCTGGCCGCGGCGAGGAACTGTCTGCGAGACGAAGTCTGGCTCATGGGCTAACACCTGGGAATGACGGTATCCGGGGACCAGCATACACGCACGGAGGCGCCTCTGCTCCCGGCCGCCCATGGGGCAGAGAAAATCGTGCGTCACTTCTCCTCGACGCAGGGGAGGGGCGCGAAACGGCAGCGGCAGTCCTTCTGAAGCTTCACGAATGGCGCTGCCGCCGTGGCCTCCACGATGAACAGCGGCGCGTAGTGGTGGACGATGCCGGCGGGTTCCCGTTGAACCGGGTCTCCGGCGCTGTCGGCGGGCCAGACAATGGCGCCGGTGGCCACCCGTGCCGGAATCAGCCAGTAGTCGCCTGTCCGGTACTGGCCCTCGCTGAACTGGACCTCGATTCCGTTTTCGATCTCGAACCAGTCCGGGCCGCCGGCGCCGGCCTTGATGGCGATGGCGCCTTCAGTGAGCGGTTGCTCGTCGTTAGGGGTCTGGTCCCAACGCCTGACCTTCGGATTGAGGAATTCGGCCTTCCACGCAGGAGCGGACTCGAGCGAGATCAGGTCTCCATCGATCTTGACGATCCTTGTGATCGGGCCGGGCGTGGCTCTGAGGTCGTCGCTCTCGGTTGTCAATTCGACATATTGACCGGCGGCGAAGCCCTGAGAACTCGCGACGCGAATATCATTCCCGGAAGTGCCGAGCCAGCGGGTAACCACGGACCCGTTCTCGCGCGACCACTTGAAGGTCGGCGTCCGGTTGATGTCCTTCGTGTCTCCGCCGGCATGGATCTCGATCCGGTAGAGGTGGTTCTCCAGCCCGCGGTAGCGAGATTCAGGCGGCAGCACGCAAGGGGTTTCGTCCACCTCGGACGGCTCGAGCCGGGCGGCCATCGTACCCGATTTCCATTCACGCAGCTTGGCGATGACCTTGGCGCAGTCGGGCGCCTCGGCGGGCGCAGCGCCATCTCCTGGAGTGACGGGGCCCCCGGGAGGAGGCGGCTGCTCGAGCTTCGACTTGAGCTGCGCAAGCTCCTTCTCCATGCGCGCAATGCTGCGTTTAAGCCTCGCGGCGGCGGCAGCGTCGCGCTCAGCGGCAAGAGCCTTGGTGGCTTCTTCGATCTTCGCAGTCAGCTCCTTGATCTGCTTTTCGATGGCCGGCCTGTCGATGGGCGTTGCCTCCCCAGGCGCCGGCGCAGCTGCGCTGGAGTCCCAGACTTTCACCTGCCAGACCGTCTGCGCGCGAGTGCAGGTGTCGGGGCCTCCGAGGGCAACCTCGCGAATGGACTCGTCCTCGATATAAGTCACATGACGCTCCCAGACGTCGAGGTAGGCGACATAGACATGACCCGCCTCGAGGCTTGCGACCTGGCCGAGGGAAGGCTGCTGAGTATAGAAGCAGGCTGCCGGGTTCTCGACCATCAGCCCGTCCACGTAGTAGCGCCCAGCGCCCAGGAGAAAATCGCCGACGACGGGCTTCAGCCCCGCCTGGTCGGCGTCCGCCAGGGAGAAGCCGCAGTTTCCCACCGGGCCGCCTTGCCGGCCCAACACGTCCGCAATAAAGGTGCGGAGGAGGTGCTGCGAGATGGTGGCACCCTCGTTCCAATCGGAGTCGAGTGCTACGCGCCCTTGTTGTTGGAGGACCCGATTGTAGTTCTTCGCCGGGTCAAACCTGTCGATAGAGAAGTCGCCTTTCATCTCATTGCCTCCCCAGTCAATTCGCGATCAGAATGCCGGAATCCATCCCAGCGGGAGTGAACTCTTCCAGACGCGCCCGTAGGTTTGCGATCCGCTGCGGCTGGAAAAGATCATGGAAGACTCCCATTTCCGAGCCATCGCTGGCTCCCTCCAGAATCTCTCGCGCGCAGTGCACGGAGAGCTGCGCATAGGCCGGCTGCCCGTAGCGCCTGGCAGTGTATTGCGGACGCACGCGCTCGGCTTCGCGTTCTTTCCCCGCCGGAGTCAGCCCCGCGGCCTTCAGCACAAGGTCGGGCTGGCAACCATAGCGGCGTGGTGTGCGGCAGTGCTCGGCGACATAGCAGAAGCGGACGCAGCCGATCTGCCGCCGGGCGACATGAACGCAGTCGTTGAAGATGCTGTTTTCAGCCAGTTCGACTGCGTGCACCTGAACGATGCCCCAAATGGTGCAGCGCTTCACCGTCAGCACGGCGTGCGCGTGGCGTGCCTGCGGGCCGATGAGCGCCGGCCGGTCGCCACCCATCGCGTCCACGATGCTGTCGTGGATTTCGATTCCGATGGGATCGGAGTGAACTTCGTCCTCCTGCACTTCGATGGGGCCAAGGATGCTGTGGCCGATCTCGACCGTGGCCCGCACGTTGCGTATTTCGAGGCTCTCCTTGTTGGGAACCGCGGGCTGGCAGGCGCTGTCGAGAGTCCAGCCGGGAACGAGTGTGCAATGCCGGATCCTGAGCCACGCGCCGCACGGAGAAGCCGCTTTGTAGTCTTCGGCGCCTGAGACGCTGAGTCCTCGGCCGGTGATGAGCAGGCCGTCGAGGGTGAAGTCGCTGCCCTCGTTCATCACGACCGAGAGCGCGTCCGGTCCTTCGGTTTGCCAGTCGAGCAGTCGAATGACCGGCCGTTTCCGGTTGGCAGCCCGGAGTTGGAGCGACTGATTCCTGTTCAGCACGATCCGAATCGGTTCAACGTAGGCACGGCTGTCCGTGATTTCGATGACCGCGTGCGCAGGCGCCTCTCCGCTCCATTTGTCGAGCGCCTCGCCGATCTTCTTGAGTGGCGAGTCCTCCCCGACCTGATACAGCACGGCGCCTTCGCGCTGCGCCATCGTCCGCGGATACTCTCCACCGCCGATGTCGGCGCTGAACGCGAATTGGTAGCTCACGCGAACCGACCGGCGGGGAATCTGGTTGAGGGGAAACTGAATCCTGCCGAGTTGGGGATCGACTGCGACGCGCCCGTTGGGAGGAGCATAGTTCCAGTTGGAGAGATCGGCCACGATCAGCAGCTCGGACGGCAGGGGGTTGTCCAGGCCGTAGCCGGCCCAGTCGGCCCAGATGGCGAGACTCTTGTCCAGGCCATAGTAGCTGTCCATCGCGGCAGCCAATCCGCGGCGGCGGATGGGAGCGGGAACGTGCAACTCTCCCGCGATGTGGCAGGAGTCTGGCTCCGGCTGAGGGCGCGCAAACAACGGCGAATCGTTGCCCAGAACGCTGAAGGTGTAGCTGTTTTTTCCGGCGTCGAGATGGTACGCCGGCGTGCGTGTGACCGGGTAGGCCTGCAACCGCCACACCCAGATGCCTGCGCTGGGGATGTTGTAGCGGCCTTGGGATAGCCGCGATGAGATCCGGCGCACATCCACTGTGCGCGCGAATGGATCGAACGGCGAACAGATCGCGTCGAGTGCGTTCGCATCTTTCAGGCTGGCCAGGCGGGCGCGAAGTCCGTCAGAGTGTTGGTGGTTTAGGTTCTGGGTCCAAACGAGCAGGCGGAAGAACTCGACGGCGCGAGCGGGCCAGGCGGAAACCGCCCGGGCCAGGTCTTCGAGCACCGAGACCGTGCCCCGGCGGTGGCGATAGGCGATCGTGTTGGCGACCTCGCGCCGGGGGATCAGGATCCGGTTCTCCTCCGCAGCGCTCGCGGCAGGATCTCCGGCGGCATGGACGGGCGTGTAACCGACGAGGTCCGCGATGTAAGGCACCGCCCAATCCTGCGCGGTCTCAATGAACCAGTTGTCGTAGAGCTGCGTGATGTCGTCTTCGAGGATCTGCACCTGCTCGGCCACAACGCGCAGTATGTCTCGCAACGGATACCCTTTGTCCGCATCGCGCAGCCGGTAGATCGCGGGCAAGAGTTCGTAGAGCCGGTCGATGTTGTTCATAGTTCATCCTCGATGCGGTTTAGAACGAGCATTTCCTGCAGCGAGGGGATGAGGCAGGCCAGTTGCGCCGGCTTGACAACATCCCCGACGCGGCGGATTCCCTCGACTTTGACGAACGGCGCCGGGCGTCCGGTGGTCGTGGCCTGCTCCACGACTTTGGCGGCAGCCGCGGCGAGCTCCTGAGGCGAACGAAGCTCGCCATCTGGAGTGAGCTGCGAAACCGCCCCAAGCGCGTCGATGTCCACATACTGGACGCCGCGCACGTTCTGGACCGTCGCGACCACGTCGCTGAGGACGACGCTCTGGCCGAGGTCCCGCCGCTCGAAGCTGTAGCGGTCGAGCAGGGCCGCGCGTGTCCTGGCGGAGACGTCTTCCCAGAGGTATTCGGAGAGAATCCGCACCCGCGCGACCAGGACGAGCACGAGCAGGTCACGCGACTGCACGGTGATGCCGAGCGCCGGATCGCCGTAAGTCCGGAGCGCCGCCAGGAGATTTCTGTACAGGTCGCTCGATTCAGGCACAGCCACGTCTTCGGCGCCGGCGATCGTGACGTAGATACGCTCGGAGCCGCCCGAGGCAATCTTCGACGAGACCGCCTTGCCGATGCCCGCGAAGGTGCGGGTAAAGTCCGCGTAGTCGCGAATGCCGACGAGCCGATCAAGGGACATGACGGCGAGCGGAGCGTTCCGGCGAGCCTGATCGCGCGTTTCGCGATCGGCGCCGCCGGACGCTTCCATGGGGTTGTTGACACCCTTGACGCCCAAGGGCCGTGAGAGGAGTTGGCTGATCTGTCCCGCCCTGACGTTGCCGCCCTTGCCGATTCCGGACCGGTAGACCGCCTTGACGTTTTCCAGGCCTGTGGGGATCCTCGCCCCGAACCGGCCATCGCCAAAGACAACCGTGGTGGTTGCGTCGTCATTGGTCCTGGTCATGAACATCCTGGCGGTTGGCCCCATTGCCACCAACGCTGGGGACTCTTTCCACTCGACGTTGTCGACGTAGATTCTCAGAGTGCTGGCGATTCCGTCGGGTTCGTTGGCCGGCACATAGGTGAGTGGAGGTTGGCGGAGTTGGAACTTCTGGAGCGGTTGCGCGGCGTTGCCGCTGCCGAGGATCTCGGTCCGCGTATCGCCGTGGCTCGCTTTGACAACGTTCGCGTTGATCGTCACGCCGGCGCGTTTGTAGCAATAGGAGAGTGGTGCGGCCAGCTTCAGGTAGGTGTGGAGTTTCTCTCCCGGCTCGAAGGCGGGGGGCTGATCGTTGCCCTGGCGCGCCGATCTTTCGACATCATGGCGGACCGCCTCGAGCATGACGAGTTCACTGCCCTTGACGCCTTCAGTCTCCGGCACGTCGGAGCGGTCGCCGGCCACGACCAGCCAGCGGCCCGGCTCCAACCCGCTGAAGAGGCCGTCGACCTCCACCCAGTCATCCCCGCCGCAGATTTCCTTCGTCATCGGCTCGAGCGCCAGAGGCAGCTCCTCGCTCTGGACGTAGACCATCATGTTGCGGATGAAGGGGAATGCCTTGGCGGTCCCGTTGGTCGCTGCTGAGAGCGTGAACCATTGCACGCCTTGTTTTCCGGAGGCGTCGCGCAAGGGAATCCGCGTCGTCTGCCCCGCCACGCCATAGGCGGCTCGAGAGACTCTCGGTTGGACCTTTCCGGCGCGGGCCAGGAAGAGAGACTCCTGCTGCAGCTTGGGCAACTGGATTCGGCCCAACGGCGCCAACATGGAAGCGGTGTAGTCGAGCACCACCCATTCACCCTCTTTGATCCGCTCGTTAGGCAATTCCAGGTGTATGCTGAAGGTGTCTTCGGTGCTGCCGATATCTGTATCCGACCACTCCTCCGACGAGACCACTCCGCTTTCGGAGACGCCCGTGACCTTCGGCGGGGCGCTGCTGGCGAACAAGAGCGAGCGTTGACGAAGCGCGTAGACGCGGATCGGGATCTCTCCCGACACCTTGAGGTTTGCGATGGCCTTGTCGAGTTCATTCGCGACCATGCGTGCAAGCGTCTTGGCCGCTCGGACGCCGACATCGGAGTTGCGGTCGAACAGTGTTTCCGGCTTTTGTTCCAGTGATGCGGCGTTGCGCGGAGGGACGGACCGCGCCGTATTCAGCCGTTGGAGCACGGAGCGCATCAGCAGAGCCAGCCGGACATCATCAGGCGAGGCCGGCGCAGATCCGGGCTTGATGGCCGCCATGCGGGCCGCGAGTTCGTCCGTATGGGCGCCCACGACGCCTCCGCCGGAGAGGCCGGTATACTCCGCGATCTCGCCCGCCAGGCTGTCGATGATCTTCACACTCGCTTTCAGGGTCCGGGCAAGCAGCGACTCAGGCTGCTGCAGGGCAGCGCGGCGCAGGTCATCGATGGCGTCGAATGTGAGGTCGACCGGGACAGGCTCATTGAGGAACGTGGTTACTTCCGGATCCGGGCTCTCGCGGGATGCCTCCGCTGCAAGCCAGCCGATGAAGGCGGCAAGTTCGGTGAGGACCCGGCGCGCAACGGAGCCTGGCGCCTGCTGCCCGATTCGAATGCGGGCGAATTGTTCAGCCGTGCGACGCAGGCGCAACTGGCCCGGTGCACGTACAGTGCCGCGGTTCCAGGTCTCAAAGCGGACCAGCGTCCGGTCGAGCGCGGAGTCGGGAGCGACTTCAGTGACGCGCACGACGCCGGGCTCGAGATCCATGAGCTGAATCAGTAGCGCATCGTTCGCCTTCAAGCCCGTCGATGTCCCCCTGAGGTACAGGCGCGCTCCAGGGTCTTCGTCGGGGCCGTAGAGGATCCTTTCGATTGTTTGCGGCCGCTCCAATCGCGGGCGGATGGCATTCCACTCTTTCCGCGCCAGGAACTTCTCGTCAGTCTCAAAGGTTTGGGGCAGCTCGCCCGGTCCCGGCACGCTCTGGACTTTCGATCCCAAGGGGATTTCGACCGGTTCCGTGGCATTGGGATCGATTTCGTATGCGACGTAGACCGTGGAAGAGACGCCCGGTCTGGGCGTGTAGCCGATCAACCTCGCCAGCTCCAGGATGGAGCGACGCTCCGTCGCCGTTCGCAGGTATCCTTCATTCGCCAGCCGTTCCTGATAGAACGTCAGGATGTCGGCGACGGTCGCCCAACCATCGAGGATGGCGATGGAGGGATCGCCGGCATCGCGCGCTCCCAGTCCCTTCAATGCCGGGAAGTCGCTGGAGGAGAGGCGGGCTTTCATCGACTGGAGGAATGCGCCGTGCTCGCCCACGCGATAGGACAACTCGTCGAGGCCGGGCCGGTTGTAGATCGGCGCGGGCGTCGCAGCGGCGGTCCCCCGGCAGCATTCGCACTCACAGTGTTTATGGCATCGGCCGCTGTCGCTCATTAGCGTCCTCCCAGGACCCGGATTTCCAACTGACCATGGTCCGGGTGATTCGGATCGTTGTCCAACTGCGCGATCTCAAACGGGCCGAGCGGAAGCACGCCCCGCTCGATCTCCCCGTTGGCAGGCGTGAACTGGCGCTGGAATCTGTCCACTCGAACGCTGACGACGCCGGGGACGCTTTGAGCGGCCGCAACGATGGCGCTCAGATGGAGGTCCTCACCGAACGTCTGTTGGTCGGAATGGAAGAACCCCTTGCATCCGCCGCGCAAAGTTCGATTACTAAAGACGTCAAGCATCGCAGCCTTTACCTGGCCCCGGAGATACTCCGGCGCGATGCAAACTGTCAGCGCCAGGTCGATCGGCACATACTCGGCGGGCCCGACGGTGAGGTCGTGCCCGATGCGGCGGAAGCATTCGAGGTAATGCTGGATCTCAGCGGCGATGACGGGCGAGGCTTGGGCGAAAGCGCGCAGCGGATCGACGCCCACCTCGGCCTCGTGCCAACTTCCGGTCCAGACCAGTCGCGCGGCGGCGCGCTGCAGCTTCCGATGGCGGCCGGCGATGGCGGCGTAGTCGCTCGCGATGATCGCGCGGCGCAGAGCGGTTTCACCGTAACGAAACGCCTCAGGGGCGGTGAGCTTGGCTTCCGCCATCGGGGTGGGGCGGGTGCCGCCCGCCGCGGGCAATCGATTGGAGACGACCGTGATGTCGTTGGACAGATCGCTCTCGCGGTGGATCAGCATCGAGATTGCGCCTTCGCCTACATTGCCCGCCGGCCCGTTGCCGACGCGGTAGTGAGCGGAGAAGAGGGCTGCGGCGGGAGGACGGCGGCCGAGTTCGCCGTCGCCGAAGCGCAGGTTCGCCACGCCGTTCTCTTCCATCTCGACGACAAAGTGGCGGTCGTCCCGCGAGCTGCCGAGAAGGTCCGTCTGTGGGATCCATGCGCCGTCGCCGCCAGGCGCGGACGCCTCCAGCCAGATCGACGGCCGGGCTGCCAGCGGATCGGGCGCGAGCAACCGCACCGCCGAATGTTCGGCTCCCACGGTCTCCGCGAAGGTGAGCGGGCCACCGCTCAGTTTGGGGCGGAATCGCCCGCTCTGCGCCGAAACCTCCGACGAGTGGCCCTCACATTCGCAGCAGGGGTCCGAGGTCACAGCGGGGACCGGCCCCAACGGCTCATCCGCCGGCCGTCCGTGATCGACCAGAACCACGTTGCCCCAGGCGACGGATACGTTTTCAAGAAAGCGGCATTCCGGAGCGGCTCCCACCGCCGAGATGCAGAGATCGAATCGCAGAGCGTCCTCTTCGTGCCACTCGATCTCCAGGAGCGGAGCGCCATACAGCGCATCGAATCCGTTCTCCACCTTGGTCAAGCGGACAGCCTGACGGTGGGCGGGATTCGCGTCGTCAGGCGATCCAGTGACGGGGCCCAGCACTTCCTCGAAGATCAGAAAGCCGCCGGGCTCGATTCTGACGCCGCTCCGTGGATCGTTCCGCAGCGTCGCCTTCGTAGTGCCGGTGCGCAGGCAGCACTCGCGTCCGCCCCAGGTGTAGAAGTGAATCTCGTTGTTCGCGGCCCGCCATTGGAGTTCGCCTGCGGGGTAGAGCGGCGCATAGGCTTCATAGCTGTCCGCGGGCACGCTCTCGATCTCGTATCCGCGCAAGGCTCTCCGCTCTCCGACTGGCAGCAGATGGCGCAGTTCAGTCGTGAACAGGACTTCGGGCGCCTGAAGGTAAAGATCCTGAGCGACCTTCACGCCGACGAAGGCGCGGGCATTGCAGCCTTCGCTTAGGATGTAGTCCACCAGGCGAGCGTGGCGGCGGACGGAAGGACGGCGGCGGGACGTGTCGAGATAGGCCTCGGTAGCCACGGCGTCCTGGTAGTAGCTCAGGTAGTCGCCCACGTAGGCCAGCACTTCTACTAGCGCGATTCCCAGATCCGGAACAAGGCGCTCGCGCCAGTCCGGACAGATCAGCGCGAGCCGGTCGAGGATGACTTGGCGGAAGGATGCGTAGTCCTTCGCCTGATAGTCGATGGCCGGCTTCTCGTAGACCGGCGCTTCACAGCCGCACGGTTTAGCGCAATCGAGGTCCGACGGGCAGTGGGCCTTGAAACTGAACTCGACGGACTCATAGCGCGGGTCTATCCCCTCCAACCCGCGAAGTCGCAGGGTGTAGGTGGAGAAGTCGCCGGGATGATCCACGTGGATGAGCGCGCGGTCATCCTCGTAGGAGTATTCGCTCGGCTGAACATCGATTGAAACCACTTGCACCGCATCCTTCGCGGAACGGCCGCCTTCGACGGCGAAATGGCTCTTGTCGAGTCCCGGCGGCGCCTTGCCAAGGAAGTAGACGGAGAGCGTCGTTTGCGCGCTGTCGACTTCGACGAAGTCCAGGCCATTTAATCCGGAGTGCCTCCGGACCTCCTCCCGCCGCGTGTCCGACTGGCAACTCAGAGTATTCATATGGGCCTCACGAACTGTTCTGTCCGCGTGTCTTGCGTCCTGCGGATGGTGTATTGCAGGCTGAGCGTGAGCGTCGCATCCCGGGCGGTGACTTCGAGATCCTGCACCTCGATGACCTCACCCAGCCACTGCTGCAGCGCCGCCCTCACCGTGAACTGCAGCGCGGCTGCAAGCTCAGGACTATTGGGCAAGAAGACCAGTTGCATCAGCCCGCTGCCGAACTCCGGACGATTGACGCGTTCGCCGGGTTCAGTCATCAGGAGTTGCTCGATCATGTCGCGGATGTGATCCGCCTCGGTTGTCGACGCTGTGCGCCGCCGGTGATCGAAATGATACGGATAATCGAAATGCATCATCTCAGCCCTCCCGTTCAAATCGCGAATACGCGTGTCTGGACGAAGGTGACAATGGGCGGACCGGCAGGGATCTGGTCAGCGCTCTGGAACATGCCTGGGCCGGGACCCGGCGCAGGGGCGACCATCGCCGGGCTGCCGTTGACAAGGACCCGCGTCGTCGGCATCAGCCACTTGGCGAGGACGCAGGGTTGGGGCTTGCCCGGTGGCACGGTGAACGGGCAGCCCGTGGCGACGATCTGATCCGTGATCAGAGCCACCGGCATGGATACGTTCACCATGACTCGCGGCTGCACGGCGAGAACCTGCCCGGGAATCCCATGTGGGCATTGGATGCCGGCGCCGAAATGCAACAGAAATCCTGGCATAATCCTTCCTCCCGATTCAAATGACGACCAGCGCTCCATTGTTGACGGTCACATTCGGGCCCAGCATGGTGATCATGGCTCCCTTGCCGTTTTGAATGTAGATGCCCGTGTCATTGACGATCAGCGTCGCGCCGGTCATCGACTTGAGCATGATGCCGCCCGTCGGACCGGGCAGATCGCTGATGACGATCGCGTTCTGCCCCGCGGTCTGCAGCACGATGTTGGGCGAGACGGGGAGGCCCGCGTGCGCCAGCGTGGGCACGTCCGAAGGTAACCCATAGCGGCAGCCCGCGAAAATCGGATAGTTCGGATCTCCCTGCTCGAATTCGATCCAGACTCCGGCGCCGATCGGGGGAACAAAATAGGTTCCCATCGGAGGGCCGGTAGGACCCGCAAGCGGCACGCAGGCCTCGCACCAACTGGTCGGCACAAGGCCGAGAACGTCCGGCACCATGGCCATGATGCGGCCGCGAAGCTCGGGGTCGATGTTGTTGATCACCGTGCCGCGATACTTGCCGAAGAATTTCTTTTCCGGCGGTGCGTTCTGGCTCATGGAATCACCTTCGGCGTGTTGGAAATGAGTCCGTCGCGGGAGAGCTGAAAACTCTGCT
>WBZO01005975.1_pt1 | contig 12053 bp, 10 predicted proteins | sample 5204261 | NCBI WGS metagenome assembly WBZO01 (sample SAMN12412400, study PRJNA552823) | activated sludge metagenome | isolation source: activated sludge from anammox sidestream of wastewater treatment plant... | place: USA: North Carolina | collected 2017-09 | reverse complement strand
CAGCGTTCCAACACCACTCACCGAGACAGCGATCGTGTCACCAGCGGACAAGGGACCGACGCCTTCCGGTGTGCCTGTCAGCACAACATCGCCCGGTTCCAATGTCATCACGTGACTGATGAACGAGAGGAGTTCGGGCACCGGGAAGAGCATGGTGGCCACACCCTGTGATTGTCTCGCTTCGCCGTTCAATGCTGAGCTGACCATTGCCGTACCGAGATCGAGTTCGGTCTCGATCCAGGGGCCGAGCGGGCAGTACGTGTCGAATCCTTTCGCCCTGACCCACTGGCCGTCCTTTTTCTGGAGTACCCGATCGGATACATCATTCGCGCAGGTATACCCAAACACGTGGTCGAGGGCGGTATCGGCAGGCACGGCGGTCATGCTCTTGCCGATTACCACCGCCAGTTCGGCCTCATAGTCGGTTCTGTTGCCGGGGTTGGCGATGCGGATCGTGTCTCCCGGACCGATAATCGCCGACGTCGGTTTCATGAACAGCACCGGTTCATCCGGGATCTGGCGAGTCGGATCGTTTTCGGTGACATGGGCGCGATAGTTCAATCCGACGCAGACGACCTTCCCCGGGTCCAGGGGAGAGATCAGCGTCAAGTCGGCGAGCTGGCCGATCGTCGCACCCTTGCGCGGCGATGCGAAGGGCTGCCCCGCCATCTCCGATACAGTTTCACCTTCGATGATGACCGACTGTGATGTGCCATTCTGGTGGCGAATCCGGCCGAAACGCATGCTGATTCCCTTCCCGTGTGATCCGAACATATCGTCTTCAGCATTATCGCCGGTCAGCGTGACGACCGGGCTGGGTAGAATTGATTGAGACGAGAACCGAAATTTCGCTCTCCGTGATCGCTGATGCCCAACCTCTTTCTCGAACTCCGCAATGCCGATGATCAGGGAGGAGTGTCCCCTCCGCCTCTGACCGAGGACGAAGCACTGCTGATGATGTCCAGTGCTGATATCCGGGCGGCCAGTCTGATTCCGTGGGGTTCGAACTACTCGTTTGCGGTGGCGCTGAACTCGGCAAATGGCAGCTATCTGGCAATTTACAAACCGCGGGCGGGAGAGGCGCCGCTGCACGATTTCCGAAGCGGCACGCTCTACAAGCGTGAGGTTGCCGCATATGCGCTGAGCAAGTGGATCGGTTGGAACATCGTGCCGCCAACCATCGCCCGAGAGGGACCGCACGGTGTGGGGAGCCTGCAGATCTACGTCGAACCCGCTGAAGAGGTCGGCGACCCCGACGCATTGTGGGGAGCACGATCGCTCGTCAACGAGCGACTCGTCCTCTTCGATCATCTGACCAACAATGCTGATCGCAAACTGTCTCACTGTCTTCTGGACACCACCGGCAAGGTCTGGGGTATCGATCACGGATTGACGTTCAACGAGGAACCGAAACTGCGAACAGTGATGTGGCAGTTCATGGGTGAACCGATCTCCGCTTCGCTCACGGCCGATCTGGCCCGTTTCGCGGCGGAGCAGGAGAGCATCGACAAAGTCTTGCGACCATGGCTGACCCGGGCTGAAATTGACGCGTTTCATGCGCGGGTTGAGGCGATGCTCTCCACCGGCCGCTACCCGCAACTGAGTCCGTATCGCAACATTCCGTACGGATGGTGGTAATCGGGCCCGCTGACGCAGGTATCGACGATTGGCGCGCGAGACATCGTATTGCCTGCTGTCTAGCCAGACCGCTATACTTGGCCAGTGCAGTGACCACACTGTGTCAGTTGTGCGTGCCTTGTCGCGGAAAGGACGGATCGAAAACCGCATGCATGTAGAGATTCGAGATTCGGAATCGTTTGATCAGCTACTTCGACGCTTTACCAAGGGAATCGAGCGGTCAGGCATCATCCGTGAGCATCGGCGTGGTCTACGCTTTATCAGCGCTCAGGAAGAGAACCGCGCCAAGCGCCGCAAGGCCGAGCGTCGCCGCCGCCGCAATCAGAACTAAGCGGGCATCGCACGTTATTGATCTGCTTTTGACACGCAATCTGATCACGCAAGTGACGAAAAGTGGTAGCCGGTCGCTTTGTCGACCGGTTCTGCTTATCCGCGGTTTCGATTTGTTCGCGTACCAATCTTCGATGCAGACCAGAACGGACAAATCATGACGAAGATCGACACCTTTCAGCAGTGGTTCACGGTCACAGAGCCGGCGACCGGGGTGTTTGCCATTGCGGAACCATTTCATCCTGAGTATGTTCGGTCCTATCTCGTGACCGGTATCGAACGGGCGGTGCTGATCGACACGGGGACAGGCATCGGCGATATCCGCGCGGTCGCCGAGCATCTCACTTCGTTGCCCGTATCGGTGATCAACAGCCACGCTCATTGGGATCACGTCGGCGGGAACTGGCAGTTCAGCGACATCGCGATTCATCCGGAGGAGGCCCCCTGGCTTGATGATCCGGACGCAACCGAGAGTCTCAAACAGTCCGCAACACCCGATCAGCTGACCGGTCCGCTGCCGGCAGGCGTCGACTGGGAATCTCTGCAGATCCGGTCGAGCCAGGCTACTTCGTTCCTGACAGGTGGGGAAACGCTCGATCTCGGACAGGTCGAGCTCGAGGTCATACATTGTCCGGGGCACTCGCCGGGATTGCTGGCATTCCTCGACCGACACCGGTCAATTTTGTTGAGCACTGATGTCGTCGATCCTGGCGAACTGTATGCCTTTGGTCAGGGCGTTGATCTCCACGACTATTTCCGGACGCTGACGATGTTGGCCGAGATGTCGCCGGAACTGGAGCTTGTCCTTCCCTGTCACAGCGGGGACACACTGGACCCAGCATTGATTCCGGCGATGCGAGACGCCATGGCGGCAGTGATCGATGGCCGGCGGCCGGAAGCGACCGACGGAGAGAAGTCGATCCACCATTTCAGCGGTTTTTCGATCTTTGCCCCACTGCCTCATGATTCAGCGGACCTGACGTCATGATCGCTCGGATCGTCGCCTACATGATTGGCGGGTCAGTCGCTGTGCTGGCGATTGGAGAACTCTTTCAGGGTGGGATCATCACCTATGACACCGTTTCGACAGTTCTCATATTCGGACTGGTGCTCGGTCTGCTGAATGCCTTCCTCATGCCAATCCTGCGGGCGGTGACGTTGCCGCTGAATTGTCTGACGTTTGGACTTTTTGCTCTGGTGCTCAATGCCGGAGTATTTGCGCTGGCGACCTACCTGGTGCCGGGCATCGAGGCGGACGTCTGGGGTGTTACAGCTGGCGCTGTGCTGTCGACCGTGATCAGCGGCATTCTCTTTGCCATTCTCGATGAATGATAGATGCTGGGTCCGGCCGAATCACTGATCGAGCACTCATCACCTCCGGCGCTGATTGGTGTGCTGGCGGATACGCACATCTATGCCGAAGGCAGGCGAATACTGCCCCGTCCGGTGCTGGATCTCTTTCAACGCCTGCAGGTTGGTCTGATTTTACATTGCGGCGATATCAACGACCGGACCGTCCTCGACGAACTGGGTGAGATCGCCTCGGTCGTTGCGGTGCGCGGCAACACCGATGACCTCGACCTCCAGGAAATTCTGCCTCTGAAAACCAGGATCAGACTCGGCGTCCACGAAATTGGGCTGGTGCATGGACACGAAGGAGGACGTACAGCCCGCGAGGCGGCCTATGCGGCATTCCCCGAGTCGACGCAACTGGTGGTCTATGGCCACAGCCACCTGCCAATGATCGAGACGCGGGGCCGCACGGTCTATTTCAATCCCGGTTCGCCGACCGATCGACGCCAGGGGCCTCACTTCGGGATGGGTTTCCTGCGCTGCGACGACACCGGAGTCGAACCGCATCTCGTCCTCTTTGCGCGACCTTCGGATCTGGAGCATGTCACGCTTCCCGGTCCTCGCCACCTGTGACCGGCTCGTATACTCCGGACAATGACTCTGCCGCGCTCGGCTGAACGACTGGTGACAACGCCGTGAAAAGCAACTTCCGACTGCCCGGACCGACACCCTTGCCGCCGCAGGTAATCGAAGCGATGCAGCGCCCGATGATCTCGCATCGATCGGCGGAGTTCCGGGACTTTTATCTGGAGCTCATCGCCCGGCTCAAGCGACTGCATCGTACCGAAGCCGAGATACTTCTGTGGCCCGGCTCCGGTTCCGCTGGTTGGGAAATCGGCATTGTCAATCTGCTTGCACCAGGTGATGTGGTGGTGGCCGGTGTGACAGGCGACTTCGGTGACCGTTTTGCCCAGGTCGCCGCCATGTTCGGCTGCGATGTGCGCAGGATGGATGTTGAATGGGGCAACGCGCTCACCCCCCAGCGGCTGGAGCAGGAGTTGCAGGCGAATCGGGGTGCCAGAGCCGTGCTGTTGACGCACAACGAGACGTCCACCGCAGTGACGAATCCACTCCGTGAACTGACGGAGGTCGCTCACGCGCATGGCGCGCTGGTACTGGTTGATGCTGTCAGTTCCGCCGGTGGTATTCCGATTGATTTCGATGACTGGGGTATCGACTTCCTCTTTTCCGGAACGCAGAAAGCGTGGATGTGCCCACCGGGTGTGGTGATCGTTGTCGCTGGTCCCGGCGCCCTGGAGTGCGCCGCCCAGTCATCGACGCCCCGATTTTTCTGGGACATTCAGAGAAACCTGGATATGACCAGAAAGGGATTTACGCCCACGACGCCGCCGCTCTCTCTGCTCTTTGGCCTGGATGCAGCGACAGCCATGATCGAATCAGAGGGGCTCGATGCGTTGTTCGCCAGGCACCAGCGGCTGGGCGAAATGACGCGCTTGGGCTTGCGTCAGCTTAGAATGCGCCTGCTGGCCGATGAACGCTACGCCTCCAGCACGGTGACTGCGTTTTTCCCTCCCGAAGGAGTCGCCGCCAAAACGATCATCGATCGGCTGAAGGCTGACTTTGGTATCACGGTGGCCGGTGGACAAGCGCATCTGGCGGAAAGCATCGTGCGCATCGGCCACATGGGATGGGTGGACGACGACGACATCGAACACTGCCTGACTGCGCTGAATGATGTGCTGGAAAGCGTCTGAAACCGCACCGGCGCACATTGCTGAAGCGCTGGTCACGTTGCCGTAATCTCAGACCGCCGCGTATACTGCATAAGTTGGGCCGCTTGTCGGCGGATGGTTTCTGTCTGCCGGTTGCGAATCGACCCAGCGCATGGCGGAGCGGCTTGAAGGAAGGTTTATGGAAAACACGGACGTTGGCTCGCGATCTGGTTCGGGCGATGGCGCCTCGACCATGTCGCTCATGGAAAAGTACCTGAACGACCCCAGTCACGACTATCGCACGCTCAAGTATGGCGATGTGATGGATGGCGTGATCATGCGAGTCGATCGCGACGAAATCCTCGTCGACATTGGATCCAAGTCAGAAGGGGTTGTGCCGTCAAAAGAGTTCTCCAGCCTGACATCGGCGGAGAAGCAGGCTCTGGCGGTTGGGGACACAGTGCTGGTGTTTGTGGTTCAGCCTGAGAATCAGGAAGGACACGCAACGGTCAGCATCGACCGAGCACGCCAGGAGAAGAGCTGGCGGCGACTTCAGGAAATCTATGACGAAAATGGCGTCATCGACGCCGAAGTCGTCAACTACAACAAGGGCGGTCTGCTGGTGAACCTCGATGGCGTGCGTGGATTTGTTCCGGCTTCGCAGGTCACCGAAATCCGCGGATCGGACGAGTTGGGCAAACAGGCGGAGATGGCCAAGCTGATTGGCACGTCCCTGCCACTCAAGGTCATCGAGATCAATCGCCATCGCAATCGTCTCATCCTCTCCGAGCGCCAGGCCATGCAGGAGAAGCGTGATGAGATGAAGGATCAACTCATCAAGGAGCTCAAGGAAGGCGAAGTTCGGCGCGGACGGGTCTCCTCGATCTGCGACTTCGGCGCGTTTGTCGATATCGGTGGCGCCGACGGACTCGTGCACCTCTCCGAGCTTTCCTGGAGCCGCGTTCGGCACCCAGGTGAAATTCTCAAGATCGGCGAAGAGGTCGACGTCTACGTGCTCGGCATCAATCCGCAGGAGAAGAAGATCGCCCTGTCGATCAAACGGACCCAGGCGGAACCGTGGAGCCGGGTGGCCAATGCCTACGACGTCGGGCAACTGGTGCGCGGCACCGTGACCCAGCTGGCCAATTTCGGGGCCTTTGCCCGAATCGAAGATGGCATCGAAGGCCTGGTCCACGTTTCCGAACTGACCGACGAGCGCATCGCGCATCCGAAGCAGGTCGTCGAAGAGGGGCAGGATCTCATTCTGCGCATCATCCGCATCGATCCGGAGCGCCGCCGCATGGGACTCAGTCTGCGCCGGGCCCTGGATACGCCGGATGATGAACTCGTCGCGGCCCTGGGCGAAGGCGTGCTGGAAGAGCGCGATCGCATTGCGGCCGATATTGCCGCAGCCATCGAGCGCGAAGGCATCGAACCAGCCAGCGACGATGAAGAAGACGACGACTCCGACGACGACACCTCCGCTGACGAGGACGGTGATGGAGGAGAGTCCCCCGCCGGTGATGGCGGTGAGACCGAGTCCGCCGAGTCTGACAGCGAGTCCGCCGCCGACGCTGTCGCCAGTGAGGTCGAGGAAGCGGTCGGCTGATCACCGGACAACCAGACACTTCAGAAGAGCCGGTCACACATCGACCGGCTCTTGCTGTTGGCGGGAAATTCGGGTCCGATTTGTGCCTGAACGTTCGATCAGGTTGCATCCCTGCCAAAGGCGGGGGATGATACCGATGTCCGCCACTCGACACATCATCGTATGCTTAGAGTGGAAACACTCGGGGCTGGTCGCCCGCGTGGGGGAATCAGTCAGAGTGCCAGGAGAACCGGGGTATGGCAAATCAATTTGACAAGTTTACGGAACGAGCCCTCAAGGTTCTCACACTTGCGCAGGACGAGGCGGAGCGCTTCAATCACAATTACATTGGAACGGAACATCTCCTCCTCGGTCTCGTCCGGGAAGGGGAAGGTGTGGCCGCGCGAGTTCTGACGAATCTTGGTGTGCAGCTCCCCAAAGTTCGCTCTGCCGTCGAGTTCATCATCGGCCGGGGCGATGCGGCGGCGGTTGGCGAAATTGGACTGACTCCGCGGGCCAAGAAAGTCATCGAGCTGGCTATCGATGAGGCCAGGCGGCTGAATCACAACTACATTGGTACAGAGCATCTGCTGCTCGGGCTCGTCCGCGAAGGCGAGGGTATTGCCGCCGGTGTGCTGGAAAGCCTGGGAGTGAATCTGGAGAAGGTCCGCCAGCAGGTGATGCAGCAGGTCAACCAGAGCACCACATCTCCCCAAAGCAAATCGCAGACCAAAACGCCGTATATGGATGCCCTGGGTTTCGATCTCACCGAAGCGGCTCGCAACAACAAGCTTGGCCCGCTGGTTGGTCGGCAGATGGAGATCGACCGGGTCATGCAGATCCTCTCCCGGCGGACCAAAAACAACCCAGCTCTGATCGGCGAACCCGGCGTGGGCAAAACTGCGATTGTGGAGGGCCTGGCCCAGCGCATCGTGTCCGGCGATGTGCCGGAGCGGCTGCAGGGTAAGCGGCTCGTTTCGCTCGATATCGGCGCACTGGTCGCCGGAACGAAATACCGGGGTGAGTTCGAAGAGCGGTTGAAGAAGATTGTCGCTGAGGTGAAGGAAACCGGCAGCATCATCTTCATCGACGAGTTGCACACCCTGGTCGGCGCGGGAGCAGCGGAGGGGGCGGTCGATGCCGCCAACATCCTGAAACCGGCGCTTTCCCGGGGAGAACTGCAGACGATAGGCGCGACCACTCTCGACGAGTATCGCAAGTACATCGAACGAGATGCGGCGCTGGAGCGACGTTTCCAGCCAGTGCAGGTCGATGAACCGTCGATCGAAGAAACGATCGAAATTCTCATCGGAGTGCGACCGCTCTATGAGGAACATCACCGGTTGCAGATTTCGGACGAAGCGCTGAAAGCGGCGGCAAATCTGGCTGCCCGGTATGTGACCGATCGATTCATGCCGGACAAAGCCATCGATCTGATCGATGAAGCAGCCTCTCGGGTGCGAATGCAGCGTTCGATCGCCCCACCCAGTCTCAAGGAGGCCATGGCCGGTTTGCAGTCATTGCAGCGGGAACTTGAAGCAGCTGTCGAAAGCCAGGAGTACGAGCTGGCGGTCGAACTGCGCGACCGGGAGCGAAAGCTACGGGAGCGGATCGACAATCAGGAGCAGGAACTGCGCGACGCTGACGCCGAAGACCAGATCTATGTGACCGAGGAAGATATTGCTCAGGTCGCTTCGATGTGGACGGGAATCCCCGTGTACCGCATCGCCGGAGAGGAATCCGAGCGACTCCTGAAAATGGAGGAAGCGCTGCACGAGCGAATCATCGGCCAGGAAGAAGCAATCGAGGCTATGGCCAAAGCGGTGCGCCGGGCTCGCGCCGGTCTCAAGGATCCCAAACGACCAATCGGGACGTTCATCTTCCTCGGTCCGACCGGCGTCGGCAAAACGCTGCTGGCCAAGGTCCTCGCTGAGTTCATGTTCGGTTCGGAAGAGCACCTCATCAAAATCGACATGTCCGAGTTTATGGAACGACATGCCGTGGCCAGACTGGTCGGCGCCCCTCCGGGCTACGTGGGGTATGAGGAAGGCGGTCAGCTGACCGAAGCGGTGCGGCGTAAGTCTTACTCGGTCATCCTGCTCGATGAAATCGAGAAGGCGCACCCGGAAGCGTTCAATATGCTCCTGCAGATCATGGAGGATGGTCACCTGACCGACGCCAAGGGTCGGCGGGTTGACTTCCGTAACACGATCATCATCATGACCTCGAACGTCGGCGCTGATCAGATTTCGCGGGAAATGCGTATGGGTTTCGACTTCAAGGAGGATGCCCAGAAAGCGAGAACCCGCGATTACGACCTGATGCGGGATAAGGTGCTGGCGCAGTTGAAACAGGCGTTCAGACCCGAGTTCCTCAACCGGATCGACGCCAGCATCGTGTTCCATGCGTTGACGGCCGAACAAATCCGCAGCATCGTCGAACTCGAGTTGCAGCGAGTGCGCCGTCAACTGGCCGAACAGGACATCACGCTGGAGGTCACGATCGAGGCCATGGATCTTCTGGCCGAGCGAGGATATGACCAGACGTATGGGGCGAGACCGCTGCGGCGGATCATCCAGAATCTGATCGAGGATCCGTTGGCGGAGGGTCTCCTCGACAGCCGCTTCCATGCGAACTCGACGATACGGGTGGAAGTTGAGGACGACCTACTCAAACTCTCCGCGGTTGAAGAACTGGCGGCGGTGTCCTGATTCGATTGTGGGAACAAGAGTGATTTCGGGGCGGCATTGGCCGCCCCGGTTCGTATCCGGTGATTCTGCGTGAGCAAAAAGTCGACGATCTATGTCTGCCAGCAGTGTGGTGCGACGAGCCCTGGATATCTCGGTCGGTGTCCGGCTTGTGCCGCATGGAGTTCGATGGTCGAAACCATCGAACCGAAACCGGGGCGCGGGCTGACCCAACCTCAGCGAAGTCTCCTGCACCCCACACCCCTGGATGATGTGTCGCTGGCCGCAACTGAACGCCTGCAAAGCGGCATCGGTGAGTTCGACAGGGTCCTGGGCGGCGGAGTGGTGCCCGGTGGTGTGGCGCTGGTTGGCGGCGATCCCGGTATCGGCAAATCGACGCTGGTGTTGCAGGTAGCCGCCAGCGTGGCCAGGCAGGGAACGAAGGTTCTCTACGCAACAGGCGAGGAGTCCATCCAGCAGATTCGCATGCGCGCGGACAGACTCGGGCTGACCACCGGCGCGATCTCGGTGCTGGCCGATCCCGATCTCGAGCATGTGCTGGGCGTCGCTGAAGCAATGGGGCCCGGATTACTGATCGTCGATTCGATCCAGACTGCTACCCTGCCCGAACTGGAGTCTGCGGCGGGCAGCGTGGGACAGGTACGCGAAGGGGCCGCGCGCGTTATTCGCTGGGCCAAGCAGCAGCACATCCCGGCCCTGATCATCGGTCATGTAACCAAAGAAGGAACGATCGCCGGTCCGCGCGTTCTGGAGCATATGGTCGACACCGTGCTCTATCTGGAAGGGGAACGGGTTCAGCAGTTTCGGATTCTGCGGGCTGTCAAGAACCGATTCGGTTCAACAGATGAGGTCGGTGTTTTCGAAATGACGGGCGGCGGTTTGCATGAGATCGCCAATCCTTCACAGAGCTTTCTGCAGCAGCGAGTTCTGAACGCATCAGGATCGGTAGTGACGGTGACCATCGAAGGGAGTCGCCCGATCCTGGTGGAAATGCAGGCGCTGACGTCACCCACGGTGTACGGTTTGCCCAAACGGAGCGCAAATGGACTCGACACGAGCCGTCTGCAACTGCTGGTGGCCGTTCTGCAGAAACGACTCGGTTTAAATTTGGGTACGCAGGACATCTTCGCCAACGTGGTTGGCGGGCTGCGTATCACTGAACCGGGTTCGGATCTGGCCGCTGCTCTGGCGATTGTCTCGTCGTTTCGAGACCTCGAGATCGATCCTTCGACCATTGTGGTGGGCGAACTTGGTCTATCCGGGGAGATTCGGTCGGTTGGTCAACTGGAACGGCGACTGCTGGAAGCGGAGCGACTCGGATTTGCCAGAGCCATCGTCCCGGTTCATGGTTCCGTCGAACGAAAACGGAGCGCAACGATCGAAACGATTCGCGTCGGCACAGTAATCGAAGCTGTGCGCGCAACCTTCAAGAGTTCATCCTGACGATCGTTACTCATTCATCTGCGATTGCGCCGCCATCGCCAGAATCAGGTCAGTCAATCGGGCTGCCGCTTCCGGTACAGCCGCCTGTCGCGCATTGCTGCTCATTGTCTCCAGTTCCCCGGGAGTCTCGATCAAACGGCGAACCTCGGCCAGCAACCGCTCGGGCGTCGCCTCTGATTGGTCAATGACCACGGCGCCGCCGATGCGACCGAGCACAGCCGCATTGCGTTGTTGTTCATTGCCGCCGCTGCCCGGCAAAGGGATCAGAATCGATGGTTTGCCCAGCGCCGCCAGTTCCGAGACCATTCCCGCGCCCGAGCGAGACAGGATCAGCGATGCGGCGGCGTAGATATCCGTCATCTCGTCGCGAACATATTCAGTGACCCGGTAGCGTTGCTGTCTCTCGGGTGAAAGCGCTTCTCTCAATGTGCTGAGCCGGGCAAAGTCGTGGCTGAACGACTCGGGACCAGTCTGATGAATGACCTGCGTGACATCGAGTAGCTGGGAGAGCACGGCTTCGATGCGGACGTTGAGCGGAGAAGACCCGCGGGCGCCGCCGGTGACAAAGAGGAGCGGCAGATCTGGATCGAGGTCAAATCGGTGAAACGCCCGTAACCGATCGCCGGTCAAGAGGGAGGGGCGCACCGGATTGCCAGTGACAGTCAGGCGATCACCGGTCACCGGGCAGCGCTCGACGGTGTCGGCGAAAGAGAGCGCCATCAATCGCGAGAATCGACAGTTGATCTGATTGGCCAATCCGAGCGTGGCCGTTTGTTCGTGTGTGATTGCCGGCGATATTCGCCACGCTGCCACAACGGTGGGGACGCTGACGAATCCCCCCGTGCTGAAAACGACGTCCGGTCTGATCCTGCGCAGGATCATTCTGGCCTGAATGGTGCCGGCCGGCACCCGAAAACTGTCCGGTATCGTCGAAAGGCTTTTGTATCGTCTGAATTTGCCGGTCTGGATGATCGAGTAGTCGATCCCGCGTGACGCGGCCTCCTCCCGCTCCAGACCGGTTTCACTGCCGATCCAGTGGAGTGCCGCTTCCTGGCCTCGCCGGTTGAGCTCTTCGATCACCGCAACCGCGGGCAGCACATGACCGCCGGTGCCACCGCCCGCAATGACGATTCGGGGGACTCTGGAAAACTCGGGCACCGGTGAACCTCTCGAAAGTTGTTGCACATCTGCGGCGGGATGCGATTCACTTTTGCACGCCCGTCACCAACGATTGAGTATAGTCCTCGCAACAGGGACCCTTTGCCCCGCCAGCGACGATTGCGTGAACGTCGTAACTGCCGTGTTCGAGACCAGGGAATG
>WBZO01005973.1_pt1 | contig 12055 bp, 9 predicted proteins | sample 5204261 | NCBI WGS metagenome assembly WBZO01 (sample SAMN12412400, study PRJNA552823) | activated sludge metagenome | isolation source: activated sludge from anammox sidestream of wastewater treatment plant... | place: USA: North Carolina | collected 2017-09 | reverse complement strand
CGCCGCGAGCTCCTCGCGCGAGAGCGCATCGAGCGCCTCGGGGTTGGCGAGGCGGAGCGCGCCGGTGGTGAGCGTGCCGGTCTTGTCGAAGAACACCTTCCGGACCGCGGCGGCGCGATCGAGGAATGCGGGGCTGCGGACGAACAGGCCCGCGCGGCGGAGGCCGGCCTGCGCGAGCTCGTAGGCGAGCGGCGTCGCGATGCCGAACGCGCACGGGCAGGTGACGATGAGGACCGCGGTGACCACGTCGAGCGCGCGGAACGCGTCGCCGGTGGCGGCGAACCATCCGCCGAACGCGATCGCGGCGAGGGCGAGGACCGCCACGACGTAGACGCGCGTGAGGCGCTGCCAGAACGGCGTCGCGCGCGCGGCGTCGTTCTCGCGCTGCCGCGTGGTGCGGAGGAGCGACGCGAGCGCCGAGGTCGAGAACGGCGCCTCCGCGGTGACGACCACCGAGCTCTCGCCGCACGAGAACGCGCCCGCGGGGACCGTGTCGCCCGCGGCGAAGCGCTTCGGCCGGCTCTCGCCGCTGATCCAGTCGAGGGAGAAGCTGGCGTCCGTGCTCGTGGTCGCGTCGACCGGGACGAGGTCTCCGCGCGCGACGAGCAGGCGGTCGCCGGTCTTCACGTCGACGCAGCGAGCGAGCTCGACCGAGCCGTCCTCGCCGATGCGGCGGGTGAAGAGGTGCTCGGCGCCGGAGCTGGCAAGGATCGACGCGCGGTTCTTCGCGACGACGCGCTCCTGGAGGAAGCGCCCGACGAGCATCAGGGCGACGAACACGTCGATGGTGTCGAAGAACGACGTCGCGCCGCCCCGGACGAAGTAGGCGTGGGCGCTCGACGCGTAGGCGAGCGCGATGCCGAGCGCGATCGGCAGATCGAGGTGCAGGGCCTTCTGCTTCAGCGCCTGCCACGCCGACCGGAAGAAGACCGGGGCGCCCACGAGCACGCTGATCGTCGACAGGCCGAACGAGAGCTTCTGGAAGAGCTCGTAGATCGGGCCGCTCGCGAGGCCGGCGTAGAACGCGATGCCGAAGATCATCGTGTTCATCGCGATCGCGATGCAGACGCCCATGCGCCAGACGAGATCGCCCTGGCTCGTGGCCTTGCGCTCGGTGGGCGGGCCGAAGCGGTAGCCGAGCCGCTCGACCGTCGAGACGAACGCGCGAAGGTCGAACGACGGCTCCACCGTGAGGTCGACGCGGCCGACCGCCGGATTCACGACGATCGAGAGGCCGCCCGGCTGCCGGCGGAACACCTCCTCGGAGAGCCAGACGCAGGCGGAGCAGTGGATGCCCTGCATGTCGAGCTCGACGCGCGTGAGCGACGACTTCTCGCCGAGCGCGTTCGCGATCGGCTCGAGCCACTTGCGGTCCGCGTGCGCGTCGGCGACGTCGCCGGCAGCGATCGCGGGGAGGCCCTCGGTGCCGCGCAGGTCGTAGTACTGCTCGAGACCCTTCTCGTGCAGGAACGTGTAGACCGCCTCGCATCCGGGGCAGCAGAAGGTCCCCGTGCTCACGCTCCCGCAGTGGAGGCAGTTGGCTTGGCTCGGGAGCGTTGCGGCTGCGGTCACGGCGCCGCGCGTTATCGCAACGAGCGTTCCACGCAGATCCCTCGCAAAAGCGGCGCTCGCGCTTTTTTTGCGGACGCGCCTTCTTCGCGGCCACGCAAGCCTTGCAGGAGCACGCGCGGAACATCGCTTGCTGCGCGTGGGGGCGTGGAGAAGCTCTCGGACGCAGCGTCGCCGGAGCTCGGACTGACGGAAGAGGAAGCGCTCCGCCGGCTCGAGCGCGACGGGCCCAACGAGCCCGTGACGAAGAAGGCGCGATCGCTGCCCGTCGAGCTCTTGCGGAGGTTCACGAATCCCCTCGTCGCGATCCTGATCCTCGCCAGCATCGCCTCGGCCGCCCTGCGCGACTTCTCGAACGCCGCGGTCATCCTCTCGATCGTCGCGCTGAGCATCGCGATCGAGCTGGTGCAGACGCACCGTGCGGATCGATCGGCGCGCGGGCTCGCCGCGCAGGTCGCGCCGACGGCGACGGTGCTGCGCGACGGGCGCTGGTCCGAGCAGCCGCGGCGGGGCCTCGTCGTCGGGGACGTCGTGCGCCTGGTCGCGGGCGACATGGTGCCCGCCGACGGCCGTCTGCTCGAAGCGCGGGATCTCCACGTGAGCGAAGCGGCCCTCACGGGCGAGTCCCTGCCGGTCGAGAAGGCGGCGGGCGCCTCCGTGTTCATGGGGTCCTCGGTGGTCAGCGGCACCGCGACGGCGACCGTCTCCGCCACCGGCGCACGCACGGAGTTCGGCGACATCGCGCGCGAGCTCGGAAGGCGCGCGGGCCCCACCGAGTTCGAGCGAGGGATCGCCCGGTTCGGGAGCTTCATCGGCAAGACGGTCATGTTCCTCGTGCTCTTCGTCTTCGCGGCGGCGGCGGCCCTCCGTCGTGATGCGCTCGAGTCGCTCCTGTTCGCCGTCGCGCTGGCCGTCGGCCTCACGCCCGAGTTCTTGCCGATGATCTCCACCGTCACGCTCACGCGCGGCGCGGTGCGGATGGCGCGCGCGAAGGTCATCGTGAAGAACCTCGCCGCGATCCAGAACTTCGGCAGCATCGACGTCCTCTGCAGCGACAAGACCGGGACGCTCACCACCGGCGACATGACGCTGGAGGTGCACGTCGACCCGTTCGGCAAGGAGTCCGAGCGGCCGCTCCTCCTCGCGTACGTGAACAGCTACTTCGAGAGCGGCATCGAGAACCCGCTCGACCAGGCGGTGCTCGAGAAGGGGAAGCTCGACCCGCTCGACTCGGCGGTGCTCCGCCACGACCACCCGGACATCCAGGGCTTCCGCAAGGTCGACGAGGTGCCGTTCGACTTCGAGCGCAGGCGCGTGAGCGTCGTCGCCGCGCGCGACGGGGAGTTCCTCCTCGTGACCAAGGGCGCGGCCGAGCACGTCCTCGACGTGTGCTCGGAGTACGAGGCGGACGACCGCGTGTCCCCGCTCGACGAGGACGCGCGCGGGCGGTGCCGGCGGACCGTCGAAGACCTCTCGCGGCGCGGGCTCCGCGTGCTCGGTGTCGCCTCGCGCGCGCTCGAGCGGCGCGCGGCGTACGGCAAGGAGGACGAGCGCGACCTCGTCCTTGCGGGCTTCGTCGCGTTCGTCGACTCGCCTCGCGAGGACGCGAAGGAGGTGCTCTCCGAGCTGCGTCGCGAGGGGATCCACGTGAAGGTGCTCACGGGCGACAGCGAGCTCGTCGCGAAGCACGTGTGCGACCGCGTGGGGATCCCCACGAAGCGACTGCTCACGGGCCGAGAGATCGATCAGATGAGCGACCCCGCGCTCGCGCACGTCGCGCAGCGCGTGCACGTCTTCGCGCGGGTGACGCCGGCCCACAAGAGCCGGATCCTCCGCGCGCTCAGGTCGCGTGGGCACGTCGTCGGCTTCCTCGGCGACGGGATCAACGACGCGCCGTCGCTGCACGCGGCCGACGTCGGCATCTCGGTCTCCAACGCGACGGACGTCGCGAAGGACGCCGCGTCGATCATCCTCCTCGAGCCCGGCCTCCGCGTGCTGCTCGACGGCGTGCTCGAGGGACGTCGCGCGTTCGGCAACGTCATGAAGTACCTCCTCATGGGGACGAGCTCGAACTTCGGCAACATGTTCAGCATGGCGGGCGCGTCGGTGTTCCTTCCGTTCTTGCCGATGCTGCCGAAGCAGATCCTCCTCAACAGCTTCCTCTACGACCTCGCCCAGATCACGATCCCCTACGACAACGTCGACGCCCGCTTCATGCGCAAGCCGCGCCGGTGGGACATCGATCTCATCCGGCGCTTCATGATCTGGATCGGCCCGATCAGCTCGCTCTACGACTTCCTCACGTTCGCGATCCTGCTCCACGTCTTCCACGCCGCCCCACCGGAGTTCCGCACCGGGTGGTTCGTCGAGTCGCTCGCCACCCAGACCCTCGTCATCTTCGTGATCCGCACGGGCCTCTCCCCGCTGAAGAGCCGGCCGAGCCGCGCCCTCACGGCGACGACGCTCGCCATCGTGGCCATCGGCATCCTCTTGCCGTTCACGCCGGTCGCGTCATGGCTCGGGTTCGTTCCGCTCGAGCCGGCGTATTTCCTCTTCCTCGCGCCGGCGACGCTCACGTATCTCCTCCTCGTCGAGATCGCGAAGCGCCGCCTTCTCCGCCGGGCGCTCTGACGCGCCGGATCTGCGTGAGGACGCAAGACCTGCGCGCCGGGGGGCTGGCAAGGTCGTTGCGTATCCGCCTCGCATGCCCCGCTTCCCACTGCAGTACGAGGTCGTCGTCGACAAGGGCTCCGCATCGCCGCTCGAGATCCACGCGGCACACCGGCCGCGGCTCGTCGCGGGCCCGCCGCCGGACTTCGGAGGGTCGGACGTGTGGTGGAGTCCCGAGCACCTGCTCGTGTCGGCGACCGCGAGCTGCTACGCGACGACGTTCTTCGCCCTGGCGGAGCGCGCAGGACTGCGCGTCGGCGGCTATCGCTGCGTGGCCGAGGGCACGCTCGATCGCGGGCCCGACGGCGTGTCCTTCACCGGGATCCGCCTCGCCCTCACGCTGCGCGTCGTCGCCGACGACGTCGAGCGGGCGCGCAAGCTCGCCATCGACACGAAGGAGCGCTGCTTCGTCGCGAAGAGCCTGAAGTGCCCGGTGCAGGTGTCGGTGGAAGTATCCGCTTCCTAAAGTGGCATGAGACATGCTGCTTTGGTCCCACCTTGCGCAAGAACCTGGTGGGTGTGTTCGCGATGGTCGCCGTCGCGAGCCTGGCCGCGTGCCCCGGCTCGGACGAAGAAGGCGGAGGTGCGTCGTCGAGCAGCGGCGGCTCGTCGGGCACGTCCGCGTCGGGGCCTCCGAGGTGGATGAACGTGCCGGGCGATCGCCTCGGGCCGCTCCCGCAGCCCGGGAGCGCGACGACGACGCGGTTCACGACGAGCGAGACCTGCGCCCAGTGCCATCTCGCCGGAGAGGGCGCCGCGGTGCGCGACGCGAAGGGGCGCGACGTCTCGCCCGTCGGGACGTGGCGCACGTCGGCGATGGCGCTCGCGGCGCGCGATCCGTACTACCTCGCGGCGTTCGCCGACGAGCTCGCGTTCCGGCCCAATCTCGCGAGCACCGTGGAGCAGACGTGCACGCGCTGCCACGCGCCGGCAGCGTCCCTCGAGCTCGAGGTCGAGGGCAAGACACCGACCTTCGCGATGCTCACGACGGGGGCCGATACCTCCAACGCGGCGCACCTCGGGCGCGAGGGCGTGGCGTGCTCGATGTGCCACCAGATCGACGCCGAGGGGCTCGGGACGTACGCGTCGTTCACCGGTCAGTTCAAGGTGCTCGAGCAGCGCCGCATCTACGGCCCGTACCAGGATCCGCTGACCGATCCGATGCGTACGCTCATCAACTACGTACCGATGTATGGTGCACATATCCAGCAGAGCTCGCTCTGCGCGACGTGCCATACGGTCATCACGAAGCCACGCGACTCGCGCGGTTACGTCGGCCCCGACTTCCCCGAGCAGGTTCCGTTCCTCGAGTGGCTCGCCTCGTCGTACGCCGACGGCGGGACGAAGGCGGCCACCTGTCAGGACTGTCACATGCAGGCGGCGGACGACGACGGCGCGACGCTGGAGGTCGCCATCGCGCGGAACCCCGCCGGGCTCAAGCCGCGCAAGCCCTTCTGGCGTCACGGCTTCGAGGGCGCGAACGTGCAGCTCTCGCGGTTCGGTGCCTCCGACCCCGCGTGGTTCGGCGTGCCGCTCACCAAGGAGGATCACGAGCGTCAGTCGAAGGCGAACGAGGGGATGCTCGCGCGCGCGGCGAAGCTCGAGGTCTCGGCGACGCCCGGCGAGGTCGCCGTCAAGATCACGAACGAGTCGGGGCACAAGCTGCCGACGGGCTATCCGTCGCGGCGCCTCATCGTGCACCTGAAGGTCACCGCGCCGGACGGCAAGGTGGTGTGGGAGTCGGGCCGCGTCGACGAGTTCGGCCGCCTGGCGAAGGAGCCGGCGACGTTCTTCCCGCACTTCGACGTGGTGACGAAGCAGGAGGACGTGCAGATCTACGAGTCGTTCCCGATCGACGCGCAGGGCAAGCCTGCGCATCGGCCGCTCGACTCGCTGAAGTACGGCAAGGACAACCGTCTCGTCCCGAGCGGGTTCAACAAGAAGAACAGCTTCTCGGCGTACACCGGCTCGGTCGGCGTCGATCAGGATCCCGACTGGGGATCGACCGACACGGTGAAGTACAAGGTCGGCAACGTGCCTGCCGGCTCCGAAGTGAGCGTCGAGCTCCTCTTCCAGGTCGTCCGTCCCTCGGACATCGAGGTCTATGTCGACAAGCCGACGCCGGCGGCGCGCCGCCTGTTCGACTTCGCGAAGGCGGCGCCGCCGATCCCGCTCGTCATCGCGTCGGCGGCGACGAAGACGCCGTAGGCCGTCAGGCCGTCAGGCCGCCGGGGCGCGTGCGACCGAGCGGCAGCACTCGGGGACCTGCGCGCGGACGAGCGCGATCGCCGTCTGCACCTTCACGAGGAAGTCGTGGTTGCTCGGCACGACGACCCGGCCGGGATGGCCCGCCCACGCCCGCGCGATCCGCTCGTCGATCGCGGCGGCCTCGCGCGCGTCCTCGATGCGGAGCGGATTGCGGCGGTTGTAGCCCTGGTCGGCCGGCGGCGTCCGCAGGTGGATGACGGCCGCGTAGCGCGCGAGCTCGTCGGCGTGCGTCGTCCCCGTCTCGACCCAGAAGCTGTCGTCGTCCTCGGGCCAGTAGGCGACGCCGTCCACCGTGCCGCGATCGCAGAGGATGACCGCCGCGCGCTGCGATTCGATCGCCGAGCGTTCGAGCTCGCGCTGGACGTGGAAGATCGCGCGCTGCGCCGCCCGCCGGTAGGGGAGCGCCTTCTCGCGCGGGAACCCGCCGCCGAAGACGATGCTCGCCGCCTCGGGCAGGACGAGCACGTGCTCGCACAGCTCGCGCCGGATCGTCTCGAGGACCGCGGTCTTCCCTGCGCCGGGGCCGCCGGTGAGCGCCACGAGGCGTGGGACGTGGGAAGGCTTCGTGCAGTCGCACATGATCGGGCTCCCAAAGCGCGCGAGCGCAGGACGGCCCCCCTTCGGGCAGAGACCCGAGACGAAATCGAAAGGATGTAGAGTGCAGGCGTCGTCGGTCAGGCGCCGACGATGCGCTCGGCGGCGCGCACGACGAGGACCGCACGATCGGCGTGGTTGACGATCTTCGCGGCGGTCGTTCCGAGCACCTTGTCGAGCGTGTCGTAGCCGTGAGAGCCGATGACGATCATGTCGACGTCGTCCTCGGTCGCCGCGCGGCAGATGGCCTGCCACGGCGTCCCGACGGCGACGTGGAGGCGCTCGACGAGGTCCGTCGGGACGTCACGCGCCGCTTCCTCGATCGCCGTCTGGGCGCGCTTCTCGAGGATCTTGGTCACCTCGTCGGGGTGCATCAGGTAGGCCTCCGGCGGGAGCTCCGTCGGAAGGCTGACCGCGCGGAAGAGAACGAGCTTGGCGCGCGTGCGCCGTGCGAGCTCGGTCGCGGCCGCGAGGACCGCCTTCTGGCGCGGGGAGCCGTCGACTCCGACGAGGATCTTCTTCATGATGTCCACCCATCGAGCAAGGCGCAGGCCATGCGGCAAGCGCGTCGTTGACGGATCGACCGTAGCGCGGGCGCGCACGCGATGCACCAGCACGCAAACGTTGCAGCCGGAGCGGGGGCCGAATTCTTCGGGACCTGGGCCTCGGCGGCGCGTGGCGCGTGCCTTGCTGGGCTCGACCGTCCATGGCCCCGACCATCCGGCTCCCGCTCCGGCTGCGCACCCTGGTCCACGAGCGCGGGCCCGACGACGTCCGGCCGTCGGTGCGCTGTCCCCGGCAGGGCCGATCGATCGACGCGCTGCGCTGCACCGGCTGCGCGCGGATGCGGGCCATCGAGTGGGATCCGAAGACGGGCGGGACCATCGAGTGCCAGGTCGAGCCGGAGGCGAATGGAGCCGCCACGCGCCCGGCGGACAAGAAGGCCGACCTCGCGGAGGCCGCGGTCCGCAAGACGCTCGAGGAGGTCATGGCCCCGGTCACCGTCTGCGTCGCCTCGACGGCGACGGTGCGCAAGGTGCGGTCGCTCCTGCTCGCGCGCGACCTGCAGTCGGTCCCGGTCGTCGATGCCCAGCTGAGGCTCGTCGGCGTCGTCTCGCGTGGAGACCTCCTCACGGCGTCGCTCGAGGCCCGGGTCGAGCAGGTGACGCCGGCGAAGATCCACACCCTCCCGGAGCATGCGCCGATCGCCTATGCGATCGCGATGATGGCGTTCGAGCGGATCCAGGCGGTGCCGGTCGTCACCGAGGACGGCGAGCTCGTGGGGATGTGGGACGCCACGGACGCCCTTCGCTGGACCGCGGAGCGCATGGGATACGTCGCTCCGCCGACCGGCGGACCGGATCAGTAGCGGTCGAAGGCCGCCGGATGACGCGTCGGCCGCTCGACGAACGCGCGGACGAAGTCGAGCGCCGATACCATCCCGACCGCAACGCCGCGCTCGTCGACGACGACGAGGTGATGGACGTCCGCGTCTGCCAGGGCCCGGGCACCGTCCTCGATGGTTGCGCTGTCGCGCACCGTTTTCGCGGGCGACGACATCTTGATCTCCTCGCCCTCGGTCGTCACGTCCCGCAGCGAGACGACGCCGACGGGCCGATGATCCTCGTCGAGCACCGGCACGGCGGTGACGCCGAAGCGGAGGATCTGGGACCGGACGAGCGTGAGGCGGTCGCCGTCACGGACGTAGAGCAGCTTCGGGTTCATGATCTCGGCGACGGTGCTCATGACGCGGGAGCGAGCAACGCCCGGGCCAGCGCTCCGGCTCCCTCCCGGTGGATGGCACATCGGGTGCAATGCGGGGCGAAGATGGGGCCCTCGAAGTGATCCCTTTGGACTATGCTCCGCCGGTGGAAAAACGCGTCGACGAGCTGAAGCGATACGTGCGCTTCTCGCCCGATGACGCCCGCCTGCTCGCACGTTTCCGCGATCGCGCCGCCCCTCATCTCGGCCGGATCGCCCAGGAGTTCTACGAGCGGACCCGCGAGCACGAGGACGCGCACGCCGTGCTCGCCAGCGAGGAGCAGATCCTGCGCCTCCAGGGCTCGATGGCGCGGTGGCTCGACGGGCTCTTCGGCGGCGCCTACGACGAGGCCTTCTTCGCGCAGACGGAGCAGATCGGGCGGGTCCACGTCAAGGTCGGCCTGCCGCAGCGGTACATGCTCACCGCGATGGCCGTCATCCGCTCCTCGCTGATCGACATCATCGACGCGCACGGCGGCGCCGATGCGAAGGCGACGCGGGACGCGCTCTCGCGCCTGCTCGACATCGAGCTGGCGGTGATGCTCGAGAGCTACCGCGAAGACTCGGTGAAGCGCCTGGCGCGCGCGGCGGAGATCGAGCACGAGGCGCTCTCGCAGCGTGCGGCGCGAACCGAGCACCGGTACGTCAACGCCGTCGAGCTCGCGCACTTGCTCGTCGTGGGGCTCGACGGGTCGGGCCACATCCTGCTCTTCAACCGCGAAGCGGAGCGCGTGACCGGCTGGGCGCGCGACGAGGTGATCGGGCGCCCGTTCGGCAGCACGCTCGTGCCCGATGGGGTCGAGGTGAAGCTCGATGCCGACGCCACGGTGGACGCGCCCCTCGTGAACCGCGCCGGGCGCACGCGCGAGATCCGCTGGCAGATCGCGCGTGCTCCCGCGGGGGCCGACGACGACGTCGTCACCTTCGCCATCGGCCGCGACACGACGGAGGAGCAGGTCGAGCGCGAGAGGTCGCAGCAGCAGGAGCGGCTCGCGGCGGTGGGCACGCTGGCCGCAGGCCTCGCGCACGAGATCCGCAATCCCCTGAACGGCGCGCAGCTCCACGTCTCGTTCCTCGAGCGGACGCTCGCGAGGTCGGGCGACCCGGAGGCGATCGAGGCGGTGAGCGTCGTGGGCGACGAGATCCAGCGGCTCGCGCGCCTCGTCACCGACTTCCTCGAGTTCGCGCGGCCGCGCCCCCTGCAGCGCGCGCCGACGAGCGCCCGCGCGCTCTGCCACCGTGCCATCCAGCTCGTGTCGGCCAGCGCCGACGCGGGCAAGGTCGAGGTCACGGCGGACCTGCCGTCACGCGACCTCGTCTTCGAAGCCGATCCGCAGCGGCTCGAGCAGGTCGTCCTCAACCTCCTCCAGAACGCGATCGAGGCCCTCGCCCCGCACGGCGGGCACGTGGTGGTGCGCGCCCGCCGCGAGCCGCGGCACGTCTGGATCGAGGTGGAGGACGACGGCCCGGGCCTTCCGGCGGACGATCCCCCCGTTTTCGATGCGTTCTTCTCGACCAAGGCCAACGGTACGGGCCTCGGTCTGGCGATCGTGCATCGCATCGTGACCGACCATGGCGGTACGATCGATGTGGATAGCCGCCCCGGGCGGACTCGATTTCGAGTAAGAATCCCGCTCACGAGGCAAGGAACGGACGCATGAGCAAGGCACGCATCCTCGTCGTGGACGACGAGGCATCCGCCCGGAGCGGGCTCGAGAAGCTACTCAAGCAGTCGGGCTACGACGTGTCGACGGCCGGGGACGGCGTCGCCGCGCTCGAGGTGGCGGCGGAGCGTGCGCCCGATGTCGTGGTGACCGATCTCAAGATGCCGAACATGGACGGCATGACGCTGCTCTCGAAGCTGCGCGAGCAGGACTCGGAGCTGCCGGTCATCGTCACGACCGCGTTCGGCGACGTGAACGCCGCGGTCGACGCGATGCGGAAGGGGGCCGCGGACTTCATCACGAAGCCGATCGACTTCGACGTGCTGTCGCTCGCGATCGAGCGCTCGCTCGAGCAGCGCGCGATCCGCGTCGAGTCGGAGAACCTCAAGCGTCAGATCCGCGAGCGTGACGGCGAGGGGCTGCAAGGCCTGCTCGGCACGAGCCCGGTCATGCAGAAGGTCTATCGGGTCGCGCGGCAGGTCGCCGGCTCGAAGGCCACGGTGCTCATCACCGGCGAGAGCGGCACGGGCAAGGGCGAGCTCGCCAAGGCGATCCACGCGCTCAGCCCGCGCGCGAAGATGCCGTTCGTGTCGCTGCACTGCGCGGCGATCCCCGAGACGCTGCTCGAGGCCGAGCTCTTCGGCCACGAGAAGGGCGCGTTCACGGGCGCGGACAAGCGGCGCGTCGGCCGCTTCGAGCAGGCCATCGGCGGCACGCTCTTCCTCGACGAGGTCGGGGACATCCCGCCGCTCATGCAGGTGAAGTTGCTCCGCGTCCTGCAGGAGAAGATGATCGAGCGCATCGGCAGCGGGCAGTCGGTCCCGGTCGACGTGCGCGTGCTGGCGGCGACGAACAAGGATCTCGCGACCGAGGTGCGGGAGGGTCGCTTCCGCGAGGACCTCTATTACCGGCTCAACGTCGTGGCGATCGAGATGCCGCCGCTGCGCCTCCGCGCCGGCGACACCATCGTGCTCGCCGAGCACTTCCTCCACAAGTTCGCGCGCGAGAACCACAAGAACATCGACGCGTTCACCGACGCGGCGCGCACGAAGATCCTCGGGCACCGCTGGCCAGGCAACGTGCGCGAGCTGGAGAACGCGATCGAGCGCGCGGTCGTCATGAGCGACGGCCCCAAGCTCGATGCCGACGATCTGCCGTTCGACGCGGCGCAGCCGATCCAGGGCCCCGTGCGCATCCCGGGCTCGACGATGGCGGAGATCGAGCGCTACGCCATCCTCTCGACGCTCGAGGCGACGGAGGGCTCGACGACGCGCGCCGCCGAGATCCTCGACATCAGCGTGCGCACCATCCAGTACCGGCTGGCCGAGTACGGGATGACGTCGAAGGACCTCCGGAAGTAGACCGCTCGAGGACGGGAGCTCCCGGGAGCTCGCCGCCGGTGGGCGCGGGGTCCATGGCGGAGCGCGCCTTCCGCGTGCGAAGCACGCGGGCGCCGGAGGCGAGCGCGCGGGCAGCTGGAGAGCGAAGGAGGGAGGGGGGACCCATTCGCGGAGCGAGTCGGCGATTGC
>WBZO01004691.1_pt2 | contig 12055 bp, 8 predicted proteins | sample 5204261 | NCBI WGS metagenome assembly WBZO01 (sample SAMN12412400, study PRJNA552823) | activated sludge metagenome | isolation source: activated sludge from anammox sidestream of wastewater treatment plant... | place: USA: North Carolina | collected 2017-09 | reverse complement strand
CGGTGGTCTTTTCGAAACAATTCTCGGTCCGGAAGACGTCATCATCAGCGACGCGCTCAACCATGCCTCGATTATCGACGGCGTCCGCCTGGCCAAAGCGCAGCGGAAGGTCTACCAGCACGTCGATATGGCCGACCTGAGAGTCAAGCTGGAGGAGTCGAAATCGCATCGCTTTCGGTTGATCGTCACCGACGGCGCCTTCAGCATGCATGGAGACCTGGCGCCGCTCGATCAGCTCTGCGATCTGGCCGACGAGTACGAGGCTATCGTCGTGGTCGACGATTCCCACGCCACCGGATTCATGGGAGAAAACGGCAAAGGCACCCCCGAACACTTCGGTGTCATGGACCGGGTCGATGTGATCACCAGCACTCTGGGCAAAGCCCTGGGGGGCGCGGCAGGGGGGTTCACCAGCGGCCGTCAGGAAATCATCGACATGCTCCGGCAGCGCTCACGCCCTTACCTCTTTTCCAATGCCCTGCCGCCCCCCATCGCCACAGCCACCATGACCGCTCTCGATATCGTGGAGAACCGGCCCGAACTGCGACAGCGCCTGAAAGAGAACACCGCCCACTTCCGGGAGCAGATCCAGGCGCGCGGCTTCACGATCCTGCCCAGCGTCCACCCGATTGTGCCGATTGTGCTCGGCGACGAAAAGCGCACCGTCGAAATGGCCCGCCAGATGAACGAGCGGGGTTTCTTCGTGGTCGGTTTCAGCTATCCCGTCGTGCCGAAGGGACAAGCTCGCGTGCGCGTCCAGATCTCCGCCGCCCACACCCGCGAACAGATCGATGCGGTTATTGACGCGTTCGCCGAAGTCGGCAAGTCACTCGGGGCGATCGACTAAGCATCCCTCACCCCCCTACCCCTCTCTTGGAGTCGAGAGAGGGGTAGGGGGGAAGGCCAATCATCGAGTTAGCTCCGATCACGACCAGGAAACGCACATGCCTGAACTCGAAAACTTCACCGGCAGAACAGCACTCGTCACCGGCTCAGGGCAGGGGATGGGCAGAGCCATTGCCGCCGCACTCGCCATGCGCGGCGCGAACGTCGTCATCGATGACGTCGACGCTTCACATGCCACCGCCACCGCTCACGATCTGTCAGACCGCTTTGGTGTCGAAACACTGGCCATCACCGCCAGCGTGATCGATCGCGCTGCCGTCCACGCCATGATCGGAACGATCACCGATCGCTTTGGCGGGCTACACATCCTGGTCAACAACGCCGGGGTACTCCGACCGACCAAGGTCGTCGACATCCCCGAAGAGGAATGGGACTGGGTGGTCGACGTCAACCTCAAGGGGACCTTCCTCGTCTCTCAGGCGGTTTTACCGGTCATGCGTCGGCAGCAGTGGGGTCGTATCGTCAACATCTCGTCATCAGCGGGACGAAGCGTCAGCACCGTCGGCGGCGCTCACTACACAGCGGCTAAAGCGGGTGTGCTCGGTTTCAGCCGCCATCTGGCCAAGGAAGAAGCCGGCCACGGGATCACCGTGAATGCCATTTGCCCCGGACTCTTCGATACTGAAATGGTCCGCCATACCATCGACGATGCCCGCGCCGACGCCTATGCCAGGAGCTTCCCCATCCAGCGTCTCGGACTGCCGGAAGAAGTCGCCGAACTCGTCGCCTTTCTCTCATCCGACCGCGCCGCCTACATCACCGGCGCTTCCCTCGACATCAACGGCGGCGACCTGATGATCTGAACGCGCCCAGAGCCCCTGCCAGAACCCGAGGGCACGCGCCGTCCGGCAACTCGTGGGTCGTGCTTTGTTGCACAATGTGCAGCAGTGCAGGGGGCAGTCCTGAATCAGGTCGCAATTCAGGAGTCAGGAGAGCAAACGTGGTTGTCGCGCAGTTCAACAAGCTCACAGTCGAACAGCTTCGTTCGGTTGCCGGTGTCAAGTGGACCGTGTTTCCCGACTGCATCGGCGCGTTCGTCGCCGAAATGGATTTCGGCACGGCGCCGGTCATTCAGGATGCACTCCGCAAGATCGTCGACGACGGCATCTTCGGGTACTGCCCGCCTTCCCAAACCGATCGCATGCGTGCCGCTTGTGCTTCCTGGTATCGGGACACCACCGGCTGGGACATCCCCGAACCCTGGATCCGCTCGATTCCCGACGTGCTGACCGCGTTTCAGGCGACCGTCGAACATTTCTCTCCAGCCGGAGCGAAGATCATTGTTCCCACTCCTGCCTATATGCCCTTCCTGACACTCCCCCGCTTTTTTGGGCGCGATGTCGTCGAAGTGCCCATGCGCGAAGTTGACGGTCTCTGGACTTACGACTACGAGGCCATCGAAGGCGCGTATGTCGAGCATGGCGACGGATCTGTGCTGGTCGTCTGTAACCCGTGCAACCCCATCGGCCGCGTGTTCCATGCCGATGAACTGACCCCGATCACGGCAATCGTCTCCCGCCACAACGGGCGGGTCTTCGCTGACGAGATTCACGCCCCCATCGTCTACACCGGTCATCACCACGTGCCATACGCCTCGACGTCAGCCGAAGCCGCCTCACATACGATTACCTCGGTTTCTTCGTCCAAGGCTTGGAATCTGGCCGGTTTGAAAAGCGCTCAGATGATCCTCTCCAACGAAGCGGACGCCGCTCACTGGCAGGACGTCGGCTATTTCGTCGAACATGGCGCCTCGACTCTCGGCGTCGTCGGCAATGCGGTGGCCTACGCCGAAGGGCGCGACTGGCTGGACGGCGTGTTGAGCTACCTCGACCGGAATCGTCATCTCCTCAGCGAACTTCTCGCCGAGCATTTGCCGAATGCTCGATACACCATGCCCGAGGGAACCTATCTGGCCTGGATCGATGTCTCCGCCTATCAATTGCCGGACGATCTGGCCACATTCTTCCGGGAAAAAGCCAAGGTGGCAGTCACCGACGGCAGCGCCTGCGGTCAAATCGGGCGCGGATTTGTTCGCTTCAATCTGGCGATGTCCAGTGAACTGATCGAGCAGGCCATCAGGCAAATGGGCGACGCCGTGCGGGCTGCGTAACGTCCGACCACGTTCAACCGACATTTCCCGCCCCGCGATCGGGGTGGTGCCGGCGGCATGCCAGCGCCGATCATTTACCGCTTTGCCCTTTGGCTACCAGCCGTTTATCCTGCCTCCAACGTCTGGAGTCACATCATGGAACGCTTTGCCTCACCGACCTGCTACCTGGAACTGATGGAGAACGACGTGATGGAACCATCATTCGACCTGCGCGAACGTCAGGCGCCGATCAAGGATCGATTCAAGAAAGATCCACAGTCTGCCAAAACGACGATCTCGGTCCGGAGCGTGACAGAAGGATTCCACCCGATGCGCTCAACGATCGCCGCCGACGCCAATCCCTCCTGGACCTGGAACAGCACCGCCCATCCGCAGGCCGGCGGATTCGGCGACGCCCCCTGCTCGGGCGATCAGCTCCTCGCCTCCCTGGCCGCCTGTCAGGAGGTCACCTTGCGGATGGTGGCCGCAGCCATGGGCATCCAGCTTGACAAAGTGGAAATCGTGGTCGAGGGGGATATGGACTTCCAGGGCACCATGGGCACCGATCCCGATACCCCTGTCGGTTTCACAAGCATTCGTACCCGGGTCAATGTCACTGCCGACGCACCAGCCGATCGTCTCGAACGACTCGCCCAGCGGGCCGAGAAGTATTGCGTGGTCAACGCCACGCTTCGACACTCACCGGAGATGACCACGGAGATCAATGCAACGCCGATATCCTGATATGGTTTCGCTTTCGTGATCGGCACTTCGAGGGTCCGCTCTCGGCAGCCGCAGCCCGCCCGGTCGATGGACCGACCGGGCATGTTGCATTCCCTGCAGGTGTATCCCGACTTTCGCATGCTGATGGTCGGCACGCTGGCCACCAATACCGCTTTCTGGATGTATCTGGTTGCGGTCGGCTGGCTAGCCCTCGACCTCACCGATTCGGCGTCGTTCGTTGGACTGGCCGGATTCGCCGGAGGGATCCCGGTCCTCGTGCTCTCGATTCCCGCCGGCGTGCTGATCGACCGCTACGACGGTCGCCGAGTACTGCTTGGCGCACAGGCGGGAGTGATGCTCTTTGCCCTGGGTTTTGCAGCGGCCATCACCTTCGATCTGATTCGACCTTGGCTGGTTTTGTTGCTGGCCTTCTGCTACGGCAGCGCGATGTCCTTCGTCTTTCCGGCCCGCTCAACCATCGTCCCTTCGCTCGTTTCCCGGCAAGACATGACCAACGCCGTGGCACTCAACTCGGCGGTACAAAACGTTACCCGGGTCATCGGGCCATCCGTTGCCGGCATCCTCATTGCCACCACCGGCATCGGCGCCACCTTTGCCTTCGCCGCCGCGCTGCAGGTCTTCGCTCTTGTTTCGACCTTCAAACTCCCCTCGAATACCGCCTCTCCGACCAGGAGACAACCGGTCACCCGGTCGAGCCTGACCGTGGGATTCGCCGTCATCGCCCGCAGCCCGTTCCTGACCGGACTCGTTCTCCTGGCATTGGCTCCCACCATCCTGGTCATGCCCTACCTGAACATGATGCCGGTATTCGCTCGCGACATCCTGGAGGTCGGGTCCGATGGTCTGGGGCTGCTGCTGGCCGCCACGGGAACCGGCACCGTCGTCGGCGCCCTGCTCGTGGCGCGCTCCGGCGCGTTGCAGGAATCCGCCAGCGCTCAGTTCATCATGGTCATGCTCTTCACCACATTTGTGATCCTGTTTGCCATCATCGAGCACTTTGCCCTGGCTATGACCCTCCTCTTTCTGGCCGGCATGATGAGCGCCGCCTGGCTGGCATTGAACCAGACCGCGGTTCAGCTCAGTGTCGATGACGAAGTCCGCGGCCGGGTGCTCTCGGTCTACATGATGACGTGGGGGGTGCTTCCCGTCGGCCAGCTTTTTGTGGGAATGCTGGCAGGTGCAACCGGACCCGGACCGGCAGTGGTGGTTTCCTGCCTCATGTCCGCTATCTGCGTCGTGCTCATCAGATTCAGGTTCGCCGGAACCGGCACTGCCGCCGCCTGAGCCGCCCCGTAGTCACCAACTTCCTGTCTGAACCCAAAGCCGCTGTCACCCCAGACTCGCCGACACCGCAAATCGGAGACCCGCCATCCAGGAAACCCCGTCATCCCAGGTCTGCCGAGGGAGCTCTCCACAAACCCCATCATCCCAAGCCTGCCGAGGGAACTCCCGAGAAAACTCCGTCATCCCGAGCTTGTCGAGGGAACTCCCGCCGCAGCGGTGCATCCCACAGCGCTCGTCATGGATCGGAAACCGCCACCCTGTCGACAATCCACTCTAGTGATCGACTCCCGTCGCGATTCTCCGACTCCCGGCGTAGACATTGAACGAGTCGCCACGCAGGAAACCGACGAGCGTCATCCCGAAACGCTGGGCCAGATCGACCGCCAGGCTGCTGGGCGCGGACACCGCGCAGAGGACGGGGATTCCAGCCACCAGCGCTTTCTGGGCGATTTCGAAACTACTCCGCCCGCTGACCATCAGAACGTGTCGCTCCAGCGGCATCACCCCCTCCAGCAATGCCCAGCCAATCACTTTGTCCACCGCGTTGTGCCGACCGACATCCTCTCGCACGGCCAGCAACTCCCCTTCCGCAGTGAAGAGCGCTGCCGCGTGAAGACCACCGGTGGTGGAGAAGAGTCCCTGCGCATCGCGCAACTGATCGGGGAGGGAGACGATGGTCTGCCAACCGATCACCGGTCCGCTCGGCAGCGGGGCGATTCCGCGACGTTCGATGTCATCGAGACGCTCCTTGCCACAGAGTCCGCAGGCCGAGGTCACCATCCGCGCGCCCGACAATGACAGAGGAGAAGCGTCCGACTCATGCTCCGAACTCCGCTCCCCGTCCCCTTCGTCCTTTGCCCTTTGCCTTTTGCCCTTTGCCATTCTCTCGACCACCGTCACGATGTTGTACCGTTGCTCGGCGTCCTCGCACTCCAGGCAGTACTCGATACGCGCGATATCGTGACGTGAGTGAACCAGCCCCTCGGCAAAGAGAAACCCGGCGGCCAGTTCGAAGTCGGCTCCCGGGGTACGCATCGTCACCGCAATGGGGCGAGTCTCACCGCCCGACCGCATGCGGATCTCCATTGGTTCTTCGGTGGCCAGCAGATCGATGTGCGACGTCCCTCGTCCCCCATCGACCGATCGCATCCTGACCCGCGTCTGACCCGTTCGCCGTTCGCTCATCATCTGCTCGCTACAGTCCCAAACCAACTACCCCGATCTTACTCGCATGAGAGGGGCAGCGGTGGAAGTGGCCGGCTTGTGCACCCGCAAACCAGCGTCTGGCTCTGGTTGGAAAAGAGTCGACCGCCTTTCTCAAATCACCCGGCTTCGGTTGAATCATGCAGGTGGCAATTATCAGCGTTTATAGGCAATCTCCAGGTTCCCAGGGCCGACTCCCACAGCAGCGTGGCAGGCCAATACCCCACGCCTGAAGGGAACTGGAGAAGTGGACCGAGCACCAGCTACTTTCCGCCCATCACCAGTTGCCAGTTGCCACCTCCCATTTGCCCCTTTTCCCATTTGTCCTTCACCCTTTGCCCTTTGCCCCCTTTACCCTCCCTGCCAGAGAACCACCTGTTCGCACGATCGACCTCGCCGCATGAAACACGCTCACCAGATCAGATTCGGCAACCAATGGAAGCTGCGTCTACTATTGGTCTTCGTGTATGGCCGTTGACCCAGTGCTGTAAGGAGTACCGATGACCCTCCGCTTCGCCTATTCGACGATCAACTGGGGCACGACGCCTGACCTGGCCCAGACGTTCGCCGAAATCCACGCCGCAGGGTGGCGGGCAGTGGAACTTTTCTGGCATTCGCTGGAGTGGCTGGGACCGCCGGCACGCATGCGGTCGCTGCTGGGCAATCTGCAGGTGGCCACGCTCTTTGGGGTCTTCGAACAACCGATCACCGACGCTCAGCGGGTGAAAATGCGCAACGAAATCGCCTACGCCGCCGAACTGGGCGCCGCTCACTACGGAATCATCGGCGGCACCCGACTTCGCTGGAGGCCGCCATCGGACCAGGAATACGACGAGCTGGCCCGCTTCTGCGACGAGCTGGCCCGCTTCGGGCAGCAGCATGGTCTCGACGTCGCCTACCATCCCCACGTGGCCTGCACTATCGAAACCGAAGCGGAAATCGAACGGCTGATGGCCGACACCGAGGTCCTTTCCCTCTGCCTGGACGCCTCCCACATCGCCCTGGTCGGGGAGAATCCGCTGTCCCACCTTGAGAAGTTCCGAGGACGCACCTCCTACATCCATCTCAAGGATTGGGCACGCGGCAAATTCGTGGAAATGGGCCAGGGTTCGCTGGGTATCGACTTCGCGGCCATTCTGCGCGATCTGGAGTCGGTCGACTTTCCCGGCTGGGTCGTCGTCGAGCAGTCTCGCAGCGACATCTCACCCCGACGCAGCGCCGAAGTCAATGCCGACTTCCTTCGGTCTCTCGGCTACGACCCGGGAACAACCGGGGCGTAAGCACCAGGAGCCGGAAACCCGGATCACCCTGCGGATCACGCCTGGGTCGCCCGGCGTCGCCTGCGAAGTGACCTACGCCCCCAGTTGTTCGGCGATCCGGCGCTCCAGTCGCGCATCACCGAACCGGGCCAGGTAGATCGGGCGGTATCGGTCGTACATCGTGATCATGACCGAAAGCATGAACACAAAGAAGAGCGCCGCTGCCCAGTGGAACGATCGGTCGCCTGGCAGAATCACCCAGAGAATCGCCACGACGGCCGTGTTGACCCCCATCGTTCCCACAAAATCCCCGGCCAGAGCCTGATCGCTCCACCCCATCAGCCGAACAATGGCTTCGCTGACCAGCATGTTCAAGATCAGGAAGATCGCGACCATCACCGTCTGCTCGAATGGTCCGGCGGGCGTACCCGGCACGATGCGCACGAAAATGATCATGATTAAAGCCAACAGCACAGTCTTCTCGACCAGCTCGATCGTCAGAATCCTGCCTCGCATCGATCGCACCTGTTCGCTCAGGCGCTCCGGGGCGATATCGCTCGTTTCGCCATCTTCCCGGAAGGTGAAGTTCCAGTCCTTGTCCGGCAACACATTCCTGATCACGTGGCGAACGGCGAAAACCGCCACAATCAGCACACCGAGCAGCACAGCAAAAACCAGTGGATTGTCCGAGATGATTTCGCCCCAACCCGTTTCGACCGGTACTCCGAAAAGGTCCTCTTTGACGAAGTCCGTGGTATCCAGCTGCGCCACATGAATCCAGTATTCCTGAGGCAACTTGATGGCAATCCAGATAAGCGCCGCCGCGCCAATCACGAATCGTTTGCTCATTCGTAAAGGATTCCAGCGAGTGCGGACCGCTTGATAGAAGTCGAAAAAGTATTCAAAGGTATTCGGGAAGATGAGCAGGATGGCCCGGATGTGCAGCAACTCAAACAGTGTCACGCCAACCAGCCGGTAGTACCAGAGGAACCGACTCGTATCGAAGGCAACCTGATGTCGCCAGTTGCGCATTGTCGAAAGATAGGCCACGGCCAGGTAGTAGACGTCGAGAGCTTTGTCGTAGCTCTGGTAGTTGGTCAGATCGAGATTGGTGTACGCCTGAAAAATCGTCTGATCGGCCGCGTCGATGATCATTGCCAGAATCATCGCCGGCAACGGGAAGCGGGGGATGAACAGCGGCACGCCGATCCGCAGCAGCACGACGATACCGAAGATCACCAGGTCCATCGAGTGATCCGCCAACGCGTACTCCCCTCATGCGCTTCGACCGGCATGCGCGCCGTCGACCATCCGAATGACGGCACCCTGCCGCGCTCGATCAGGTCGATGTGATTCGAGGAGTTTCGCTTTGGTCGGTGACGCCGAACATCAGTCCGGCGCCCGCCTGGAAGCTAACCGGCCCGGCCGTCACTCTTGCGACGCACGCTCAGGAGCGCAAACGCCACCGCCGCCACCGCAAACAGGACAATCACGAACTTCATACCGGCATCCTTTGCGTCGACCACCGTCGATCACTCGGCGCCGCACAACCTGGCAGTAACGCCAGCACCCTCAGATCCCATGCAGATAGTAGGCGAAATTCGCTGAACATGTCGGCAGAGGTCGGTTCGCGAGGACTAGTCGGCTACCGGCTCGATGAATTCGGTCGCCACGTATCCGACCTGCCCGTCCACCGTTCTGACCAGAATCCAGAGATACTCGCCATCCCTGAGCGGATCGGGGGAGACGACGGTGGCGCTCTCTCCGGCCACCAGACTGGTGACGATGTCTCCTTCGACACCAGGCTCGGAGCGCAGATACACCGAAGCGTCGATGACCTGAATCGCCTCTCCCGGTATGTAGCCACCGGCCAGATACTCACCGGCGGCGTACCCTTGCACGCCATCGACATCGACCAGATACCAGGAGTAGCCACCTGCGGCAACCGGTCCGGAGAGCACCACCAGGAGGTCACCGGCGTCGAGCGCTTCTCTGGCCACGGCCTGGGGATCAGGTTCGGCCCGCAGATTGATCGGCGGTTCGGTCACCCGCACCCACGCGCCGGTCCTGAATGGTTCGTGCGCTTCGCCGGTCGGCCCCGGGTCGATTGCGGTCTCGGTCGTTTCGAAGGAAGCGTCGACAGCGTTGCCGGCCAGCCGGAGTAGCGAACCAGCCACCCAACCCGAGCGCTGGTCGTCCAGCAGTAGCAGGTACCAGTCATATCCATCGGCGCTGGTCGGACCAGCGATCACTCTGCCGGTGTCGCCGGCGGTCATGTTTCCCAGACTGGCGGCACTGGTGGTTGGCTGGACCCGGATATTCGCATCGCTGGAGCCCACCTCGACGACATCACCTTCCAACAGGCCGACTTCCTGCAGAAATGAACCGGCCACATAACCAGATTGGCCGTTTTCCGGCAGGAGACTCACCGCGAACCACTGATAGCCGCCAGCAGATCCCGCCGCGGCGTCGATGCGCATCAATTGCCCGACCTCCAGCGAGGCGATCACCTCGCCGTTGGCGTGTGGTTCGGCGCGCAGATTGAGGGGCGGATCGACAACCGTGGCCCGGTCGCCCGGTTGTAGATCGACGGTCGCCGCCGCGATCGGTGCCGCCGTTCCGGTGGTGCTCTCCGTCGCATCCGCCGATTCGGCGACCGCCTCCTCGAACGCGAACGATTGAATCCAGCCGCGGACATCGTTCCCGGAAACAACCTGGTACCAGAGTTGGTTGCCGGCCTCGATCGGGTCGCCCAAAACGCCGACCACCTCCCCGGCCGAAACCGTGTCGATGATGACCGCCGAGAGATCGGCCGCTAACCGGATGGCGACATTGTTCTGCGTGATGATTTCGGTCGCGGAAGGCGTTTCCGCCGGTTGGGCAAAACTGGCGGCATCGATCACCGGCGTGGTCGCTGCTTCCGCCGCCGTCGACTGTTGCGCCGCATCGTCAGCCGCCGCTACGGTCGGTGCCGGCAGGGCGGACTCCTCGCCCGGGGTCTGTGATTCTTCGGCCGCCTGATCGTCGCTGGGCGGGATGATCACCCCCTGACTTGCCGAAAACAGGAGATACATCGACAGGTCGGTTTGCGTGGCCTTGTCGGAGGTCTGGAATCGGTAGTCATAGACCGCGCTTGGCCGGAACTCCACGCTCTCCCCGTGGAGCAGATAGGCGATGGTGCCGGGAGGCACCTGTGTTTGGCGAAGCCCCCAGTTGTCGACCTCGGCGTTACTCGGGGTGACTTCCCAGCGCACGACGTTTCCTTCCTGCAGTCCGTCGGCTACGGTGATCTTGGCCTGAGTACCATCGATGGAGACGATATCGACGTCGAAGTTCTCGGTCACTGGGGTGCAGTCGACGGTGGAGAGGGTGGCTTCGGTCATCCCTGGTGGACAGGCAAACACCGAGAGCGAGATACGCGGCGACGGACGTTCCCGGGCTACGGTCGCTACCGGGGCGAGCGCGGGAACGCCAATGACGCTCGCTAAAAGCAATGCGATGACGAATCGACGAATTCGCAAATGCACAGCACGATCCTTTGAAGGGCGGCGCGAGGTTGACGGCACAGGCACACCAGACCCTGACAAATCTGATCGCGGACGCTTGCGGGTTCGCGGAACTGCGTCCGTACGCGGGGTAACTAGCGTACCACGAAGCTTTGTCATTGACTAGATGTCATTGATTCGATTGAAGCGAGATTCGAACCGAACCCGGGACCTCTGATTCGCCGATGAGATCCGATTTGCTGGGCGGTAACCACTCCCTGACGAGCGGCACGACCTTCTCCAGCTGGAGAAAAATCGGGAATGGCATTCCCGGGTCAACGGGAATGGCGACTCTGTCCGCGGGAGGACTCCCTGGCCCACGATGTGCATGCTGAGCAATTCGCCCATGCGTTCGTGGCACGTCCAGGAGTTTTCGACATGTTCACTCGACGATCGATCCTCAAAGCAGGTGCCGCTTCGGCCCTGACGCTCACCGTTTCGCATCGCCTTGACTTCGCGCTCGCCGCGCAGAACGAGGAATTCCCGAAGCTGACGCTGACGGTTGCCGACGACGGGTTCGACTTCCCCACCGAACTCGCTGCTGGTCGTTACGCGATCGATGTGCTCAATTCGAGTTCGGGAGAATCTCACACAACCCTGGCGCTGCTCCCGCAGGACGTTACCCAGGAGGAAGTGGCGACGTTTTTCACCACTGACACGGAGGAAACGCCCGACTGGGCACTGTCTCTCGCCGGCGCCGGGGCACCGGACGGTAGCGCCAATGGGGAGACACGTTCAGGCATCATCGATCTGGCCGCCGGTACGTATGTCATCTTCAATATCTTCGGCAACCAACCGGTACTCTTTGTCACTGTTACCGGTGATGCCGGCGATCCCGCCGAACCCGACGCCGCGCTGGAGGTCATCATGCAGGAAATGAGTTTCACGTTTCCGGCCGACAAGTTTGCTTCTGGTCCCATGAGGATCAAGCTGACGAACAAGGGCGCACTGGTCCACGAAGCGCAGATTCTGGCGGTTCCCGATGGAACCACGCGAGATCAGGTGGTGCAGCTCTTTGCCATGGC
>WBZO01005971.1_pt1 | contig 12057 bp, 8 predicted proteins | sample 5204261 | NCBI WGS metagenome assembly WBZO01 (sample SAMN12412400, study PRJNA552823) | activated sludge metagenome | isolation source: activated sludge from anammox sidestream of wastewater treatment plant... | place: USA: North Carolina | collected 2017-09 | reverse complement strand
CCTCGCCCTTCTCGTCGGCGCGCGCGTACGTCCCGGCGACGTCGCACGCGCCGTCGACGAGCGCCTGGAGCGCGGCGCGGTGCGAGCCGTGGAACGTCTCCGTGCGGAAGATCGTGCGGGGGTCGATACCGAGCAGCGCGAGCTTCACGCGCGGGAGGACGAAACCCGCGGCGCTCCACGGGTCGACCCATCCGGCGCGCACGCCGCGCAGGCCTTCGATCGACTTGATGCGCGAGCTCTTCGGCACCACGAGCGCCGCCTCGTACGCCGCGCGCCCACCGCGGAGGATGCTGCCGAGCGGCACGACGGCGTCGGCGAGGCGCACGTAGACGATCGGCGGGAGCCACGCGACGTCGACCTTGCCCGCGCGCACGTCGTTCGCGAGCGCCTCGTACGAGCTCGAGTCGCGCCGCTCGACCTCGATGCCGCCGTGCTCCTTCATCCACGCGAGCATCTCGTCGACACGCGTCGCGATCGCGCTGCCTGCTTCCTGGACGACGAGGCCGAAGATCATCGAGGGCGAGCTCCCGATGTTATCGCCCTACGAGATCGTAGGCCATCTTGAGGACGAGCACCGTGACCACCCCGAGCACGACCACCCGCACGAATTTGTCGCCTCGCTTGACCGCGAGGCGGGCGCCGACGAAAGCGCCGAGCGCATTGGCCGCCGCCATGGGGATCGCGATCGACCAGAGTACGGTCCCCTTCAGGGTGAAGAGAAGGAGCGCGGCGAGGTTCGAGGCGAGGTTGACCACCTTCGCGTTGCCCGACGCGCGTGTGAGCGTGTCGCCGAAGACGAGCACGAACGCGACGATGAGCATCGAGCCCACGCCCGGTCCGAAGAAGCCGTCGTAGAAGCCGAGCCCGAAGGCGATCGGGACGAGCGCGAGCATCGCCCGGGCGTGCGGCTCCCCCTCCCCTGGTGTCGTGGGCGGCTTGCGCGGCCATGCGATGAACGCGGCCGCCATCAGGAGGAGGACGAGCACCACGGGCTTGAGCGGCTCGGGCCGGACCATGAGGAGCACGCGCGCGCCCGCGAGGGATCCGACGAAGCCGAGCGCGAACCCGAGCGGCGCACGCTTCCGATCGATCCCGCCGCGCGACCAGAAGGAGAGGAACGACGAGATCGCGCCGAACGAGGCCTGCCCCTTGTTCGTCGCGAGCGCGACGGGTGCGGGCAGCCCGACGGCGAGCAGCGCCGGGACGGTGACCAGCCCGCCGCCGCCCGCGATCGAATCGACGAGCCCTGCGACGAACGCGGAGCACGCGAGGAGCACGACGACGAGCGGGGTCACCAAGGCGCGGTCACTCTAGTCCGTCTGGACGCCGGCGGTGGATCGGAGCCGCCCCGGGATCTGCCCGAGGGGCCCTCCGAACCGCGGAAATACCGCCCGTTTCGTCATGTGTGCGGAGGTACGCACGTTGCAGGACCGGCAGGGATGCCCCTCCGCCGGCTCCTTCGCGATCTTCTCGTCGTCCTCGCCGTCCCCGCGGCCGGATGCGCCGCCCAGGGCTGCGCGTCGCAGGACGGCGCGGCCACGTCCTCGGACGACGTCGTAACGCTCCCGCATACCGACTCGAAGAACCAGTCGATCGGCAACTGCTGGCTGTACGCGACCGCGAGCTGGCTCGAGGCCCTGCACAACTCGGCGACCGGCGAGGCGGAGAACCTCTCGGAGAGCTACTGGTCGTACTGGCACTGGTACCTGCAGATCCTCTGGAGCGCAGACGCGGCGCCGGGCACCCGCTACGCGGACCTGAAGGAGGTCCAGACCGGCGGCTTCTTCTGGGAGGCCTCGTACATCATGGAGCACTTCGGCGCGATGCGCGAAGGCGACTTCATCGCCGAGGAGGCGACGGCGACGACGTCGCGCCGCCAGTCGACCGCGCTCGCCGCGATCAACAGGTCGCTCCGCGAAGGCGCGCTCAAGGATCCCGCCGCGCGCCGCGACTACGCGCTCATCCGGCAGGAGATGGACGCGGCGTGGCAGCTCTCGCCCGAGGTGTCGGCGCGCCTCGACGAGGCGTTCGGACGGAACCTCGAGCGCTGGCCGGTCGGTCCGCACTCGGAGGCGGCGAAGGTCCTCGCGCCGCAGAGCTTCCTCGTCACGTCGAGCGACGCGACCACGCACGAGAAGAAGAAGGTGCCGCTCCTCGACGTGCTGCCGGTCACGATGCAGGGCGCCGCCCCGCGTGCGCGCGCGTGGCAGGAGGTCTATTACCCGACGAGCCCCGAAGAGCGCCGCTCGTTCCTCGCCCGCGCGCAGCGTGCGCTCCACGACGGCGTGCCGCCGCTCCTCACGTTCACCGTCGACTTCAACGCGATGCGCGGCTCGACGTTCGCCGACATCCCGGCCTCGCCGGGCCGCCAGGGCGGGCACATGGTCGCGATGAGCGACTACGAGATCGAGAACGTCCCCGGCTTCGGCACGATGAAGGCCGGCGTCGACGAGACGCGCCCCGAGGCGCTCGAGGCGGCGCTCTCGCCGCAGGCGACGATCACGTTCCTCCGCGTGAAGAACTCGTGGGGACCGACGGGCGCGGGCGCGGAGTTCAGCGTCTCCGGCCACTACGACCTTTACATGAAGTACCTGAACGGCCCGATCAAGAACTGCCTCCAGCCGGACGGATCGACGAGCCGCGACAACTGCCGCGACGACACGCCGTTCACGTCGCTGGTGCTGCCTGCGGGATACTGAGCTCCTCGGGCGCCTTCTCCGGCCGCAGCGCCGAGAGATCGAGCGGTGACACGATCGCGCCGCCCGTGAACAGGCCGAGCTCCGCGCGGACGGCGTGGTACGGGATCGCCGGCTCGTTGTCGGCAGTCTTGCCGAAGAGCGCCTCCATCACCTCGCTGATCTTCACGCCGCCCTCACCGGTGAGCGCGACGTCGACGAGCAACGGGACGAGATCGCCCGCGACGCGCGCCTGGTCGAGGAACGCGGCCGCGCGGGGATCGAGCGCGGAGATCCCGCGGAGGAACTTCTTCACGTCGATGGTCTTCGCGAGCCCGCGCTCGAAGCGGCGCACGACCTTCACGTCGGTCGAGGCGAGCACCCGCGCGATCTCCTCGTGGAGGCGCGCCTCTCCGCCGAGCGCCGCGAGCGCGCGCCGCGGGATGCCGACCGCGTAGCGCGCGTGATCGATGACCTTCGACACGCCGCGGTCCTCGGGGCCGAGCGACGCGCCGCCCTTCCACACGAGGCCCTCGGGCGACGCGAGCGTGAGCTCGTGCGCGAGCGACGCCGCGTCGACGTCTTTTGTGAGCTTCACGTCGAGCACCTCGCAGAGCGAGGCGACGCCGAGCGAGAGCGCGGGCGAGAACGTCATGTCCGGCTTCGGGTGGAAGCCCGACGAGTAGAAGAGCGGGATCTCGAGGCGGCGGAACGAACGAGGCACCGCGCGGATGAGATCGAGGTGCGAGAGGAAGGCGATCGGGCCGACCTTCGCGAACAGGAAGCGCGTGCGGCGCGGTTCGCCCTGCACGATCCGCGGCGGGGGCTTTCGCTTGATGCTCCCGTCCTCGCGCCGCTCGGGCGGCGGGGCGGGTGCCTTCGGCTCCACCACGCGCTTCGACTTCGCCCCGAGCCGCGACAGGTAGACGAGGCGCTGGCTTCGCATCGCCGAGAGATCGCAGGCGATGCCGCAGTCGTAGCAGACGAGCTTCTTCGCATCGCCCTGCGCGTCGTCGAGGTTCGTGTGGTGGACGAACGCGCCCGCCGCCTTGCCGCACGGCGGGCTGAGGCGGCTCTTCAGCGCCTTCCTGTACTCGCGGAGGAGGAAGCCCTCCTCGAGCCCGACGTCGATGTGCTCCCACGGCAGGCGCGCGCTGACCGGGATCGTGCCGAGATAGGCCGCGGGATCGACGCCCTCCGCGCGGAAGGCCTCCTCCCAGACGTCGATCTTCAGCTGGTCTTCCCACGAGTCGAAGCGCGCGCCGTTCTGGTACGCGCGGAGCAGCACGCGCCCGACCTTGCGATCGCCGCGCGCGAACACGCCCTCGAGCCAGCTCGTCTCGCTGTCGTGCATGCGGAGGTCGACGCCCTTGGCCTGCTTCGCCTCGTCGAGGAGCCAACCCTGCTTCTTCACCACCTCCTCGTGGCGGTCCATCGCGCACCACTGGAAGGGCGTGTGCGGCTTCGGCACGTGGGTCGAGACGCTGACGGTGACCTTCGGCGGTCCGGCGCCCTTCTCCTTCTTCACGCGCTTTCCGATCTCGCGGGCGCGCGCGCCGACCTTCACGATATCCCGGACGTCGCTCTCCTCCTCCGTCGGCAGGCCGATGATGAAGTAGAGCTTCATCGACTCCCACCCGCGCGAGAAGATGCGCTCGGCGGTCACCATGAGCTGCTCTTCGGTGACGTTCTTGTTGATCACGTCACGCATGCGCTGGCTGCCCGCCTCGGGCGCGAAGGTCACGCCAGTCGCGCGCACCGTCTTGATGTCGTCGAGGACGCTCTCCGCGAGGCCGTAGGCGCGGAGCGACGACACGCCGAGCGACACGCGCTCCGGGGCCAGCCGCTCGGTGACCTTCTGGATCAGCGGCGCGATGCACGAGTAGTCCGCCGTCGAGAGCGAGGTGAGCGAGACCTCGTCGTAGCCCGACTGCTTCACCGCCTTCACCAGCGTGTCGACGATCTGATCCGGATCCCGCTCGCGCACCGGCCGGTAGATCATGCCCGCCTGACAGAAGCGGCATCCCTCGGTGCAGCCGCGCGCGATCTCGATCGACATGCGATCGAAGATGGCCTCCGGGCCTCCCACCGGACCGTCGTGGGGGAAGGGGTACTTGTTGAGATCGTCGACGAGGGTGCGCTTCACCGGCAGCGCGAGCCCGGGCTCGAGCGGGCGATCGACCACCTCGAAGCCCGTCTCGGGGTCGACGGCGACGGCATAGAGCGACGGTACGTACACGCCCGGCAGCTTCGCGAGCGCGACGAGGCGCTCGCGCCGCGGCACGCCCTCGCCGCGGAGCTTCGTCCAGAGGAGCGCGACCTGGGACGCGCGCTCCTCGCCGTCGCCGATGACGACCGCGTCGAGGACGTCGGCGAGCGGCTCGGGGTGCGTGGCGCTGGGCCCGCCGGCGATGACGAGGGGATCTCCGTCGCCGCGGTCCTTCGAGAGCAGCGGGATGCCGCCGAGCTCGAGCATGGTGAGCACGTTCGTGTAGGTGAGCTCGAACTGGAGCGAGAAGCCGACGACGTCGAAGTCGCGGAGCGGGCGCGCGCTGTCGTTCGTGACGAGCGGGATGCCGCGCGTCCGCAGCTCCTTCTCCATGTCGACCCACGGCATGTACGCGCGCTCGGCGAGGGTGCGCGGGCTGTCGTTCAGGATCTTGTAGAGGATCTTGAAGCCGAGATGGCTCATCCCGATGTCGTAGACGTCGGGGAAGGCGAGGCAGACGCGCGCAAGGGCCGAGGACCAGTCCTTCCTGACCGCGCCGTACTCACCGCCGAGGTAACGGGCGGGCTTCTCCACGCGGTGAACGAAGTCCGCGTACGGATGAGGCTCGGTGCGGGTCGGCTCGGTCATGGGAACCGCACGTCTTTATGCGGATCCCGGCCGAAGGCAAGCTCCCGGGTCAGGGAAGCGGGGTCGCGGGGTAGATCCCGAGCGGCCGCGCGCAGCGCGCGCCGGTACGGCCGTACTTCGTCAGGTGGTCGAAGAACCCGAAGTTCGCGCCCGTCATGTTCGACGAGTTGTAGTGCGACGTCTCGAAGCTCCCGTTGCGCGCCCAGCGCCGCGCGGGCTTGGTCGTCCCCTGCGCGGTCGCGGTCATCTCGATGACGTTGCCGAGCAGGTCCCGGTGTCCGTAGCGCCCGGCGCCGTTCGGATAGCGGCCCGGCGGCGCGACGGCGACGCTCTGGTCGTTGGCGACGTTGATGTTCATCTCCGCGGCCACCCCGGTCGTCGCGCGGTTCTGCAGCGGCGCGCGGTAGTCGAGGATCTGGGCGTTGTAGTAGTTCCAGACCAGGTTCGCGCGATCGACGCGGAGGAGCAGGTCGGCCTTCTGCTGTGCGGAGAGCTGGTCGTTGTACGTGCTGTACTGGCCGTTCACCGGATCGTTCGGGGGCGTGTAGCCGTAGCTGACGGTCGGCGCGACGACCGACGAGAAGAGATCGGTGAAGCCGATGGCGCGCGACGCGAAGTCCGAGCCCCACGGATAGGTGCGGCCGGTCCCCGGGCCTCCGCCGTACGCGGCGTTGTACTCGTCCCAGGTCTCGAGGCGCCCGCCGTCCCACGCGCAGAACGCCGCGTAGATGTAGTACGTGGTGCAGGTCATCGCCTTCTCGTCCGCGCGATCCTTCGACACCGCCATCACGCTCTCGCCCTGGCCCGTCATCGCGTTCTCGGCCGCGCTCGTCCAGTACGTACGCGACGGGTAGTTGTTCGGCGAGACGTAGCAGGCGTAGCCGTTGTCACCGCCGGGACCGTTGTTGTAGCGGAAGCCGGAGACCTGGTTCAGTGCACCGTAGTTGCACGGGACCTCGTTGCCGTTGACCGTGTTGTCCTCCGGATCGCACATGTCTGCGCTGTCGGCCTGCGTCCAGCCGGCCGGGAGGTATGCGTCGAGGCTCGCCGGGAGCTGATCGGGGGCGAGGACGTTCGCGCGGTTGTCCTGCACCCACTTCTTCACGTTGCCGTTCACCGCGGTGAGGAACTTGCGGATGCGCCCGGCGGTGATCTGGTACTTGTCGAGCCGGAAGTCGGCGAGCGTGTTGTTGTAGCCGTCGAGGTTGTACGTCGGGACGATCTCGCTCGCGCAGCAGTCCTCGTTCTGGTTCGTCGGCGAGGTCGCGTCGCCGGTGCCGCAGGTGGTGCCGCCGTGCTGCGCCGTGCAGCTGCGGGCGAAGGCGCACTGCTTCTTGTGGTTGCAGCCGCCGCTCTTGCAGTCGCTGTCCGCCGCGCACGTCTTCGGCGCATCGCACCGCGGAGCGTTCGTCGGAGCGCCGCCGCCGCAGTCGACGTCCGTCTCGGTGCCGTTCTTGATACCGTCGTCGGCCGCCGGCGGCTTGCACTTCTTCGCCGTGGTGTCGCAGAGGACGTTGTCGCAATCGCTGGTCGCGTTGCAGCCGTCACCGGGCGCGCACTTCTTGACGGCCGTCGGGCCGCCGCAGTCGACGCCGGTCTCGTCGCCGTTCTTGATGCCGTCCTCGTTCGTGGGGCCGAGGCACTTCTTCGTCGCAGGGTCGCACTTGACGTTGTCGCAGTCCCCGTCGCCGACGCATCCCTCGCCCGTCGGGCACTTCGGCGCCTTCGCGCCGCCGCAGTCCTTGCCGGTCTCGTCGCCGTTCTTCACGCCGTCGGTCGGCGACGGCGCCTGGCAGATGCCGCCGGTGCACACGGTGCTCTTGCAGTCCGCAGGGACGAGGCACTTCTTCCCGTCGTCGCAGGCGGGCGCCTTGGTGCCTCCGCAGTCGACGTCGGTCTCGTCGTTGTTCTGCGAGTTGTCGGCCGGCTGGACCTCGATGCACTTCGCGTCGCGGCAGGCGCCCGACGTGCAGTCGGGGGCTCCTTCGCAGGCTCCGCCGACGTCGCACGGGGTCGTGAGCCGCCCGCAGTCGGGCGCGTTCTGCACCGGAGTCGGCTCCGGCGCCGGCGCGGCGTCCGGATCCGAGGAGCACGCCCCGACGACGGATGCGAGGAGCACTGCACCGAGAGAGCTGCCGAAGACCTTCGAGCGTGTCGCCATCCGGAAATCCCCTTCTCCGAAGGGGAACACGTAACACGCGCCGCGTCACCGAGCCATGCGGAACGCCCCCGTCCACGCGGCGCGAGCCTCTCGTCCCTCGCGGATTCTCTGGGCGAATTCGGTCGCCGGCCCCGCGGCGTCATCCGAAGAGACGACGCCCTCGTGATGGGCGAGGTGCGCGCCGACGGCGACGAAGATCCGCGGCGTCCCGGGCTCGCGGATCAAGACGAAGGCCGGCTCGATCCCGCCGGCCGCCGTCACCACCGAGCGTCGCGTGGCCGGGTCGGAGTAGATTACTGCGGCGTAAGGACCGTCCGTGGCGAGCTCGGCGTCGAGCGCGGCGAGGCGCGCCGGGAACGCCGCGAGCGCGGCGGCGTCGCTCTCGGCGAGCGACTCGTCCCGTGCCGCGCGCTCGGCGACGCGCAGCGCCGCGTGCAAGAGGTCCTCGGTCTCGGCGAGGACGCCGTCGCCGGGCGAGCCCTTCGGGAGCGGCCCGAGCGCGGCGAGCCCGCGGCGGATCTGAGCGACCGTGGCGACCAGACGCGCGATCGCGATGGGCTCGGCCTCGACGAACGCCGGCAGAGGCGCGCCGGACGGCTTCGCCTCGCGCGCGACGTGCGGCACCGGCTTCGGCTGCGCGAACGGCTCTCCGGCGTGACGCACGAGCGACCACGCGGAGAGCACCGACTCGAGCCGCGCGCGGGCAGCGTTGTCGCTCGAGGGAGCCGCCTCGCTCCACGCGAGGAGCGCGTCCACCAGCGAGCCGTGCACCGAACCGTGCAGCGGCACCGCGTCGGCTGCCGCGCGCGCGTCGGGCGACGCGAGCCACTCGCCGAGCTGCAGCGCGGTCGGCAGCTCGCGTGAGCCCGATGCGAGCCCCGCGACCGCGACCGAGTCGAGCGCCGCATGGCCGCCGAACACGCGCACGCTCACGCCGGCACGTCCGGCCCCGCCGGAGCCGTCGAAGAGGAGCGGCGTGCGCGTCGCGCGGGCTCGTGCGCGGACCTTGTCGACGGCGACCACGTTCGCGATCACCTGCGCCTTCGCGAGATCGACCCCGACGGAGTCGGCGAGATCACCGAGCTCGAGCGGCGTCACGTCGTCCGTCACGCCCCACACGAAGGCGAGCAGCCTCGAGATGCGCGCGAGCGCGCCGTGGATGGGCATGTCGACGTCGTGGTCGGCGAGCCGCGCGAGGATCATCGCGGCGCGCGCGTGGAGGCGTGCGCCTCCCACGTCGACGGGTGCGCCGGGCACCTCCGTGCGCGCGACGAGCGCGAGCGGCGCGGCGGCGAGCCATCCCATCGCGCGCCAGTGTCCGCGGTGCGCCGAAGATGCCGGGACCACGAGCTGCGCGTAGTCGACGGGCACGCCGAGGAGCGGGCTCGTCGCGCGTCCGGAATGGGCCTCGATCCGCGACGTCTCCTCGCGCACGACCGCCGCGAGCTCGGGCGCCGGCTCGTACGCCGGATCGAGCACGGCGCGCGCGACGGCGACGATGCCGCGGGCAAGGCGGTAGCCGCCTTCGAGCTCGACCCCCGCGCCCCGGTGCTCGGCGGCGAGGCGCTGATCGAGCCGCGCGAGCACGGCCTCGAGCAGCGGCGCGAGCTCCCGCTGCTCGACGTCGGCGAGCGCGCGGCAGAGGGCGCGGTGGGTGAGCGCGAAGAGGGCGTCGAGCGTGACCACGTACGGGACCCGGAGGCCGCGCCACTCCGTGTAGAATGCACCCATCTCCCAACGCGGGACCGAAGGCGCACCGGAGCTCACGACGACGATCCCGTCCTGGCGGAGCCGAGCACGCCCCGCGTCGCCGAGCTCGTCCCATACGCGCGCGCCTCCCTCGAACCTGGTGACCGTGTCGGCAGCCGCAGGGAGCGGGACCGGACGGCCGCGTTTCTCACCGCGCAGGTCGGGCTCGAGCGGCTCCCAGTACCAGCTCGGCGGCGCGGTGGGCACGTGACGCCCGCGCGAGCTGTCGGGCAGCTGCGGCGGCGGTGCGGGGACCGGCCTCGGGCTCGCCTGCGTGCAGGACGCGAGCGCGACGGCGAGCACGAGCGCCGCGTTCGAGGCAGTCGATCGAGCCATCGCGCGCCGCAGCATACCCGCGAATCGAGGCGTCGTGCCGGTGCTATGGTCGCCGTGCGCGGCGGTGCTCGGGTGAAGAAGGACAAGAAGAAGAAGGTCACGGCGCGCAGGGCCGAGCGGCCGTCGATCCCGCTCCACATGGCCATCCGCATGTTCCTGATCGGTGCGGTCGCGGTCATCGGATCGATCTATGCCTTGTGGCGCCACTACTCGGTCCCGCGCACGCCGATGCTCGTCCCGGCGCCGTCCTCATCCGAGGTGCCGATCGAGTACGAGCCGGAGAGGTGATGCGCGGCGAACCCCACCGCCGCCATCAGCAGCGCTCCGGGCACGACCACGATCGCGAGCAGGCGTACGACCACGAGCGCGATCGCGAGGAGCGCAGCGGCGAGCGGCGGGGGCGAGCTCCCGGCGCCGAGCAGCACGTGCGCGACGTGGCCGTGCGCCATCGCGCGGACGAGCAGCTCGTGCAGCGCGAGGACCGCGAGCGACGCGCAGAGGATGCCGATCGATCGGCGGGGCAGCGGGCGCTTCACGCGAACCTCGCCGAGCTCGGAGCCGTCATCATCGCGAAGAGGATGGCGTCGCCCAGCGGCCCGCCGGTCGCATGCGTGCGCCTCCCCCGCTCGTCGAACGGGGCACCGAAGAGGTGGGTCGTCGCATAGAGCGACGTGAACACCTCGCGGTCGCCGTTCGCGCGGCTCGCCCCGAGCGCGAAGCCGGTCGCCGACACCCCGAAGCCCAGCGCGATCGGCCCGGAGTCGATGTCTCCCTTCCCTTGCGCGCCCGCATACTCGAGCATGGCGCCGAAGCCGAGCACGGTGCGGAGCTGCTCGCGGCCGAGGGCCCGGTACAGGGACGACGACGACGCCTGGTCCGCATACGCGAGGAAGTACGCGGCGAGCGCGGTGCCGGACGCGCGGGCCGCGTCGCGCGGCGCGGCGTCGTCGAGGCGCACCGCCTGGAAGAGGAGGCCGCTCGAAGGATCGATCGCCTTGGTGCGCAGCGCCTCGATCCCGCGATGGACCGCGGCGGGCACCGGCCGGCGCGTGGCGCGCGCATGCAGCGCGATCGCGGAGTACGCGGCGGCGTTGTCGACCGGATAGACCTCCCCGGGGTAGGTCTCGGCGAAGCCCGCCGGAGAGGCGTCGAGGCGCTTCACCAGGGCCAGCGCGATCCGATCGTCGATCTCCGCGAACCGCGACGCCGGGCGGAGCATGCGGTGCAGGCCGAGCGCGAGCCCCGCGTACCCGAGGTACGCGACGTGACCGCGTGCGCCCTCGCGCTCGAGCGATGCGATCGCGTCCTCGCCCCACGCCGCCGTGTCGAAGCCGTGCACCGCCGGAGAGAGGAGGGCGTCGAGGCAGCGCTCCATGCGCGCGAGGCTCTCCTCGCGGCGATCGGGGCGCTCGAGGACGACCTGCCCGAAGCCCATCGCCGCCATCATGTACGTCCCGAACTGCCACTCGCCGTCGAAGCGCGCCGAGCCGGTCGCGAAGGTCGCGGGCGCGAGGTCCTCGGCGGTCCACGCCGCGACCTGCGCCGCGAGCGCGTCGACCTTCGCGGGGTCGCCCTCGTACCAGGCGCCCGCCTCGCGCTCGCAGACGCGATGCGGGACGGTGGCGATTCCGAGGACGAAGGCCAGAAGCGCGAGGAGCTTTCGGGTCGAGCCCATGACGTCCATTGGACGTCCGATCCCGGGAAAAAGCCGCTCCGGCCGAGCTCGGCCCGCGACCGTTCGCCGTCGATCCGCGACCGTGTGCTAAGCGGAGGGCGTCTTGGCGAAAGAAGACACCCTCGTCATCCACGAGATCTACGCGAGCATCCAGGGCGAATCGACGTTCGCCGGGCTGCCCTGCACCTTCGTGCGCACGACGGGGTGCAACCTCCGCTGCACGTGGTGTGACTCGCCGCACGCGTTCTACGAGGGCATGCGGATGAAGCGCGAGGACGTCCTCGCGAAGGCGCTCGCGACGGGCACCGAGCTCGTCGAGCTGACGGGCGGCGAGCCGCTCCTCCAGCCCGGCTCGATCCCGCTCCTGAAGGAGCTCTGCGATGCGGGCCGCACGGTGCTCGTCGAGACGAGCGGGGAAGCCGACGTCTCGAGGGTCGACCCGCGCGTGCACAAGATCATGGACCTCAAGGCGCCCGGCTCCGGCGAGTCGCACCGCAACCGGTGGACGAACCTGGACCACATCGGCGAGAGAGACGAGATCAAGTTCGTCCTCGCGGCGCGCGCCGACTACGAGTGGATGCGCGACGTGATCCGCGCACGCGAT
>WBZO01005970.1_pt1 | contig 12058 bp, 9 predicted proteins | sample 5204261 | NCBI WGS metagenome assembly WBZO01 (sample SAMN12412400, study PRJNA552823) | activated sludge metagenome | isolation source: activated sludge from anammox sidestream of wastewater treatment plant... | place: USA: North Carolina | collected 2017-09 | reverse complement strand
ATAATGATTTGTCCTACAGCTTGACATCAAGGATATCGACGATCTCCCCATACCGGATTGGGATCTCTGGGAGGACCTCGACCTATACTTCTACTTCCTCGGCATGCTCTACATCATAGGCACGCGGGGCTGCCCGTACAAGTGCACCTACTGCGACGCGCACGGCATCAGCGAGGCGGTGGACGGCCAATATTACCGCATACGGGATCCGGTCAAGTACGCGCAGGAGATCGCCTTCCAGTGGGAGAAGTACAAGGGGAGGAATATGAGGCTCGCGCAGCTCTTCGACCAGATCCCGACCGCCAGCATCAACTGGCTGCGGCCCTTCTGCGAGGCGTACATGCGGACGAGCGCCTGGGGGAGGCTCAAGTACAGCATGTTCGCCAGGATCGACCAACTCGACGAGGAGAAGCTGGGGCTGCTGGGGAAGTCGGGGTGCGCCCTCCTCCGGGTGGGGATCGAGGCCGGGAACGACTTCATCAGGAACGAGGTCTACGGCAAGCACATCTCCAGGGAGAAGATCAAGGAGATCTTCAGGATAGCCCGCGCCAACGGCGTCGGTTTCACGGCGTTCAATATCCTGGGCGGGCCGGCGGAGACGCCGGCGACGCTGCGCGACACCATACGGCTCGCCATGGAGCTCGACGCGAACCGCACCGCCTTTTTCATCTACAAGCCGTTCACCGAGGAGGGGTGCCGCCAGATATACCAGTACGGGGGGTGGATAGACGAGAAGCGGTGGAGGGCGGCGGACAATATCACCTTCGGCGCCGTGGTGGCGTCGAAGGCGCTGAGCGTCAGGAAGGTGGAGCTCTACCAGAAGGTCGCGTACTTCCTTACCTTCGGCAGGCGGCTCCTTAGGATGATACGGCGCCAGAAGCTCAGGTACTTCCGCAACCTGGCCGTCTACCTGTCAAGGGGGATCCGCTACGGCCTGGATTTCGGCTACACGATGATCTACTACCATATATACGGCTACGACAACGTCGATAAATGAGAATCGCGTTCGTCCACAGCTTCCCGCAGGAGTACCACGGCATCATGTACCTCGCCGCGGCCCTCAAGGCGGACGGGCACGAGTGCGGGGTGTTCGTAACCTCCCTGGAGAAGGATATCATCGGGGCGCTCTCCCGCTTCTCCCCCGGGCTTGTCGGCTTCTCGTGCACAACCGGGGAGCATCTCCAGACGGCCGGGCTCGCCGCCCGCGTCAAGAAGGCCCTGGGCGCGGTGACGGTTTTCGGGGGGCCGCACGCGACCGTCTGCCCGGAGATCGTCGAACGGGAGGGGGTGGATATCGCCTGCGTGGGCGAGGGGGAGGACGCCGTCCGCGAGCTCGCCTCCGCCGTGGAGAGGGGGGGCGACATATCCGGGATACGCAACCTATGGGTTAAGCGGGGAGGGGCCGTGGTTAAAAACGAGCCCCGGCCGCTTCTGGAGGATCTCGATGCGCTCCCGCGCCCCGACTGGTCCATCTATTACAAGTACCCGTTTCTCAGGGGGAAGAGCACCAAGACGTTCATCGGGAGCCGGGGCTGCCCTTTCAACTGCACCTTCTGCACGGACCCGTACTTCCAGGCGCTCTACAGGGGGAAGGGAAGATATCTCAGGATGCGGGCCCCCCGGGGTTTCGCCGAGGAGATCCGCGAGCAGAAAGAGATACTGCGTTTCTCCACCGTGACGTTCGACGACGAGGTCTTCGTATGGAACCGCGGGTGGCTGCGCGAATTCCTCCCCCTGTACCGCGAGATGGTCGGCCTCCCGTTCTTCTGCGGCGTCAGGGCCGACACGCTGACGGAGGAGATCGTCGGCGAACTGCGGGATTCCGGCTGCTACGGGATGTCGTTCGGCATCGAGAGCGGGAGCGAACACATACGGAACGAGATCGGCAAGAAGGGGATCACGAACGAGCAGATCCTCGCGGCGGCGCGGTGGGTGAAGGCGCGCGGGATCGTCCTCCGGACAACGAACATGTTCTGCCTCCCGGACGAGACCCCGGAACGGGCTTGGGAGACCGTCGCGCTCAACGTCGCCTGCGGCGTGGATCACCCGTTCGCCTACGTCTACCAGCCGCTCCCGAAGACCGGGATGTACGAATACGCGCGCTCGCGCGGCTTCATCGGGGGGGATTTCAGCTTCGACCGGCTGGAGCCGATGCACCTGAACGACAACCCACTCGCGCTCGAGAAGAAGGGGCAGATCCTGAACATACAGAAACTCTTCTACCTGGCGGTCACCCGCCCGCGCCTCATACCGCTGCTCCGCCTCGTCGTGAGAATCCCGCCGAACCCGGCCTTCACGCTCATCTTCAAGCTATGCCTTGTGAGGAACTACTCGCGCTACAAGAAGCTCGGGCTTCTGAAGACCCTGGCGCTCGCGATGAGGTCGCGCGCGATAGGACAGGAGGCGCGGCCGCAATGACCGTCGAACGCTGCGACGCGATACTGCTCGGGGGGGGGCCGGCCGGGCTCGCCGCCGCTGAGAGGCTCGCCGCGGGGGGGATGCGCGTCGTCCTCCTCGAGGCGGACGAGGAGCTCGGCGGGCTGGCGAAGTCGTTCTGCCAGGACGGGAAGTGGATCCCGATGACGTACCACCACGTCATGGGGATAGACACGGTCACCCACGCCTATCTGAAACGCTTCGGCCTCTGGGATTCGATGGTATGGAAGGGGATCAAGGTGGTCTTCTGGTTCCACGGCAGGGCGTATCCGCTCACGCAGCCGTGGCATATCCTCGGCTTCGCCCCGCTCACGTGGCTGGAGCGGCTTCGCCTCGTGCGCTTCGGCGTCGTCTGCTACCTGAAGAAGGACTGGCACGCGTTCGATGAGGTCAGGAGCGACGAGTGGATAGAGCGGATGCTCGGCAGAAGGGCGCGGGAGGCGATCTTCGAGCCGCTGGCCGAGATGGAGTTCGGCACGCCGCTCTCGGCGGTGAGCAGCGGGTGGCTCGGCTACCGTCTGCACGAGAGCGCCCGGAACAGGGACCGCTACGGCTACCCGGCGAAGGACCTGAAGACGCTGATCGACGGGATCGCGTCGGCCGTCGAGAAGGCGGGCGGCCGGATCATGCGCGGGGTCGAGGCGGTAGGGGTGGGGCGGGGTACGGTGGAGGCGGTCGGCCGCGGGGGGGAGCGGTACCGGCTGGAGGCGCCGAGGATCGTGAGCGCCGTCCCGCCGGAGATCCTGGCGCGCATCCACGCGGAGCCGGGGCGGCTCGACCCGGAGCTCTCCACGATCCGCTATCGCCCCCTCGTCTGCATGTGCTTCGGCTCGCGCCGGCTCATCTCCCCGCACTACTGGAACGTCTTCATGGAGCCGGTCCTTCACTTCGGCGGGATCTTCAACCACACGGCCCTCTTCCCCGAAGGGGGGGCGAGGGGGGAGTACGTCTACTACCTCTTCAGCTACGCCGACGAGGATTCGCCCCTTTACCGGGAGTCCGAGGAGGGGCTGGCGGAGATATACCTCGCCGACATACGCACCATCTGCCCGGGGTTCGAATACCTCTGGCGCCGGATTTTCAAGATACCGTTCAGCACCCCGCGCTACGGCCTCGGGTACCGGAACCCCCCGATCGAGAGCATCTACCCAGGGCTCTTCCACGCCGGCGTCTATCGCCGCTACCCGTGCACAAGGACGATGCATACGGCGCTCCTCAGCGGCTGCGAGACCGCGGCGGCCGTGCTGAAGAAGGGATGAGTGGGAAGGGCTTATGTCCGCGCCCTCCCCGCGCCCACGAGGGAACGTGAGCAGCCACACCGTGCGTAGACCGTACCTGAAGGCGCTCGGCGAAGGGGCGGCGATCCTCCTGATCTCGCTCCTCGCGGTTAGACTCTTCGTCCGGGTCCCCTATCACATGACCGTCTACAGCATGTATTGCAACCTCGCGTGGATCTACTATCCTCTGAACGGCATGGAGCCGCTCTCTCGGCTCTGGGACCTTGCGCTCTTTCCGGATTTCAAGTTCCTCATGCCGGCCGCGGCCCCGCGCTGGATGACCGCGCTGTGGGACTCCATCCCTTTCGTGGACGCCTACCTCCCGCTCCGGGCGGACTCGTGGGTCGGGAGCCTGCAGTCGCTCATCTACCTCCCGCTCTTTCTCCTCTGGCCCTCCCCCGACTCGGTGAGGTTTCTCGGCCTGCTCTTCCTGGCGCTCCAGGCCCTCCTCATCCGCAGGATCACGGGTGGGGACACGCTGCTGATCTTCGCGATGCTCCTCGCCTTCATGCCGTACTCGTTCCAGCATATTATCGATGTCAGCATGGTCGCGTATCAGCTCACATGCCTATACATAGTCGTCTGGCTTGTCACAGCGTGGGGCAGGCGCGCCGCGCAGGAGGGGAGGCTCCACTGGCGCTATCCGCTCGGGGCGGGGGCGGCTACCTTTCTCGGCATCTGGTTCAAGCTGTCGTTCCTCTTTTACCTCCCGGCGATCGCGCTCTTCGTACTTCGCGCCGCCGTCGTGCTGAGGCCGCTCCTGGCGCGCCCCGCGGGGCGCCGGCGATTCATCGCGCAGTGCGCCCTCATGGCCCTTGCGGCCGGCGCTCCATCGGCGGCGCTGCTCGACGCGCAGCCCCGCGTCGGTACGGCGCGGCACATGAGATACTACGGGATCAGTGAAAGTTGCGTGAGAATAGGCATGGAGGAGGGAGGGTTTCGATACGCCCCGCTGGGGCATCTCATCTCCATCTCGCGCTACCTGACAAACCCGCTCCAAACCGCCCAAGACATCTACATTACCGACGTCCTCGTCACGCCGAGCGGCGTTGCCGCCCTCGCCGCCGCCGCCCTGCTGTTCCCCTACGGCGCCGTGCGGATCCGACGCCGGGGCGGGGGGCTCGGTTTCCTCGCCGTGAACGCCATCGCCCTCTCCTTCACGACGCTCGCCATCGTCTCCCATCCGGCCGCCGCCGCGATGCGCCATGTGATCCTCGCGTATCCGTTCGGCATCCTCGCCCTCTTCTCCATACGCGCGGAACTCCGCGGGGATCGGGTCGTCACCGCGCTCTTCGCCCTCCTCGCCGCCCTGGGGCTGTGGCACTACCACTCGCTCTCCGGCATGGATTGGCGCGAGTGGATGCGGAGGCAAGGGACGGGCGGTGCGCTCGTGCCGAACTTCGCCTGCCTGCAAGAGGCGCTTGACCCTCATTCGGGGAGGTACGTCTTCGTGCACGCGGATTGGGGCACATATCATATAAAGGCGCTCTACGGGCCGCGGGACCAGTGCAACGTGGCGGCATGGCCGCTGGACTCGATGGGGACGGTGCTCAAGGTGCGCGAGATCTGCGGCCGGACCGGAAGAAGGCCGATGATCATACGGATGAAGGAGAATTCGAGCTCCGATATCCGCTTTCTAAGGCGCCATTTCCCCGGGCTCGTCCGGCTCCGGATGGATTGCGACGCCGACCCCTGGGAAATCTGGTACCAGCCATGGCCGAGGTCGAGGAGATACCTGTATCGGGGATGAGGCCCGCGAGATGAACGGCGCGCCGCTTGCCAAAAGGCCGGCCGGACCCTGTCCTGTCCGCCGTTTCGGGATTGGGCGCACGCTTTCAAACGCCGGCCGCCCCATGATATGATGCCCGTGGGGTGGTTGCCCGGGGGGACCGCCGTGCGCGCTAGAGCCGAGTACGCCTGTATCGCCGCCTTCTGCGCCGCCTCCCTACTCATGCTGCGGCGTGCGCCGTTTCCGGTGTTTCACAGGGCGGCGTTTGTCTTCGGCTACTATGTACGTCACGAGTACAGCGTGCTCACGAGGCCGTATGCCCTGTCGCTCCTCTTCCTCATGGTCGCCGCGGCGCTCTACAGGGACCACTTTCGAAAGCCGGCTGCGTCGCTCGTGGTATGTCAAGTGTCACCACCCCCATGGGGGTGGGAGGAAGCAGTAACACCCTGGGTTTACTCCAATTTGGAAGTGGTACAATGAATAGTGAAAGGTCAGGATTCGGGATGAGGCCTCCCCTGAGATTGAAAGCGAAGCATACTTCTCCATAAACGTAAGCATGGTTTGGCACCCTATCGAATAGCATTACGCTGAATTGCAGCGGGGGGATGAAGCAGATTGCGTCTAGTGTAATAGACAAGAAAGTTGATATTGTTGAGGCGGATTGGAAATGAAGCGCATGGAGTGTAATTTTTGCGGGTCAAATGACAAAAGAGTTTTCCCGCCCGGTTCCGAGAATTCTTTGCTTATAAGCTGCAGTAAGATAGTCAAGTGCCTGAATTGCGGACTTGTTTACGCGGATCCGCAGCCGGATGCCGCAGCGCTCGACACCATCTATTCGCAGGATTACTATGGCGAGAAGAATATTAGGTTCCTGCCCGCCATAGAATCGATAGTCCGGTTTTTTCGGAGAAGAAGGGCACTGTCGATCCAGAAATATAAGAAGGGGGGTAAGATACTCGATATCGGTTGCGGGAGGGGTTACTTTTTGGAATGTATGGAAAGACTGGGTTGGAATGTATTCGGCACAGAGATAAGTCCGATCGCAGCGAGGAGAGCCAAGGAAATATTCCCCCGGCAGGTATTCATAGGAGACCCGCTCGAGCTGACTTTCCAGGAAAACGATTATGATTGCATAAGCATTTATCACGTATTGGAACACACTCAAAAGCCCAAGGAGATCATTGAAAAAACATACCGCTTGCTCAAGCCTGGAGGGCTTTTGTTGGTTGCGGTGCCGAATATAGACTGCCTCTCGTTCAACCTCCTCCGGTCCAACTGGTTCGGTTTCGGGCTGCCGCAGAATAACTACTATTTTTCACTCGGCGTGTTATCCCGAGAAATTCAAAAGGCAGGTTTCAACATAAGCCACGTAAGACATTTTTCGATGGAACAGGACCCATTCAGTTTACTGCAGGGCGTGCTCAATCGCTTTGTAGGCAACGACAATGGTTTATATCACAGTCTACATAGGGGTAATAGGCCGAAGCAAAATGCGATGATTCGGGCCTGCATTTATTCCCTGGCGGCTTCGCTTTTTATCCCGTGCTTGGTAATGGCATGGATATTTTCGAAATTGAGCGACGGTGCCACAGTCGAGATTTACGCATTCAAACCGCACTCGTCGTAAGAACGCGCTTACAGGGCCGGTTCAAGAGTGTGGGCTATCTATTGGGGATGAGCGATATCCTGCCTCTTTTATGGATATATTATCTTCACTGCATTCCCGTGACGTGATGCCGGAGTGAAAATATCCAGGAGGGGACCCACCGTGCGCCTGAAAATGGAGCATGTGGTTATCGCGCTATTCTTCCTCCTCTCTCTATACATGATTGTCCACCATGAGGCATGGAGGGACGAGGCGCAGCCATGGCTCATCGCGCGGGACAGCCCGAGCTTCCTCTCCGTGGTGCGCCAGATGAACCGGGAGGGGACACCGGGGCTGTGGTTCTACATGGCCTACCCCCTCGCCAGGGCCGGGCTCCCGTTCTTCGGGATGCAACTGGTCAATCTCCTGATCGTTCTGTGCATCGTGGCGATCGTCATGCGGTGCGCGCCGTTTCCCCGCTATCAGAAAGTGCTCTTCATTTTCGGATACTACATATTCTACGAATACAACGTCATCGTGAGGACGTACGTCCTCTCAGTGCTGTTTCTCGTCGCGATAGCGGCCCTCTATAAATATCGTTTCACAAAACCGGTCGCATACTCCCTCTTGGTCCTGCTCCTGGCAAACACAAACGCGCACGGCATCATCGTCGCCGCGATCCTTGCCGGAGCCTATCTTCTCGAGTCGTTGATGTCCGGAGGTGCCTGGTCGAAGAGAACCGTCAGGCTGGCTTTCTCCCTGATGGTGATAGGCCTTGTCGCGGCGATGTGCCAGACGGTAACCTTTGAAGAACGGGCGGAATGCTGGGCCGGATGGCATTGGGAACCGTCACGCCTGAGAATCAGTGAGGTATTTTATGCGTTGGAGCTCGCGTTCCTGCCGGTTTCGGGACATCCGTTCTTCTCGGGGCCCGGCGAGGTCAACTTCTGGGGATCGGTGCTCGTGCGATACCCTGCCTGTATTCCGGTCGCCGTGCCCCTGTTCGGCGCGTCGGTGGCGTTGTTGATGAGGAAGCGCGTTCCCCTGGCGATCTACCTGGGTTCGACCCTCGGCCTGTTGAGCCTCTTCTGGCTGAAATATCCGGGCGCGCGGAGGCATATCGGGTTCATCTACATATCGTTTATTGTCGCAACGTGGATTTCCGAATGCTATCAAGATGCGCCGTCCCCGCCGCGAGGCTTTCTGCGCACAAAGTGCCCGGCCTGTGTATTTACCACATTGCTCATTCTGCAACTCCTCGGCTCCGCCCAGGCGGTCTACCATGATTTGCGCTACGATTTCTCTCCCGCCAAACGGGTGGCCGGGTATCTCGAGGAGCACGGATACCTTGGGGACGACTTTTTCATCGCGGCGTTCCACTCGACCAAGGCCCAGGCGGTGGCGCTGTACCTGCCGAAACCCCATTCGCGGATCTTCCAGGTCGAGTGCGAGCGGTTCGGCACTTACACCGCCAACACGAAGGAGTTCATGCGCGACCAGGCGGCCCTGCGGATCGAGGATGTCGTGCGCAGGGTCGACAGGGGGATGCAAGGCGGACACTACCGCGCGGCGGTGCTCATCCTGAACGAGAGGATGGACGGCAACGCCGGATTCGCGGCCAGATACGAGCTGATCGCGTCCTTCGAGCGGCACATCGCGGAGGACGAGCCGCTATACATCTATCGCCTTAACTCTCCTCCACCGCGCGCAGATGCCGTGACGAGGGGTCGTGTCTGAAGCGGCATCCGGGAATGGCACGCGTTAGTGACGGACACCGTTGGGTGCGCTTCTGCTCGGTGAGGGAATGAAACAGGATCGGCGGTCGGATCGCGTTAAAGAATATCTGTTCTATGTCAGCGCGGCCCTTCTGGCGCTCGCCGCCTTGATCGCCGTTGATCCGGACGCGCGCCTTGCCTTTCTGTCCGTGCTGATGATCGGACAGACGATCTGCGGGATCCGTCATCGGTATGGCGGACAGGCGGTGGTCTATTTTATCGTCACCTATGTGATGTTCGAGGTGATCAGGCCGCTGAATCTGAATATACTGCGAAATCACACCGTCCTCTTTGCGCCGTTTTGCATGTGCGTGTACGCAGCAAGCGTGGTGGTGGGGAGATACGGGTTTGCGTTAGATCCGCCGCGAGGCAATAGCAGGAGGGAAAGGATCGGCACAATCCTGCCCTGCGCAATAGTCTTGCTGTATCTCGTGTGTGCCACCAGCAGTTCCACTTTTTTGAGCGGACCCTATCCGATATTCGGATCCGAATACAGGATAGTCGTGTCCATTACGTCCGCCATCGCAATTGTCTTGATCGCCATGTGGTTTATTCCATGGCTTGGGTTCGTCTTGAAGGCGTTCGATCGGATTGGAATCCTGATATGCCGAAAGACGCGTTCACGGAGGCTGGATTTTGCCGGGCTGTTGTTCATGGGGCTTCTGCCCGGGTTGGCGTATCTATGGTTGTTTTCCCCCGGCATCATGTCTGAGGATTCATTTGTCCAATGGGACCAGGCCATAGGCAGGACGCCGCTTTCGGATTGGCACCCGTATATGCATACCCTCCTTATCCGGGCGCTTGCCAATATCCACGCGTCGCCGATTATGCTTCCGCTTCTGCAAATCGCGCTCTCGGCATTCATCTATGCGTCATGGGGCGCGTTTCTCATGGCGAGAGGAGCCCGGAGGGGCTATATCTACGTGCTGCTCTTGCTGTTCTCCATCGTGCCTATCCATGCCATGCTCAACATATCGCTGTGGAAAGACGTCTTGTACACGTTGGCATTGGCACACCTGACCTTGCAATATGCCAAGATCATCGCATACAGGGGGGTCTACTTTGCCCGTGTCCATAACATCGCCTCGTTCGTCATTTCGACGATAGTGGTGTCGAGTGTCAGGCATAACGGTTTTATTGTGGGAATCTCTTCCGTTATCTCACTCGCCGTGTACACGATCGCATGGGCGAGGTCGCGTCATTACAGGGGGAAGGGCATTATTCCCAATCTGTGCAAGGGGATGCTGGCACTATTGCTATCGGAAGCCGTTATTACGTGGGTCATGCCCGGCGTCATGAATGTCGCCCCCAATGCGCGAGGGACGGCATACCCCACATTTTTATCCCCTCTTGGTTCTCTCGCGAAAGACAAAGCAATCATAGACCCCGACACGATGGCCGTGATGAAAGGGATCATGCCGCTTGAGCGATGGGAAAGCCAATATTGCAGATATTCAGTAGGCGGATATATATGGGATGACGGCGGGTTGTTTATCCCCAATGCCGGAAAGTTGAGTATGGCGGAAGTATTCGCTCTTTATCTAAAAACACTTCTGGGGCACCCAGGGCATGTTATCGCTGATAGAATGAACCAAACGAGTCTTTTGTGGAATATAACCGATGTCGACATCGAAATCTATAGCTTGGCGTATACCCACTGGAAAGGCGGCGCGGAACATCCGCTCACCACGCACAATTCAGCAGGGCGCATGCTAATCAAATTTCTTCAACGGTATAACGAACTGATATTCAGGGTGGGGGTATACTCCTTGATCCTCGTGCTGTTGCTGTACTACATTCTCGTGAAGAAATGCTACCGGTTGTGCGTGTTGTATATACCCATCATTGCCAATACGGTATCGCTCATGCTCGTGATGCCATCACAGGATTACCGGTTCGTATATTATGTGTTTGAGCTGGCCCCTTTTGTAATGACCTACGTTTTGCTGGAGGTAAAAAAACAAGGAGAACGACTCGATCACCAGCGCCCCACCCCGCACGGATGTGACGCGATAAAATCGGCTGCGACGGGGCGCGCCGCCGCGATTTGATCTGTTTCTTTCCCCCTCCGATGGTGTATACTGCCCTCCGACCGATCCCCTCCGCCTGAAGGGGTATCCCATCGGGAGTGTACCGGCTCCCCACGGCCGGTCATCCGCCGCGAAGAAGAGCCGCTCATCGGCGTGGAGGACGACGCGGCTCCGTTCGACATGAGGAGGTAGCATAGGTAATGAGGATATCCCAGGCGATTCGGGCCGGGAAGGGGGTCCTCGCGGCGCGGCTCCTGGGCAGGCGGCTGCCTCTCGCGGTCTGGATCGACGTCACGAACCGCTGCCCCGCCGACTGCGCGTATTGCGACATCTGGAAGAGCGGAAAAAGGGATATGCCGCTCGACGGCCTTTTGCGCATCATTGACGAGCTGGCGGATATGGGGTGCGTGCGCCTCCATCTCACGGGTGGCGACCCTCTCATGCGGGACGACATCGGGGAGATCATCGGCCGCGGCAGGGAGAAGGGTCTCCTCGTGACCCTCTCCGTCCGCGAGCACCTCGTCCAGAGGCGGTTGGAGGCGCTGGAGAGGGCCGACATGGTCTTCCTGAGCTTCGAAGGGCCCCGGGAGGTCCACGAGGGGCTAAAGGGGAAGGGAAGTTTTCCCCTCCTTATGGACGCGCTCGACGCCCTCAGGGAGCGCGGAATCGCCGCGCTCACCACAACCACGCTCACCCGGCGCAACAGGGATTCCATACCGTTCATCGTAGAGACGGCGCGGCGGCACGGTTTCGTGGCCAACTTTCAATGCCTGCACTATCCGCTGGGCTCGGAAGATGGGGGCGGGTTCCGCGCCGATCATCAACTAGCCGACCTGCTCCTCGACGAGGAGGAACACCGCCGCGTCGGGCGGGAGCTCATCGCGTTGAGGCGCGCCGGCGCCCCGATCGCCGACTCAGAGGCGTGCCTGCGGTATATATGGCTGGAGTGGGAAGATCACCGCAAGGTATTCCTCCCCTCCCTCCCGCGGGGGGGGGCGCGCTGCCGGGCCGGCAGGCTCTTCTGCCAGATCGACGTGGAGGGGATCGTCTACCCGTGCGGCTCGACGTTCGAGCGCGCCAGGAAGTCCCTCTACAAGAACGCCCTCGATGTGGGGATGAGGGAGGCGTTCCTCTCCCTGCCCGAGAGCCCGTGCAAGGCGTGCGTCCAGGCGTGCCACGTGGAGCTCAACCTGCTCTTCTCCATGCGGCCGGGGACGGTAGCCCAT
>WBZO01002066.1_pt3 | contig 12058 bp, 8 predicted proteins | sample 5204261 | NCBI WGS metagenome assembly WBZO01 (sample SAMN12412400, study PRJNA552823) | activated sludge metagenome | isolation source: activated sludge from anammox sidestream of wastewater treatment plant... | place: USA: North Carolina | collected 2017-09 | reverse complement strand
GCCGCCCGCTCTCTTCCTCGAAGCTCAGCATCTGCTGATAGATCCAGTTCAGGCAGTCCGCCTTCGACGTCGGACCCTCGTGCGGAACCTCGGCGACATGCACCCTGCAGTTGAGGCTTGCCGCCCGCGCCGCCGCCGCGCCGGTCTCCTCATCGTTCGGATAAACGCCGATGAAGAAATGGCAATCCCGGTCGGCGATCGCGCTCAGATTGTGCTCGAGCATTCGCTCGAGCACGCCGGACTCCCGCCAGCATGCCACCCAAACCGCGATCGGGCCTTCCACCGGCCGCCCCACACTCCGCTCCGACACCCCGCGGCTGCGCAGTTTTCGCCGCACCCACTGCGCATCCATCCAGAAATCGTCCAACCCGCTCAACAGGATGTAGACCGCGAGCGGCAGGCACAGCCAGGCAAAGACCAGTTCCGGCACCGTAATGGCTCTAGTGCCCGCCGCCCGCCGTTGCTCTCACCCCGGCTGTCGAATAAGGAACAACCCGGCAGGCCAACCCCTGCCGGGCTCCATATCCGGCCGTTCGACCAGCCGCTACTTCTTCTGCGGAGCGCCCTCCAACGTCTTCTTGTCTTTGTAGTACTTGCCGACGTCATTCAGTTCCTTGCCCTTGGTGTGGCAGACCGTGCACGCCTTCTTCTCCTTCTTCCCGATCTCTTTGGTGGCGAATGATACGCCGCTCGCCGTAAAAAAAGCCGCCAGCAGCGTTGCCACCGGCAGCAGGAGACGCAAACCCTTCATCGAACCTCCTCGAATCTCTACCGCCTCATCAATCACGATCAGGTGCGGTAGCAAGCCATTCTAACATTCAAGCCGCCTCTATCCGCTCAGCCCGGCTCAGATCCTCGCCGTAAGCCGGACGGAGGTTGGGATCGCGGGCCTGGCGCCGGGATGATGCCGGCACGGCGCCGGGCCCTGCTCCGCAGGCGGCGTCGTGCGTTTGACCGGCAGACGGACAGGTTTCACGCCTCCGCCGTGCTAAGATCGCCCGTGACCGGATGAGTAAGACGTCGGCCGTCCTGCGCGCCATGCGCCCGCACCAGTGGGCCAAGAATCTGCTGGTCTTCGTCCCCATCCTGCTGGCCCACAGGACGCACGACCTTGCCGCGTGGCGCGCGGCGGCGGTCCTGTTCGCCGCCCTCAGCCTGTGCGCCTCGGCGACCTACGTCTTCAACGACCTGCTGGATCGCGAGGCCGACCGCGCCAACCGCTCCAAGCGGCACAGGCCGTTCGCCAGCGGCGCGCTCGGCGCCGCGACCGGAGCGGCGCTGATCACTGTGCTGATGGCGCTCTCGGTCGGCGTAATCGCGCTGACCGGTGCCAAGGCCCTCGATTGGATCAGCGCGTACGTCCTCTTCTCCTGCAGCTACTCTCTGGCGCTGAAGAGGGCGCCGATCATCGACGTCGTCGTCCTGGCGCTGCTCTACTGTTTCCGCGTCTTCGCCGGCGGCGCGGTGACGGCGATCCCGATCTCGCCCTGGACGCTCGCCTTCTCGCTGTTTCTGTTTTCCAGCCTCGCCTTCCTGAAGCGCTACTCCGAGTTGAAGGCCGCGCCGGACGCCGCCGCGCCCAATCGCAGAGGTTATCAGGCGGAGGACCTGCACGTCGTCTTCGCCGCCGGCATCGGCTGCGGCATCGTGGCCGTGCTGGTGGTCGCGCTGTACATACACAGTCCGGAGATGGCGCAGTATTACTCGAATCCGATGGCGCTCTGGTTTCTGCTGCCGGTCATCCTGACCTGGGTCTGCCGGATGTGGCTCGCCGCCGGACGGGGGCGAATGTCGCAGGATCCGGTGCTGTTCGCGCTGCGCGACCGTTGGAGCCTGCTCGCCGGAGCAGCGTGCCTGGCCATCGCGCGTGCCGCCGCATAGATCGGAATTAGGATAAAGCTATGGCCTTTATCCACGATGATTTCCTGCTCTCGAACCAGGCGGCGCGGCGGCTCTATCGCGACTTCGCCGGGGCGGAGCCGATTATCGACTACCACTGTCATCTGCCGCCGAAGGACATCGCCGCCAATCGCCGGTTCGCGAACCTGTTTGAAATCGCCCTGGAAGGCGATCACTACAAGTGGCGCGCCATGCGCGCCAACGGCATCGCCGAACAATTCTGCACCGGCGGCGGAACGCCCTACGAGAAGTTTCTGGCCTTCGCCCGAACCGTGCCTGCCACGCTACGCAATCCGCTCTACCACTGGACCCACCTCGAACTCGTCAGGTACTTCGGCATCGAGGAGCCACTGAATGAAAAAACCGCCCCCGCCATCTGGGAGCGGGCCAACGCGGCGCTGGCAACGCCCGCCCTGAGCGCCTGGGGCATTCTCGAGCGCTTCAAAGTGAGAGCCCTCTGCACGACCGACGACCCCGCGGACGACCTCGCCACGCACAGGGCCATCGCGGGTTCCGCCTGCCCCGCCAGGGTCTATCCCACGTTCCGCCCCGATCGCGCCTTCCTGGTCGATCAGCCCGAGGCCTTCAACGCCTGGGTCGGACGGCTCGGCGCCGCCGCCAATGTCGACGTCATCGACTTCCAGTCCTTCTGCGACGCGCTCTCGAAGCGGCACGACGCATTCCACGCAGTCGGCGCGCGGCTCTCCGACCACGGCCTGAATCACGCCTTCTCCTCTCCCTGCACCGATGCGCAGGCCAGCCGGATCTTCGAACACGCCCGCGCCTTCAAGCCGGCCTCGGCGGAGGAGAAGCAGGCCTTCGCCTCCTGGCTGATGCTGTTCTTCGGACGGCTGGACGCCGGCAAAGGCTGGACCAAACAGATTCATCTCGGGGCCTACCGCAGCGCGAACACGCGCGCGCTGGCCCGGCTCGGCGCCGACACCGGCTTCGATTCGATCGGCGACTGGCCGCAGGTCGACGCGCTGGGCCGCTTTCTCGACACGCTCGAGCAGGAGGGGGCGCTGCCCAAGACCATCCTGTATAACCTCAACCCCGCGTGGAACTACGCTTTCGCCACCATGATCGGCAACTTCCAGGACGGCACGATCGCCGGCAAGATCCAGTTCGGCAGCGGCTGGTGGTTTCTCGATCAGAAGGAAGCGATGGAGTGGCAGATCAATGCGCTGTCCAACTGCGGCCTGCTGTCGCGCTTCGTCGGGATGCTGACCGATTCGCGCAGCTTCATGAGCTACCCGCGCCACGAGTACTTCCGCCGGGTGCTATGCAACCTGGTGGGCCGGGACATGGAATCGGGGGACCTGCCCGCCGACCTGGAACTGGTGGGACCGATGGTCCGCGACATCTGCTTCGCCAACGCCCGCGACTACTTCGGACTCGCGCTCGGCTGACCGCGCTGTTCCCTGGCTTCAGGCAGCGGCGCGACGGCCTCGAATATCTCTCCGCCGTCCGCGCTTCGCCTCTACCACCACGGCTTGTCGAACCACTTGTGCTCGGGTTGTGATTGCGGCCGCGGCGCGGTCCGCGCCGACTTCAGCATTCCCTCCAGCTTCGCCAGGACGTCCGGCCTCGACCGGGCGAGATCGTTGGACTCGCCCGGGTCCGCCGCCAGGTCGTACAACTCTAAAGGCGCGTCCTGCTTCGGCCGCACCGCCTTCCAGTTGCCCGCCCGCAGCGCCTGCGGCGGCATCCCGTCAATGTACTTCAGCCTCTTCCCGTTGAATGTGGGGTTCTCCCAATAGAGGTATTCGTGCGCCTTCTGCGGCTTGCCCATCAGCGTGGGCAGGACGCTCCAGCCGTCGATGTCCTTCGGGCACGCCGTGCCGGCCGCTTCGGCGAACGTCGGCATGGCATCCTGGAACATCCACTGGTAGCTGGAGACCCGCCCCTTGGGAATCCGCCCCGGCCACCTGGCCAGCATCGGCACACGCAGGCCGCCCTCGTACATCGTCGTCTTTCTGCCGCGGAACGGGCCGTAGTTGTTCAGCTTGTTGTCCTGATCCCACTGCCGCGCAGCGCCGCCGTTATCGGAAGTGAAGAACACCAGAGTGTTGTCGGCCAGATTCAGTTCTTTCAGCAGCGTGAGCACGCGCCCCACCTCGCGATCCAGCCGCGCGATCATCCCGCAGTAGGCCGCGTACGTCTCCTTCTGCTCGTTCAGCCTTCCAGCCTTGTCGGAGTAAGGCTTGTCTTCGGCGAACTTGCCCCGGTACGGCGCCATCGAATCCTCCGGCACCTGCGGTTCCCAGTGCGGCAGCGTGAACGCCCCGTACAGGAAGAACGGCCGGTTCCTGTTCTTCCGGATGAACTCCAGCGACTTGTCGACAATGATGTCGTGCGAATATGTCCCTTTCTTCAGACCCTTGTTCGCGGGCAGCGGATACTGTTTGTCGTTGTCGTAGAGGTACGGAGGGAAGTAGTAGTGCGCATGCGCCTGGTGCAGATAGCCGAAGAACTGATCGAAACCCTGCTTCCACGGCACGCCTTCGGTCCCGATATCGCCCAGCCCCCACTTGCCGAAACAGCCGCTCGCGTATCCGGCCGGCTTCAGCACCTCGCCGATCGTCACGTCGGAATCGAGAATGAACACGCCGCCCGGGTTCGACCGCACCGACGTGTGCCCCATGTGCTTGCCGGTCATCAACACGCTGCGCGAGGGCGCGCAGACGGTGCAGCCCGCGTAGGCGTCGGTGAATCTCGTGCCATCGCGCGCCAGCGAGTCGATGTTCGGCGTTTGAATGATCTTCTGCCCGTAGCAGCCGAGGTCGGCGTACGCCATGTCGTCGGCCATGATCCAGACGATGTTCGGCGGACGCCCGGCGCCTGAAAGGACCGCCGGCGCCGCCGCCGCCGTCGAAAGAAACCGCCTGCGTAACATGGGGCCATTCTATACAATGGCCAACGAACCCACGATGAGACGCCGCGACTTCATCTTCACCCCGGCCGGGCTCTTCCTGGCGCCCGGATTCAGCTCCGCCCAGCAGAGCCCGCTGCGGCTGCGCTTCCGCCAGGTGCACCTCGATTTCCACACCAGCGAGGCCGTGCGGGACATCGCCGCCTCCTTCGACCCCGAGGAATTCGCCGCCACCGTCGAGCGGGCGCGCGTCAACTCCATCACCTGTTTCGCCCGCTGCCACCACGGCTGGATCTACTACGACAGCAGCAAGAACCCCGAGCGCCGCCACCCCTACCTCAAGCGCAACCTGCTCAAGGAGCAGATCGACGCCTGCCACAAACGCGGCATCCGCGTCCCCATCTACGTCACCATCCAGTGGGATCACTACTCCGCGCAGCGCCATCCCGAATGGCTGGTCATCGACGACAAAGGCGCGCCCCGCGGCACGCCCATCTTCGAGCCCGGCTTCTACCGTTTCCTTTGCGTGAACACCGCCTACCGGCAGTTCATCGCCGCGCATGTCGCCGAGATTTGCGACACCCTGCCCGTCGACGGCCTCTTCTTCGACATCGTCCAGCCCGTCGAGTGCTCCTGCCTGAACTGCCGCACGGACATGCGCAAACGCTACCTGGACCCCACCGACGGCGAGGCGCGGCGTGTCTACGCGGTCCAGATGATCAACGCCTGGAAACGCGAAATGACCGCGCTCGTCCACATGCGCCATAAGGACGCCACCGTCTTCTACAACGCCGGCCACATCGGCCCGCGCCATCGCGCCGTCGCCGACGCCTACACCCATTGGGAACTCGAGTCCCTGCCCAGCGGCGGTTGGGGCTACCTCGACTTCCCCCTGAAGGTCCGGTACACGCGCACGATGAGCCTGCCTTCGCTCGGCATGACAGGCAAGTTCCACACCTCATGGGGCGATTTCCAAAGCTACAAGACCCGCGAGGCGCTCGAATTCGAGTGCTTCCAGATGCTCGCCCTGGGCGCGCAATGCTCGGTCGGCGATCAGCTTCACCCGTCCGGCAAGATCGACGCCAAAACCTACGAGCTGATCGGCGCCGTTTACTCGCAGGTCGAAAAGAAGGAGCCTTGGTGCGCGGGCGCCCGCCAGGTGGCCGACGTCGGCGTCCTCACGCCGGAAGAGTTCCTCGGCGCCGCCGCCCGGCAGATTCCGCCGGCCGCTTTCGGCGCCGTCCGGCTGCTGACTGAAGCCGCCTGCCAGTTCGACGTCCTCGATTCGAAGTCGGACTTCTCGCGCTACAAACTCCTCATCCTGCCGGATACGATTCCCGCCGCGGGCGATCTCGGCGCCAAGATCGACGCCTACGTGAAGGCCGGCGGCGCGGTGCTCGCTTCCTGCGAGTCCGGAGGCTTCTCTTCGTCCGGCGTCAAAATCCTGCGCGACGCGCCCTTCAGCCCCGACTTCCTCGTCCCCGAAGGCCCGCTCGCCGCCGACATCGGCGCCGCCGAGTACGTCATGTACCAGAAGGGCAAAGAGGTCGAGGCCCTCGCCGGCACGCAGGTCCTCGCCTGGACCAACGTCCCCTACTTCAACCGCGCCTGGGACCACTTCTTCTCGCACCGCCACACGCCCTCCAGCGGCAAGCGCGGCTACCCCGGCGTCACGCGCAACGGCAAAGTCATCTACTTCATGCACCCGGTCTTCGGCCAGTACCACGCCAACGCGCCGAAATGGGTCAAGGCCATGGTCGTCAACGCAATCCGCCAGCTTCTGCCTGAACCCGTTCTCGAACTCAAGGTGCCCTCGACAACCATCGCCGCGCTGAACGAGCAGCCGGCGCAGAATCGCTGGGTGCTCCACCTGCTTCACTACATCCCCGAGCGCCGCGGCACGGCGTTCGACGTGATCCAGGACGTCATCCCGATTCACGACGTTCAGATCGCGCTGCGCCCGCCAAAGCAGGTTCGCCGCGTGATCACCGCGCCGGAAGGACAGGCGCTCAGCTTCACAACCGGCGAGATGGTGCTCCGCTTTACGCTGCCCAAGCTCACCGGACACCAGATCATCGCGATTGAGTTCGCCTGAAAACGGTCTCCACCGTCATCCGCCTGACGCAGAAACCGTCGTAGTGCTTCTGCCCCCGCAGATTCTTCCCGCTGAACACCAGCCACATCGAGTTGTCTTTCGGATCGATCCACTTCGACGGCAGCCGGTAGCCATGCGTCGGCCCGAGCCCCCAGTCGTCGGTGTGAAACGCCGTCGTGAACGGACCCCACGGCGCGGGGGCGTCATAGATCCCCCACGCACCCGCATGATTTGCGCTTACCGCCAGCAGCACCCGCTTCAGCCCCGGATGCCATACCGCGTCCACCCGCTCGCATCGCCCCTTGTCTGTGAACACCGCCCTGCGCCCGGCGAGATCCTTTGTCCAGCGCGGCTTGCCCGTTCCGTCCAAACCGGCGAAAAACTCCCACTCCTTCCGTTCGCGGATCTTCTTCAGCTTCACCCGGGCCAGGATCACTCCATCGCTGGGCGCGTATGCGCTGTCGCCATCCTGCGAGTACGTGTACACGGAATCGTCCGTCGCATCCAGGTTGTTCTTGCCGTAGTTGAGAAACGCCGGCGACCCGAAGCTCTGCTCGAACTTGAATCCCCATTCCCACGTCTTGCCGTGATCTTCGGACCACGCCAATTGCGCGTTCGCCGCATTGCGCGCCCACATGTACAACACGCCCCCGGCCATCATCATCCCGCTCGACTTCAGCCCCTGCGCCCCATCGCCCACCCGCTCGCCGGTCGCCGAACGGATGTTGACGCCGCGGTGCTCCGGCGGCGTCCCGCTGACGCTGGCGAACCCCAGACTCAGCTTCTTCTCGATGTACGGCTCGAAGCCGCGCCCGTCGCCGTAGGACGTGTACAGCCGCCCGTCGTCGCCCCACGCGACCGGCCAGTTGTCGCTGTCCAGGGCCGAACACAATACCGCCCCCGCCGGCGCGAACCGGACCCCGGCGATCACCGGACTCGGCGCCGCGGGCGCCCGCGACTCCGCCGGCGCAAAGATCTCCGCCGCGGGCCGGAACACACGCTCCAGCGCGGCGCCCCAGAAATCGCTCCGCCCCGCGCCGGCTTCGAGCGCCGCGCCGTTGCGCACCACGATCAGGTCGAGGCTCGGAACCGCCATCAGCAGTTCATGCCCCGCCCCGGCGCCGAAGAAGGCGTCAAGAGGAACTCCCGCCAGCGCGCCGTCCAGGTTGTGGTACCAGCCGAGAGCCGCCGCCGGATGCGGGTTCCGCTCCGTCCGCTCGGGGGGCGGCGTCCGCTGCGCTCCCACCATCTGCCGGACCAGCCGCGCGTTCAACAACTGCTTGCCCGCCCAACTCCCCTCGTTCATCAGCAGCGCCCCGATCTTCGCCGCCGCTCGCGGGGTGAACCGCCCTCCGCCCCAGTTCGCCCATAGTTCTAATCCATCCACGTGGTAGGCGCGCCCGTACCCGATCGACCACTCCGCCGGCGCAATCCCCAGCGGCTTCATCAACCGCTCAGCGAGCAGGTCGCGAATGTTCCCCTGCGCTGCCTCCTTCAGGCTCGCGGTTACCGCATAAGCCAGCGCCGCCATGCCCGGGTTGCTGTAATGAAACCGCGACCCCGGCTCGAACAGCAGCGGCGCCTGGTTCAGCGCGATCGAAAACGGATCCGGCTCGCGCCTCCAGAAGGCCCCCATCCAACCCGGCAGTTTTTCATGCGGCACGCCGGCGATCTCCGCGTCCTCGATGCCCGAGGAGTGTGTGGCCAGATGGCGCAGCGTGATTCGCGCCTTCCCTTTGTCCGCGCGCCAGCCCTCGATCCAGCGCGACGCCGGATCGTCCGGCGCCAGCAGCCCATCGTTCCACGCGATGAGCATCGCCATGCCGCCCACCAGCGATTTCGCCAGCGAAGCCGTCCCCTGCGGCCGCGCCGCGTCATGCCCCGGCGCGTACCACTCGAGCGCGGTCTCGCCCTTGTGGATCACCAGCAGCGCCGTGGTCTTTCTGGCCGCAAGCTCGCCCCGCCACGCCTCCAGCTTCACGCTGTCCGCCGCCTGCGCCGCCGCCGCGGCCAGCATTAGCCCCGTCACTCGCCGATTCATCTCACTTGTCCGATTATCCTTCGCCCGCGAACTCGCCGGAACCTCCGCGCCGGCGGACTCCACCCGCTGGCGCGAACCGGCGGCGCCAGGCTCCCTGCTCCAAGTCAAACCCTCAGCAGCCACCCCCGCCGGTGCAGCCACCACACCGGGACATACACGGCGGCGGCGTACAACACCGCGTACACCAGCGCCGCGTTCGGAGCGCTTGCCAGGCGCAGGCAAACGCCATACAACGAGACCCCAGAATAGTGAATCTTCGGAATGTTCGCGAATTCGACCGAAATGATGTACGCCGCGATCGCATTCATTCCGTAAATCTCGAACGGTTTCAGCCAGCGGCCCCGACCTTTCATATCCGCCGCCCAGAAGCACAGCCCAAACACGACTGTGGCAAGTCCCGCCATCAGCACCCCGTACGAGGTGCTCCATAGCGGCTTGTTGATCGGAATCACCCAGGCGGCCAGCGCCGCCCCGCACCCAATGAGCGCCGCGCCGATTCCCAGAACGCGAACAACCACCCCCGCATGGGGCAGCTTGTTCCGCAGGACAGCCCCGATCAGCGCTCCGAACAGCACCGTCGAAATCGCCGGCAGAATGCTCCCCAGCCCGTCGGGATCCTGCCGGTGTATGTTCCCATCCACCCACAGGCGCCCCTCGAACAGGAGCCTGTCGAGGTAACCGGCGAAGTTGCACTCCTGCGTCAACCCGCCCGCCCCACACCCCGGCACCGGATAGTAGAACATGAGCCCGAGGTAAGCCGCGTTCAACCCGACAATCCCGCAGATCGCTCCGCGCCAGCTCCACAGCAGCACGATCACAAACGCCGCCAGGTAACACACCGCGATCTTCTGCAGCACCCCCGTCCACTGCAGGCGGTCCGCCAATTCGACAAAAGGAAAGCGGCGGGTCGGAAAGCTCACCAGGTTCATCAGCAGCCCGCAGCCGAGCAGCAGTACGGACCGGCGCGCCGCGTGCCCAAGCAGCGCAGCCCGATCCATCCCGCGCTCGATGCGCGCAGCGGTCGAAAGCATCATCGCCACGCCAACAATCCACAGAAACGCCGGGAAAATCGTATCCGCGAACGTCCAGCCGTTCCAGATCGCGTGCCGAAGCTCGGAGTACGCCTCCTCTCTCGCTCCGGGGCTGTTGTTGACAACGATCATCGCCGCGATCGTCAAGCCCCGGAAAATGTCGAGCGATTGCAGCCGCCCCTTCAACCCAGCGCCTTCCCGAACCACTCGAACGCCTCCTCCTGCATCGCCACGTCGAACCGGTGCGGCACGTCGTAGAACCTGCCCGCGAACGCCTCCGCCGCCCCCGCCTTCCTGTAGATCGCCTCGATCTTCCGCACTGCCGCCTCCATCCCCTCCAGCGGAAACAGCCCGTCGCGCCTGCACTGCTGCACCATCAGCGGCAGCGGCGCCCTCAACGCAACGATATCCGGCAGGTCCAGAAACCGGTGCACGCCGGGAATGAAGTGCACGAACGAGTGCGTGTCCATGTGCCGCCGGATCATCGGCCGCACCGTCGACATGAACCCCGCCACGCACCCCGCGCGAATCCGGTCGTCCAGGCCCGCCAGCAGCAGCGCCCGCCATCCTCCCATCGACACGCCTACACACCCGATCCGCTTCGCATCCACCTCCGGCCGCGCCGCCAGGTAATCCACCGTCCGCATGTCGTCCCACGCCACCACGCCCGGCCACGTCCTGCCCGCGTAAGCCAGCGACTTCACGATCGTCGACTCCTTCTGCCGGCACTTCCCGTTCAGGTACCGCACGTCCTCCAGCGAATACTTCGCGCGATCCCACCCGCGCCCGGCATCCTCATCCAGCATGATCCGCCGCTCGCCGAATCCGAAAGCGTCGATCGTGATCACCACGTAGCCGCGCCTCACGAGCGCCGTCGCCGTCGGCCGCCCTTCATAATTCACCTTGTGGTACTCCACCATCGCCGGATGGTTGACGCCGAAATCGATCACCTTCTCCTTGCCGAACAGGAACATCCCCCCGTGCGAGTGCAGATCGACAATCGCCGGCAGCCTCCCCTTCCTGCCCTTCGGCACGTGCACATACGCCGGCACGCGCCACTCCGGCGTCGTCGAGAACACGACTTTCTCCCGCACGAAATCGCCCATGTCGCGCCGGTCCACCACTTCCGCCCGCGGCGCCACCGGCTCCGGCCGTTGCCCCAGCGCCTCCAACAATAACCGCCGCCCCTCCGCCCGAAACTCCGCCACCGTCTTGAATCGTCCCCCGAGAAACGAGTGCGAATACTCCCCTCCGCCAGGCAAACGCTCGATGTCGCCATACAGCGTCCCCGAGTCCGCCGCCGCAGCCCGCAACTCCTTCGCCTCATCCTGCGGCGCTCCGCCCGCCTGCATCCAACCCGCGCCCATGATCACGTCTCTTCTCTTCATCGCCCTCCTTTATCGCACACGGCCCGCCCTTCCATCCGCTTCATTCCGGCGTCCCCCTTGAGACGCCAGGGTTCGCGCCGTCGCACTCTTGACGCTCGCCCGCGCCGGCGCTCCCGCCGCTTGCATGTAGCAAGCCGACCCCGGCGGCGTTGCGCCGCCTGTGCGTCCACGGCCACGTGTAGCCAGAAGCCTGGCCGCCGGACAAAACCGCAAGCGCCCACCTAACCTACCGGCCCGCCTGGTTCCGGAATGTAAACTTTCGCGGGCACTCCCGGCCTCTCATTCGTATCAATCTACATGGCCGATCTCCGCTTCGCCCTCCGCACCCTCAGCAGGAGCCCTTTATTCGCCATCGTCGCGATCCTCTCCCTCGCGCTCGGCATCGGCGCCAATACCGCCATCTTCACCCTCCTGGACCAGATCCTCCTCCGCGATCTCCCCATCAAGGACCCCGGCCAACTCGTCATGCTCTTCCAGCGCGGCGCCCACAACGGCAGCAACATGGGTGACCGCATGCACTCTTACCCCATCTACCAGGACTTCCAGCAGCGCGCCGCTCCCTTCAGCGAAGTCCTCTGCCGCCGTCTCGTCAACACCTCCGTTAGCGTCGACAACCAGACCGAACGCGTCGACGCCGAAATGGTCTCCGGCAACTACTTCTCCATGCTGGGCGTCAAGCCCGCCATCGGCCGCGTCTTCAACTCGAAGGAGGACGACCGCCTCTACCATGGC
>WBZO01005969.1_pt1 | contig 12059 bp, 8 predicted proteins | sample 5204261 | NCBI WGS metagenome assembly WBZO01 (sample SAMN12412400, study PRJNA552823) | activated sludge metagenome | isolation source: activated sludge from anammox sidestream of wastewater treatment plant... | place: USA: North Carolina | collected 2017-09 | reverse complement strand
AAGTCGCCCATGGAAAGCCCGCCGCCCTTCACATAGACCGGAAAATAGACCTTGGAGCCGCGGGTGAGGTCTTTGATGTCGCAATTGCCGCCGTGCTCGCGTGGCGGGACGGTACGGGCCGCCTCCATCGCCGCGGCTTTCGCGGCATCGGATTTCATGCTGCCCATATGCGCCGTTTCGGGCGCCGTCGGGGCGATCAGCGGCGGTACGCGTTCCGGATTGGTGGCAAGCAGGGCGCCCTCGCGCTTGTTCCAGGTGTCGAGCAGGGCCTTGGACGGCAGGCAGCCGATCAATCCGGGATGCATGATGCCGGCGAATTTTACCCCGGGGACATGACGTGAATGGGCGTAGATGCCGCTGTACTCCCAGATCGACTTGCGCGCGTCGGGGAAGTGCTCGGTGAGGAATCCGCCGCCGTTCTCCCGGGCAAAGAAGCCGTTGAAGCCCCATTCCGAATTGGGAAGCGTGCCTATATCCAGGATATCGACCACCAGGAGATCGCCTGGTTCCGCGCCTTCCACGCCGATGGGGCCGGACAGATAGTGCACCTTGGTCAGGTCCACATCGCGTACGTCGTCCGCGTTGTCATTATTGTGAATCTGTCCTCCGGTCCAGTCGACGCATTCGACCTTGAAGTCATCGCCGGGCTTTACCCAGGCGATGATCGGTATATCGGGATGCCAGCGATTGTGTATGCAGGGATGTTCTTCGGGGGTTTTGGAAAAATCAATTTTGATCAGCGTATCTGTCATGTCCGTCTCCAGGATATAGGTGGATCGAGCCTATCGAATCCGTGTGCCGACGTAAGTCACGGAAGCGAATGCCGATATATGAAAGCCCGCAGAATCGCGCGTTCCGATCAGCTATCAGCACAGACCGTGCCAGGGATTTCATCTCTATAAAAGGGCGGAAAATAGCACTGAAAATGGCCGTTTCCCGTCTCGTGCGCACCATCGAGATGCCTCGGTCAATGATTGTCATGTGACAAAGATGACAATGTCATTTGACATTCTTCGCAATGGCATCTCATCGCTCGGTGCGTGATGCCCGAGTGAGCAAATAAACATCATCCGGATCTCTTCCGAAATGGAAATTTCGGTTCCGTAGAATCGAATAAATTTCATCCGATTATTTTTCTTAGGCGATCCCGATCAACAAGTTGCCGCATGATTCGCAACTCCGTTCGGGAACCTCATCCTGGCTCCTCCTGCAGGGGGGATCGAACTTATTTCGCGCTGTGGCATGGTCGTTGCTCTGCACCTGTCAACGCGTTGTGCTTAGTGATTCAGGGGCGCGCGTTCAAGGCGGAAGCAATAGTTCGAGAACTCGATAAATAGCTAAAGAAGAGCGGAGGAATGGCAATGACGTATTTACTAGACAAGGCGAAAGATGCAATGAAGAGGAGGCGAATGGCGGTGGCCCTGGGCGCTGCCATGCTGCTGGGGACAATGACGGCAGCGTCCGCGGCGACGCTTCCCACGGCGCAGGTGAATACCACCGGGCTGGCGGTCACCGATACCACGGTGAAGGTGGGAATCCTGCATTCCACGACCGGAACCATGGCCATCAGTGAGACCGGGTCGGTCGAGGCGGAGAAGCTCGCCATTGAGCAGATCAACGCGATGGGTGGAATTCTCGGCCGTAAGATCGAGATCATCCAGGAAGACGGCGCCAGCGACTGGCCGACCTTCGCCGAGAAGGCGAAAAAGCTGCTCGAGAACGACAAGGTCGCCGCGGTCTTCGGTTGCTGGACCTCGGCCTCGCGCAAGGCGGTGCTCCCCGTATTCGAGAAGGACAATGGCCTGCTCTATTATCCGACCTTCTATGAAGGCCTGGAAGAGTCGAAGAATGTGTTCTATACCGGGCAGGAAGCGACCCAGCAGATCCTGGCGGGCCTGGACTGGGCCAGCAGGGAACTGGACGCCAAGACCTTCTATCTGGTCGGGTCGGATTATATCTGGCCGAGAACCTCGATGAAGATCGCGCGCAAGCACATCGAGAACGTCCTGAAGGGTACGGTCGTCGGAGAGGAATACTACCCGCTGGGCAGCACCCAGTTCGGATCTCTGATTAACAAGATCAAGCTGAAGAAGCCAGACCTTGTGTTCGGCGCGGTGGTGGGCGGCAGCAACGTGGCCTGGTTCAAGCAGCTCAACGCGGCCGGTCTGACGTTCAAGAAGCAGCCCATGTTGACCATCTCGGTGACCGAGGATGAAGTGCTTGGTATCGGCGGCGAAAATGTCGAAGGCCTGTACTCCTCGATGAAGTACTTCCAGAGCCTGGATCTTCCGGGCAACAAGTCCTTCATCGACGCCTTCAAAAAGAAGTGGGGCGCCGATTCGGTTATCGGAGATGTGACGGAGTCCGGCTATCTCGGCCCGTGGCTGTGGCTGCGTGCGGTCGAGGCAGCCAAGAGCTTCGACGTCGACAAGGTCGTGGCGGCTTCACCCGGTATCGAGTGGGAGGATTCCCCTCATGGATATCTGAAGGTCGATAAGAATCATCATCTCTGGATGAAGACCCGTATCGGCGAGTGGCAGAAGGACGGTCAGGTCAAGATCGTATATGAATCCGACGTGATCAAACCCGACCCGTTCCCGGCGGGTTATCAATAAGTCGTGACGGCCGCGGCGGCATCGGGCCGCCGCGGCATTTACCAGGACCATGGTTTGAACAGAACAAGGCGGGAGTCGTGATGGACGGATATTCAGCTTCAGAACTAGCAAACATTTTCGCAATGCAGGCCTTCGCCGGCGTCAGCCTGTTCTCGGTATTCGTGCTGATGGCCCTCGGTCTTGCGATCATCTTTGGTCAGATGGGCGTAATCAACATGGCGCATGGGGAGTTTCTCACTATCGGCGCCTACAGCACGGTGATGATGTCCATCCTGGCCGAGAAATACATGCCCTCATTCCTGCCCTATTACTTCATATTCGCAATCGTCGTGGCCTTCATCGTGGCCTTCGGTATAGGGTATCTGGTCGAGTTTCTCATGATCCGGCACCTGTACCGGCGCCCTTTGGACACCTTGCTGGCGACCTGGGGTCTGAGTCTGATCATGCAGCAGATCTTCCGCTCCGCCTTCGGCGCCCGGGAAGTCAGCGCTACATTGCCCGAATGGCTGATGGGCTCCTGGCAGCCGATCGAAGGCGTAGATATACCGATCAATGGACTGTTCGTGCTGGCCCTGACGGCCTTTCTGTCACTCGCTGTCTTCATTTTTCTGTTCCGCTCACGCTGGGGATTGAAGGTGCGCGCGACGACGCAAAACCGCCTGATGGCGGGGGCGGTCGGGATCAGTACACCGATGGTAGACCGGATCACCTTCGCCCTGGGTTGCGGGATCGCGGGTGTCGCCGGCGCGGCGTTCACGACCATCGCGTCCACGGGGCCGACCAGCGGGTCGCTCTATATCGTCGATACCTTCCTGGTGGTGGTCTTCGGCGGCGCGGGCAGCCTTCTGGGGACCTTCGCCTCGGCATTCTCCATCGCGCAGGCACAGTCGGTGATGGAGTTCTTCATGAGCGGTTCGATGGCCAAGGTGCTGACCCTGCTGACGGTGATCATCATTCTGATGATACGTCCAGAAGGGTTGTTCTCGGTCAAGGTTCGTAAATAGTCTGGGAGAGGTGATAGATCATGCATGTCGCAATGGACAAGCTGTTCGGTGGGCGCGAGGGCCTGGTCGGTCTCGCGATCCTCGCGGCCGTGATTTTCATAGTTATGCCGCTTACCTTCGATATATTCCGCCTGAATCTCGTCGGAAAGTACCTGACCTATGCCTTCGTGGCGATCGGGCTGGTGCTGTGCTGGGGCTATGGCGGCATCCTCAGTCTGGGCCAGGGCATATTCTTCGGGTTGGGGGGTTACTGCATGGCGATGTTCCTCAAGCTCGAGGCCTCAGATCCGGAAAGCACCAAGATCCAGTCGACGCCGGGCATCCCGGACTTCATGGACTGGAACCAGTTGACTGCGCTGCCATGGTTCTGGGAGCCCTTCCACAGCCTGTCCTTCAGCCTGCTCGCGGTGCTCGCCGTGCCCTGCCTGTTCGCCTTCATCATCAGCGTCGCGATGTTCAAACGACGGGTGGGCGGCGTGTACTTCGCCATCATCACGCAGGCGATCGCGCTCATCCTCACCATCCTGATCGTCGGCCAGCAGGGTTACATCGGGGGCATCAACGGCATCACCGATCTGCGCACGCTGAAGGGCTGGGACATCCGCACTGACGAGGCGAAGTACGTCCTGTACTTCCTCAACGGCGCGCTGCTCATCGGCGCCATCCTGGTCGGCCGGCTGATCATCACCTCCAAGCTGGGCCGGCTGCTGCTGGCGATGCGAGATCGCGAGGACCGCGTGCGGTTCTCCGGCTACGACGTCTCCAGCTTCAAGATCTTCGTGTTCTGCGTCGGGGCGATGATGTCGGCGATCGGCGGCGCGATGTTCACGCTGCAGGTGGGTTTCATGTCGCCGTCCTTCATCGGTATCGTACCCTCCATCGAGATGGTGATCTTTACCGCGGTGGGCGGGCGCATGTCGCTGATCGGGGCGGTCTACGGCGCCCTGATCGTAAATTTCGCCAAGACCTACTTCTCGGAGAGCTTCCCCGCACTGTGGCTGTTCCTGATGGGCGGCCTGTTCATCGCCGTGGTCATGCTGTTCCCGAACGGCCTGGCCGGCATCTACAGCAGCCACATCAAGCCGAAGTTCGCCGCCTGGAGGGCGCGGCGCGGCGCCGGTGGCGGCCCGCCGCTGCCCGAGGTCGCGCCACCACCGGAACCGGCGGCGCCCAAGCCGGCGGAGCGGCCGGCCGCCGCCGCGGTGCCACGGTCACTCGCGGCCGGAATCCAGTCGGAACCGTCTCGTTGACCAACGGAGGATGACATGAGCAGCAATACGGACTTCGTACTGTCGATCGAGGACCTGACCGTCTCGTTCGATGGCTTCAAGGCGGTGGACAGCCTCAACCTGTACGTGGACAAGAACGAGATCCGTGTCGTGATCGGGCCGAATGGCGCCGGAAAGACCACGGTGCTCGATCTGATCTGCGGCAAGACCCGGGCCACCTCGGGGAGCATCAGGTTCAAAGGGCTCGAACTCACCAGGATGTCCGAGCACCAGATCGTGCGTTCGGGCGTGGGGCGCAAGTTCCAGAACCCGTCCATCTATGAGAACCTGACGGTATTCGAGAATCTGGAGGTATCCTACCCAAAGGGACGGACGGTGTTCGGCGCGCTGGCCTTCAAGCGCACCGCCGAGGTCATCGCCAAGGTAGAGGAGATCGCCAGGGAGATCATGCTGGAGGAGTTCCTGGGCACCGAGGCCGGTCTGCTCAGCCATGGGCAGAAACAGTGGCTGGAGATCGGCATGCTGCTGATCCAGGATCCGGAGCTGCTCATGCTGGACGAGCCGGTGGCCGGCATGAGCGCCCGCGAGCGCGAGCTGACCGGGCAACTGCTCAAGCGCATCTGCAACAACCGTTCCGTGCTGGTGATCGAACACGACATGGAGTTCGTCAAGAACATCGCCCACAAGGTGACGGTTCTGCATCAGGGCAAGATACTGAAGGAGGGGTTGATGGAAGTGGTGCAGAGCGATCCCAAGGTCATCGAAGTCTATCTGGGGCATTGATCATGAGCGCGACGAACCTGAAGTACAGCGAAGAGATCCCGCCGGTCGACACCGGCACGGGCGAGGCCATGCTGAAGGTCGAGGATCTGGTCGTATGCTACGGCCAGAGCGAGATCATCCACGGGCTGTCGTTCCAGGCGAAACCGAAAGAGACGCTCGCCATCATGGGACGCAACGGCATGGGCAAGACCACGCTGTTCAAGTCGCTGATGGGCGTGATCCCGAGTAAGAGCGGCAAGGTCGCCGTGGCAGGTAAGGATATCAGCGGGCTGCCCAGCTACAAGCGCGTCGCCAGCGGCATCGCCTACGTGCCCCAGGGCCGCATGATCTTTCCGACCCTGACGGTGAAGGAAAATATCGAGACCGGTCTCGAGACCAACAAGAACAAGACCGTTCCCGAGGAACTCTACGAACTGTTCCCGGTGCTGTGGGAGATGCGTGCGCGTAAGGGCGGCAACCTCTCGGGCGGTCAGCAGCAGCAGCTCGCCATCGCCCGCGCGCTGGCCTCGGACCCCAAGGTTCTACTGCTGGACGAGCCGACCGAAGGCATCCAGCCGTCCATCATCAAGGACATCGCCAAGATCCTGAACGAGATCCGCCGCATGCGCGACATCACCATCATCGTGTCGGAGCAGGTGCTGAGCTTCACGCTGGAGATCGCGGACCGCCTGCTGGTGATCGAGCGCGGCAGCTTCGTGCACGAGGATGTGCGCGCCAACGTGGATGCGAAGAAGATCACTGCCTATCTGTCGGTATGAACGGTCTGTGCCCCCACCTCACTCTGGCCCTCTCCACCCTGCCGGCGGGGAGGGAGGGGGGCATCGACGCTGGCGATTCTCTCCTTATGCTCATGTGCGGAGGAAGGGCAGTCCGTAGGTTGGGCTGAACGAAATAAAGACCAACATGGCTCAACGATGGTGTTGGGCTTCGCGGTGCTCAGCCCAACCTACGCCTACGTATGGGGAAGAGGGGACAGATGAGATGGAGGCGTCGAATCAATAAGGACTCACGTCGACTCGGTCTCCAGCTTGGTCATGCGGTAGCGAAACTGGCGCAGCGTCATGCCCAGCAGCTCGGCGGCCCGGGTCTGGTTACCGCCGGTGTGCTGCAACGCCTCCATCAGGCGCGTACGCTGCCGGACGTCGACGCGCTCGTAGGGGCGGTAGCGAATGTCTTGCCGGGCCGTTGACGGTGGCGGTGTGGTCCTTCCGGAAACCGCGGCGGGTATGGTCGCCGCCAGGGACGGCGCGTCCGCGGCATGGTGGAGTGAGCCCATGCCCGCCTCTTCAACCAGCATGGCATCGATCTGTCCCTCGGTGATGAGGGAGTCCTCGGCCTGCAATACGGCCCGTTCCACCACATTCTGCAACTGGCGGATATTGCCATGCCAGTAAAAGGCCTGGAGCCGTTCCATTACGCCGGCGGAGAAGCTCATATGGCGCCGGTACATCGACTGATAACGGTTCAGAAAGTGTTCCGCCAGCAGCGGGATGTCGCTGCGGCGTTCGCGTAACGGGGGCAGATAGACCGGGAGCACGTTCAGCCGGAAGAACAGGTCGAGACGGAAGTGTCCCTGTTCCACGGCCCGCTTCAGGTTGATGTGGGTCGCGGTAATGATGCGAAAATCGACCTCGACCGGGCGATCGCCCCCGATCGGCTCGACCTGGCGATCCTGCAGTACGCGTAACAACTTCGTCTGCAGGTCGATCTGGAGATCCCCGATCTCGTCGAGGAACAGCGTACCGCCCTCGGCCTGCTGCAATTTACCTTTTTTGTTCTTGTGCGCGCCGGTGAAGCTGCCTTTTTCGTGCCCGAACAACTCCGACTCCAGCAACTGTTCTGGGATGGCGGCGCAATTGAGCGGGATGTAGGGACCATTGCTGCGATGGCTCAGCTTGTGCATCATCGCCGCGAACATCTCCTTTCCAGTACCCGATTCCCCCAGCAGGAGAACGGGGGCGTCGCTGTGCCTGGCATTCTCGAGCTGCCGGACCGCGGCGAGCAGGACCGGACTGTTGCCTATGATCCCGTGTTCCTCGCACAGCTTCTGCAGGCGTTCGCTGCGGTTATCGAGCGTCTCCATGTAGACCTGATAATGATCCTGCTGGCGCATCGTGATCAGCATGAAACCGGTCATCGAGGCGATGATACGCAGCAGATCGACGTCCTGCGTGTAGAGCCGTTGTGTGTTGCCGGCCGGGCGCTGGGCGCACAGTATCCCGATCGGACGTCCTTCGATCACGATGGGAACGGAAATGAATCCGACCCCTTCCATCCTGCCATTGATGGGTTCCGCGATGCGTGTCAGGAAGATCGGCTCCTCGGTGACGTCCGTGACCAGCGCAAGCTGTCCCGAGCGCCAGACAGCGCCGGTCAACCCCTGATCGAATGGCACGTTGTATTCGCCCCGAAGCAGCCGCTCTCGGACCAGACCATAGGAATACGTGACCTGGAGCTCATTGGCGCTGTAATTCGGCAGCATCACCCGGGCGTAGTGTAGGCCGGCCCACTCTGACAGCAGCTTCAGGACCCCGGTGATCTTCTGCTCGGGAGGGATGGAGCGCGCCAGTAGCCGGGTAGCCTCCAGGATCAGGGCATCGTTGATCTGAAATCGGGTATTCGTCATCAAGATCCCCTTTGCTGTTTCGAGTGGCTCATTCGGCCGTTCGATCCATGGTGTGGGGATTTCGAGCTGTTGCTGTGGGACGCTCGTCTTTCCCCCTGTTCAGCAGGCAGCAATCCGCGTACCAGCAGGGGTATAAAAATTAAATCTATATTAAAAACAGTATCTAATATAAAAATTCTTGTGTTATCTCACATTAATACAGCAGGGTTTGCGCACAACTTTGGATAGGTATTCGAGGGGGGATGGGCAATTTGAGGGCGATACCGCACGCGGCATAAGCAGGCTATCCGTGCGCATCATCCATATGTCGGAAAGCTCTGGGGGAAGCGACCGGAGACCGCCGTCGAGGCCGTCTCCGGTCGCCTGATCATCGGTTACGGTGTAAAGACCAGGTTTGCCGACAGCGACATGCCATCGGCATTCGGGTTGCTCTTGGTATCTTCCTTGTGGCTGACCGCGATGTATTGATAGTCCGTCTTCTGGATCGGCACGGAGGCGCGTCCCTTCGCATCGGTCGCGTAGGGCTCCTTGTCCCCCATGATCTGCACTTCGGCCCCCGCCAGCGGCTGGGAGCGATAGAGCACCTGCACGGGCAGCTTGTCGCCCGGCTTCAGTTGGAGGGGATTCGCCAGCGGCACGATCTCCAGTTCGGCTCCGAGTGGTTTACTGAAGGAAGAATTCCAGGCCAGGATATTCTTGTTGTACTTCTTGGAGTGCATGGACGATTTGGGGCCTTCGACTTCCCATTTCGGCTGGTTGAAGTATTTCTTGTCCAGGTCCTCGGTCCAGAAGCCATTGTCGTAGTCGATGACGATCAGCGCGATGTCCGGGTCGGTCTTCAGATTGACCTTACCGTCGCGAACGCTGGCGGAAATATCCTTTTGCGCGCCGCTCTTATCGAACGCGGTGAGCCCTTCCACCTTGGCGGGATTATAGGCTTCCAATTCACCCGGATGGCCGTATACCACTTGGTAGTTGTTCACGGCGCCGTCGGGTGTGATCCACACGTCATGGGCGGAGGCTGGGAGGCAGACAGCGCCGGACAGCATGAGCAGGGGTATTGATTTGCGCAGCATCGTTTCTCTCCTTCTGGACTTATGGTTTTGCCCCTTGTCCGCCTGGTGCCAGTGACATGGTGCCGGGTGGTGAGTGGCGGTTGAAAATCCAACGTATGAAGACATCTCAAGTTGACATATAATACGTATTAAAATTAAATATTACCAGCGCTATGTTTACCTCTTTAATGCAGGTTTGAAGTTTTCGGCATAGAGTGAATTCGTGGATTCTTATGATAATTGATTGTATTTAAATTAATTATTTCTAGAATTTTGATTCTGGGTGAAGGCGTTCAATGTCGTTTTAAATCAGTACTTCGATGTAATTTTCACACAACACATATGTGGTTAATGGCGGTGATTAAGGAGAATGAAGGATGAAATGCAGAAGGAGAACTAAACTGGGGATGATGGTTCTGTCCGCCCTGGCGAGCCCCGCCGGCTGGGCCGTGACCTCGCTGTCGGACATCGTGGTGAAGGGAGAGGGACTGGATGAGGCCAACAGCGCCTTCAGCGTCAATGTCATCAGCGCGGAAACGATGCAAAATATTCATCTCGATCAACCCTATCGCTTTCTCGAACAGGTGCCTGGGTTCTCGCTCGGGAGCTACCGTCAGGGTGGGGTTTCCGATGTGTTCTCGATGCGGGGATTCTCGTCGGGAGGGCATGGTGGAGATGCGGCCGTCTTCATCGATGGCATTCCCCTCAATGAGGCGATGTCTCACGCGGACGGTTATGCGGACGTCAATGTCCTGATCCCCCTCGAGGTCCAGAAGGTTGTGGTATATCGCGGCCCTGTCTCTCCGCTTTATGGGAATTTCGCACGCGGTGGCGCGATCGCCTTGACTACGCGTAAAGGCGGTGAATATCAGAATGCAGACCTGAGCTTCGGGCAGTGGAATACGCATGACGCGCAAATCGCCCTGGGGGGTACCTTCGGGGCGCTGGAAACGAATATCGCCGTGGAGAGCTATCATACCGACGGCTGGCGGGAGAATTCGCGTTACGATAAATCGAACGCGACGGCGCGCCTCTCGTATGACATCAATGATCGTTCGGAGGTTTCCTTCTCGCTGCGCGCCCATGGCGGACAGTGGGATGGTCCTGGATACGAGCCGAAAGATCAATTCGACGACGACGACCGGAGGCGCCTGTTGGCGCCCAACGCGGAGAACGATGGTGGCGAGAAGACCTTCACGACCGGGCGCATCGATTACAATCACGTATTGAACGAAGACGCCAAATTACTCGTTTTCGGCTACAGCACGGAAATGGAATGGACCCGTTACTCGAAGTTCGGTTATACGCCCGGAGGTCAATCGGAGAGCACGTACGATCGCCCGGTGTTTGGCATGGGAGCGAGTTATAACAGTAAGAAGAGCGTGGCAGGTTACCCGTCCAACTGGGTGGTGGGCCTGGAATATTACGGTGAAGACACCAGTTATCAGAACTACTCGACCTCGAACCGGGTGCGCCAGGTCCAGAACGTCGATCGTGTCTTCGAGATGAATACCACCTCCCTGTTCGCCCAGTTGGATATGGATATCACGCCGCAGTTCAGGCCTACGCTGGGTCTGCGTTACGACACCTTTTCCGGTACCTACGAAAACAATGATCCCGGCGGGACGCCCTTCAAGGAGGATATGAACAGCTATAACCATATCAGCCCGAAACTGGGGGTTCGCTCCACCTTGTCGGATGCCTGGGAATTGCGCGGAAGCATTTCCAATGGGTTCTCCCTGCCGGCTGACGAGGCAAAGTATGATCCTGCGCTGAATGTCGATCCCGTCGAGATCTGGCAATACGAGATCGGAGTGAGCGGGATGCCTACGAGCACCATATATACTGATCTGGCCTATTTCATTCTGGATACCTCAGATGAAATATTGGAAGACCCGATAGGATCGGGAGATTTCCGGAATGCGGGTAAGACCCGGCGTAATGGCATAGAGGGTGAGATGCGCTATACGACCCCCGTGCCGTACATGGATGTCATGGCGAATTTCACCTGGATCGACAGCGAGATCAGGAAGAATTCTGATTCCACCGTCCAGGGTAAGGAGCTCACGAATATCCCGGAATATCTGGTGACCCTGAACCTCAATTACGCCCCGCCGGCCGGGTTGGGCGCGAAGGCCAGTTGGCGCAAGGTCGGGCCGTATTATCTGACCGGCGACAACTCGGAGTCCTACGACGGCTTTGACCTTCTCAACGTCGGCATCTTTTACACCCAGAAACTCGAAGAGAATCGTTCGATGCGCTGGTATCTGGACGTCAACAATATCCTGGACGAGGTATATGCGGAGGCCGTCTTCTCGGGATTCGGCACGACCAATTACGCCCCGGCGCCACCCGCCAATATCGCCGCCGGCGTGTCGCTTTCGTTCTAGTTGAAGTTCGCTGTCTCAAGGGGGCTGTGTGTGAGCATGGCCCCCTTTCTCTTTGTATTCGTGGATATTTCCCCGGTATTCTCGGAACCTGTCGGCATGGATTGCAGTCGTTCGCGCCAGCTAGGCGACGATGTCGGGCTTCGCAGAGTGATCTGATGGAATGAAGCCCGGTACTGGCCGGGCCAATGGATACCCGCTTCTTGCGTGGGCAGAATGCGGTCTGATGGATAAAATCTGGGCGCCGCTTTGAAAAGACTGCCTGCCGCCGGGGTGGCGGCAGGCAGGAGTAGTCGCCTACATGGTCAGCGCGATGCCGACCATCACATTCCTGGGCGGACGTGGCGAGTAACTGGTCGG
>WBZO01005968.1_pt1 | contig 12059 bp, 9 predicted proteins | sample 5204261 | NCBI WGS metagenome assembly WBZO01 (sample SAMN12412400, study PRJNA552823) | activated sludge metagenome | isolation source: activated sludge from anammox sidestream of wastewater treatment plant... | place: USA: North Carolina | collected 2017-09 | reverse complement strand
GAGACGGTTCCGCACGGTGCTCGACGCGACGAACGTGATCCTGGGCGGCGGCGACCCCGAGTACATGGGCGACGGCGGGATCGAGCTGGCTGGCCTGCACCCAGCCGACATCGCCGCCTTCCAGCGCGCCCTGCGCCTGGCTGAACTGGGCCGCCACGATGGGGAACGGCGCGCCCGAGCGCAGCTCCATGATCACCGTCTCGGCAAAGCGCTGCGCATCGGCGATATGGGCCGGATCGTCGATCGGGATGAAGATCTCGCCGATCCGGAACTCGGTCTTGCCGATGAGCTGGTTCTGCAGCCGCATCTGCTCCTCGATGTCGGCGTCCGACACGTGCAGGCGGTCGCCCAGCCGCTCCCGCAACACCTGGGTCCAGGCGAGCTGGGCACGAAGCTGGTTGATCAGCGTGCGCTGGCCGACGCCGTCGACCGACAGGCGCTGGCGCAGCGCACCCTCGGGCAGGTTGTTGCGCATCTCGATCTCGCGGATCGAGGACGCGATGGCCTGGTCGGGCACGACGATCTTGCGGCGCTGCGCTTCCTGCATGCGCAGACGCTCATCGATCAACTGGCGCACGATCTGCGGCTTCAGCCGGTCAAGGATGTCCTTCGACATCGGCATGCCGGTCGACAGCGCGAACAGCCGGGCGCGGTTGTTGACATCGCCCGTGGTGATGACATCAGTGTTGACGATGGCGACGATCCGGTCGCCGGGCGGCAGGCTGGCCGGCGCCGCGTCGGGCCTGGGCGCAGGGGGCGCGGCGTGGGCCAGGACAGGAACGGCCGCGCCAATCGCCGCCGCAAGCAAGCAGGATGCGACGCGACGCAACGCGGTGGAGGCAGGCAGCATTCCCAGTTTCTCCCGGTCCTATCGGACTCGATAACCAAACTCGCCGATCGTCTTCAGCGTGAACAGGACCAGCACGGTCGTCGAGCCATTGTCATTGTTGAATGACGTATATCGGCGATAGGCGCGCAAATCCAAAATGAAGCACTCATCCTCGTAGATCGCGTCGGCGCCGAACGCGACCATGCGGTTCAGCGCCAGATCGCGGCGGGCATAGCCCTGGAACCGGTAATTGCCCCATTGCGTCGACAGGCCGAACGTCACCTCATTCCGGGAGGTGTAGAACGGGTTGCCGGCCGGCGGGGGCGGCGCCTGATCATAGAACGTATAGGGGTTGTACGTGGAGTAGAAATACCCGCCACTGACCCGGAATTCCTTCACGCCGACGCTCGCCACCGCTTCGGCCATGCGGGTGGCGAAGGAGTTCTTGTCCAGGCGGGTGCGGTAGGTCAGGTCGAGCCATGGTGCCGGCGACAGGGTGCCGCGCGCGACGATGTCCGAAACGGTGTCCTGCAGGCCCGACTGCTGCGGGAACAGGTAGTTCTTGTTGGTGCGGTAGGACTGGCCGATCAACCCGTCGAAGGAGACCCCGCCCAGATACCAGGCACCGTGCAGGCCGACATTGGCGCGGACCCCGCCATCCAGGCGGTCGACGCCGGTGAAGCGGTTGAAGCCGAACAGGTTGGCGTCGGAGAATTCGAGGTCCAGGCTGTCCTCGTTCGGGTAGCGCGTGCGCTGACTGTCGCCCGCCTGCGGGGCGACGACGAGCTGCACGATCGGCTCGATCACCTGCGTGCCCCAGGCGCCGCTGTCGCGCGCGAACGGCCAGCGGACCTCCAGCGCGGCCTGCGGCAGGGCGCGTGCTGCGGTCACCGAATTGGCCGGTGCGTAATTGGGCTGGCTGTTGAAATGCGACGCGTCATAGGCGATCGCGTCGGTGTGCAGGGTGACCTTCCACAGATCGCCCAGGCGGCCGACGAACGGCCGTTCCCAGTCCACGGTCAGGGCGGCGCGTCTCGTGTTTGTGCCGTCCGAGCGGATCACGTTGAAGGCGTTCATGTTGAGCGACAGCCGTCCGCCCAGGCTGTCGGGCCGCCCGAAATAGCTGTACTGGCCCCGCGGCAACACGATCGGCAGACGCGAGGAGGCAATCGCGCTGTTCAGCGACTGATAGGCCTTGCTGTCCAGGCGGGCATAGGAGCCCTGACCAAACCCTTCCAGGTAGAACTGGCTGGTCAGGATGCTGAGGCTGCCGGCGAACGTCTCCCCCCGATGGAAGTTGCGGACATAGTTCGACGATGAGGCGCGGTTGACGTCGAAGCCCAGCCGCCACGTGTCGTCCAGGTTGAACTGGCCGCGTGCCGCCAGCGAGCCCTGGATCGAGTTGTCGGTATAGCCGACCGAGGGGTTGATGGTGATGGTGCCGCTGTTGAACCGCCGCCGGTACTCGACATTCAGATCAGGCCCCGAGCGCGACGTGATAGTCGGGATGAAGGTGGCGTCCGACTGGCCGTCGATCACCCAGTAATAGGGCTGCGAATAGAAGACGCCAATATGGGACGAGATGCCGGCCGCCGGCATCAGCAGCCCCGATTCGCGCTTCACCGACGGGTCCGGGTGCCAGAAATACGGGAAGTAGGCGACCGGGAGCCCGTACATCTGCAGCACGGCATCGTGGTACTCGATCTTCTTGTGCTCGAGATCCTGCACCGCCGACGCGGCCCGAAGCTGCCACAGCGGCGCCCGCTGCGGGTCCTCCTTGCACAGGTTGCAGGTCGAATAGACAACCCGCGACAGCTCGTTGATCTTGCCGTCGGTGCGGCGGCCCCCGTTCGCGGCCAGGCGCCCGTTCTGGGCCAGCAGGGCGCGCATGTCCTTCAGCACCCCGTCCTTCATGCTCTTGCTCAGCTCGGCGTACTCGGCGAACAGGACCTGGCCGTCCGGCTCCAGCATCACGACATTGCCCTTGGCGGCGGCAACCCCGGTGTTGCGGTCGAAGGTGATCTGGTCGGCGCGCAGCACGCGGTCATTCTGCCACGCCTCCACCCGGCCGCGGGCGATCACCAGCGCATTCTCACGGTCATACTCCACCTGGTCGGCGGTGAAGGTCACCGGCGTGTCCTGCGACACCGGCGGGCCGGACTGGGCGCCGGCCTGCGCCAGGGCGTCCAACTGCGCCCAGGCGACGCGGGACATCGCGGCAAGCGACAGGCTGGCCAGCAGCGCGGCTCTCAGGAACGTGGGGGCGCGTCGCATGGTCAACCGTCTTCCGTGTGCAGGAGCAGCGCAAGGGTCAGCATCAGCCCGGCGACGGTCGGCGCCCATGCCGCCAGCGCGACCGGCAGCACGCCCGACTGTCCGAACTCCTCGGCGATCTTCGAGATGACGAACAGCGCGAACCCGGCCGCCACGCCGCTGCCGATCATGCGGGCGACGCCGCCGCGGCGGACCGGCCGCATCGAGAAGCCGGCCGACAGCAGCGCCATGGTGCCGGCCAGCAGCGGCAGTGCTAGCAGGGCCTGGAAGTGCAGCCGATGCCGAATCGAGGAGAAGCCCGACCGGTCGAGCAGCCGGATGAAATCCGGCAGCGCCCAGACCGACAGGGTGCTGGGCGAGGCGAAGCTGTCCTGGATGCGCGCCACCGTCAGGTCGGTCGGCAGGGTCATGGTCGTCGGCGGTTCCGGCAGTTGGTCCGGGCGAATGGTGCGGGCGTTTTCCAATCGCCAGACCCCCGTGTCGAGGGTGGCTGCCGTCGCCTCGACCCGCGACAGCAGCCGATCGTTGGCGTCCAGCCGGAACACGCTGATGGTGCGGGCAGTCAGGCGCTTGCCCTGCAGCTCGACGCGCTGGGCGTGGATGATGGCGATCCCGCGCGGCACCAGGGTCGAATCGCCCTGCCGCAGCCAGAGCTGCCCGCCATTCAGCGCCAGCGGGCCGCCGCCGGTACGCAGGAAGGCATTGTCCATCGTCTCGGCCCGGGCCAGCATCACCGACGATACCGGCGTCACCCCGGCGGTGAAGACGACCCCCAGCAGCACGGCGCACAGCGTGGGCGCCGTCAGGAACTCCCATGCCGAGACGCCGGCCGCGCGGGTGACGATCAGCTCCGAGGACCGGGTCAGGCGCCAGAAGCAGAGGATGCCGCCCAGCAGGATCGCGAAGGGCAGGATCTGCATCGAGATATAGGGCAGGCGCAGGGCGGCGATCTGCAGCACGATCGCGAAGGTGGCGTCCGGTTTCGAGGCCGAGCGGCGGAGGAGTTCGATGAAGTCGAACATGGCGACGAGGCCGGCCAGCGCCAGCAGCATGCCGACCACCGAAGCGAGGAACTGGCGCGAGATATAGGCCGACAGGGTGACGATGGCGGTCATGCGGCGTGCCGCGCCGGTCGCGGATCGGTCGCGAAGAGCTGCGGTACGTAGAGCAGCCAGGCGCAGACCAGCCCGGGCGCGATGGCGTGGACCCACATCAGCGGAACCAGCGTGTTGTCGCGCGCCGCCAGGGTCCCGATCCCAAGCCCGGATGCCAGCAGCACGACCATGACGAGCACCGTGATCAACGGGCGCAGGAACCCGCCATGCCGGCGGAACGTGCCGTTCAGGGCCGACAGCAGGGCGACCAGGGCATAGGACAGCGTGGTCAGCGGCATCGTCAGCCGCTTGTGCCCCTCGGCATACCATCGCGGCGCGTCGCGCGCGTTGATCGGGTGTGGGTCCAGCAGCTCCTGCAGCGAGACCTCGGACATGTCCAGGATGCGCGCGTCGTCGTCCCGCGTCGCCTCGCCAAGGTCGATCTCGTTCTCCTTGAATGTCAGGATATTGAGCCGGCCGGTCTGATGGTCGAGCTCCTGCCGGCTGCCGTTGAACAGCACCACGCGCGGGCCGTTCGCACCTTCGAGCAACTGTCCGCGCTCGGCCAGGATGGTGGCGTGCGCCGTCGGCTCCCGCCCGTCGTCGACCATGATGCCGTGCAGCGCGCCGTCGGCATCACGGCTACGGATATAGACGGTCAGCTTGTCGGAAATCGCGGTGAACACGCCCTCCTGCAGCAGGAAGGCGGCCATGCGGTTCCGGATCTCCCACTGATACTGGCGGAAGCTGGCCAAGGTGCTCGGCACGGCCGACAGGGTGAGCCAGTAGCCGGTCAGGGTCGCCAGCAGGGCGACGGCGAGGGCGGGACGCGACAGCGCGAAGGGCGACAGCCCGACCGAGCGCATCACCGTCAGCTCCCGGTCGCCGGACAGGCGATGATAGACGAACTGCACGACGACATAAGTCGTGATCGGCAGGATTACGACCAGGAAGCTGGGGATCAGCAGCCCGGTCAACCGCAGGAACACGCCGAACGACAGGCCGCGATTGACCACCAGCTCGACGAAGCGGAGCGACTGGGTCAGCCAGACCAGGGCCGTCAGCCCGCCTGTGACCACGATCAATGCCAGCAGGAGCTGGCGGAACATGTATTGGTCAAGCCGGGTGACCAGTTTGCCGAAGCGCATGGGGTGTTTCTGAGGCAGGCTGCCGGACGATGCAACCCGCTCGATGAATGGCCTGCAAGTGGTTGAAAATACGTCTCTGTCAGGCCTGAAGCCGAGTCCATCGCGCGGTCATCGACAGCGCGCTCGACAGGCTCGTTGCCGGAACCGGGGCGATTTCGTCGACCGTGTCCTGCGCGCCGGCCCGGCTCAGCAGGGCGCCGAACCGCATGCGCGGCCACAGCATCGCCCGCAACCGCCGGTGGTATTCATTGGCACCCATGCCGCTCAGCCAGGTCTGGGCGGCGCGAACGCCGCTGCGCATCGCGATCGACACGCCATCGGCGGTCAGCGAGGGGATCAGCGCCGCCTGGTCGCCCAGGCGGAACAATCCGTCATGGTCGGCGCTGCGGGGCCGGTGCACATAGCCGAACGGAAGGCTGGCGGTCGTCAGGGGCTGTTCCAGCAGCGGCACCGCGCCGTTCAGCCGTTCGGTGAGCAACGGGCAGGTTTCCTGCAGCCAGGTCAGCAGGTCCGACCAGGCGTCCCATCGCCGCCGATTGGTCAGCAGCACGGCCATGGCGCAGCGATCCTCCTCGACCGGCAACAGGGAGGCGTAGCCGCCGCGAAACAGGATCAGCTCGACATGGCCGACGAGTTGCGCATGCTGGCGTCGCCGCAGCCGGAAATACGTCTTCATCCCGGTGGCGCCCGCGGACTGGCCGCTGCGGCCGTGGCCCGGCAGATCGTGCCGGCCGGTGGCGAGGAACACCGCGCCGGTCGTGATCTCCCCGATCGTTTCGGCGCGGATGACCAGGTCCGGCCCCTCCTGGCGCACGGCGCTGGCGGCATGGCCGCGGATCACCCTGGCGCCCGCTTCGGCGGCGCGGCGCAACAGGGCTTCATCCAACAGGCGGCGGGACAGGCCATAGGCGCGAAAGGGCAGCGCCGTGTCGGTGACGCGGGACCGGTGGACCAGGCGCAGCCGCGCGACGGGCCGGGCCCCGAGGGCGGTGGGATCGAGGCCGAACGCCTCCGCCTGGCGGATCGAGGCGGCGCCGAGGAAATCGCCGCACACCTTGTCAACCGGGCCGGCGGAACGTTCCAGCAACAGGACCGGCTGTCCGCTGCGCCGGAGCGTCAGGGCTGCCGACGCGCCGGCCGGTCCGCCACCGATGATTACGGCTGGGCGCATCGGCATCCCGTGCCGGAACCCGGGCGGGCGGGCGCACGAGGCCACACCCTGCAGGGACGGATGGCGTCAGCGCGGCGGTCGGCGGTTCGCCCGGAAAGCAAGATCGCGCCCTTCAAGCAGGATTTCGATAGTTTCGCAATTTGTCAGAACATGGACCGATTGTGAACAGAAGAAACGATCCGGGGTGCGCGGGACATGTCAGCCCGGTCCCTGGCGGGAACGGGCCGACATGTGTGACGAGACGATGCGGATCAGGGAGTATATTCACACCTGAAACCATTACCCCAGCGCCGGACATAGCCTTTGGACGGCGAGGGGAAATGGGCAAAGCAGCAGACCGTGCTGGTGTCGCAATAGGTCTCCAGGAACTTCGTGCGCGTGGCGATGCCCTGGGCGGGGTCGTAGTCGACACGCATCGACAGTTCCGGATACTTGGCCTGCAACGGGCTGTGGATCAGGTCGCCGCTGAACACCGCGTCGGTGCCCTTCCGGCCGACCTGCACCGCGTAGTGGTCGATCGTATGGCCGGGCGTCGGAATCAGCCGCACCAGATCGTTCATCTCATAGTCGCTGGTGATGACGTCGCACGCCTTCGCCTCGACGATCGGAACCACGCTGTCGGCGATCTGCGGCAGCTCCGCCTTGGCGTTCTCGGCCAGCCAGTAATCGAGCTCGGTCTTGGCGAACAGATAGCGCGCCTTCGGGAAGGTCGGCACCCAGCGGCCATTCTCCAGCTTCGTGTTCCAGCCGATATGGTCGACATGCAGATGCGTGCACATCACGAAGTCGATATCGTCGAAGGTCAGGCCGGCGGCGGCCAGTCCGTTGGCGAAGGCCCAGTCCTTTTTCTTGTTCCAGAGCGGACGAGCCTCCCGCGATTTGTCGTTGCCGACGCAGCTATCGACCAGGATGTTCTTGCCGCCGATCTGCACGACGTACGACTGGAAGCACAGCATCAGGTTGTCGTCTGCGTCCAGCGCCTTGGGCTGCATCCAGGAGCGGTTCTCTTCCAGCAGCTCCTTCGTCAGGGTGGGAAAGAATTCGAGAACGGGCGTGAAGCCGCACTCCATCTCGACGACCCGGTGGATGGTCGCGTCGCCGACCTTGAAGCTCAGACTCATGGTGTCAACTCCCCTGAAAATCGGGCGGTTTCCCTTGTCGCGGACCGGATGATACCGTTGCCCGGGCCGGCCGACAAACCGGGCCCGGGTCCACGAGGGGAGACATGGGATGGCCGAAGACGCCGCGCTGAGTCCCGAAACGGTCATGCGTGAGATGAAAAAGAACGGCGTCACCGACGTCGTATGGCTGCCCGACAGCGAAACGAACTGGCTGTACCTGCTGATGAAAGCCGACCCCGATCTGCGCCTGGTCGGCGTGACGCGGGAAGGGCATGGCTGCTCGATCGCTGCGGGGCTGTTCGCCGGCGGACGCAAGCCGATGATGCTGATCCAGAACACCGGCATGCTGGAGAGCGGCGATTCGATCCGCGGCTGGCTGATGGGTCTGAACGTGCCGATCGTGCTGATGGTCGGCTATCGTGGATACACGCGTCATGGTGTGGTCACCGACACGGTGGCGACCTATACCGAGCGTTTCCTGATGGCGTTCAATATCAATTTCTATCTGGTGGAGAATGACGGCGACGCCGACCGCATCTCGATCGCGTTCCAGGAAGCCGAGCGGACGCGACGACCCGTGGTCGTGCTGGTCGGGGACGAATATCACGGCTTCAACCGGTAGGAGCGAGCGTCATGATGCACACAGCCGATCTGCTGAAGGCGTTCGCGCCACACCGGGGCGACGCCATCGTGATCTCGGGCCGCGGCGGACGGCACTGGATCGGGATATCCGATACCGTCATGGACATCCCCCTGGGCGATCCGGCAATGGGCGGGCATGCCGGGTTCGGCCTGGGGCTGGCGCTGGCACAGCCCGGCAAGCGCGTGGTCCTGTTCGACTCGGAAGGCGACCTCCTGATGTCGCTCGGCCAGTTGGCGACGATCGCGGAACAGGCACCGGCCAACTTCTACCATTTCATCCTCGACAACGAGGTCTATGCGACGACCGGCGGGCAGCCGGTGCCGGGGGCGAAGATCGTCGACTATGCGGGCCTGGCGAAGGCGGCGGGCTATCCCACCGCGGTGAACATTGCCGAGCTGGACGATTTCACCACGCGCCTGCCCGGGCTGCTGGCAACCAGGGGGCCGGTGTTCTGCGCGCTGAAGGTCCATCCCGAGGTCGAGAACACGCCGATCGGACAGCGCGTGCGCTGGCGCCGGAAGTCGGCGGACAAGGTGGTCGCGGACCTGCGGGGCGCGCTGGGCGCTGAACAGACCCGGGCCGGATAAGTCTGGGGACCGCAGAGACCGGGGACGGACAGATCCGACCGGATAGACCTGGGGGGAGGTCGCAGAGACCGGGGGCGAACAGACCCCGGTCGGATAGATCTGGAGGCCGGATAGACCCGGGACCGAACGGGCCTGGGGAGGGGCCGGACAGATCAGGCCGGCGCCGGCCAGGGCGGCAGGGTGGTGACGGTGCCGCCGCTCTGGGCGGTCCAGCCGGTCATGTCGATGACGAACATGCGCGACGGCTCGATCAGGCGGTGGGAGACACGCGGGCCGTCGAACCGCCATTCCAGGTAGCCGGGGCGCGGAAAGCGCCGACGCCTGGCCTGCACGCGGCGCACATCAACCATCGCGGTGGGCGGTGCCCATACGATCTCCATCCCGCGGTGCCGGAGCCGGCGATAGACATGCAGGTGGCCGCAGGCGATCACCTTCACCCCGCCCTGATGGCAGGTATCGAGGAAATCGCCACGCGCGGGATACGGGATCACCGATGTCGTGTGCGCGTCGTCGGCCGGGTCGCCGTCGAAAGGCGGCATGTGGACGAACACCATCACCGGCCGTCCGGCCCGTCCGGCCAGGGCCTGCACAAACACCGCCCTCTGTTCCGCCTCCTGCGCCAGGCCCGTGCCCATCAGTGACGTGTCCAGGCCGATCAGACGCCAGTTGCCGACGTCACGCACCCACCATTGCGGCCCGACATGGCGGTGCCACGCCGCGATCCGCGCCGGGGTCAGCGGCTGGTCGAGGCGGGCGTAGGGCGGCGCCTCGCCGATATCATGGTTGCCCGGAATCGCCAGCCAATCGACCTCGAGCGCGCGGACGCGCTGGGCGGCATAGGCGAGGTCCGCCTCCACCGCCGGCGCGTTGAAGGCAAGGTCCCCGCCATGCACCAGCAGATCCGGCGGCGCGGCCGCCATGTCGGCAGCGAACGCGTCCCAGTTCATCGCGAAATAGGCATGGGTCGGCGACAGATGCGTGTCGCTGACGTGAACGAGGCGGATGGCGGTCATCTCTGTCGTCCGACGGGCGCTGGGCGGGGCGAGTATCGCCGCGCTGGTAGGCGAATGACAGCGACAATACGCCGACACGCGCACGCCGGGGACGACAGGAGGACGACGGATGCAGCGCCAGCGGGCGAAGCCGCTCCCGCCTCAGTAAATCTCGGCGTAGGTCGCGCACAGGTCCAGGACCGACCAGCCGGCGATGTGGGCGAGCTCCGAGCGCTTGTGGCGCAGATAGACCTCGCGGAACAGCGGGCCGAGCCACCTGGCCACCGCCTCGCTGGCTTCCATCAGGTCCAGCGCCTCGCTCAGCGATCCTGGCAGCGACGGCGCCTCGGTGCCGGCGGCGGGCAGCTCCATCCCGTGGCGGATCCCATCGGCACCGGCGAACAGGATGGCGCCCAGCGCCAGATAGGGGCTTGCCGCGGCGTCGCTGACGCGGAACTCGACGTTGAACTGCCGCGCGATCTCGTCCGGCGTGGTGGCGGCGAACACCGGGCAGATGCGCAACGCGGCGCCGCGGTCCTGATTCAGCAGGTCGATGCGGGTCGGCGCCCAGCGGTTCGGTGTCAGCCGCAGATAGGAGACGGGGGAGGGCGCGGTGATGGCGCAGATGGCGGGCAGATGGTGCAGCACGCCGGCGAAGAAATGGCGGGCGACGGGCGACAGGCCCAAAGGCTGCGACGGGTCGTGGGTGATCGGGCGGCGGGCGGCGTCGCGCAGGCTCATGTGGATATGGACGCCGTTGCCGACACCGTCCGCCCTTGGCATCGGTGAGAAGATCGCCCGATGGCCCAGGCGGAACGCGGTCGCCCGCACGATCTCGCGCGCGATGACGGCGTGGTTCGCCGCGACCAGCGCGGCCTGCGGGTCGACCGTGAACTCGAACTGCCGCGCGCCATATTCGGCAAGGAAACTGTCGGGCGTGAGGCCGGCGGTCTGCAGCGCGCCGATGACGGCCTCACCGAAGATGCCCTGCCGGCGGAACGCGTTCAGGCTGTAGGCGTCGCCTGGGCGCGCCTCGTTGCCGGTATAGACGAACTCCTGCTCGAACGCCGCCACCAGGCCGATCCGGTCGAACTCCGCCAGCTCCGCCACCGCTCGGCGCAGGAACGCCCGCGGGCAGCACTCCCACGGCGTACCGTCGGTGTTGCGGATGTCACCCAGGCAGAAATGCTCGACGGCCGACTCGTCGGCGAAGTCGACGCGGACCTGCGCCTCGGGGTCCGGCACGATCATCAGGTCGCCCGCGGTGCCGAACGGCGTGTCGAAAATGTCGCCGAACGCGGTCTGCATGATGTTGGAATGGGTCCAGCCCACGCCGCGATGGCGGCGGGAGTCGAGCTCGCTGACGGGAAAGGCCTTGCCGCGGACATGGCCGGCAATGTCGCAGGTGCAGACGAACAGCAGTTCCTCGCGCCGCATGGGCGTCCTCCTGAAGCCAGACGTTGCGGAGTGCGGCGGTCCGGCCCGCGAACAGGCCGCGGGCAGGAGCCGAACACCCGATCATGCGCGAGAGCGGGATGACATCGCTTTCGCTCAGTCATCCCGCTCTGGCTCATTGTTTAGTCGCGTGATTCAGATCTCCGGCGATTCCGCCTCCGGTCATCACGCGCTAGCGTAGAGCGGCGCCGGTCGCTTTTGCCACTGCGGCGATGACCTTCTGCCCGGCCGCCTCGATCTCGGCGTCGGTCAGGGTGCGCTCGCGCGGCTGGAAGGTGACCTCGATCGCCAGCGACTTCTTGCCCTCGGGCAGCTTGTCGCCCTCATACACGTCGAACAACGAGACGCTGGTGATCAGGTTGCGTTCGGCGCCGCGGGCGGCACGCAGCACGGCGTCGGCGGTCACGGTGCTGTCCACCAGGAAAGCGAAGTCGCGCCGCAGCGGCTGGAACGGCGCGAGGTCGGGCGCCGTCTTGCGCCGCCGCTTGGGATCGGCGACGGCATCCAGGTTCAGGCTGAACGCCACCATGGGCCCGGGCAGGTCGAGGCCCGCCAGCACGCGCGGGTGAATCTCCCCGAACGAACCCAGGACGGTCTTCGGCCCCTGTCGCACCACGCCGGATCGCCCGGGATGGTAGAAGGCCGGCGCGTCGGCGGTGATCGTCAGCGCGTCCATCGGCACGCCGATCGTGGCCAGCGCGGCCCAAAGGTCGCCCTTGGCATCCATCGCATCGAACGGGCGCTG
>WBZO01005967.1_pt1 | contig 12059 bp, 18 predicted proteins | sample 5204261 | NCBI WGS metagenome assembly WBZO01 (sample SAMN12412400, study PRJNA552823) | activated sludge metagenome | isolation source: activated sludge from anammox sidestream of wastewater treatment plant... | place: USA: North Carolina | collected 2017-09 | reverse complement strand
TTGTGGTAGTTAGGATAACACATAGTAAAACTCCTATATGTTCGTTTCATCATATATATTAATTTAAGTAAAACTCCAATAAGAACATAGAAGTAAAACTCCTATGTGTTATGTCAAACTCCTGGTTATTATTTATCTCCTGTTTAAAGTAGAACTCCTATGTGTTGGTAAAACTCCTGGTGAAGGTCGAACTCCATATTTGCTCTTAACTCCTATTCAAAGTAGAACTCCTGGTTGTTTAGTCGAACTCCTATTTAGAGATTGAGGTCTACTCCTACTCCTCCAAATACTCCCAATACCAATTAATAAGGTGAGAAATAAAGTCAAACTCCCAATTATTGCCAATAAGGAGTTTGACCCCGTTTAATCTCTCCCTAAAGATTGCTCTAAAGATTATTGATTAATCTTTGTTATATATTTACCTTCTGAATCTAATTCGCAGTAGTTCTTAATAAAATTCATAAAGGAAGAGTAGTTTAGATCCAACTCCTTAACCACATATTTTATCATTTTTCCTTTGTTTAGCTCTTCCATTCCCTTAATGTGTGCATCTTCTTTTTTCCAACGATTTAATATATCTTCTCTTTTTAGATCTATATAATAGATTCTGCTTGTTTTAAATCCATATTTTTTTGCTAATTGCAAGTAGTTCTTCTTTTCTCCTAACGAATCTAATTCTTCCCAAATCTGATAATGCAATTCTCTGGATAGTCGTGGGGATTTTTTCAATCTTCCTGTGTGAATATAATTATATATTTTGGTTTTTGGGAGTTTTGTTTTTTTCGAAAGTTCATCTGTTGAAAGCCCCTGGTCAATAAGTTTTTTTAGGAGTTTTACTTTTTTTGCTTTGATCTCGTCAACCTTCTTTGGATATTTACTCTTTAAAATCCAATTTCTTAAAGTTTGTCTTGTCACATTATATTCATTGGTTATTTTGTCAACGAATTCATGTAGTTTTCTAAACGCAATTTCGTTTTGGTTCTCTTTGTTGTTTAGTCTTAATTTTTGTGCCATTGTTTTTTTTTATTTGTTTGTTTGTTTATTTGATAATAACATAACCGTTATTATCTCTTTTATTGTTTTGATATAGATTATATAATTAGGGTTTTTTGATGTTTAATGTTTGATATTCTTTAATTCCTGTTTTTTTTGAACAATGATTTAAAACTCGTTGTGTTGTTTTTTGTTCTGAGTAATTTTCTAATTTATATTTTGTCGCATCGTTGAAATCCAACCAATATACTTCTTTCATTTGTTTTTCTTTTGTCGAGAAGTCAGAATGGTTATCTGCCTGGGCTAATTGCTCGTCTGAGATTAGTTCTATATTGAATAAATCGAAAAAATAAAAATCACCGTTCGGATGAAATGTAATAATATAAGGTCTATATTTTTTATCGTGGTTGATCCTGGTTTCATTTATTAATTTTTGGATTTTGGATTTGGTTATAAATAATTTGTCTTCGTTATATTTCTTTTTGAAGAAGTCCCGATTATAGTTTATCTTCTTCATTTCGGTGACCCAAAAATTATTCTGTCCTGAATAAATTATAAAATCATGTTGAACTTGTTTCTTCCATTGGTCGGGTAATTCTTCCCAGGTATATTGTTCTGAACCGATTCCGGTATCTGTCCAGTCGAACGTGAAGTCTTTATTTTGTTTTTTTAGATCCCAAAGCAAAACTCTCTCATACATTGAGTTAGCAATGTATTTCATTCTATTTATATCAAAATTCATTTAAATTAATTTTATATAAATATAAGAAAAAAAATAAAAAGCAAATATTGAAAATAAAAAACCCCCTAAAGATTTTTCTTCAGGGGGCAACTTAAAAATAATACTTAAATGAAAATTTTTTAAATTTTAAATGTCAAATATCAATTATAAATATATAAAATTAATTTAAATGCACAAGATTATTTTCTTCTTTAATTTCGTTGATTATTCCCAAAAGAAAAAGCGAAAACCGGTAGGCTAATTTTTGATCTCGCATTATTAGTTGATATATGTGGTAAGGGTCTTTTATTTGGTTTGCCCTTAGATTAATTTTGAATTTGCTTTCCCTCTCCAAGAAAAGAGAAATCACCATATCAAGTGTTGAATCCAGGTCTTTCATTAAGTAAAGGTAATATTTTTAATTTTTAAATTCAATAGTTTGTTCCAACCTATCGGATGTATTTAATATATGATAGTGATTTTCAATAAATGAACACTTTTGAACAAATGCTATACTATAATATTGATAGTGATTTTCAATCTTTTTACACTTTTTGTTTTTTAAAAATTAAATACACTGAAAATCAATAAGTTATATTTAATTATTAATTAGAATTGATTAATATACTTTTTATTTATATATTTATTAAATATTTTAAATGTTAAAGCAAACCTTAATTTTAGTTCCGGCAAATTTTTCAAGTGAAGTTATTAAGAATAATGACAGTTCATTGATTGCTGCTTTTCTTGGGCTAAAGACCTATGCTATAGGTGGTTGCATAACAAATTATAAATCAGAAATTAATAATATCGCTCAATTTTTTGGTTGTTCCTCAAAAACAGTTCAGTATCTTATTAAGGATCTAATTAAAGAGGAATTAGCCTGGGTATGGGGTGTGAATTTGCGTTTAGCATCATGCTCTAAATTATTTGAACGTTATTCCTTGTTTGAAAAAAATAAAGAATATGTTCAATTCCAAAAATCATATAAAAGAACTAAAGATTTCTTCCGAAAGAAAGCAATTGAGGATAATTTAAAATTACAAAATAAAATTAATAATATAGAGTTCAAAAAATCATTAAAAGATAAGAAAGTGGCAATTGCGGAGGCAAGAAGGGAAATAAAAATCCTGAGATCACGGAACAACAATTCATTTAATGGTTGTGGCGAAAACGTTAAAATAAGTCATAAGGGTATTGCAAAATTATTTGGTTCAAATTGGCATAGTGCCGGAACCTATTGGGTGAATAAATTAAAAAATAATAATGAAATTGAAACCCAAAAACAAAACCCTGAACTCTTATATTCCAATGTCGGTCGAGATTTTTTTAGTAAGATGAGAAATTCAAATCCTGAATTTCCATTAATTTATAAAAATAATTCGATCTATAAATGCCAGTGCTCAAAAATAAGAATCATTAATGATTAAATTTTTTAAAAAAACCAAAAAGAAAAATCTTGTCTCTATATCTTTAGGCAAGAAGAATAGAATATTAATCTTTAGCAATCTTTAGTTATCTATAGATTTCTATAGATTAAAATATAAATTAATAAAAACAATTAAAAATTAAACAAATGAAAATCAGAGGAAAAATTCAAGAAAAGTACAAAGTAATTAATGGTGAATCATACACTTTGCAGAGATTTAAATTATTTTCATCTTTAGAAAACAAAGAAGTTATTATGACTGCTTTTGGGGAGAAGAATATTAATAAGCTATCTTTAGTTAGTGATGGTTCAGAGGTTGAAGTTGAATACATCGTAAAAACAAAAACTAATGGAAACAAATCATATTCCAATTTGTATATGAATGAAATTCTATCTATAGATCAATCTATAGATAGACCTAAAGATAAATCAAATATATATAAAGAGTTTTATTTTAACGCAAATCCAAAAGATCAACAAATAATTGATTCGACTTATAACGAACTCTGTTTGCATCATTATTGCAATTTAGATAGATACCAGTTTTTCCATGATTCAATTTTGTTTTTTAAAAAATATGGTATTAAGCCTCTTTCAGATAATTATCAAAGATTAATGAAGAAAGAGCCTATGAGAATTAATCACGAAGTTTTAAATGTTGAACTTTTTCAAATTTAATTCGTATATTTGTTTTATGAAATAAAAATTAATTAAATGAAATTAATACTTAAAAAACAAATTGGAAAAAATAATTACCACTTTGAGGTTGAAGGTGCTAATCTTGGTGAAGTAATCAAAGAAAGTAAAAAGCTATCTTTTAATGATGTGACCAATTGTGGAATATGTGGTTCAACGAATTTAATTTTGGATTATCATATTGCTAAACAGAAATTCACTTATTTTCATATTACATGCCAGGAATGTAGAGGGTCACTTAATTTTGGCCAAAAAATGGAAAACCCTGATATTTTCTATTTGAAAAAAGAATGGCAGGAATTCAAATTTGTAAAACACCAAGAAGAAGTAACAGAAGAAAACCCTTTCTAAAAAAAAATAATAATATCTCTCTTGCCTCTGATTAGAGATGGCCCCATGCAGAATATCGTATGGGGTTTTTCAATTTTTGTATTTAAAAAAGTATTTATAATTAAAAATGAACAAAAAATTATTATTAATTCTGTTAACAAGCTGGTTATTAGCTTGTTATCAATCTTTCGGGCAAACATACCGGGATAGTGTTGTTACCACCAAGGTATGTAAGGATTCAACATATATAATTAAAATTCCAATAGTAGAAGACTACATTATTAACTCAATGTATATTTCTCCTATAGAGGAATGGATTACTAATGCAGATTCTTATTTATCTTGGGCAAAACGCCAAGGGGTAAATGAATTGAATTTATATGCCAGAGCATATATTACAAGTTCATCCAGGCACGCAACATTAGCTTCTTTTATTAAAAAAGCGAAAGAACAATATGGAATCAAAAAAGTATTTGTTGATTATCGTTTAACATCTGAAATCCCTTCTTGGCAATCTTATGTTAACAAATATAAAGGCACCACATCGAACGTAGATGGTATGATAACAGAAAGGGAACCATACGTTACCGGGGATTATGCCGGATTTTGGCCCTTTTTGCAACAAGGAAAAGCTTTCACCAAAGCGAATAATTTACTTTTTGCCGTTTATATGGGTCACCCAACCCAACAAGGATGGGATTCTATATGTTTTTATACTGATAGAGTTTATCTTTCATTATATATAACAATGAGCACATGGGCAAATTCAACCAATGGCTATAATTTTGTTAATGGTCGTTTTAATTTTATGGTAAATTCCAACACCAAATTTGGAAGAAAAGATATGCCTGTTATATATATTCTTTCTCTAGAAAAATTATCCTGGGGCGCAGGTAATGAATTTATGGGAGATTGGTTTATTTCGAATCCATTTTTCGGTTCAACCTGGGACACTTTACTAAGACAATATAACAATAATGCCAGTTCTACAATCAAAGAAAGAACTGAACTTGGTGGTTCGTGTATTTTTTATTCAAAATTTGCTCGATTAGCTAAACCTCAATAGGTTGGATTTCAATATTTTAAAAAAATCCTTTGCAAAAAAAGAAAATCTGCAGAGGATTTTTTATTTTTTTTGTATATTTATAGTAAATAACAAAAAACTTAAAGAAAAAGAAAATGAAAACAGTAATTGAAATCGAAATTCAAAATTTATATCATTTTGAAAAAGAATATAATTTCTTAACCGGTCATTTCCCAAGCGAAAAAGCTAAAAATAATGCAGAATTAATATTGTACGAATCAAAATTTAAAAAATATAAAGCAATAATTCAAATTCCTATTGATACCGATTATTTAGCTGGAGAAATTGAAAAATTAAAAAAATATATTCCCCAATTATTAGAAATTGAAAAATATGAAATTGTAAAAAAAATAGAAAATCAAATAAAAAAACTACAAACAACAATTGAGGAGGTTATATCATGATCTCTTACTCTCCACTACTATTTCAATTTCTTAATAAAAAGGAAAAACTCCTGACCTGGTCCGATATGCCGGAAGGAATCAAACCAACTCAATCACAAATTGCTGATTGTTGTACTCCCACCGAAATTCATAATTTAGTAAAAAATATAATAAAAGCACAAAAAAAGTAATCGCACTCATTACTTTGTTTTTTTAACCCTCAGGTATGCTTCACCTGGGGGTTTTTCATATATATGAAATTCAAAATAATTTTTTTTGCCGTTTGGCTCTTTATATAACGAACACGAAATGCCCCAATCCTTAGAAAGTCCTTCAAAATTAGAAGCTTGGAAAAGAAAACCTGTTTCAAATCCAAAAACATCAAAAAAATATTTTCTGAAATTTTTATAGGATGATCCTGAAAGATAGATAGGTGGGCACATAACAACCAATATAATATTTTTATTTATTTTTTTATACTGAGAAATCCTAAAAATAAACTGAGAAAACAAATTTTTTGATGCCTGTTTTATTTTTAATTTTTCCATTTGTAACCTAACTTTTGTTTTCGTTAAATTCCTATTATCAAAATGAAATCCGGTGTTTGCCACATAAGGTGGATTTATTAAAAATAATATTTCTTTTTCAGAATTAATTGCATCCCGCAAACTTTGCGGTAATTTTGTATCATCATCATTCAAAAAATCAAACTGGAATTTAATCGCTTCTGGGTTATAACCTATTTGATTTGCGGTATCAATATCGCACTGCTCTAATGTCGAAACATATAATTCCTTAAATTTATAATCACGAGTCAAATTTCCGGTTCCCCATGCCGGGTCCCATACTACATATTTTTCTTTCCAATCAGCACCTAAATTTTCTGAAATCATTTTATAGGTTTCTTCCACAATGTGTTTTGGCGTGTAGAACGCTCCTGTTTTTATTTGTTTTTCTTTATTCATTTGTTTATTTATTTATTTATTTGTTTGTTTTAACCAAAAAAATTCGTTATTAATTTCCCATAGTTTTCCTTTGTATTCTACTTGTCTTAATGAAGATTGTTGACTGGAATTGTTAAATAGGGAATACACCAAAGAGTCATAGGTAAATTGTTCATACAAATGATGTAATTCGTTTGGAGCAAGGTATTCGTCTTTATCGTTTGTCCAGTCTTGGTAAACAATTTTCCTTGCAGCAAATAAATTAACACTTCGATAGAATTTATCAGGTGTTATTGCTTTATTTCCATTTGCTGAAATAACTGAACTTGCTAAAAATACGACCTGTTGTTGCATTACATTGTTTGAGTGGTTATTTATATAACCAATTGCTGTTGAACAACCCAATTTTTCTTTATTCTTTTCTATCGTAATAAATGATTTTATTGGTGGTAATAAAACATTATTCTTTTCTTTATCTTTAAAAATTACATTAGCCTTATCAATACCATCACAATTATATATAATTTTCTTTTTCATTTTATCCAAAAAAATTGATTATTAATTTCCCATAATTTTCCTTTGTATTCTACTTGGCGGAGTGAGGATTGTTGAGAATGATTATTAAATAATGAATAAACCAATGAATCAAATTTAAATTGATCAAACTTTGGGTGTTCTTCATTGGGAGCAATATATTCATCTTTACAATTAATCCAGTTTCTTTGAATACATTTTCTCGCAGCAAAAAAACTGGTTACTTTTAAAAAGTTAGAATCAATAATTGATACTCCACCTCTATTTGAAGAAGCAGAAGATAATATCGCTACTTGCAAATTGTTTGCCCTTATGTTATTTGATTGAATTAAGAAATAACCAATACTATTAGGTGCAATATTATTTATATTACTTGATTTTACTTTATTAAATGAAGATAATTGAACACACTCAACTAATTTAATACCTTTTAAATCTTTTCTTACCCATTCTGCACCAGATATTTTATTATCAGTATTATAAATAATTTTCTTTTTCATTTCATTTAAGCAAAAATCCGAGTTCATAAACTAAAGGTCTCATCCTATCTTCAAATTTTTTATATAATAATCTAAATTTTTTAAATTCTTCAGGAAAATGTTTTTTCCAAACTAACTTCATCTGAGCATAACCGGCATCCCAGGCTTGTAAATGATATTCAGGATGTTCTTCTGACATTACTTTACGCATTGACATTGATTTCTCAATCAACGATGTTGCAGCATCCAATACTAATTTTGCATCCGGTGAAAGTTTATTGTAAATGTCCTGTTCACCGAAAAGCAATTCATAAACATATCTTTCGTCCGATGTTCTGGCATCCTGATACAAAGCATCAAAATCACTTTCTTCTGCTAATTTTTTCATCTTTTCTTTAGATAGCCAAAAGAATTCATTTTTAATGTCCCATAATTTTCCTTTGTATTCTACTTGGCGGAGTGAGGATTGTTGACTGGAATTATTAAACAGAGAATAAACAAGAGAATCATATTGAAATTGTTGCCAAGATGGGTGTTCTTCATTTGGTGCAAGATATTCATCTTTGCAGTTTATCCAATTTGGCATAATACATTTTCTTGCAGTAAACAAACTATTCATATTTAAAAAATTTTCTTTAATTATTGATAAACTAATTACCGCATTACCTTGTGTTTGTATAGAAGACATAAATGAAACACCCATATTGTTTTTATATACATTATTACTTAAAAAACAAGCAACACCAAGTGTATTTTCACAAACCATTTGATTTGCTCTATCAGATATATTATTAAAAGACTTTAAATGCGGCAATAAAACTTTTTTATCTAAAAGTTTAATTTCTTTTTTTACCCAATCGCTTCCAGAAATTTGATTATCTAAATTATATATATTTTTATTACCTATTTTTTCTATTGTAAATGTTTTTTTATTTAAAGTTAATATTTTTACATTGAAAAATTTCCTTATTTTATTTTCATCATTTTTAAATATCGAAAATAAAATGCCCCAATCTTGTGAGACATCAGAAAAATTGGTAGCATCAAACAAAAAACCATCTAAAAAATTAAATTTTGATAAAAATAAATTTCTAAATTTTGTAAAAGCACTTCCTGTCAGATATAAACATGGAGAATAGATGCATGAAATTATATTTTCATAAAATGTTAATCTATATAGAAATTGAGAATAAAGTTGAGATGCACTTTTGCCACAACCAGACTTTAACATGATTGCGTTTAATTTATTCTTAGCTACATTCATTTTGTGTGAATCATCTTTCCCCATTGTAGATGCCATTGCATAAGGAGGATTCATCAAAATAACAATAGGTTTACCTTCCTGAATTGCATTCTTTAAACCTTGTGGAAGTTTATTGTCCATGTCAACATCAATCACATATTCACCAGTTTCTTCATTTAGAAAAATACCATCATTCAAAAAGTCATATTGAAATTTAACCGCTTCTGGGTTATATCCCATTTGATTTGCAGTATGAATATCACTTGCTTCAATGGTTGAGCAATATAACTCCTTAAATTTATAATCACGAGTTAAATTTCCTGTTCCCCAGGCAGGGTCCCATACAATATATTTTTCTTTCCAATCTTTACCAAGGTTTTCTTCAATCATTTTATGAGCTTCATCAACCCAAATCGTTGGTGTAAAAAATGCTCCTGTTCTTCTTTTTTTTTCTTCGTTCATTTTTAAAAAATTATTTCAGTAGAAATCCGAGTTCATAAACTAAAGGTCGCATCCGATCTTCAAAATCTTTATATTTTGATCTAAATTTTTTAAATTCTTCAGGAAAATGTTTTTTCCAAACTAACTTCATCTGAGCATAACCGGCATCCCAGGCTTGTAAATGATATTCGGGATGTTGAAGGTGCATTTCTCTTCTTTCTTTGAATGATTTATTTAACAATTCAGTTGCAAAATCTAACACCTCCCTAGCATCCGGTGAAAGTTTATAATATATATCCTGTTCACCATGCAGCAGTTCAGTAACGTATCTATCTTTTTTTTCCGGATTATTCAACAAATAATCCTCATACATTTCGGGGAATTCTACTTTGACTTTTTCCCAGTTTATACTATTTACATTTATCATTAATTATTAAATTTAATTTTCAAAAATAAACAGCCTACTATATTTCTCTTCAATTTCTTCGCAAATTACTTTCAGGTCTGAATTCTCTTTTAAAAAATCAAATAAATCATATTGATAATTATGATATATTTGATTTAAAAATTTATATCCAATTGAATCTTTGTAGCTTTTTAAATTTTTAAAATTTATTTTTTCTTGATGTTTAATTATAAATTGTTCAGATAGTTGTTGAGATATACTAATTCTTTCCCAATCAAGTCTATCCTGAAACTTTTCAATAAATTCTTCAGATAGATTTTTATTTCCACTTATCCAATCAAAATATATCTTATCTTGAAACTTATCAATAAATTCTTCAGAGAAATTTTGATATATATTAATCAAATCCCAATCAACTTTATCCTGAAACTTCTCGATAAATTTTTCAGATAGTTTTTGGCACATACTAATACATTGCCAATCAACTTTATCTTGAAATTTCTCTATAAAGTCTTCAGATAGTTTTTGGCATGAACTAATTTCTTCCCAATAAACTTTATCCTGGAATTTCTCGATAAACTGTTCAGATAATTTTTGGTATTCACTAATCTGATACCAATCAACTTTATCCTGAAACTCTTCAAAAAGTTTTGGATTTTGATTTATTTTTTCCCAATCTATACTGTTTATATCTATCATTTAATATAAATAGTATAAAAAAAAGTTTATTCTTCCCTAAGCATGTTATATGCCTTAATTGTTTCTTCGATTGTAAGCAAAAGCAGGTTTTTATATTTATTTATTTCAGGCAAAAAATTACAAACCATTTCTGTTTCTAATTCGTATGCTTTTTTGATTATTGCTGCTTTTTCATATTCTTCATTTTCAGCAAAATATAATTCATACATGATGATTTCAACGATATATTTTTCGTACACATTATATATTTCATCTAATGTGAATTTAGGGTCAGCATACGCCATAAACAGTTTTGAATTATTTATGAAATTCAAATCATCAATCTCTGAACTTCTGATTAATCTTTGAGAATAATCATATATTACCTTAGATCTTTTTTCTAAGTTTTTAATTGCTTTTTTTGTTTGTTGTTCCATTTTTAATTTTTTCAACAATATCCTTTAAAAATCCTGCTTTGATTAAACCGGATTGAACCATGTTTTCAACAATCGAAATAAAAACTGTTGAAATCATGCCGGTATATAATGCTCCAGGCAACCAACTAAACAATACTGATTGATGTGCCATGTGCCAGCCTATTGATAATAACATTACATATGCAACCATAATCAATAACACCCGTGGAAATCTCTTTGATGTGAATGTTTTTGTTTTATATGCTCTATAAATCGCAGTCATTAAATCACACAACATCATAAAAGCCAAAAGATAAACAGCCTTAGCATCTTCATATATATAATTCGTTATCATCGAGGTTAAAGCCCCGATAACAGATATATAACCAACAACCAATTTAGATTTCCAGCCTGAAACAGAAATTAAAAAATCACCTATTGAATCGAATCCTAATATCGTATTATGATTTTTCATGGTTCAATATCCCCTCTATATATATAATAATGGTCTTGCCCTTGTGATGGTAAATTGGCTAAATTATCACAATCATCAATTATTCTTGGGAAATACCAACCATGAAAATACCTTGTTGAATGATTGGGTTGAATCTGATCCCATCCTGAATCAGGTGATGCATAATCCTGGTAATTAGAAGAATTAGCTTTTAAATAATTAATCAATCTTTGAGCATAATATTCACCAATGTTTTTAAAATCTTTTACATAATATTTTATCTGTTCAAAATCCAATGGTTTCTCATTTTCGGATTCCATTACACCAACTCCCTTTTGATGAAACTTGAAACTGGACTGGTGAATTAATCTTGAAAGCACAAAATATAATAAAGACTGTTGAACATATTCCTCTAAAAGAATTTGATTATCTGCAGTCAAACTCCCTGCTGCAGCCTGTGTTTGTAATGAATTATATAATTTAGTCCCCAACAGCTTTTCAAAATTAATGTCCTGCTCAACAGCAATAACAGGAGTTAGTAATTTATCTTCTATATTGAAGTTAACAGGTGAATTTTTTTTGATATAATCTGTTGATATGAATAATGTTTTTGCCATGATATATAAATAGTTTTTAGTTTAAATTCCGGTTGGTGGATTATTACCATTTTCTACATCTGGTAAGTCAATCATTCTTCTTCTTTCGTTGATGGTTGTTATTTTTGCCAGTTCAGTTTCTCCAAACATGAATTTCACACTTGTTGAACGTTTAATCTGAACATTGGCGAATTCCAACGAATTATAAATTAATATCTTTTCCAGTGCTGAT
>WBZO01005966.1_pt1 | contig 12061 bp, 12 predicted proteins | sample 5204261 | NCBI WGS metagenome assembly WBZO01 (sample SAMN12412400, study PRJNA552823) | activated sludge metagenome | isolation source: activated sludge from anammox sidestream of wastewater treatment plant... | place: USA: North Carolina | collected 2017-09 | reverse complement strand
ACACGGGGATGCGCGACACCATCAGGAACGCGATGGCGAGGGTGTAGAGGAGCGCAAGCGGTGCAATGCGCGGTACGCCAAGAAAATACAAATAGATCGGCAGCAGCCCCGCGATCGCGCCCCCCGGCGCCGGCATGCCGGTGAAAAAGTTCGCCGTCCACGACGGCCGGTTGGGGTCGTCGATCATCACGTTGAAACGGGCTAGCCTCAACCCGCCGCAGATCGCAAACACCATCGCGGCGATCCAGCCGGCGTTGCCGAGTTCCTGCAGACCCCAGAAGTAGAGGATCAGCCCGGGCGCCACGCCGAAATTGACAAAGTCGGCAAGGCTGTCGAGTTCCGCCCCGAAGCGGGAGGTGCCCTTGAGCATGCGCGCGACGCGGCCATCGATGCCGTCAAGCAACGCGGCGAATACGATCGCCGCGACTGCCCATTCAAGCCGGCCCTCGACGGCGAGGCGAATGGCGGTCAGCCCGGCACAGAGCGCCAAGAGGGTGATGAGATTCGGCAAGAGCGTGCGCACCGGAATCTGCCGGAATCGGCGGCGCATCTGCTCGGGGCGGTCGGGATCGAAGGGGGAGAAAGGCATGCGGGGAATATAGCCCGGGGTTTCCGGCGCCGCCATGGCAAAATGCCATTAACGCTTGTTCATCAAGCCGTTAACTGACCCGGAAAGTGAGCTGCGGATTGACCGTGCGCAAATCGGCAATAATGGTTTCGCCGGCGATCGCCGTCTGCCCCTCGGCCACCAGCGCCTTCGCGCCTTCCGGCAGATAGACATCGACCCGCGAGCCGAAGCGGATCATGCCGATGCGCTCGCCCGCGCCGACGGTGGCGCCTTCGCGCACGAAACAAAGAATGCGACGTGCAACCAGCCCCGCGATCTGCACAACGCCGATACGGCCCTTGGTCGTTGCGATGACAAAGCCGTTGCGCTCGTTGCTCTCGCTCGCCTTGTCGAGGTCGGCGCTGACGAAGGCGCCCTTGTGATAAGCGATGCGCTCGATCTTGCCCACGACCGGACTGCGGTTTACGTGACAGTCGAACACGCTCATGAAGATGGAGATGCGCGGCAGCGGCCGGTCGCCAAGATAGAGGTCGGCGGGCGGCACTGCATTGGTGATGCGGCTCACCCGGCCATCGGCCGGCGCCACCACGATGCCCTCGCGCAAGGGGGTGACGCGCTCCGGATCGCGGAAGAAATAAACGCACCAGAGGGTCGCGACGGTGGCAAGCCAGCCGAGCGGCGACCACAGCCAGAACAGAATCAGGCTCGCGAGCGCGAACATGCCGATAAACGGCAGGCCCTCCCGGTGGACGGGCACAAGCTGCGAGCGGATCGAGGCAAGTACGGACATGGATTACGACTGGTCGTTAGTGGGCACCGCGCGTGCTGCGGTGTCCCCTCTCCCCGCAGGGGAGAGGGTGGCGCGCAAAGCGCGCCGGGAGAGGGGCCGCGCCTCTCGCTCCAATAGTGCCTCCATAATTTTTTCGAGGACGGCGTTAGTGTTCCTTAGAACATCGTTGTTCCAGAAGCGCAGGACAAGAAACCCTCGGTCCTTAAGCCACACATCGCGTTTACGATCTCGACTAGACTCAGCATGCTGCCCGCCATCAACTTCTACAACAATTCCGAGGTTAAGACATACAAAGTCCACGACATACGAACCGATTGGCACTTGTCGCTTGAATTTATATCCGCCAAAGCGATGCGCGCGAAGTCGGTACCAGAGCCGCCGCTCAGCGTCGGTCATCTCACCACGCAACTTCCGCGCCTGAGCAAGTCCCATCACCCTCTCCCGGCTCCGCCTTCGGCGGAGCCACCCTCTCCCGCAAGCGGGAGAGGGGGCAAGCGGCACTGTCTCGTATCCATTCAATACAGTATATGCTGAGCGGTAGTCACCGCTACTCCGCCGCATCGACACGCACCACGATCGATTCGACCGGCGCCGGCTCGGCAGGCTCCTCGACCGCCGGCGGATTGCGGTTGGGCGCTGCGGCATCGTCTTCGACCTCGGCAAGCTTCTCGCGCGCGGCCTCCGCCTCGCGCTGACGGTTCCACATGCTGGCATAGAGCGCGCCGCGAGAGAGAAGCTGGTGATGGGTCCCGCGCTCGGCGATGATGCCCTGGTCGAGCACGATGATCTCCTCGGCGCCAATAATCGTGGACAGCCGGTGCGCGATCACCAGCGTGGTGCGGTTGTGCGAGACCCGGTCCAGCGCGTCCTGGATATCCTTCTCGGTGTGGCTGTCGAGCGCGGAAGTCGCCTCGTCGAGGATGAGAATGGGCGGCCCCTTGAGGATGGTGCGCGCGATCGCCACGCGCTGCTTCTCGCCGCCCGAAAGCTTCAGCCCCCGCTCGCCCACCTCGGTCTCGTAGCCCTTGGGCGACATCCGGATGAAGGCGTCGATCTGCGCGAGCCGCGCGGCTTCCTCCACTTCCTCGTCGCTCGCCTCCCAGCGGCCGTAGCGGATGTTGTAGCGGATCGTGTCGTTGAACAGCACGGTGTCCTGCGGCACCATGCCGATCGCCTGCCGCAGCGAAGTCTGCGTCACGTCGCGGATATCCTGCCCGTCGATCAGGATGCGCCCGCTGGTCGCGTCATAGAAGCGGAAGATGAGGCGCGAGAGGGTGGACTTGCCGGCGCCGGACGGGCCGACCACCGCGATAGTATGCCCGGCCGGCACCTCGAAGCTGATACCCTTGAGGATCGGCCGGTCGGGCTCGTACGCAAAGCTGACGTTCTCGAAGCGGATTGTGCCAGTCCTGACGGCGAGCGGCTTGGCACCTCGCTTGTCCTTGATCTCCGGATCGCGCGAGAGAATTGCGAACATCTTCTCGATGTCGATCACCGCCTGCTTGATCTCGCGATAGACCATGCCCATGAAGTTGAGCGGCTGGTAGAGCTGGATCATCATCGCGTTGACCATCACGAAATCGCCGACCGTGTTGCCGCCCTGCTTGACGCCGTAGGCGCAGAGCACCATCACGGCGGCGAGCCCGGCGGTGAAAATCACCGCCTGCCCGGCATTGAGCACGGCGAGCGACACATACGCCTGCACGCTCGCGGTCTCGTAGCGCGCCATGGCGCGGTCGTAGCGGCGCGCCTCGCGCTCTTCGGCGACGAAATACTTCACCGTCTCGTAATTGAGCAGCGAGTCGATCGCCTTGATGTTGGCATCGGTGTCGCTGTCGTTCATGCGGCGGCGGATATTGATACGCCACTCGGTCGCGAGATAGGTGAACACCATGTAGCAGGCGACCGTCACGAGGATGACCGCCACGTAGCGCCAGTCGAACTGATAGAGCAGCACCGTGATGATCAGCCCGAGCTCGATGATCGTCGGCACGAGCTGCATGATCACCATGCGCACGATCGTCTCGATGGCGTTGCGCCCGCGTTCGAGGACGCGCGTCAAGCCCCCGGTCTTGCGTTCGAGATGGAAGCGCAACGAGAGCTGGTGCATGTGCTCGAAGGTGCGGTAGGCAAGCCGCCGCACCGCGTTCATCGCTACCTTGGCGAACACGCCGTCGCGCACCTGCGTGAGCGCGGCCATCAGGATGCGGGTGCCGCCATAGGCGATCGTCAGCAGCACCGGCGCGGCGAATACCCAGACGAGCCAGGACGGGGCCGCGACCGGCGCGCTGCCCTCCCCGACCAGGGCGTCGGTCGCCCATTTGAAGGTGAACGGCACCGCGATGGTCGCGAGCTTGGCGGCGAACAGCAACACCATCGCCAGCACGACCCGCAACTGCAGGTCGCGCCGGTCGGCCGGCCAGATGTAGGGCCACAGTCCGCGCATGGTGCCGAACAACGAATCGACCTCGGCGGACGCCTCGCGATCTGGCGCTTCGCTTGCGCGCGAATGGGAATGGATCATCGTTTCGGCCCGACTGACGGGCCGCGGAGGGCAGACCGTCGCTGACCGTCCATATAGAGCCTTTCAAGGCGGCAATCATCCCGGCGGGAAACATTTGCTCCTGCCGGCACTTGCGGCCCGGCGCTTGGCGCTTGACGGTCGCGGGCCATTCGGGCCACACCGGCCACCATGAGCACCATCAAATCGATTTGCGTCTATTGCGCCTCCGGACCGGGCACCAATCCCGCCTTTGTCGCGGCGGCGAAGTCCCTCGGGCAGATTTTCGCAAAAAACGGCATCCGGCTGATCTATGGCGGCGGCTCTGTCGGCCTCATGGGCGCCATCGCGGACGCGGTGCTCGACCATGGCGGGACGATCACCGGCGTCATCCCGGAATTCCTGGTGAACCGCGAGCACATGCTGCTGCGCGCGCAGGAGCGCATTGTCACCCGCGACATGCACGAGCGCAAACGCATCATGTTCGAGCGCGCCGACGCCTTCGTGGCGCTGCCGGGCGGGGTCGGCACGCTGGAAGAACTGGTCGAGCAGATCACCTGGGCGCAGCTCGGGCGCCACAAGAAGCCGATCCTGATCGCCAATATCGAGAAATTCTGGGACCCGCTCTGCGTGCTGCTCGAGCAGATGCGAAAGCTTCAGTTCATCCGCGCCGGCTTCACGGTCGATGTGCTGATCGCCGAGCGCGTCGAGGACATTCTGCCGAAGCTGATCGATGCGGCGCGCGCGGTTTCGGAAGCCGAGAAGGTAATGACGCCCGCCACCGCCGAACGGATGTAGCGCGAGCCTCACGCCGGGGCGCCGGCCTTCACCAGCTTGTAGACGATCGAGTCCATCAGCGCCTGGAACGAAGCGTCGATGATGTTGGGCGATACGCCGACCGTGGTCCAGTGCTCGCCCTGCTCGTCCATGCTCTCGATCAAGACACGCGTTACCGCCTCGCTGCCGCCGTTGAGGATACGCACACGGTAGTCGGTCAGCTCGAGCCCGCTGATATAGCCCTGATACTTGCCGAGGTCCTTGCGCAGCGCAAGGTCGAGCGCATTGACCGGACCGTTGCCTTCCGCCGCCGAGATCAGATTATCGTCGCCGACCCTGACCTTGACGACCGCCATGCAGACCGTCACCCGCTCGCCCTTGGCGTTGAGCCGCTGCTCCACATTCACGTCGAACTGCGTGACGTCGAAATAATTCGGCACCTGCCCAAGCGTGCGCCGCGCAAGCAGATCGAACGACGCGTCCGCCGCCTCGTAGGCGTAGCCCGCGGCCTCGCGCTCCTTCACGACGTCAAGAAGCTTGCTGACGCGGGCGTCGTCCTTGTCGATCTTGATGCCGATGCGATCGAGTTCGGCAAGCACGTTCGAGCGGCCGGCCTGATCCGATACCAGAACCCTGCGGCGGTTGCCGACGCGTTCCGGCGCCACGTGCTCGTAGGTCGCCGGCTCCTTCATGATAGCGGAGGCGTGAATGCCGGCCTTGGTGGCAAACGCGCTCTCGCCCACATAGGGCGCATGGCGATTGGGCGAGCGGTTGAGCATCTCGTCGAGCGTGTGCGACGCGTGCGCCAGCGATTTGAGCTTCTCCTCTGTCACCCCGATCTCGAATTTTTCGGCGAACTCCGGCTTGAGCTTGAGCGTCGGGATGATAGAGACGAGGTTGGCGTTGCCACAGCGCTCGCCCAGCCCGTTCAGCGTGCCCTGAATCTGCCGCGCGCCGGCGCGCACGGCGGCGAGCGAATTCGCCACCCCCTGCTCGGTGTCGTTGTGCGCATGGATGCCAACGTGATCCCCCGGGATCACTTTCACCACCTCGCCGACGATCTCCTCCACCTCGTGCGGCAGCGTGCCGCCGTTGGTGTCGCACAGCACGACCCAGCGCGCGCCCTCATCATAGGCGGCCTTGGCACAAGCGAGCGCGAAGTCGCGATTGGCCTTGTAGCCGTCGAAGAAGTGCTCGCAGTCGAGCAGCACTTCGTAGCCTTTTTGTTTGGCGGCACGCACCGAGTCGCGGATCGAGGCAATGTTCTCCTCTAGCGTGGTCTCGAGCGCGATCCGCACGTGATAGTCCCAGGATTTCGCTACGAAACAGATGGCATCGGCCTTGGCGCCGAGCAGCGCGACGAGCCCCGGATCGTTCGACGCCGAGCGGCCGGGCCGCCGCGTCATGCCGAAGGCCGTGAACGTGGTGCCGAAGGCGTGCGGCTCGGCAAAGAGCTGCGTGTCCGCCGGGTTGGCGCCGGGATAGCCGCCCTCGACGTAATCGATGCCGAGGTCGCCTAGCATTTTGGCGATGGCGAGCTTGTCGCCGAGGGTGAAATCGACGCCGTTCGTCTGCGCGCCGTCGCGCAGCGTCGTATCGAAGAGATAGAGGCGTTCACGCGGCATTTCGCTTCACCAGAGGTAGTAATTCGCAACAAGCGCAACGGCAACCAGGATGGCAACCACGCCGGCGACAATGTGATGGACGCGCAGGCCGTTCATGCCGAGCCTGCAAAGATGCGATAGGCGATATAGGCGGCGATCGCGAGCGCAACGGCGAGGACGCCGTATTTCAGTGCGATGTAATAAAGCCAGTGGCGGGGGAACGGCGTGTCGGGCTTGGTCATGGCGCAATTTCCCAGGTGGTCCCGTCTTTGGTGTCTTTCAGCACGACACCCATCGCTTTGAGCGCGTCGCGAATCCGGTCCGACTCTTTGAAGTCTTTCGATTTGCGGGCGGCATTGCGCGCGTCAACGAGTTGCATGATCTTCGCCTCGTCAAGCTTGAACGAAGCCGGCCGCCACTCCGACCACCGAGCGCTGGTCTGTTGCAACAAGCCCAGTTGCCGCGCGCTGGCTTTGAGACAGGACGCCGCACCTTTCGCACCCTTTGCCGCTTCGCTGCGCAATTCATGCAGCGCGGCGATTGCTCTCGGCGTGTTGAGATCGTCGCTGAGCGCATCCAAGGTATCGGCGCACATCATGCCAGGCGCCGCCTCCGCGCTGACTTCGTACCAGTGATCGAGCGTACGCTTCGCATCGCGCAAGCCAGCCTCGGTCCAATTGATCGGTTGCCGATAATGCGACGACAGCATCGCGAGCCGGATCGCCTCGCCCGGCCAATCCTGCAGCAACTCTCGGATGGTGACGAAATTTCCCAGGCTCTTGCTCATCTTCTCGCCTTCGACCTGGAGGAAGCCGTTGTGCATCCAGGTGTTCGCCATCACCGGCGTATGAAAGGCGCAGCGCGACTGCGCGATCTCGTTCTCGTGGTGCGGGAAGACGAGATCGATGCCGCCGCCGTGGATGTCGAAGGTCTCGCCGAGATGCTTCCAGCTCATTGCCGAGCATTCGATGTGCCATCCCGGCCGCCCGGATGCCGCGATCCCGCAGGGCGAAGGCCAGGCCGGCTCGCCCGGCTTCGACGGTTTCCATAAGACGAAATCCATGGCATCGCGCTTGTAGGGCGCGATCTCGACACGGGCGCCCGCGATCATCTCGTCGAGCGGGCGTTTCGACAGCTTGCCGTAGTCCGCCATCGACGAGACCGCAAACAGCACGTGATCTTCGGCCACATAGGCGTGGCCCGCCGCGACGAGCTTCTCGATCAGCGCTTTCATCTCGGCGATGTGCTCGGTCGCGCGCGGCTCGACGGTCGGGCGCAGGCAGCCGAGCGCGTCGACGTCCTCGTGGAACTGCCGCTCGGTCTTCTCGGTGACGAGGCGGATCGCCTCGTTGAGCGGCAGGTTGGGATATTCCTCCGCCGCGCGTGCGTTGATCTTATCGTCGACGTCGGTGACGTTGCGCACATAGGTGACGCGATCGGCACCGTAGAGGTGGCGCAACAGCCGAAACAACACGTCGAATACGATTACCGGCCGGGCGTTGCCGATATGTGCGAAGTCATAGACCGTCGGCCCGCACACATACATGCGCACGTTCGCAGAATCGAGCGGGCGGAACACCCGCTTCTCGCGCGTCAGCGTATCGTAAAGCCGCAATTCCATCACACACCGCTGTCCGTATGCGGCGATGCCCGGCTTGCCGAAACCGGACGCTCGCCGGCCTGCTGGCCGGGCGTCCCACTGTCTCGATCAGGAGCAAAAGACGGCCGCAGCCAGCGAAGGTCGCTAGCAAATAATCTCCCGGCAAATGCCGCAGACTTGGTTAAGGCCGTTCATACGGCAGACAATGGGGAACTCGGCCCCGCCCGTCAAGGGGCGCTATCCGCAGGTCACCCGCCGGCCTGGGCCGAAAATCCGCGTCCGACTGTGGGCAAGCGCAAATCCGTGGCGACTGTGGCTTCCGCGTCCTAGGCAAACGGCGCCCCACACCGTTAACTCTCCCGCACATCGAAGCCGGGACTGGGGCCCAAGTCTTAAGGGAACCTTAACGCTTCATCTCACATTCTCGGTATGCCTCCGGAGTTCCGGGGCAATCAAAAGCGGGGGTTTCCGATGCGGCACGTGTTCGCCGCGCTCGTCTTGGCGGCTGCTTTGACCGGCAGCGTAACGGCGAGCGCTGAGAAGCGCATCTTCATCATTGCCAATAATGCCGACGGCTACGGTATCGACCGCTGCCTGGCAAGCGGCGCGCACTGCGGCGCGGCAGCGGCGGCAGCCTATTGCAAATCGCGCGATTTCGCGCAGGTCGGCTCGTTCCGCAAGGTCGACCACGACGAGATCACCGGCGCGGTGCCCTCGACCAACGGCTCGGCTGCGCGCAACGAGTTCGTGGCGATCGAGTGCGTGCGCTGAGCGTCTTTCGCTTCTGAAACTGACCAACAAGGAATGGCCGCTCCCGGTCCCTTGAGCCGGACGGCCCGGGCTTGCGGGCCGCTGCGGCTTATGCCGTTGCGCAGCCTGCCGACTTCCGCCATCTTCCGCCCGGTGCGATGCAGGCGGTCTTTCACGAGCCGCCGATACCGGGGCTCGGTGCACGTCGATGACGAATTCCGGATTGATCAGTGATAGTGTGCCGGCGGCGCCCGCGGTGGCAGACGCCGGCGCGGCGCCGTTGAAGCTTGAGAATTTCCTGCCCCACCAGCTCAACGTACTCTCAAGCCTCGTCTCGCAGGCCCTTACCCGCGTTTACGACCGTTACGGTATTGGAATACCTGAATGGCGTGTCCTGGTGACGCTTGGCGAAAACGGCACGATGGCCGGCAAGGCCGTCGGCGCCCGCACCCACATGCACAAGACCAAGGTCTCACGCGCGGTCGCGCAACTCGAACAGCGCAAACTCGTGGCGCGGCGAGCGAACCGGGCGGACATGCGCGAATCCTTCCTCTCCCTCACCCCGGCGGGGCGCGCAGTCTACGAAGAGCTTGCGCCGCGCGCACTCGAGTTCACCAAACGGCTGGCGGAAGTGGTTTCGCCGGCCGATCGCGCGGCCTTCGACCGCGCGGTGAAGCTTTTGACCAAGCGCTCCGGCGATCTCGTGAGCGAGATGGAAGAACAGGCTGGCGAGACCTGAGCGCGTGGCCGGCGATTCGCGGCGAATTTCCACCAATTCCGCAAGGGGAACAGAAGGTGCAGCTTTATTCCTACTTTCGCTCGTCGGCGGCGTTCCGCACGCGCATCGCGCTCAATCTCAAGGAACTGAGCTACGAGACCGTGCCGGTTCACCTGCAGAAGGAGGGCGGGCTCAATCGCAAGCCGGAGTTCCGCGCGATCAATCCACACATGCGCGTGCCGGCGCTCCGGCTCGATTCCGGCGACGTTCTTACCCAATCGCTCGCGATCATCGACTATCTCGACGAGATTCACCCCAATCCGCCGCTGCTGCCGCGCGATCCCATTGCCAGAGCAAAAGTACGCGCGGTCACGCAAATCATCGCCTGCGACATCCATCCGCTCAATAACGTTGGACCGCTGCGCTATCTGAAAAGCGTGCTGGGACAGGACCAGAGCAGGATCGATGCCTGGTATCACCACTGGATTCACGATGGTTTCGACGCGATCGAAGCCATGATCCAGCCGGGACCCTATACGTTCGGCTCTGAAGTCACGCTCGCCGACATATGCCTGGTGCCGCAAGTCTATAACGCGCGCCGCCTGAAGACGCCGCTCGAACGTTATCCCAAGATCGTGGCCGCGGATGCCGCCTGCATGAAACTTGCCGCCTTCGACAGGGCACGGCCGGAAAACCAGCCGGACGCGGAATGACGCGGAAAGTCCCCATTCGCCCCTGCGCTCGCCCGCGCGCTCGCGCCTGAATTCGCCCCGCTCCGTGGTCCGCTCGCCGCTCGTTCGCGTCGTATTCTGGATGACCGGCGCGCTGCTGTCGTTCACCCTGATGGCGGTATCGATCCGCGTGCTCGCCAAAAGCCTGAGCATCTTCGAAATCCTCGCCGTCCGCTCGGGCACCGGATTCCTCGTCATGCTCGGGCTCGTCGCGATTCGCCCCGCGTTCCGCGCGGTGATTCGCACCTTCCGTCCGGCGCTTCACCTCTTTCGCAACGGCATTCACATCACGGCACAGTTCCTCTGGGCAAAGAGCATTCTCCTCCTGCCGCTGGCGACCGTGTTCGCGCTGGAATTCACCGCCCCGGCCTGGACGACGCTGATTGCCGTGCTGGTGTTGGGCGAGCGCCTCACGCGCAGCCGCGTGGGCGCGCTGGTGCTGGGCCTTGTCGGAGTGCTGGTGATCCTGCGGCCGGGCACGGCAACCTTCCAGCCGGCCGCCTTGCTCGTCCTGGCGGCGGCGGTCGGCTTTGCCGGCACCTACGTCACCACCAAGGAGCTCACCAAGACCGACTCGACGGTCGCGATCATCTTCTGGATGAACGTGATCCAGTTTCCCATCGCCATGCTCGGCTCCGACCTGCTGTTCGTCGCCAGGCTCAGCCTCGAACAGGTCCCGGCCTTTGCGGCGGTCGGCATTACCGGTCTCCTCTCCCACTATTGCCTCGCCAACGCCTTCCGCGCCGCCGACGCGAGCGTGGTCGTGCCGCTCGACTTCATGCGCATCCCGCTCATCGCGCTGATCGGCTGGTGGCTCTACAGCGAGCGCATCGACGTCTTCGTCTTCGTTGGCGCGGTTCTGATCATCACGGGCGTCTTATGGAATCTGCGCGCCGAAGCGAAGCGCGCTGCGATCCCGAACAAGGCGCCAGAGGCGCCCGACTAGGATGTACACTCATTACGGATGTGCTCGTTGAATGTCCGCTTTCGCGCGCAAAGCGGAAGCGAAGGCCATAGACAAACTCGCTGAACTCGGTCGAAAATGACCCGAGCCGACCTGAGCGGCATGGTATGAATGTCCTAACAAGGAGGATTACATGCTTCGTCTTGTCTCGCTTGGCACGATGCTGGTCGCAGTCCTGGTCTTCAATTCGGCGGCCCGCGCGGATATCTCGGTATGCAACGAATTTACTGCGCGCATTCATGTTGCCTTTGCATATCCGGTCGAGGAGCGCTTCACGGGACAGGGATGGTGGAACGTCGATCCCAACCAATGCGCGGTTATCGACTTTTCTTTCCAAGGCGGGAGACTCTATTACACTGCCGACTCCGACGAATATAAGAGTGGGGGCACGAGCAGGTCGCGCGATCATTGGGGGAATAAGACGCCGCTGTTCCTAACCAGGAAGGATTTCAAATCGAACGATCTCAATAAGCAGCACCCCGGCACAAAACGCGAGATGTTCAGCTACGTCGAACTGACAGCCCAGCAACAGGCCAATCCGGTGACGATCACGTTTCATTTCGTCTCGGGAAGCACCACGATAAACGTCAAGATGAAGTGAGGATACGGTTCAGACCGCAGCAACCTCAGCCCGTAGGGTGCAATAAGCGTGGGCCCGGACGCCGAAGGCGTCGCGCGCCCAGCGCATTGCACCGAACCGCAAGTAATATAAATCGCGCGAACGTTCGAGCGAAGCGGCGCAATGCGCTCAAGATCATCGCGCCTGCGGCGCATGATCTTCGCTTATTGCGCCCTACGGTCGGCGATGCCTTGCTTCTCGATCGGTGCAGCCCGACGGCGCATTCTATCGATCCGCGACGGAGCGGATATAGGCCCAGATCTGATCGATCTCCTCGTCGGTGAGCATGTCGCGCCAGGGCGGCATTTGATTGCGGCCCTGGCGAACCGTGCTGTCGAATTTCGCACGATCGTTCGGGGTGAGGCGCCGCAGATTGGGGAACTGGCCGGTGCTGACCAGCCGGTCGCCATGGCAGGGCGCACAATACGTACCGTAGACGT
>WBZO01005392.1_pt1 | contig 12061 bp, 11 predicted proteins | sample 5204261 | NCBI WGS metagenome assembly WBZO01 (sample SAMN12412400, study PRJNA552823) | activated sludge metagenome | isolation source: activated sludge from anammox sidestream of wastewater treatment plant... | place: USA: North Carolina | collected 2017-09 | reverse complement strand
CGCGAGTGCGGATGGCGACGGCGCGGGAGGTGACGCCGTAGATGCCGGCGCCGGCCAGCACGAGGGCGGCGAGAGCGAAAACGCAGAGCAAGCCCATGATGAACTCGAACCTGGCAACCATTTCCCTTTTGGTGGCGTGGAGAGTCCGGATCTCGCCTATGGGGAGGTCCGGATCGAGCTTGCGAACGGTCTGGCGGAGGGCGGCTGCCATAGGCGCGGGGTCGCCCGACGTGTGGAGCAGGACGCGGATCGAATTCGGCGGCGCCTGCGTGTAGGGGACGCAGATTTCGTAGTCGGGCATTTTGAGAAGGCTTTGGGGAAGGTTGGCTGTGATGCCGACGACGGTCCTCCAGGTTCCGTTCACTTCGACGCGTTCTCCGATGGGGTCCTTGCCGGGCCAGAGCCGGCCGGCGAGCGATTCGCTGATGAGCGCAACGGGCGCGCGGCCGGGGGAGTCGGCTTCGGTGAAGGAACGGCCGGCCCGCAAAGAGAGGCCGGCGGTGGCGTGGTAGCCGGGGCTGATCACGCGGTGCCCGGCCTGGAGCGGCTGCGAGCCTTCGGAGCGGACGCGAGTGGTGGAAGCGCCGTAATGGAGGGGCATGGCATTGACGAGGGCGGCCGATTGCACGCCCGGCAGTTCGCGGGCGCGAGCAAGCAACTGGCCGTAGAAGCGGAGGAGCTTTTCGTCGGTGTCGTACACGCGGTCGATGGGAGCTGGCTGCATCGCCATGCGGTGATCGAGGGGAACGCCCCAATCGAAGCGCCAGTACTCGCGAATGCTGTTGAGCAGCAGTCCTCCGCTGGTGACGAGCACGACGGAGAGGGCGACTTCGACGCTGACGAGCAGGCTGGTGAGACGCAGGCGGGAAGATCCGGCGGAGTGTCCGGTTCCGCTTTCCTTGAGCGTGCCGGAGACATCGACACTGGAGCCGCGGATGGCGGGCAGGATGCCGAAGACAATAGCAGTAGCGATGGAGACAAGGAGGGTGAAGGCCAGCACGCGGCTATCAATGTCGAATCTGTCGATGCCTTCGTAGGCGAGGAGCGGTCCAATCTTGGCCGTGCACCAGGACGTGGTGAAGCAGGCCACTGCGACGCCCGCAAGGCCACCGGCCAGAGCGAAGACGAGGCTTTCGGAGAGGAATTGCCGCACCAGCCGGAAGCGTCCGGCTCCGAGGGCATTCCGCAGGGCGACTTCCTTGCAGCGCTCGGCGGCGCGGCCGAGCAGGAGGCAGGAGGCGTTGACGCAGGAGATGAGGAGCAGGCAGACGACGGTTGTGATGAGGACTTTCGCCACGGGGGCGGAGGCGGCCCAGTCGAGTGTGGCCTGGAATCCGTCGACACGTACCGCGGGGTCGCGGTCCGGGTCGGGGTGCTGCGCGGCGAGGCGTTTGCCGACGACGGTCATCTCGGCGCGGGCACTGGCGAGTGTGACGCCGGGCTTGAGTCTCGCGAGGATGGAGAGCGTGCCGCGGCCGTAGGTGAGTTCGGCGGGCCCGGGGATGAGCGGGCTCCAGGCTTTGGGTCCGCCCTCGATGAGGGTGGCGCGAAGACCGCCAGGCATGACGCCGATGACTGTCGCAGGGAGTCCGTTCAGGCGCAGAGCGGCTCCGACGATGTCCGGCCGGCTGTTGAGAGCGCGGCGCCAGTATTCTTCGCTCAGAAGGAAGACCGCCGGGGCGCCGGGGGCGTAGTCTTCGGGCACAAAATCGCGGCCGAGCATGGGCCGGACGCCGAGGAGCCTGAAATAGCCGGCCGCGACGTGTTCGCCTCGGATGCGCTCGGGTTCGCTGCCCGAGCGAAGGATGAACGGCTGGACTTTGTAGGCGGCGATGTGCGAGAAGGACTGGGCCTGCTTCTGCCATTCGAGGTAGTCGAGGTAGCGCACGGGCGCCATCGGGCCGACCTGCTGGCCCTTGGTATAGGCCTCGCCCATGATGACCAACCGCCCGGGGTCCGGATAGTGGAGCGGGCGGTAGAACAGGGTGTTCAGGATGCTGAACACCGTTGTTCCGGCGCCAATACCCACGGCGAGAACGGCCATCAGCATGAGGGCGAAGCCGGGAGCGCGGCGGATTCCGCGGACAGCGAGGCGGATGTCCTGCAGGAAGGCTTCGAGAGCGGGCCATCCGCGCGTGTCGTGGCGGACTTGCCTGGCCTGTTCAACGCCGCCGAAATCGCGCCGGGCGGCAAAGCGGGCCTCTTCCGGGGAGAGGCCCCGGCGCAGGGCGGCCTGCTCGAGCAGGTCGAGATGGCACTCAAACTCTTCGCGCAGGCGCCTGTCCATGCTGCGTCTCGAACAAAGTCCGCGCACACGTGCGGCGAGCTTTCTGAAGTTGCTCATACTCTGCTCCTACGAGGCGGTCTGAAGAAGCCGGGAGATTACGGCAGCCATCCTCTCCCAATTGCCGGTTTCGACGGCGAGCTGCCCTCGTCCGGCGCGGGTGATGCTGTAGTAGCGGGCGCGGCGGTTGTTGTCGGAGCGCCCCCACTCCGATTCGATCCAGCCTTGCTGTTCCAAGCGGATCAAGGCCGGGTACAGGGTGCCCTGGTTGAGTTGAAGGAGGTTATCGGAGACCTGCTGGACGCGCTGGGAGATGCCGTAGCCGTGCAGGGGCCCCATCGACTCGAGAATCTTCAGCACCACCAGGTCGAGCGTGCCCTGAAGGACATCCGCCTTTGCGGTCTCTTTCATCGTGTGCTCCTGTCGGTGGTCCGAAGGACCGGCTGGATCCGCTCATGTTGACGGTCAACAGGTGATCCTGCAGGTCTAGACGCTGCAAGCGATATGAAGTTCCCAAACTCCCAAACTTTCGCTGGAGGGCTGGAGCGGCGACGTCTCGACCACACGGATGGCGGGGGTTGGGGGACAATTCGGGTATGCCGTTTCCGATACACAGGCCGCGGAGGCTGCGGCGGACCGAGGGGTTGCGCCGGCTGGTCCGCGAGACGGCGCTCGCGCCGGACGATTTCGTGCTGCCGCTGTTTGCGGTGGAAGGCGAAGGGGTGCGGAAGCCGATCAGCTCGATGCCGGGGAATTATCAGCTTTCGATCGATGAACTGGTGAAGGAGTGCGCGGAGTGCGTCTCGCTGGGCGTCGGGGGCGTGATCCTGTTCGGCATTCCAAAGCACAAGGACGAGCGGGCCAGCGGGGCATACGCCGCAGACGGGATCGTTCAGCGGGCGGTGCGGGCGCTGAAGGCGGAGTATTCGAAGTTGACGGTCATGACCGACGTATGCAACTGCGAGTACACGTCGCACGGGCATTGCGGGCTGGTGGTGGAAGGCGATGTCGCGAACGATCCGACGCTGGAGTGGCTGGCGGCAGCGGCAGTATCACACGCACGCGCCGGGGCCGACGTCGTGGCTCCTTCGGACATGATGGACGGACGCGTGGCGGCGATCCGCGCGGCGCTCGACAAGAACGGCTTCGAGAACGTGCCGATTCTGAGCTATGCGGCGAAGTATGCGAGCTGCTTTTACGGACCGTTCCGGGACGCGGCGGAGAGCGCTCCGCAGTTCGGCGACCGGCGCTCGTACCAGATGGACGCTCCGAACGCTCGCGAGGCGCTACGCGAGATCGAGTTGGATCTGGAAGAAGGCGCGGACATGATCATGGTGAAGCCGGCCCTGGCATACCTGGACATCATCCATGCGGCGCGGCAGCGGTTCGATGTCCCGATCGCGGCGTACCAGGTATCAGGGGAGTTTTCGATGATCCACGCCGCGGCGAGCAGGGGCTGGATCGAGCTGGAGAGGGCGATGTTGGAGTCGCTGGTTTCAATCCGGAGGGCGGGGGCGGACTTCGTGCTAACTTATTTTGCACGGGAAGCTTCACGGCTGCTTTGATGGCGTGAGGAGTTGGGAAGGAGGCGGCCGGGCGATGAGAGCAACGGCGACGTTGCTGAGCTTGTTGGGTACGATGCTGGCCGGATGCGCGGGCCGGGAGGGTGGGAAGCCGACGCTTGAATCGGTTTACACGGACCTCCACGGCGGCGCGTGCGTCAAGGAGATCGACAAGACCGACCCGAACGAGACTCCTTACCTTCGCTGCCCCGGCGTGGCGGGGTACTCGCTGATCGTCCGGCAGGTCGAAGCGGGGCGCGAATCGGTGGAGGTGGTGGACGCGGCGAACCGGACTCACGCGCTGAACTACCAGGAGTTCATCACCCGCTCGATGTCCAACCTGGAGGGGAAGGCCGAGTGGCGCGTTGAGACGAAGGACGGGAGGCAATCTCCGGCGGCGCTGATTGTGCGCGTGCAGGCGCGGGAGGATGCGGGCGACCCGGAGCAGGTGACGCACACGTACCTGGCGGTGGCCAAGATCACGGCAGACGAAGCGTGTGTCACGGACCGGATCGATGCGGCGGGGCGGCAGCAGGACGCAATCCGCGCGGTGGCGGACTCGGCGCGGGCGCGGCCCTGCGCGACGGCGCAGCCGCAGGCGACGGACAGGGGCGGAGCCGGCCGCTGAAAGGGGGTTTGACGAACGATGCCGACGCCGGTGGAATGCATGCAGCGGTACCGGAATCTCAGGGTCAACGTGGTGATCGACGACCCGGTCGCGCGAGTCTGCCGCCGGGGAACGCACACTGTCCAGTTGAGGAAGTACTTCATGATGAACTGGGCCGATGGCACCGAAGAGCGGCGCGACTACAACACAGTGACGCGGGGCTCGAACGACGATGCGTGGTTCCAGGCGAACAAGGAGCGCATCCGCACCGCGGCGATGGGCAAGGGCAGCCCGGAGGACTACCAACTGGCGCTCGAGTGGGCCGTGCGTTCACGGAAGATACCGGCAGTGACCCAGGCGACGCTGCAGACCTTCTGCGACGACCATCTCGGCATCGATTGTTCGGGCTTTGTCACCAACTATCTCGTTGCCTGCGGCAAGTTGAGCTATTCGAGCAGCACTTTGCGAAACACGGGCGCGGCGTCGTATTACAGGACGTCAGCGGCGGTGAATGATCCGGCCCAGGTGCGGCAGGGCGATCTGCTGGTTTGGATGAGCGGGAACGCGGTGAAGACCAGCCCGGGGCATGTGGCGGTAGTGGAATCGTACGCCGCCCAGAGCAGGCCGGGCGGCAACATGCGGGTCGTCGAGGCGACGGGCGCGGCGGGCGCCAATCCGAAGCTGCTCGATTCGATGTATTCGGTCGAGCAGATCATCCCGCGGGGCGGCGCCGTTCCGGTGATGATTCTGGTGGTCAAACGGCACGGTGTTTCAGGCAGCCGCGTGGCTGTCATGCGGGTCTAGGAGGCGGGACCCGGAAAGGGGTGCGTGTGATAGATTGGGGGTTCTTGATCCCGTTATGAAACGCACCAGCAATCCTCAGGAATTGGCGCAGATCGCGAAGCGGCTCCGGCGCCATATCGTAGAAATGACAGGGGCGGCAAAGTCGGGCCATCCGGGCGGGTCGCTCTCCGCGGTGGAGCTTGTCGCGGTGCTGTATTGGGATGTGATGAAGCACGACCCGGCCAATCCGAAGTGGGCGGAGCGGGACCGGTTCATCCTCTCGAAGGGGCATGCGGCTCCGGTGCTGTACGCGGCGATGGCGGAATCCGGGTACACGCCGGTGGACTCGCTGAAGAGCCTGAGGAAGCTGGGGTCGATCTACCAGGGTCATCCGGACGTCCGCTACATTCCGGCGCTGGAGGCTTCAACCGGCTCGTTGGGCGAAGGGCTGTCGGTGGCGCTGGGGATGGGGCTGGCGGCGCGGCTGGACAAGGCCTCCTGGCGGACGTACGTGATGCTGGGCGACGGCGAGATTCAGGAGGGGCAGATCTGGGAAGCGGCGATGTTCGGGGCGTATCACAAGGTAGATAACGTCTGCGCGATCGTCGACTACAACAAGATCCAGTTGGACGGCTTCGTCAAGGAGATCATGGAGCTGGAGCCGCTGACCGACAAGTGGCGCAGCTTCGGCTGGCACGTGATCGAACTGGATGGGCACGACATCGCCGCCGTGCAGCGGGCGTTCGCGGAAGCGGCGGCGACCAGAGGCAAGCCGACGGTGCTGATCGCCCACACGGTGAAGGGCCAGGGCGTGAGCTTCATGGCCAACAATCCGAAGTTCCACGGGGTTGCCCCGACGAAGGAAGAAGTCGAGATCGCGCTGAAGGAGCTTGCCTGACAATGGCCGTCGCAACCAAGTACGAATTGAAACTGGGCGCCGCGACCCGCGAGGCGTTCGGCAGGACGCTGGTGGAACTGGGGCGGGAGAACCCAAACATCGTGGTGGGCGACGCCGACCTGTCGAAGTCGACGATGACCACGTATTTCGCCAAGGAGTTTCCGGAGCGGCTGTTCGAGTGCGGGATTGCGGAAGCGAACATGGTGGCGGTGGGGGCGGGGCTGGCACTGGCGGGCAAGATTCCGTTCGTGGCGAGTTTTTCGGCGTTCGTATTGACCAAGGGGTTCGAGCAGTTGCGGGTGCTGGCGGCTTATCCGAACGTGAACCTGAAAGTGGTGGGGACGCACTCCGGGATCTCGATCGGCGAGGACGGACCATCGCAGATGTCGATCGAGGATCTGGCGCTGGCCGGGGCGCTGCCGAATTTCACCGTGCTTTCGCCGGCCGACGAGGTGGCGACGAAGTGGGCGGTGCGCTGGGCGGCCGGGCACGAGGGCGGAGTTTTCATCCGTTGCGGGCGGGTGAAGGCGCCAGTGGTGTACGCCGCGGATGCGGAATTCGAAGTGGGAAAGGCGGTCGAACTGCTGCCCGGTACGGACGTGACCCTGGTGGCCACGGGCCTGCTGGTAGCCGAGGCGATCAAGGCGGCCGAACAGCTTGACGCGGAAGGGATCAGCGCGCGCGTACTGGACATTCACACGATCAAACCGATCGACGAAGCAGCGCTGGAGCGGGCGGCGCGAGAGACGGGCGCGCTCGTGGTCGGCGAGGAACACCTTGTAGATTCAGGACTTGGAGTGAGGGTAGCGCAGGCGCTGGCGAAGACGCATCCGGCTCCGATCGAGTTCGTCGGGTTGGACGGGTATGCAGAGTCGGGCACTCCGGACGAGTTGCTGGACAAGTATGGAATGCGGGCGTCCAACCTCGTGGCGGCAGCGCACCGGGCATTAACCCGAAAACAGAAGTAAGAACAGTACTAGCCTTACCAAGGCATATCGTTTATGATCTGATCTGATGGCGCAAACCCGAGATGCCCGGGAGCGCGATGGGAGGAGGAGGGCGACCGCCCACTTCAAGCGGGAGTTACGGCGAGCCGAGCGGAGTTGGCTGAGCCGGCAACTGCATGATGACGTGGGGCCTTCTCTCTGTGCGGCCGGGCTGCAGTTGAGCCTGTTGCGGACCGAGACGGCCGGCTTCGAGCCGGAGCGCGCGGCCGCACTCGAAAACGTGCAGACGATCCTGGAGCGGACGGTCGATCTGGTCAGGCTGCTGAGCTACACAGTGGATCCGGGCGCAGCGGCGCGGTGCGGGCTGCGCGATATGGTGCGGATGATGGCGCGGTCGTTCCGGGCGGAGGTTCCGGAAGCGGAAAAGGCGCCCCGGGCGCGGGGAGCCGCCGCGGTTGAACTGGCGGAGCAGTTGTTGGACTGCTTTCTATTACTGGACAGCGCAGGGGTGGACAGGCATCCACGAGTGTGGATGCTGGAAGAGTCAGTGGAGCTCGAATTGGCGGGTCGCGGCCACGAAGCGATCAGCGAGGTGACCCGGCGGCCGCTGCGCCACTGGCGCTGCGAACTCCGCGAGAAGGCCAGGCCGAACAGGACGAATGTGGCGTGGAGCCTGGATCAGGCTGGGGAGAAATAGATGTACTCGATCCTGCTGGTGGACGATCACAAGATCATGCGGGACGGGCTGCGGGCGATCCTGAGCGCCAGCGGAGAATTCAAGGTGGCGGCGGAGGCCGACAGCGGGAGCGAGGCGGTGCAACTGGCGCGGCGGTTGCGGCCGCACCTGATCCTGATGGATCTCAGCCTGCCGGGGCTGAACGGGATCGAGGCCACGCTGGAGATCCTGCGGGCGAACCCGGATGCGCGGGTGGTGATTCTCTCGATGTACGAGGATGAGGAATCGGTGATCCGGTCGATCCGAAGCGGGGCGCGGGGATTCGTCCTGAAGAAGGCCAGCCACACAGACCTGCTGGACGCGCTGCGAGTGGTGGGTAAGGGGGGATCGTATCTCAGCCCGCAGGTTTCGGACAAGCTGTTGCACCGGATCCAGACAGGGAATCTGGACGAGCGGAAAGACAACAGCCCGCTGGATGCGCTGACGCCGCGGGAGGCGCAGGTGATGAGGCTGATCGCGGAAGGCAAGACGAGCAAGGAAGTCGCGGTGCTGCTGAACCTGGGCCACGAGACGGTGCGCAGTTATCGCAAAGCGATGATGAAGAAGCTGGGGGTATCGAACGTGGCGGAGCTGACTCAACTGGCGATGAAGCACGACCGGAGCGCGATCACCGGCAACGGGGGCGGGCTGTCAAGCGCGGCGCAGAGCGCCGAGTAGGACGAGGCGGGCAGGGTGAATACGGTCTGGGGTGAGCTGGAAGTGGCGGACGCGCACGTGCACTTCTTCTCACACGGATTTTACAGTCAACTGGGAAAGCAGATGGAGCGGGCGGCCACAGTGGAGGAGGTGTGCGCGAGAGCGGGGGTCGCGGCTCCGCCGGAAGAGGCGGCGGCGCTCGGGAGGCAGTGGGCGGCGGAGTTGGACCGGCACGGGGTGGCGCAGGCGGCCTTGATGGCGAGTCTGCCCGGCGATGAAGGTTCGGTGGCGGAGGCGCTGAAAGCGGCGCCGGGGCGGTTTTACGGATTCTGCATGGTGAACCCGCTGGCCGAGGGGGCGGCGCGGCGGGCGCAGGCGGCGCTGGACAGCGGGCTGAAGACGCTATGCCTGTTCCCGGCAATGCACGGATTCGGACTGAACGAGGAGCGGGTGGAGCCGTTTCTGAAGCTGGCGTCGGAGCGGGGGGCGGCGGTATTCGTTCACTGCGGGGTATTGAGCGTGGGGATCCGGCAGCGGCTGGGAATCGGGTCGAGGTTCGACCTGCGCTACTCGAATCCGGTCGATTTGCATCCGGCCGCGTTGCGCCACGAGGAGGTGAACTTCATCGTGCCGCACTTCGGAGCGGGGTATTTCCGGGAAGCGCTGATGGTGGCGAGCCTGTGTCCGAACGTGTACCTGGATACATCTTCGTCGAACTCGTGGCGGAAGTTTCTGGTCCCGCAGCCGGGTGTGGACGAGGTCTTCGGCCGGGCGTTGGAGGTGCTGGGGCAGACGCGGCTGTTGTTCGGCACGGACTCCTCGGTTTTTCCGCGCGGCTGGAACCGGGCGGTGTACGAGGAGCAGGCGGAGATTCTGGAGAGGCTGGGAGTGAGCGCGGAGGCGGCGCGGCTGATCTTCGGGGGCAACCTCAGGCGGCTGATGGGCGGGGGGCGCGCAGCGGAGTGAGAGTTTCCGCGGCGCGGGCGCACTACGCCAGGTAGGGACTCGAAGCTGAGCATGCAGTTGGAGCGATTGAGGACGCGGGCGCCGGCAGGGGCGGTAGCGGAAGCGGGTGAACCGCGGCTGCACTATCCGCTGCCGGGACGGCCGAGGATCGCGGTGCTGGGATGTCGACTGCGGCGGGAGGAGGGAGTGCGGTGCTTCGTGCCGTGGACCTGCCACCAGTTGATGCGGCTGGCGCCGGAGGCGCTGGCGGGGTCGTTGCCTGACCTGCTGGAGGCGGCGCGACTGCAGCGCGAGGGGTTCCTGGAGTTGGCGGCGCTCGAGTTGCCGCTGGTCGTTTTTTCAAGGCTGGACTCGGGCGCGATGACGGCGGGTGAGCGCAGCCTGTTGTGGCGCGCATTTGGGCTGCCGTTTTTTGAGCAAATCCGCGATGCGGAGGGCGGACTGCTGGCGTACGAGTGCGACGCCCGCGACGGCTTCCACTGGGTGGACGAGGAGGCAGGCGCCGGAGTGGGGCGCGCCGGGCGGTGCGGATGCGGGCGGCCCCGGGGTGTCAGAACACCAGCTTCAGGGCGAACTGGATCTGCCTGGCGGGCGACGACAGGCCTGTGATCGTGCCGAAGTTGTTGGCGAGGACGTTGCCTTGGGCGGCGCCGAGATTAGAGGTGTTGAAGAGATTGAAGAACTCGGCGCGAAACTCGAGGCGAGTGGATTCCCAAGGCAGGGTGAAGTCCTTATGGGCGCCGCCGTCGAAGTTGAAGATGCCCTCGGTCATGCCGACGTTGCGGCCGAGATTGCCGAACGGCTGTGAGGGATCGTTGGGCGTGGCCGCGCTGGGGGCGGAGAGGGCGGCCGGGTTGAAGTAGCGTTCAGGGCTCCTGTCCGCGGTATAGATGTCGCCGCCGACGTAGTTCGGCCGGTAGGTGGTGGAAGAGGCGACCTGGAAAGCCGACGGAGCGGCGTAAGTGATATTGACGGGCTGGCCGCTGGTGAGGGTGTTGATGCCGGTGAGGCGCCATCCGCCTAGGACGGCGTTGACGAAGGGGGTGGAAGCGCCGCCCCACTTTCTGCCTCGGCCATAGGGGACTTCCCAGACGAAGGTGGTGGTGTTGTTGAACGGCTGGTTGTAGCTGCCCGGGCCCTTCTCGCCGGGGAGGTTCTGCAGATTCGCGCGGGAGTTGTCGCCGTTGAAGGCTTCGAGGTGGCCGGCGGCGTTATCCATGGCTTTGGACCAGGTGAAGCTGTTGAGCAGGTAGACGCCGGAGGCGTATCGTTTTTCGAGTTTCACCTGCATGCCATGGTAGGTGGCCCATCCGCCGCCATAGGAGATCTGGATGAAATCGAAACCCTGAATGCGGCGGCGCTGTCCCAGCGGGATGTTCTGGCCGGGAAGGTTGGGACGGGCCCAATTATCGTCGCCGAGCAGCATCAGACCGTTGGAGCGGTTGCCGACGTAGGCGACGTCGAGCAGCAGGTTGGGGGCAAGCTCATGCTGGATGGTGAAGTGCCAGCTCTGGACATAGCTGGTGCGGTAGTCGGCGGGGGTGTAATTGGTGCGGGTGGTGGCGGTGGAGAAGTTGGCGACGTCGACGAGGCCGGCGGGGTAGCCCTGTGGGGTGACGCGGAAGCAGTTGCGGTAGTTGTTGCCGGTGCAGGGCGGGAGCGCGGGCGTCTGATTGATGGTCAAGTTGACGATCTGGGGTCCGTTGTAGCCGAGGAGGTTTTCGCCGCCGAGGCGATTGAAGTGGACGTAGCTGATGCCGTAACCGGAGCGGATGGCGGTCTTCGGGGCGGCGAGGAAGGCGAGGCCGAAGCGAGGGGCCCAGTTATTGCGATCGGGCTGGACGAGGGCGCGGTCGTAGATGCCGCCGTCTTTGGCCTGGATGATCTTGAGGCTGACCGGATCGAGATTGGAGAGGCGGTTCTTGTCCTCCCACTGCGGGGTGGCGTACTCGTAGCGGACGCCGAGGTTGAGGGTCAATTTGTTGTTCACCTTCCAGTCGTCCTGCAGGTAAAGGAAGTGCATCCGCTGGCGATAGTTGAGGACGATTTCATTGTTGAGGCTGTAGGCGGAGCGAGCGCCGAGGAGGAAGTCGGCGAGATTGTAGAGGTTGTTGGAGGGCGCGCCGGCGGGACGGGAGAACTGGCCGCCGTAGGAATCCTGTCCGTACTGGGGATTGAAGTCGAAGATATCGGTGTTGATGGCCTGGTATTCGTAGCCGGCTTTGAGGACGTGGCGGCCGATGATCCGGGAGTAATTGGCCTTGGGGTTGATGGTGGTGGGGTTCTGGAATTGCGGATTGGACGGCTGCCGGCCGAGGGCGGTGAAACCGCTGATGGACTGGGCATTGAGGCCGCCGCCGATGGTGGGGTTGTCGGGCAGACCGGGGATGCCGTATTCGGCGAGCATGTTGGGACGCTCAGCGCCGAGGGCGCTCTTGCCGCCCTCGAAGATGCTGTAGCCGATGCGGAAGTCGAGCACCGAGACGGGCGTGAGGTTGTAGTTGAAGCCGGCGGCGGTCTGCTTGTTCAGGACACGCACATCGCCGTTGGCGTTCCCGCCGGAGGGGCCCGGAATGACGTGGTTCTCGATGCGATTGGAGAGGCGGTGGCTGTAGCGGGCGAAGGCGTTGAGTTTCTCGGTG
>WBZO01005964.1_pt1 | contig 12063 bp, 8 predicted proteins | sample 5204261 | NCBI WGS metagenome assembly WBZO01 (sample SAMN12412400, study PRJNA552823) | activated sludge metagenome | isolation source: activated sludge from anammox sidestream of wastewater treatment plant... | place: USA: North Carolina | collected 2017-09 | reverse complement strand
CTTCGCCCTGCTCGTCGACGGCCTGTCGGCCGAACGCGAACAGGGCATCACGATCGACGTGGCCTACCGCTTCTTCGCCACCGCGCGGCGCAAGTTCATCGTCGCCGACACGCCCGGCCACGAGCAGTACACCCGCAACATGGTCACCGGCGCATCCACCGCGCAGCTCGCGGTGATCCTCGTCGACGCGCGCAAGGGCGTGCTGACCCAGACCCGCCGGCACAGCCACATCGTGTCGCTGCTCGGCATCCGCCAGGTGGTGCTCGCGATCAACAAGCTCGACCTCGTCGACTGGTCGCGCGAGCGCTTCGAGGCGATCGTGCACGACTATCGCCAGTTCGCCGGGCACCTGCAGTTCGACGCGATCACCGCGATTCCACTGAGCGCGCTGCACGGCGACAACATCGCCGCGCCGAGTGCGCACACGGCCTGGTATGCGGGCCCGAGCCTGCTGCAGCACCTGGAACAGGTCGATGCAAGCGCGGGCGCCGGCGACGGGCCGCTGCGCCTGCCGGTGCAGTGGGTGTGCCGGCCCGATCTCGACTTCCGCGGCTACGCCGGTCGCATCCTCGGCGGCAGCGTGCGTCCGGGCGACGCGATCCGGGTGCTGCCATCGGGGCGCCAGACCACGGTCGCGCGCATCGTCGGCTTCGACGGCGATGCACCGCAGGCCGGCTGCGGCGAATCGGTCATGCTCACGCTCGCCGACGAAGTCGATGCGAGCCGCGGCGACGTGCTGTGCGCGGCCACCGATCCGGCCGCGGTGTCCGACCAGTTCGAGACCACGCTGATCTGGATGGACGAGGCGCCGATGCTGCCGGGGCGGCCGTACCTGGTGAAGCTCGCCGCCACCACGGTCGGGGCGTCGTTCGCCGCGCCCAAGTACGCCATCGACGTCAACAGCTTCGACAAGCTCGCCGCGCGCACGCTCGAGCTCAACGGCATCGGCGTCGCCAACCTCGCGCTCGACCGGCCGGTCGCCTTCGATCCCTACGCCGACAACCGCGACATGGGCGGCTTCATCGTCATCGACCGCTACAGCAACCGCACGGTCGGTGCCGGCCTCATTCATTTCGCGCTGCGCCGCTCGCACAACATCCACTGGCAGGCGGTCGACATCGACAAGCAGGCGCGCGTGCGCCAGAACGGCCACCGCCCCGCGGTGCTGTGGTTCACCGGCCTGTCCGGCAGCGGCAAGTCGACCATCGCCAACATCGTCGAGCGCGAACTGCATGCGCTGGGCGCGCGCACCTACCTGCTCGATGGCGACAACGTGCGCCATGGCCTGAGCAAGGACCTGGGCTTCACCGACGCCGACCGCGTCGAGAACATCCGTCGCGTGGGTGAAGTCGCGCGGCTGATGGTCGACGCCGGCCTCATCGTGCTCACCGCATTCATCTCGCCATTCCGCTCCGAGCGCGCGCTCGCGCGCAGCATGGTCGAGGGCGACGAGTTCATCGAGGTCTTCGTCGACACCCCGCTCGCGGTGGTCGAGGCGCGCGACCCCAAGGGCCTGTACCGCAAGGCCCGCCGCGGCGAGCTCAGGAACTTCACCGGCATCGACTCGCCCTACGAAGCCCCCACCGCCCCCGAACTGCGCATCGACACCACCGCACAGTCGCCCGAAGAAGCCGCCCACGCCATCGTCGCCGCACTGGTCAAGCGCGGCATCGTGCGCGCGGGAGGCTGAGCAGGTTGGCTGGCCATCCGCGGCCTACAGGTCGGCGTATCCCCCACTGACAAGCCCAAGCACCAGTCCACCCACGCACACATCCATCGTTGGCGTGCCTATACTGCTGGCATGCCGATATTCGAAGTTGCGTTGACGGAAGCGTTCCGCGATGGATGAAGTTGCGCCGGGTGACCTGAAGTCAATCCTGCACTCAAAGCGCGCCAACATCTACTACCTGCAGCACTGCCGGGTGCTGGTCAACGGTGGCCGGGTTGAATACGTCACTGACGCCGGCAAGCAGTCGCTGTACTGGAACATTCCGATCGCCAATACCACCACGGTGCTGCTTGGCACCGGCACCTCCATCACCCAGGCCGCGATGCGCGAGCTGGCCAGGGCCGGGGTACTGGTGGGCTTTTGTGGTGGCGGCGGCACGCCGCTGTTTGCAGCCAACGAGGTGGACGTAGAGGTGGCCTGGATCACGCCGCAGAGCGAATACCGGCCCACCGAATACCTGCAGGCCTGGGTGCGGTTCTGGTTCGACGATGACCTGCGGCTGGCGGCAGCCAAGGCGTTCCAGATGGCGCGCGCGGACCGCATCGGTGCGCAGTGGCAGAAGCGCGCGCTGCGCGAAGCCGGTTTTGCCGTCGATGGCGCGCGCCTCGGGGCCCTTCTGGCGCAAACCCGCGAGCATATCCACCTCGCACCGGACAGCACCGCCCTGTTGACCGAAGAGGCGCGCCTGACCAAGGCCCTGTTCAAGCTGGCGGTGGATACCGTGGGCTACGGCGAATTCACCCGCGCCAAGCGCGGCAGCGGCAGCGACCCGGCCAACCGCTTTCTCGATCACGGCAACTATCTGGCCTATGGCCTTGGCGCTACCGCCACCTGGGTGCTGGGCCTGCCGCACGGGCTGGCTATCTTGCACGGCAAGACGCGACGCGGCGGGCTGGTGTTCGACGTGGCCGACCTGGTGAAGGATGCGCATATCCTGCCGCAGGCTTTTCTTTCGGCAATGCGCGGCGACGAGGAGCAGGCCTTTCGCCAGGCCTGCATCGAGGCGCTGACCCGCAGCGAGGCATTGGACTTCATGATCGACACGCTCAAGGCCACCGCCACGGACACTGCGGCGAAGGTGCTGCCGTGAACGTGCTCTTGGTCAGCCAGTGCGACAAGCGCGCGCTCACCGAAACCCGCCGCATCCTCGACCAGTTTGCCGAGCGCCGTGGCGAGCGCACTTGGCAGACGCCGATCACTCAGGCCGGACTGGACACCCTGCGCAAGCTGCTGCGCAAGACCGCGCGCAAGAACACCGCCGTGGCCTGCCACTGGATTCGCGGCGTGGACCACAGCGAGCTGCTGTGGATCGTGGGCGATGCCAACCGCTTCAATGCCGAGGGTGCGGTGCCCACCAACACCACCGCACGCGACGTGCTGCGCAAGGGCGACGAGAACGATTGGCACAGCGCCCAGCCCATCCGCCTGCTGGCCCAGCTCGCTGCGCTGCTGCACGACCTCGGCAAGGCCAGCGTGGCGTTTCAGCAGCGCCTACAAGTCCAGCGCAACGAAAAGAATCTCTATCGCCACGAATGGGTATCGCTGCGCCTGTTCCAGGCCTTTGTGGGCGACGACGACGACGCCGGCTGGCTCGCGCGGCTGGCCGATGCGCAGCGCGACGATGCGCAGGACTGGCTCGCACCGGGGCGCTACCTGCGCGATGGGCTGGATGCCGGCATCGAGGCGCGCCCCTTCCGCCAACTGCCGCCGCTGGCCGCCGCCATCGGCTGGCTGATCGTCACCCACCACCGCCTGCCGCAGGTTCCGGTGGAGGACGAGCGCGGCCAACAGGCATGGCTGGGCAAACGCGCGGGGCGGTTCGACACGATGTGGCTGGAACAACCGTTGGCGCAGGTGGCCCACGACTGGAACGAAGTTCGCCGCGAAGCGCCGCGCACCGAGGTCGAAGCCTATTGGACGATGGCCGGCGCCCTGCCGACCACCAACGCCGACTGGCGCGCCCAGGCCGCGCGCGTCGCCACGCACCTGCAGGCACTCACCCCGCCGGCAGACGGCTGGCTGGGCGACCCCTACGTGATGCATCTGGCGCGGCTGTGCCTGATGCTGGCCGACCACCATTACTCCAGCCTCGGCGTCGACGCCGATGGCTGGCCGGTGGCCGGGCGAACCCGCTTCCTGCAGGCGCAGGATGTGATCTTTGCCAACACCCGCAAAGACCGGTACGGCAAGCCCGCGCTCAATCAAACCCTGACCGAGCACCTGCTGGGCGTGGGCCACGGCGCCGGCCAGATTGCCCATGCGCTGCCCGGTTTCGAGCGCCAGCTGCCGAGGCTGGACCGGCATCGCGGCCTGCGCAAGCGCAGCGCCGATGCCCGATTCGCTTGGCAGGACAAGGCCTTCGACGCCGCCACAGCCCAGCGCGAGGCGATGCGCGAGCACGGTGGCTTCATCGTCAACATGGCCTCCACCGGCTGCGGCAAGACCCTGGCCAACGCGCGCATCCTGTACGCGCTGGCCGATCCGCAGCAAGGCATGCGCGCCACCTATGCGCTGGGCCTGCGCACGCTGACACTGCAGACCGGGTGCGCCTATCGGAAGGACTTGCATCTTGGCGAAGACGATTTGGCGGTGCTGGTAGGCGGTGCGGCCAGCCGCGCGCTGTTCGAGTATTACCAGCAGCAGGCCGAGGCCAGCGGCTCGGCCTCCACGCAGAGCCTGCTCGACGAAGACAGCCACGTGCGCTACGAGGGCATCACCGCCGACCATCCGCTGCTCGCACGTGCGCTGGCCGATCCTGACGTCCGCAAGCTGCTGTCCGCCCCCATGCTGGTGTGCACGGTGGATCACCTGACCCCCGCCACCGAATCCCTGCGCGCCGGCCGCCAGATCGCGCCGATGCTGCGACTGATGAGCAGCGACCTGATTCTGGACGAGCTCGACGACTACGACCTCAACGACCTGCCCGCGGTGACCCGGCTGGTGCATTGGGCGGGCCTGCTCGGTGCACGCGTGGTACTGTCTTCGGCCACGCTGCCGCCGGCCCTGCTGCAGGGCATGTTCGCCGCCTACAGGGCCGGCCGGCGGCTGTACCGGCGCCATCGCGGCGCACCGGCTGCGGCACAGATCGAGGCCGCCATCCCCTGCCTGTGGACGGACGAATTCGGCGTGCAGGCTGCACCTTGCAATGACATGGAGGACTTTGCCGCAGAGCACGCCCGCTTTGTCGCCCGCCGGGTGCAGCGCCTGCAGGCCGCACCACCGTTGCACCGCGCCGAGCTGCTGCCGCTGCCCATCAAGGCTGCGAACAAGGATGCCATTGCCAACGCGTTCGCAGAGCACGTACGCGCAGCCTGCCTGCGCCTGCACGCCGCGCACGGCGACACCGATCCACATACCGGTCGGCGCGTCAGTTTCGGTCTGGTGCGCATGGCCAATATCGACCCCATCGTGGCCGTGGCGCGCGCCCTGCATGCCCAAGGTGCGCCATCCGGCACGCGCATCCACCTGTGCGTCTACCACGCCCGTTTTCCGCTGCTGCTGCGCTCGGCCACCGAACGCATGCTCGACGCCGTGTTCAACCGTCGCGATCCGCAGTCGGTCTGGCGGCACGCGCAGGTGCGCTCCGCGATCGACGCCCACCCGCAGGACGAGCACCTGTTCGTGGTGCTGGCCTCGCCGGTGTGCGAGGTGGGCCGTGACTGGGACGCCGACTGGGCGGTGGCAGAGCCGTCCTCCATGCGCGCCCTGATCCAGTTGGCTGGCCGTGTGCAGCGTCACCGACGCTCGCCGGGCGAAGCGCCCAACCTACTGGTGTTCGAGCGCAACCTGAAAGCGATCGAACACCCCGACGGCCGCGCGCCGGCCTATTGCCGACCAGGATTCGAGAAGGCCACGAACGACGACCGTTTCCTGCTCGTCAGCCATGAGTTGAGTACGCTGCTGCGACAGGAGGAATACGCCAGGCTCACCGCCGCGCCACGTATCCAGCCGCAGCCTGCCGAAGCGCGGCAGCCCCGGCAGCGACTGGTCGATCTGGAGCACGCCCGCATCGAGGCCAGCATGCTGCCCGCCGCGCCGGTGGCACCCGGCTCCTCGCGGCGGTTTGGACGCAGCACAAGCACCCTGTCAGAACGAGACTACGCCGCAAGCGCGTGGCAATACCCACAAGCTGCCCTGACCGGCGTGCTGCCGCAACAGCAGCCCTTTCGCGATGACCGCGAACGCAAGGCCACGCTGGTCTACTTGCCCGACGTGGACGGCGAAGCACTGCTGCCGCACCGCGTGGAAGACGATCCCGCCAAGCGCGGACAGACGCTTCATGTCCAAGAGAAGCGCTTTGACATTGACCTACCATCCGGCGCAGGCATCGATACGTGGGGCCACTTCGACCTGCTGTCCCTGTTGCAGGAACAAGCCGAGCATCTGGATTTGTCACTGCAGCATGCGGCAGAAAAATTCACATCCGTCGAGGTGCCCTGTCACGACAGCACGCTGGGCTGGCAATGGCATTCGGCACTGGGTCTGATCGAGGTCCGCTGAATGTGTCTATTGCCACGGATCGATCAGCGCGATACCGCAGCCCTCGAAGTCCCGCACGTTGCGGGTGGCAAGCCGCGCACCGCGCGAGCGGGCAATGCCAGCGATCATCGCATCCGCGACGCCGATCGGACGCCCCATGCGGCGGCGTTCGGCCAGAATCAGGGCATAGACGTCGGCGGCCGAATCGTCGAAGGGCAGCACGCGATTGGCGAAGCGGACGTCGAAAACATGCCGCAAACCGGCCATGAGCAGATCGCGTCGCTTCCCCTGCGCCATGATGTTCAGGCCGTACAGCAGCTCACCGCGCGTGATCGCCGTCGTGACCACCTGTGCGTCGTCCTGCCGATGAGCCCAAGCCAGCAGGCGCGGGTCCGGGGCCGGCTTGAAGACTTCCGAGATGACGTTGGTGTCGAGAACGATCACTCGCCGTACTCGGGGCCGCTGAAGTCGATCGGCTCATGCGCCGGTTCGCGCGGTGGCAGTTCCAGCTCGATGCCTTCAAACGGCTCCACCAGGGCGCGGATCTCGGCCACCCACGCCGCACCGCCACTGGACTTGGGCCTGCCAGCCAGCGCATCACGCAAGATGGCGCGCGCCTCCTCCTCCATGGAACGCCCATGCTGCGCCGCCTGCAGGCGCAGGCGACGCTTCACGTCTTCATCCAGATTGCGGATGGTCATGGTCGCCATGGGCAGACCCTCCTGCAGTGACTGCAATGATTGCATTGTAATCACCTGCCGCGACCTCAGCCACCGCATCGCCGTCTCGACCCGTGCGAATTGGATCGATTAGAACGGGGAACCTCAAAACGCAAGGGGGAGTGAATGGATACACCACGAAGTGAGCGCGCGGAACGCTTCCGCACCGCCATCGCCGGCTTTATCGAAACCCGGCGCGAGGCCAAGCTCAAAGGCAAGGAGGAGGATGCCGACGCGGCATCCCGATACGACTACGGCACGTGGCTGGCCGATGCCGCCCGCCGCGTCGGCCAGATCCAGGCCGTCACTCACGTGCTCAAGGCCACCCATCCGGATGCGCGCGGCAGCAGCCTGCACGTGAAGCCGGATCGGCTGCCGCCGCACGCGGAAATCGGTAGCCATTCGCTGGGAGCCAAACACGCCGAAGACGTGGTGGGCAATGCCGCGGCGCTGGACGTGTTCAAGTTTCTCAAGGTCGAGGTGGAGGGCCGTCAGTTGCTGGCCTGGATGCAGGACCGGGATGCCGACCTGCAGGCCGCGCTATCCCGGGATGCAGCGCAGGCCGAAGAATGGACGCAGGCCTTTGCTTCGCTGGTGCGCAACGATAATGACGTGACTTCGCACCCGCTGGCCAAGCAGCTTTACTGGCTGGTGGGCGAGGAGCCGCAGGACGACGGCCAGTATCACCTGCTGCAGCCGTTGTTTGCCAGTGCCCTGGCACAGGCCGTGCACGATGACATCCAGGCGGCGCGTTTCGGCGAGGCGAACAAGCTCGCTCGGCAGGCCTTTCGCGCTGGCGATGCGCATGCGGAGGATTACCGCGATTACCGCGGCCTCGCCGTGCGCAAGCTGGGCGGTACCAAGCCGCAGAACATCTCCCAGCTCAACAGCGAACGCGGCGGCGTGAACTACCTGCTCGCCTCCCTGCCGCCGGTGTGGACGTTCCGTCAGGCCCCGCAGCTGCTCCGGCAAGAAAGCGCGCTGAAGTTCTTTCGTGGGTTCGGCAACGTGCCCGAGCTGCTGCGCAGCCTGGGCGCGTTCCTGCAGTCCGAACCGGAAAGCAACAAGGAAACCCGCGATCGGCGCGAGGCGATGGAACAGGCGCTGTGCGATGAGTTGGCCATGTTCGCCGGCACGGTGCGCGAGCATCACCCGCCTGGCTGGACGCGCGACGCGGCCTGCCGCCTGCCGCGCTGCGAGCAGCTGTGGCTGGATTCGGAGCGCAGCGAGCTGCCGGTGCGCAACGATCCCGAACATCCCGAGTGGAAGGAGGACGACGAGGCCTTCAACCGGGCCTATGCCAACGGCGACTGGGCCGACGAGGTGGCCACCCGCTTCGGCTTGTGGCTCAACAAGCTGCTGCGCGAGCGCCACACCAAGCTGGTGACGCTGGGCGAGGTGGAAACGCGGCATTGGGCGCGTTGCGCACGCGAGGTGCTGTCATGAACGTCTGTCCTGAATTCACCCACCTGCTGGTGGTGCCGCACCTGCGCGTGCAGAACGCCAACGCCATCTCCAGCCCGTTGACGCATGGTTTCCCCGCCATCACGGCCTTTCTCGGCCTGCAGTGGGCGCTGGAACGCAAGGCCCGCGCACGGGGCATGACACTGGAGTTCAACGCCATCGGCGTGGTTTGCCATAACCATCAAGAGCAGACCACCGAAGGCGGCTTCGTCAAGGCCTTCCGCCTCACCCGCAACCCCATTGCTACTTCTGTAGATCACAAATACATCAAAGTGGGTGGGAAATACGAAACACCGGCGATTACAGAGGAAGGCCGCATCCACCTCGACCTCAGCCTGGTGCTGGCCGTGGATGTCGAAAACTGGGACGACGAGCAGCAGCAGGCAGATCTTGCCACGCTAACCGAACTGCTGCACGGCATGCGCGTGGCCGGTGGCACGGTGCAGGCGGCAGCGCCGGATGCCGCGCGACGCCACACGCCGTGGCTGGCGGACTTCACCGGCGATGACGAGGCCCGGCGGCAGGCCTTCCGCAAGGTGTGCATGCGCCTGCTGCCCGGCACTGCCTTGGTGGCCCGAGACGACCTGATCGAACAGCGCCTGGCCGAGCTGCGGCAAACCACACCCGCCGCCAGCCGGCTCGACGCCTGGCTCTCGCTTAGCCGCGTCAACTGGCATTACGACGCCCAGGCCAACGAGAGCAAGGGCACGTGGCGATCCGACCGCCAGAAGGGCACGGGCTGGATCGTGCCCATCCCGGTGGGCTACGGCGCCCTGGGCGAGCTGCACCCTGCCGGCACCGTGGCCAACGCCCGCGACGCCGGCACGCCGTTCCGCTTCGTGGAAAGCCTGTACTCCATGGGCGAGTGGATCGGCCCGCACCGCCTGCGCCGCCCGCAAGACCTGCTCTGGTACGCCGACAGCCGCCCCGACGACGGCCTCTACCGCTGCCGCAACGACTACGCCACGCCCACACGCGCCGTTACCTCCATTGCTTGAACCCAACGACCAAGGACAACCATCATGGCCAACGAACTCAAGACCGCCTCCGTACTCGCCTTCGAGCGCAAGCTCGATCCTTCCGACGCGCTGCTGCACGCCGGCCACTGGGCCAGCCGCGACGACGCCTCCGCTTGGGCGCCGGTGACCCTGCGAGAAAAATCCGTGCTCGGCACCATGTCCAGTCGCAAACAGGCAAAACAAGTTGACGCACTCAAGCTAGATGGGGACGAAAAGAACCCCAACCTGCAAACCGTCGACGTGGCCACCCTGCCCGCCGACGCCGACACGCTGAAGGTGCAGTTCACCCTGCGCGTACTGGGCGGTGCCGGCACGCCCTCGGCCTGCAACGACGATGCCTACCGCACCAAGCTGCTCGCCACCGTCGACGGCTACGTGCAGCAGCACGGCTTTGCCGAACTGGCGCGCCGCTACGCCGCCAACCTCGCCAATGCCCGCTTCCTGTGGCGCAACCGCATCGGTGCGGAGCAGGTGGACGTGCGCGTGGCCCAGCTCAAGGGAGGCCAGCCCGTCGCCACCTGGCAGTTCGACGCGCTGCAGCACCCGCTGCGCGAGCTGACTGCACCGCCGGCCGAGGCCAAAGCGCTGGCCGAGCTGGCCGATGTGATCGCCAGCGGCCTCGCCGGCAGCGCGCACGTGCTGCTGCAGGTCACCGCCTTCGTGCGCGTGGGCGCGAGGCAGGAGGTGTATCCGTCGCAGGAACTGATTTTGGATCAAAGCCAGACACGAACGGTCAACGGAAAATCCGTAAAGAAAAGCAAGACGCTGTATGACGTTAAAGTCGGCGACACGAAAATTGCTGCGATCCACTCGCAGAAGATCGGCAACGCCCTGCGCACCATCGACACCTGGTACCAAGGTGCCGCCGAGAACGGCCCGATCGCGGTGGAGCCCTACGGCTCCGTTACAACCCAAGGAAAGGCATGGCGCCAGCCCAGGCAGAAGCAGGATTTCTACAATCTGCTCGATGGCTGGGTGCTCAAGGACAAGGTGCCGGACACCGACCAGCAGCACTTCGTGATCGCCACGCTGATCCGTGGCGGCGTGTTTGGCCAGGCGGAAAAGTGACATGACCAGCCACTACCTCGACCTGCGCGTGCTGCCCGACCCGGAGACTAGCGCCCCGCAACTGCTGGGGGCGCTCTACGACCGCCTGCACCTCACCCTGGTGCAGCGACAGCTGGACAGCATCGGCGTCAGCTTCCCCGGCTACAGCACCAACCCGCGCGGCATGGGCAACGTGCTGCGCCTACACGGCAGCGAACAAGCCTTGCAGGCGTTCCACCGGCCCGACTGGCTCAAGGGCCTGCGCGACCACGTGCGCACTGCCGACATCTCCCCCGTGCCCAGCCACGCCATATGGCGCACCGTGCACCGCAAGCAGTACAAGACCAGCGCCGACCGCCTGCGTCGCCGCCGCATGCGGCGCCACGGCGAAACCGCGGATCAGGCGCGGCAGGCCATACCCGGCAACGTCGAACGGCGCCCCGACCTGCCCTACCTGCACCTGCACAGCCACAGCACCGGTCAGGCCTACTGCCTGTTCATTGCCCTCGGGCCGCCGCAAGCCACCGCCCAAGCAGGCAGCTTCAACCGTCACGGCCTAAGCAACACCACTCCCGTTCCTTGGTTTTGACCCATTTTTTCCTCTCGCCCACGATACCTTGACAATCAACCGTTTGAGCATCCCCTCGAGATTTGGGGGGATGCCGTCAAGCATGCCACTTTCGTACCATCGACAGTCAGTTGGCCAACTAGCCCTCTAGTTCGCTGCCGCGCAGGCAGCTCAGAAAACATCGTCGGACACGTCACGCAGCGCGAGAATGTTCGCTGCCGCGCAGGCAGCTCAGAAATTGTCCTGCTGGTCACCGCCAGGCACGGCCTCGTTCGCTGCCGCGCAGGCAGCTCAGAAATGGCCGTGTGCGGTGACTGGTCACCCTGTAGGGTTCGCTGCCGCGCAGGCAGCTCAGAAACGGATACGCCGAACAAGTACATGCGGCCGAACGTTCGCTGCCGCGCAGGCAGCTCAGAAAGATCGGGCCATAGATGAGCAGCTCGGCCACATGTTCGCTGCCGCGCAGGCAGCTCAGAAAGTGAACCAATGGTCGTCACCGTCATTGAGCATGTTCGCTGCCGCGCAGGCAGCTCAGAAAGCCAGCGGCGCCGCCGCTGCTGCCATCGCCGGGTTCGCTGCCGCGCAGGCAGCTCAGAAAGCGCAGCGCTTCGGTCAGCACGCGCACCTTGAGTTCGCTGCCGCGCAGGCAACTCAGAAATTACAGTCGACTGTAAGCCGGCCCAGGGCGAGGTTCGCTGCCGCACAGGCAACCTGGAAGAACCTCCACGCCACTCAGTGCATGCTGGACACGCCAGTTCGCTAGCCGTCTGGCGTCTTCGCCTATCATGCCCAGATAGCCGAGGCAGCCTGGCGGGGTGGACGGTGTTTGTGCATGTGGAAACGCGGCGGCGCCGGCAGTGGCAGTGGGCCACGCCACTGATCGTGACGTTGTGCGTGGTGTGTTTCGTGGCGCTGGCGATGATGCCGCCGATGCAGCGCGTGGCGACGCTGCAGGCCTGGGGGACGGTGCCGGCGAACATCTTCAGCGCGCATGAGCCGCTGTGGCCGCAGCTAACCGATCCGGCGCTGCTGCGCCTG